>Ga0302308_10003471_pt1 | contig 12516 bp, 8 predicted proteins | sample III_Palsa_E3_3_FD_200531 | JGI IMG/M metagenome (GOLD analysis project Ga0302308, IMG submission 200531) | Peat permafrost microbial communities from Stordalen Mire near Abisko, Sweden - III_Palsa_E3_3 | ecosystem: Environmental > Terrestrial > Soil > Palsa > Peat permafrost | place: Sweden... | reverse complement strand
TGATCGAAATCGAACAAGGCGTCGCCCACCAGCGCCAGGATCACATAGAGCGAGAGCAGAAAAATGAAGACCTGGAAAAAACCGACCTCCTCCTTCGCCTGCCGCCCCAAGTTCCAAAACCACTTTTTCACCCCGTGACCTTGCTCGAACGCCGGGAAAGGGAAAGCCGCAAAAGCTATTTCTTCCCTCCCGACGCCGGATCCAGCAGGCAGGCCCGGGGACCGCTGCCGTAGGCCTGCTTGAAAACCTTGTAGAACTGGGCATAGCTGCCGAAGCCCGCCGCGTAGACCGCCTCCGTCACCGTCTTTTGTTCCGGCGTACGATAACGTTCCCAAAAGCGGGAGAGCCGCAGCGAATTTCGGTAACGGTTCAGGGGGACGCCCGCCTGGCGGACGAAGATCCGGCTCAGGTAGGCCTCGCTGACCCCGCAGACCTTGGCCAGGCGCCCCAGGTCGTGCTCCCATTCGCCCTCGCTCAGGATTTTCAGCGCACGGCGCACCGCCGGATGGAGGGAGACGGCGTCTCCCAGGATCTTGCCGGTCCGTTGGCTCCGCCAGCAGAGGAGCAGGAGATGATGCAGCCCCGCGTTCAGTCCGTCCGGGTCGCCATGCCGGAAGGAAAAACTCGATTGGATGCCGAACCCCGCCTCGCGATTGAGCAGATCGGAATCGAGGGAGCCCCGCATCAACGAGTCCATCGTCTTGCGAACCAGGTCGAACGATTCCGGCTCCAGCCGGGTGTGGAGCACCCCCTCCCCGCCGGAGGTGGCCCGCTTCAGCCCCTCATAGCTCCGGGTCCGGCAGGAACGGGCGATCAGGGAGGGCTTGAAGACGGCGACATAATATTGGGCGTCGTCGGAACGATCGACCAGCTGGTGCTCCTGGGCCGGGAAAAGCCAGAGCAGGGTCCGGGAGGGAAAGGTGAACCGGCGCCCGCCCACCACATAGGTGATCGAACCGCGCACCACCAGATTCAGTTCGAGCTCGATATGGTGATGGCTCTGCAGCATCGGGGGATTGCGGGCCGATTCGGCCAGGAAGAGGAAGCCGTCGTAGCGGCGGCCCAGCTTCAGGTTCTGCAGCATCCGGACAAAATACGATAACAATTGGCCGGATGTCGAGAAGACAGGCCCGGGCACGGAATGGGAAGATGAAAGCCTCTCTTGTCCGCCATGCCTTCCTCCCTCCACTCCCGCCCCTTCGGCTCCCTCCCCTCGGGAGAGGTCGTCGAGGCCTACATCCTGCGGGGAAGCGGCGGTCTGGAACTTGAGGCCATCACGTACGGCGGCATCGTCACCCGCCTCCTGGCGCCCGACCGCCAGGGCCGCCGGGCCGACGTCGTGCTGGGCCTCCCCGATCTGGGCTCCTATCTGGCGGGACATCCCTACTTCGGAGCCATTACCGGACGGGTCGCGGGCAGGATCGGCGGCGCGCGCTATATCCTGGACGGGATCGCCCATCCGCTGGTTGCCAACGATCCTCCGAATCACCTGCATGGCGGCGCGCGGGGCTTCGACAAGCGGCTCTGGACGGCCAGGCCGGCTTCCCGGGATGACGGCGCCCCCTCGGTCCGCTTCACCTATCGCAGTCCCGACGGGGAGGAAGGGCATCCGGGCACGGTCGACGTTGCCGTCACCTACACCGTCACCGCCGGGAACGGCTTCCTGATCGAGAGCGAGGCGGCGACCGACCGCGCCACCCCCTTCAATCTCACCCACCACTCCTACTTCAATCTCGCGGGAGAAGGCTCCGGCTCGATCGAGGAACAGGAGATCCAGATCGCTGCCGACACCTTCGTCGCCTGCGATCCGCTCATGACCCTGCTGGGCAAGCTAGTCCCCGTCTCGGGAACGGCCTCCGACTTCCGCCAAGCGCGGCGCCTGGGAGACGCCATTCCCTTCCTCTTCCAAAATCACGGAGATCTCTATGCGCTGCGGCCGCCCTTCGCGGAAAGTGGCTCCCCTCTCTCTCCGCCCGCCCGCGCCGCCTGCCTGACCGATCCCGCCAGCGGGCGGCGGCTCGAGGTCCACACCACCGAGGCCTTCCTGCAACTTTACACCGGAGCGGCGCTCGATGGTTCCCTGACCGGGAAATCGGGCGCTCCTTATGCCCGCCATGCCGGCCTCTGCCTCGAATGCCAGGACTACCCGGACGGCGTCAATCATCCCACCTGGGAGAACGGCGTGCTCCATCCCGGCCAGATCCGGCGGCAGGCCACCCTCTACACCTTTTCGACCTTTTGATCCCTTCCCAATCCCACCGCACTCCCCATGAACCCCGATTCCCCCACCCTGGCCAAACCCCCCACGAAACTCGACTACAGCCTGACCGGCGTGAACGCCGCCCTCGCCATCGAGAAAGGCCTGGCCGAGGCCGACTGGTACCAATGCCCCGTCCCGCGCGCCACGATGCGCCAACTGCTGGAACGCCGCGACGGCCCCGCCCTGCGCGATACGATCCTCTGGTTCGTGCTCATCCTCGGCAGCGGCTACGCCACCTGGCTCCTATGGGGAACGGGGTGGGCCCTCCTGCCCTACCTGATCTACAGCGTCCTCTACGCCTCCACCTCCGATTCCCGATGGCACGAGGCGGGGCACGGCACCGCCTTCAAGACCGACTGGATGAACAACGTCCTTTACGAAATCGCCTCGTTCATGGTCATGCGGGAATCGACCGTCTGGCGCTGGAGCCATACCCGCCATCATAGCGACACCATCATCGTCGGCCGCGATCCCGAGATCGCCGTGCCTCGCCCGCCCGATATCCAGGGCATCGTCCTGGCCTTCTTCAACCTCCCGGTCTACCTCAAGTATTTCAAGCAGCTCGCGCTCCATTCCCTGGGCCGGATGAGCGCCGACGAGAAGACCTACATTCCCGAGAGCGAATTCCCCAAGATTCATTTCCGAGCCCGCCTCTCCGTCCTGATCTATGCCGCCGCCATCGGCACCGCCGTGGCGACCGGCAGCCTCCTGCCCCTCCTCTACGTCGGCCTGGCCAATCTCTTCGGTTCCTGGCTGATGGTGGTCTACGGCCTCACCCAGCACGCCGGCCTCGCCGAGAACGTCCTCGACCACCGCCTTAATTGCCGGACGGTCCATATGAACGCCCTGCACCGTTATCTCTACTGGAACATGAACTATCACGTGGAGCACCACATGTTCCCCCTCGTCCCCTATCACGCCCTGCCGCGGCTCCATGCGGCGGTGAAGGACGACTGTCCCATTCCCTATCCCAGCCTCCTCAGCGCCTGGCGCGAAATCGTCCCCGCCGTCCTCCGCCAAGTCCACGATCCGGCCTACCACGTAAAACGCCAGCTCCCCGCCTCCCAGGAACGCCGTGCCGAAGGAGTCCTCTCCACCGAAGCCAAGCCCGATGCCGAGGGGTGGATCGAGGTCTGCGCCGCCGCCGACCTCGGCCCTGCCGACGTCCTCCGCTTCGACCAGGGCCGCAAGACCTTCGCCCTCTATCGCGACGCCGAGGGACGGCTCTACGCCACCGACGGCATCTGCACCCACGGCAACACCCACCTCGCCGCAGGCCTGGTGAAGGGCGAGATCATCGAATGTCCCAAGCACAACGGCCGCTTCCATCTCGCCGACGGCTCCCCCGCCCGCGCTCCGATCTGCCGGGGCCTGGCCACTTACCCTCTGGAGGAACGCAATGGGCGCCTGCACCTCAATCTCACCCATCCCGGCGACGCGGGCGCCCGGGCGCAGAAGACCTATCGCCTCCGTGTGATCAGCAACCGCAGCGTGGCCACCTTCATCAAGGAACTGGTCCTCGAGCCGATCGATGCGGCGGAGAAGATCGCCTTCACCCCCGGCGATTATCTTCAGCTCGATATTCCCGTCTACGAAGGCATCCGTTTCCGCGAGTTCGATATTCCCCAGCCCTACGCCGCCGTCTGGGAAACCCAGCACGTCTTCGACCTGGTGGCCCGCAACCCCGAGGCGGCCCGCCGCAACAATTACTCGCTCGCCAGCAACCAGCAGCAAGAGCGCCTCCTCCGCTTCAACGTCCGCATCGCCACGCCGCCGCCCGGCCAGGATTGCCCGCCCGGCGCCGGCTCCAGCTATGTCTTCCACCTTAAGCCCGGCGACGAGGTGACCGCGATCGGGCCGTTCGGCGACTTCCACATCAAGCCGACCCAGCGGGAGATGGTCTACATCGGCGGGGGCGCCGGGATGGCCCCGCTCCGGGCTCACCTTTCCCATCTCTTCGAGACCGAGAAGACCTCCCGCAAGGTCAGCTTCTGGTACGGAGCGAGGTCCCGGCAGGAGATTTTCTACGACGATTACTTCGCCGGATTGGCGCAGGACCATCCCAACTTCGCCTTCCACCTTGCCCTCTCCTCGCCGTTGCCCGAGGATCACTGGCAAAGCCATGTCGGCTTCATCCACGAGGTCGTCCTGGAGGCCCATTTACGAACCCATCCCAATCCCCGCGCCGTCGAATACTACCTCTGCGGCCCGCCGATGATGATCAAGGCCTGCACCAAGATGCTGGCCGGCCTCGGCGTCCCCCCCCACCAGATCGCCTATGACGAATTCTAGACCTCCCACCAACGGCCTCTTCAACGACGGCTCCGCCGACGCGCCCAAGCTCCGCGTCTTCATGAATTTCGGCACCCTCGCCGAGTTGCCCGCGGCTTCCCTCTGGTCCGGAGAGAAGGGAATCGCCCTTTACCAGCGCCTCGCCACGGATGATTTCGAGGGAGTGCAGCTGGGCGACCATTCCCCGCCGCCGGCGGGCGCGCCGCTGCCCCACTGCGGCCTCGACCGCCTCAACCTCCCCGCCGAGGCCGATGAAATCGCCGCCCGCCACGCCGCGCGCGGCGACCTCTGCCTTACGGTGCATGCCGGTTGGGGACTGGAGGACGATTCCGAAGCGTACGCCCTGGTCGAGGCCATCCTCGCGGCCTCGGAGCGGCACCGCCTCCCGATCTTCATCGAGACCCATCGCGCCACCCTCACCCAGGATCTCTGGCGGACGGTGCAGATCACCAAAGAGTTTCCCGAAGTCCGTTTCAACGGCGATTTCAGCCACTATTATTGCGGGCAGGAGATGGTCTATGGCGGGATGGAGATGAAGCTCGCCTTCCTGGAGCCGATCTTTTCCCGGATCGGCTTCCTCCACGGACGGATCGCCAGCCCGGGCAGCATGCAGGTCCCCATTTCGGAAGATCTCGCCGCCCGGCCCCGCCATGCCCATGGAGCTGTCGATTACCTGGAGCATTTCCGCGAACTCTGGACCCGCGCCATGCTCGGCTTTCTGCGACGGGCGGGGTCGGGGGATGTCCTGGTCTTCGCGCCGGAGCTGCTTTCCGGAACGCACTATTACGCCCGTCTCTTTCCCGACGCCTCTGGCCGGTTCGTCGAGGAGTGCGACCGTTACGCGCAGGCGGTGCTCTACAAGGATCTCGCCCGCACCTGCTTTGCCGAAGCCCGGCGGCGGCATGAGGCGGAGAGCAAATTCCGGTAAGGAATCGAGACGTCCGTCAGGCGATCGTCGCCATCATCTCCCGGCGGATTCGTCCCAAGAGAGGCTCGCCCTTCCGATATCTTTCGAACTCGTCGATGGCCATGGAACCAAGCCTTCGACACTCATTCCCCAGGCATCCCGCGATGTGGGGGGTGAGAATGACGTTGGGAAGATCGTGGAGCGCGGAGGCGGGCGGCGGAGGCTCGGGATGGGTCACGTCGAGCAAGGCGAAGAGATCGGGACGCCGGGTCAACACCTCGATCATCTCCGGCTCGTTCACGACCGCCCCGCGCGCCGTGTTGATGAAGGTCGCCCCCGGTTTCATCCGGGAGAGATGGTGGCCCCGGATCATCCCCTCGGTCGCGGGGAGGTGCGGGGAATGGAGGGAAACCACATCGGAGATCTCGAAAAGTTCCTCCAGGGAAACCAATTCCACGCCCAGTTCCCGCGCCTCCTGCGGAGAGAGAAACGGATCGTAGACCACAACCCGGAGCGTGAAATGGCGCAGCAGCGCCAGGAGGTTCCGCGCCACCATCCCCATGGAAATCAGCCCGACGACGCTCCCGTAGATTCCCGGAAAATCACGGCGAACCAGCCGGCGCGTTGCCTTCGTCTCGGCGGCCTGCCTCCACATCGCCTTGAGACTGAGCAGGATTTGGCCAAGGGTAAACTCAGCCACCGTCACGGAAAGGGCGGCGTTCGTCGAGCTGAGCACGATGTCCCGTTCCCATAAGGCATCGGTGACGAAGTAGCGCACGGTCCCCGCCGCGTAGAAAATGGCCTGGAGCCGGGGAGCCGCCTCGAGGAACGCCTCGTCGCAGCGCGGCATTCCCCAGCCGGAGAAAATCACCTCCGCCCCGGCCAGATCCCGGGGAGCTTCCCGGATCGTCTCCCGCGTATGGAAAACGAGCGGGGCTGCCAGCAACGCTTCCAGCCGCTTCCGTTCGTCGGGACCGTACACCCCATCCCAATATTTTTCTTCCAGGAGGAAAATGGCCGGCGTTTTCATCGATCTAGATAACGTAACACAAATGCATGGGGATGCCTTGTGGCTAGCCGATGATCCTCCCGCCGTTTATGCCCGCCCAGCGGACAATTACATGACAGTAATGTCATGCAGCTCCCTTCTCTCCAGAGGGTTTCCCCTGGGGCAGCCCATGACGGGAATCAGATGACTTCCCGATAATCGCGATCCGGAAGCGGCGGGAACGGCGCCGTCGGGAGGGTCTGGTACCAATACGCGACCGAGGCGATATCGTCCTGCAGCGGGAGATACCGCCAATCCTTGCGCCATCCCAGCGCCTGGATCGTGACCCGGAGGTCCTCCTCGAAACGGATCGGATCGGGAATATGCCAGCGGTACATGCCGAAGCGGGTTTGGGAATCGTAGACGCCGTTGGGCCGGAGGACCTGGGAGAGCCCGGCATAGGCGGTGGTATATTCCTGATACTGCTTGGTTGCCTTGTTCTCGAAGTTGTAGGAACCGCAAAAGTAATCCTCGGTGCCGGTGCCGCAGATGGTGGGAAACTCCCCGTCGCCATCGAGGTAGAACTTGATTTCACCCTCCCCCCACCAGCCATTGTTATTGGCTCCCCACGCCATGTAGGTGCCGACGTAGTGCCCCTGCCCCATTACCCCGTCGAGGAGGGTGTAGACCTCCTTGTAGGGAAGCGGATTCACGCGGCGGAACTGGGCGTGGAAATAAGCGGTGTCCGCGGGAACGTCGGTCAGAACATAGTTGACCTGATAGAAGAGCGTCATCTCCGGATCGGTGCCGGTGTAGGTGAAGGTCATCCGGCAGGACTTCTGGAACGGCATCTCCCAATAGCAATTGAAGGCGCTGCCCGGATTGACGCAGACGGCGAGGGAGGAAATCGGAGCGAATTTGCCCCAGCCGCTGGCGAAAAAATCGCCCACCGGGCACTCGACGGACGGCTGTTCCTGGCCGTCCCAATAGATGCGGAGAATGCTGTCACGCCAGGCGCCGGTCGGCGTCATCCAGATTTGCTGGATGGCGCCGGAGCCTTCGATATGGACGATTTCACGGGTTTCGCCGGAGGCGATCCGAATGGCGGGATTGACCTTCCACCCCCGGCCGAGGTCCCGGGCGGCGGCGGAGCTGGTTCCGGTTTCGGCCTTGCCTCCCTCTCCCTTGCCCCCGTTCAGGTTTTCGGGGCTGATGGAACGGGTCTTGGCGTGGCTCAGGCGGGCAAGGTTTCCCAGGGAGACGCCCAGCCCATTGTAGGGGGAGGAAGCAGGCATCCCTTCATCCTGGTTGGAATGGCCGGTAAAAGACATGGACATTTCCGGGAATTATTTGTGTTATCTTACGGTGGCCGTTCCTCCCGCCAAAACCTTCTTCCTTTCCCCCCTTTTTCCGAGCGGGCCGTTCAGGGTCGAAGGAATCGGCTATCGGGAGGCGATGCCTCCCTGTCTGATCGATCGGCCTTCCGGAACGAACAACCACCTAATCATGCTTTTTCAGACGGCCGCCCGGGCCGGGAGTTCGGTCGATGCGCCGCTGCGGCCGGGCGGCCATCTCTTCATCTGGAATCCCGGCGTCCGGCAATATTACGGGAACCCGCGCAAGCGCTATCTCCACTCGTGGATCCACTGCCGGGGGCCGCTGGTGGAGGCGCTGGTGGGCGGGGAGGGCGTTCCCTGCCTGCGTCCCCTCACGCAGCTGGCCGCGCCTTTTTTGGCCTTTCTCCGCAATCTCCACCGGGAGATCTCCGGGGAAAGGCCCGATGCGGTGATCGCGGCCAACCTCTTCGAGAACTGGGCCCGCGATGCGGCCCGCCGCCTGCGCCGTCCAGGCGCCCTGGCGCCCGCCCCGCTGCGGGCAGTCCGGGAATACCTCGATCGCGAATATGCCCGGCCTATTTTTCTGGCCGATATGGCCCGCCTGGCCCGGCTATCGCCCTCCCATTTCTCGGCCGAGTTCCGCCGCCATTTCGGCGTGCCGCCGGTCGGCTATCTGATCCGCCGCCGCCTGCATCACGCGGCCTATCTCCTCCAGGACGTCAACCTCTCCGTGGCCGAAGCGGGGCAACGGGTCGGCTACGACGACCTCTTTTATTTCTCCAAACTCTTCAAGCGCTTCCACGGCGCCTCCCCGCGCGCCTGGAGAGAAAGATCGCGACTCTAAGATTCGCCGTCGAATCTTCAGGCGGTCGAATTTGATCTCGCATTCGGACGCGGCGTAGATATGAGAGCAGGGTGCCCTCCTTCTCCCATGTGGTCATCTTCTGGGCCAAGCCCGGCGTTCCCGATGCCGGCGAACGGATCATTGCGGGCGCGGAGAAATATCTCCGGCCGATTCCCCACGCCCTTTCCCTCCATGCGGGCCTTCCGGTCCCGAGTCCCCGCGAGGTGGTGATGCGGGATTACGCCGCCGCTCTCAATATCCAGTTTGCCTCCAAGTCCGAGGAAGAGGCGTACCAGTCCCACCCTCTCCATCTCGAATTTATCGCCCACTGCTCTCCGCTATGGGAGCGGGTCGTCGTCTACGATTTTCAATAGACTGTCCGTAGGCTCCCTAGTCTAGAGCCTGTCATATATTCGAGTGGGCCACGCCGTCAGGGCCGTGCGCCCCTCCCGGCCGCGCCGCAATGCTTCGACGCTCCGGCCCCCCCCTTCCATGCGCCCGCAGCATCCGCCCCCGCCGATCCCAGCCGCATGAAATCGCGAAAAATATCGAAATTGTCGGGATCGTTCCCTATTCCAAAATCCGGAAAATACTTGCCTGAAGAATAAAAATCTCTATCACAATATTTTTATTCGAAACGCTTTATATATAAAATCAAATATTGTTTATATAAAGACACTTATATCGAAATTTGCCCTCATCAATTTGTGAAAACTCCTCTTCATCAACCGCGAAGTCTCCTTGTTTTTTGGGTTTGCTTGAGCATCGGATTCGGAGGCCTTTTTAGCGCAAATGCCGAGATTGTTCCCGATGACAGCCTGATGGGCAAGGCCGATCCCGCGCTGCAACGGTTGCTGCTCAATCCCTTGCAATACGGGTCGTTCACCACCCCCAACAACGCGTTTAAAATCCAATCCCCGCTGACGCAGGTCGCCGATTCCCGCATCACCCCCCATTTCGGCACCTCCGCGCTCCGGTTTTACGGAATGGCCGAGCAGGAGAGCGCCAAGGGCAATTTCAAGGTCACCTCCGCCTTCCCGATCCCCGGGACCGTTCACATGCTGGGTCTGTGGGTCTATCTCGAGCCCGATGCCAACGTCGATAGGGTCGGCATCGAGGTCGACGACAGCTCGGGGAAAGCCTTCCAGGCGCTCATCCCCGCCGACTGGACCGGGTGGAAGTGGGTCGAGGCCGATCTTTCCTCCCCCGATTTCCTCCCCTCCTCCTCCCAGGCGGACGGGGACCCGAAAGACCAGAAGGTCGCGCTGCCGTTGCGCGACGTCTGCGTGGTCTGGCGGACCAAGAAAGCCGGAGCCACCGGCATCGTGGTCAACGCCCTCTGCGCGCTGACCGATATTTCCGCGGCGGCCCCTCCGCTGCCCCTGGCGGCGGATTTCGTGGGCACCACGATCTTCCCGGCGGGAACTCCGCTGAGCGCGCTGCTGAACGTGACCAACTTCCAGGACAAGGCGGCCGCCGTCACCGTGGAATACTCCGTCCAGCACGATAGCGCCATGTTCGACCTCCCTCCGCCCGATCCGGTCTACGGCTCGGACCGCGCGCTGGGGGCCAAAAGCTGGACCGAAGCCGAGGGCAAGCATCTCGACGAGGGCACCCTCACCGACGGGAAGAAATGGACCTTCAGCGAGACCCCGGGCATCTCCAACCACTGGGTGGAGGCCTTCCAGTATATCGACCTGGGCAAGGCGCTGCAGATCAAGCGCCTCGATTGGGACTCGGGCGACGCCAACCACCTGACCAAAGTCGATGTCAGTTCCTCCCTCGATGGCGACAGCTACACGCCGATCGATTCGCTGCAGGGCTTCGACCTCCATAAAAAATGGGGCGTGAACACCTTCCCGCTCACGGCCCCCCTCACCGCCCGCTTCCTCAAGTTCCGCTACCACCAGGACGGTGCGCGCCTCAACTCGATCGCGATGCCGGAGGAGGTCGGCGTCTATGACGGCATCGAGAACGAGCAGCCCAAGCTGCCGGAGGTGGGCCGGATGGTCGCCGCCGACAAGCTCACCGCCAACGTGCCGCCCCATGCCTTTTCCGCCCTCCCCATCACCGGCAAGGATCCCCTGCCCACCGGCTCCTATCTGGTGGCGGCCAAGGTACAGGCGGGCGACAAGACCTACCTCACCTGGAACCACCTCTTCGTCAGCCCGGCCCCCTACCAGGCGACCGAAAAATCGCGCTTTGGCATCAATGCCGGCAGCACCGGCACCGGCGACAGCCTGCAGCAATTGGGCGTCGGCTGGGCCCGCTACGAGAACATGAAGTGGCCCCATGTCTCCTCGCAGCCGGGCGTCTACGATTATACCGGCGGGGTGGGGGCGCGCATCGACGAGGACGCCATCTTCCAGAACTACCTGGCCCACGGCATGCATACCCTGCCCTTCCTCTTCCTCTTCCCCAGCTACCTCTCCGGGCCCCCGACGGCGGACGACAAGGACCCGCTGCCTGAGGATACCTCTCTCTTCGCCGATTTCGCATTCCAGACCGCCGCCCGTTACGGCTCGGTGACCCATCCGCCGGAGGAGCTCAAGAGCACCGATAAAAAATCGGGCCTGAACCTCATCCACTACTACGAGATCTGGAACGAGGAAAACAACTACGGCTTCAAGCGCTGGCACACCGCGGCCCGTTACTACGAGATGTTCCGCGCCGCCGCCGAAGCGGTGAAAAAGGCCGACCCGAGCGCCCTGGTCACCAACGGCGGATTCTCCGGCATCGGCGTGCAGCTGGTCGATACCCTCCGTTCCTACAAATACGCCGATGGAAAATCCCCGCTCGACTTCGTCGACGTGCTCAACGTCCACTTCTACACCGGCCAGAACGCGCCGGAAGTCTGCCGCCTCAACGCCAATACCGGCACCTTCCTCAGCGTCGACCCGCGTACCTTCGAGGAGAACCTGGCCCTGCTGCGCCAATGGCGGGACCAGAACAAGCCCGGGCTGCCCATCTGGATGACCGAGACCGGGTACGAGACCAACTACATCTACTTCGTCGATGAGCGCACCCAGGCCGCCTGGCTGGTGCGCGACCTCCTCCTCTGCCTCGCCAACGGGATCGACAAGGTGATGGTCTTCCGCGAGACCGGCTCGGACAACTTCCGCTGGGGCGGGGCCGGGGTGATGAATTCCGACGGGACGCCCAAGCCCTCCTTCTTCTCCTATGCCACCCTGATCCGCGAGTTCGACGGCGTGGAAGGCGACGGCCAGCGCATCCCCACCGGCGACGACAACGTCCGCGTCTACGCCTGGAAACAGGGCGCCGCCACCGTCCTCACCGCCTGGACCGTCGAAGGCACCGCGCCCTTCCCCCTCAATCTCGGCGCCGCGTCCGTGACCGACACCTTCGGCGACCGCCAGGACAAGGTCGATACCGGGACGCTCACCCTCACGCCCTTCCCGGTCTACATCCGCGATTACGCCGATGCGGCGCCGCTCGCCGCCGCGCTGGCCCAGGGGGCGCAACTGGAGGAGAAGCGCAAGGCCGGGATTCAGAAACAAAACGCGCTGAAGGCCTACCTTTACGGCTTCGGTAATTCGGATGTCGGCGGTTATGTGGTTGGCGGCTACCGCCCCTACACCCCCGTCCTGGCGGAGGAAGCCTATGACGCCACCAAGGGGTATGGCTTCAACCCCGTGGCGCTGGGTGACGAGGATATCCGGCGGAACGACCCGATGAACCAGCATGCCGTCAAGGTGGACAAGGGTATCCAGTTCGACATCCATGCCGACGCGGGCACCTATCAACTGCAGGTCGGCGCCGTGCCCCTGAACCACGGCGGCCATGTCACCGTCACCGGCTCGGCCGACGGGGCCAAGGGGATCGACATCCCGGCGGGCAGCGGCGAGGGGGAAGTCGAGGTGCGGGCGG
>Ga0302308_10003464_pt1 | contig 12535 bp, 9 predicted proteins | sample III_Palsa_E3_3_FD_200531 | JGI IMG/M metagenome (GOLD analysis project Ga0302308, IMG submission 200531) | Peat permafrost microbial communities from Stordalen Mire near Abisko, Sweden - III_Palsa_E3_3 | ecosystem: Environmental > Terrestrial > Soil > Palsa > Peat permafrost | place: Sweden... | reverse complement strand
TCAGCGCGTCGGAAATCTCGAAATTGGCGTAGACGTTCTGCACGTCGTCATGCTCGTTGAGCAGGTCGATCAGCTTCAGGAGCTTTTCACCGGCCTCGTCGTCGACCGGCACCGTGTTCTGCGGCTTCCAGGTCAACGCCGCCTTGCGGGCTTCGCCGAATTTCGCTTCGAGCGCCTTGGCGACCTCGCGAAAAGTCTCCTGCGAGGCATAGACCTCGTGGCCGCTTTCGCTGGAAGAGACGTCGTCGGCGCCGGCCTCGATCGCGGCGTCCAGCATCGCGTCGTCGGAGGCGACCTTGGCGTCGTATTCGACGATGCCGGTGCGGTCGAACATGAAGGCGACCGAGCCGGTCTCGCCGAGATTGCCGCCGGATTTGGTGAAGTAGGAGCGGATGTCGGAGGCCGCGCGGTTGCGGTTGTCGGTCAGCGCCTCGACGATCACGGCGACGCCGCCCGGGCCATAACCCTCGTAGCGAATTTCGTCGTAATTCTCGCCGTCGCCACCGCTGGCCTTCTTGATCGCGCGTTCGATCGAGTCCTTCGACATGTTTTCCTGGCGGGCGGAAATGATCGCGGCACGCAGCCGCGCATTCATCGCGGGGTCGGGCTGGCCGAGCTTGGCCGCGACCGTGATTTCACGCGCCAGCTTGCCGAACAGCTTCGACTTCTGGGCGTCCTGCCGCCCCTTGCGGTGCATGATGTTCTTGAATTGGGAATGGCCGGCCATGCGGGATCTCTTGGAGTAGTCGGGGAATCTGCGGTGGGAAGCGCGGCGTTATAGGCCGCGAGTACGCTAAAATCAAAGGCTTACCGGCGTTTTTGGTATCTTGGTAGTGGTTTCTGCCTGCCAATGAGGCAATTGTTAACCATGATTTCACGCCGAACGGCCAAGATACCACCCGCCTAGCGAACACCAAAAGGGATGCCGTGATGCCGGTTGTGCAGCCCATCAAGCGCGAAAGTGCCGCCGCTCTCCCGTCGGAGAGCGAGCGCCTGGTCGATCAGCTTGCCAGCCGGATCGGCGGCCTTGGCGTCGAACTGGCGGATGTCGCGGGAAACCTGAAAGAGGTCGCCGGCCGCGTCGCCAACCAGTCCGACCGGTTCGGGCATCTGCAACAAACCGCGGAGACCATGGTCGCCGCCAATCACGACATCGCCAGCGCGTCGCGCGCGGTGCAATCGGCAAGCTCGGCCGCGGTCGGCGAGATCACGCAGTCGCGCGCCGCGGTCGAAACCGCGGTCGGGCATATCGCCGAATTGATCGAGGCCGTCAGCCGCATCGAGCGCCGTCTGGCTTCGGTCGGAACCGCGCTGACCCAGGTGGCCAAGGTGTCCGGCACCATCGAAGCGATCGCCAAGCAGACCAATTTGCTGGCGCTGAACGCCACCATCGAGGCCGCCCGCGCCGGCGCCGCGGGACGAGGGTTTGCGGTGGTCGCCAACGAAGTCAAAAGCCTCGCGGAGGCGACCCGGCAGGCGACCCGTCTGATCGGCGACACCGTGCGCGATCTCGACGGCCAGGTCCGCAATTTGATCAGCGAGAGCGGCGACGCCTCGGTCCGCGCCAAAAGCGCCGGCGATGGCGCCGCCCAGATCCAGGACATCATCGTCCGGGTGCAGAGCGGCTTCACATCGGTCGGCCAGGAGATCGACAGCGTCGCCAAAGCGGCCACGTCCAACCTGTCCCACTGCGACATGGTGATCTCCGAACTCGGCGACCTCGCCAAGGGCGTCGATCTGTCGTCGACCGACCTCAAGCAGGCCGACGACCGCGTCGCCTCGCTGCTGGACGTTTCGGAAGGCCTGATCGCGCTGATCGCCGACAGCGGCGTGGAGACCTCGGATGCGCCGATGATCCGCATGACGGTGGAAACCGCAAAGCAGATTTCCCAGGCTTTCGAGCGCGCGATCGAGCGCGGCGAGATCAGCCTCGAGCACATGATGGACGAGAATTACCGCGAGATTCCCGGCACCAATCCGAAGCAATATCTCGCCAATTATGTCGCGCTCACCGACCGTATCCTGCCGCCGATCCAGGATCCGATTCAGAAGTCCGATTCCAGAATCGCCTTTTGCGTCGCGTGGGCGAAAAGCGGCTATCTCCCGACGCATAATGCGAACTACAGCCTGCCCCAGGGCCCCGACCCGGTCTGGAACAACGCCCATTGCCGCAACCGGCGGATCTTCGATGACCGCACGGTCAGCAAGATCGCTCAAAGCACCAAGCCGTTTCTGTTGCAGACCTACCGGCGGGACATGGGCGGCGGCAAGTTCGTGCTGATGAAATCCCTCTCCTCGCCGATCTACGTGCGCGGCCGCCATTGGGGCGCATTCCGGATCGGCTTCAGCCAGTCTTAAAGTGCGGGACGGCATCGTGAAACGGGCTCTGGTTCATGAACAATCGCATCGCCTGGTTGCGCGAACATTATAGCGATCCGCTGCTGACCGCGCTGACCGTGCTGGTCATCGTGATGCTGTTCGTGATCGCGCCGCTACAGGCGTCCGGGCTGTTCTTGTTTCAGGTATTCGAACTCGCGTTCGCGATCGTGCTGGTCGCCGGCGTGTTCGTGATGTCGGGAAGCCGGATCGCGGTGTTTGCCATGCTGGCCTCGCTGGTGATGGCCACGATCGGCGGCATTCACCGCATCACGGCGCCGTCGGCGATCGACATCAATCTGTTCGCGGGCTCGTGGCTGATCATGAGCCTGACGCTCGGATGGGCGGTGGCGGGCGTGGTGTTTGCGCCGGGGCGGGTGACCTATCACCACGTGATGGGCGCTATTCTGCTGTACCTCATCATCGCCGTCAGCTTCGTGCCGTTGCTGGCTTTTACCGGATCGCTGATCCCCAACGCGTTTTCGGGAATCTCGATGCAGGACAACCCCGCGCTTGCCAGCGGCCTGATCTATTTCAGCTTCGTGACCTTGACGACGACCGGCTATGGCGACGTATTTCCGCTGCACCCGATCGCGCGCAGCCTGTGCAATCTGGAAGCCGTGATCGGCCAGCTCTACCCCGCGACGCTGCTGGCGCGGCTGGTCACGCTGGAGATGGCGCAGCGGCGCTGACATGGGCTGGGCATTTCGTGATGACGCCCCGGTGCCGCGCCTCTTGTTCCCGCTGCCTTGCTATGTTCTAAACCCGCCGTCACTCTTGCGACACCACATCCACCAGAATTCGAATTTTCTGCCGCGCCCCAGGCGAGGGTCAAAGGCAAAAGGAACCCGACATGAGGATCAAGCTGCTGATCGCAGTATTGTCGTTGGCGACAGCCGTTGACTTGGTAGCTTTGGTCCCGGCGGCTTTGGCGCAACCTACGACGCCGGCAGCCGCGGAAAAGCCGGCAGCGCCCGCGAAGCCGAGCGCCGCGCAAGCTGACGAGGTCGCGTCGAAAACTGTCTCGATCGCCGAAAAGGCTCAGAAGTGTCTCAAGATCGAAGATAAGCCCGACGAGCGGCTGCATTGCTACGACGACGCCGTCAGGCCGCAACCCAACCCGAATCCGCCGCCCGTCAAGGGCATCCGGGATTGCCGCCACATCGTCGACGTCGACCAACGACTGGGTTGCTTCGACGGCTTCGCCGTACAAATTCCAAAGTTCACGCATTAGGGCGCGCCGAAGCAACTGCATCTCGGTTGGTTTTTCGGCGGTCTTGCGGGCGGCGGCAATAGACATGGCTCCTCAATTCGCATCGACTTCAATGACGGCTTTAGCGAACGCCGCTGGTGCTTCCTGAGGCAAATTGTGACCGATACCTCCAGAGAAGATACGATGCTCGTATCTGCCTGAGAATTTTTTGGCGTAAGAGCTTGCCTCGGGGTGGGGCGCGCCATTGGCGTCGCCTTCGAGCGTGATGGTCGGCACGATAATGTCTGGGCTTGCCGCGAGCCGCTTGTCGAGATCGTCATACTTCCGCTCGCCATCGGCGAGGCCGAGCCGCCAGCGATAATTGTCGACCACAATGGCGACATGGTCTGGATTGTCGAAGGCTGCCGCGCTGCGATCGAACGTGGCGTCATCGAAATTCCACTGCGGCGAAGCGAGCTGCCAGATCAGCTTTGCGAAATCATGCCGATATTTCTCGTAGCCGGCGCGGCCGCGCTCGGTCGCGAAATAGAACTGATACCACCATTGCAACTCGGCCTTCGGTGGTAGCGCCATCTTGCCGACTTCCTGGCCGGCGATCAGATAGCCGCTTACAGAGACCATGCCCTTGCAGCGTTCCGGCCAGAGCGCCGCCACGATATTCGCGGTGCGCGCGCCCCAATCGAAACCGGCTAGTATCGCCTTCTCGATGCCGAGCCCATCCATCAACGCCATGATATCGACGGCTAGGGCAGTTGGCTGGCCGTTGCGCATCGTTTCATTGGAAAGAAACCGCGTCGTGCCATATCCGCGCAGATACGGGACGATCACGCGATAACCGGCCCGCGCCAATATAGGCGCTACATCGACGAAGCTGTGGATATCGTAAGGCCAGCCGTGCAGAAGGATGACTGCCGGACCGTTGATCGGACCAGCCTCGACATATCCGACATTCAATAGTCCAGCTTCGATCTGCTTCAAGGAGCCGAACGACGTATTGTTGCCGGGCCTTATCGTAGCGGTCTTGCCCGGATTTATGTTAGCGGTCTGTGCGCTGGCTGAAACGGTTGCGCCGAGCCCGGCAACGAGGGTTGCTGCCGCAACGCCGAAGAAATGGCGTCTATGGTGATCGACCTCCTGAAGCATCTTGATTTCTCCCGTCTTTCGCACGGCCTCCCGACAGACGGCAGGCCAGATAGATGACAGCCGCGGTTAAATGAGGTTGATGACGACGTCGACGTTGCCGCGAATGGCCTTCGAATACGGGCAAGTCTGGTGCGCTTCGTTAAGCAGGGCCTGCGCCACCTCGCGATCCATGCCCGGAACGCTGACATTGAGGCGAGCACGGAGGAAAAAAGCGCCTTCGTCCAGATTCAAGTCCACCTCGGCATCGATAGCGAGATCTTCGGGAAGCCTGAGCTTCCGCTTGCGGGCTGCGATACCCATCGCGCCTTCGAAGCAGGCGGACCATCCGGCCGCGAAGAGCTGCTCCGGATTGGTGCCGATGCCTGCAACTCCCGGCGTCGAAAGCCTTATGTCGAGATGGCCATCGGAGCTGCGAGAAACGCCGTGCTCCCTACCACCCGTGGTGTGTGTCTTGGCTGTGTAAAGTAGTTTTTCTGTCTGGGTCATGATGTTTTCCTTCTGAAGTTGGGACGTGGTTCGAGTCTGTTGTTTGGAAATTATGCGTTGAACGATGCGCGTACGGACTTGAAGGGCCTCTGGAGTGCTTCCGCGGTTAGCGATCCAGGAACGTTGTTGCCTCTCGCACGAATCGCGCGGGGAACTGGAAAATGCCGCCGTGTCCGGAGTCCGGGTAGATGATCAACTCAGCGTTCGGCAAATGCTGTTGCAGGATGAAGGAGTTCACGGTCGGGACCATGAGGTCGGTCTTCCCGTTCACGACCAGAACGGGCAACGCAATCTGCTTCAATTTGGCGTAACGGTTTTGCGTTGGAACAGCGCCCCACGCGGCAATGGCCTTTACTTGAGCCATCATCGCCGCTTTGGACGAAGGCGTGTCCTGATCTTCGCGTTCATGGCGACGTGTCCAGTAAACGCGTCCGGCAGCCTGACTGGAATCGCTCGGATAGAAGAAGAGATAGAGGAAGTTTTCCTCTGTTGGCATTTCCTGGGTCGCGTGTCGGGTGGCAAGTTCGGGATATCCGATCATGCCTTCGCCACCTTCCGGGCCGGTCCCGGCCAAGATGAGCCGGCGGACGAGCTTGGGGCGATCGAGGACGACATTCTGGGCAACGAAGCCGCCCATGGAGAAGCCGAAAAGGTCGATTTTTTCCAGCCCCAACGCATCGACAAAGGCGATCACATGCCTGGCCATGCCGTCGATAGTGTCGGCCGGATCCCCTTCGGAACTCGCAATCCCGGCGTTGTTGAACAGGATCACACTGCGGTTCTGGGCGAGGCCGTCCGTCACCAGACGATCCCAGTTGTCGAGACCGCCCCGAAAGTGTTGCAGGCAGACCAGCGGCAATTGGTCGCCAGCACCGAACCTCCGATAAGCGTAGCGGACGCCGTTTGCTTCAACGTACCGGGTCGGAGCGGTGTTGTGGGTATAGGACATGGGATTAAGCTCTCACGTTGCGCTGACAAAGGTCGGCAGGAGTATCAGGAAGGCGCAGGAGGGACGGCGGCGCACGGTGGTTGTGCGACGCCGTGTGCGGGTCAGCGCAAAGATCGAAACGCAGCTCGCATCTCGCTGGCGAAGAGTTGCGGCTGTTCCCACGCGGCGAAGTGACCGCCTTTGTCGAGCTTGTTGTAGTGGATGAGCTTGGGATACGCCCGTTCTGCCCAGCTTCTCGGAGCAGCATAGATTTCGTCGGGGAAGGCGCTCACGGCGACCGGAATCTTCACGTTTCTGACGTCGAAGAAACCTCCGCCTGTCGAAACCTGCGTGGTGTCCCAGTAAAGACGCGCCGAGGAGATCGCCGTGTTCGTCAACCAGTAGAGCGTGACGTTGTCGAGGACGTCGTCCCGAGTCAGCCCTTCCATCTTTCCATCGAAGGCGCGTGAGATCATGCCGTAACTGCGGATGTCGTGATCCAGCATCCACGCGGCAAGGCCTACCGGTGAGTCCACGATTCCGTAAAGCGTTTGCGGCCGGTTCGACATTTCCTGGGCATAGGCCAGGCCGTGTCGGTAGAAATCATCGAGTTGGTCCCAAGCATGTTTTTCATCGGCAGAGAGGCCGGTGGGCGGCGGACCGCCGACTGAAAGAGCCTTTGAAACATCGGCCGGAACGGTGGCCGCCATATTGGTGTGAATGCCGAGCAATCCAGGCGGCTGCTGCAGCGCCATCACCTCCGAGACGGCATTCCCCCAATCCCCGCCCTGCGCCACATAGCGTGTGTAGCCGAGACGTTGCATGAGCGTCGCCCACGCACGAGCGATGGTGACGGGAGTCCACCCTGGCGCAGTCGGCTTGCCCGAAAAGCCGTACCCCGGTAGCGACGGAATCACCAGATGGAATGCGTCGGATGCGCTGCCGCCATGGGACGTCGGGTTGGTCAATGGATCGATGATCTTCAACTGCTCGATGATCGAGCCGGGCCAGCCGTGGGTCACCATCATCGGCAGGGCATTTTCATGTTTCGAGCGAACATGAATAAAATGAATGTCGAGGCCGTCGATCTCCGTAATGAACTGCGGCAAGGCGTTCAGTTTCGCCTCGATCCTGCGCCAATCGTGTTCCGTCGCCCAATAGCGCGCGAGCGCCTGCATTGTCGCAAGCTGCGCGCCCTGGGACGGATCCTTGACCGTTTCGCGATCGGGCCACCTGGTCGCTTTGACACGCCTGCGCAGATCAATCAGATCGGCTTCCGGAAAATTGACCGTGAATGGCCGAATGGCATCGCCTTCGGTCGTCGCGCGCAAACTTGCGGGAAGTAGACTGATTGCTCCCGCGGTAGCCGCCAGGGTGAGAAGGCTGCGCCGGGTGGGCGAGGAAACTACGGACATGAGGGCTTTTCCTTCGTGGGGTGGGGCTCGGAATGTCCCTTCCACCTATCAGCCGTCGTGGTATGACGCCCGTTAGGAGTTATGAGGAGTTGTGAGCAGATGCCCGCGATCAGAACTCTCGGTAGAGGTCGGATCACGGCGCAAAGTGCTGTCGCCGTGATAGAATTCTACCCCGGCCGCTCAATTCTTGTGTTTGGCCGGCGATCTTTCGAAGGCCCGCCGGAGCCGTCGGGTCCGCGTTAGCAGACCAACACCCGGAGCGTGGCTGTGAAACAGCAGCCGTGAGAGATGACGTGATGATGGAGCCGGCTGCGTCGATTAAGGTGGTCATATCGTTTGGCCCGTTCAGCTTGGTGCCGAACGAGAGACTGCTTTCGCGACACGGCGTAGCTGTGCCGTTGGGTGCCAGAACCCTCGATACCCTGATAGCGCTCGTGTCGGTGCCGAACGAGGTTGTCAGTAAGCGAGACCTGATGGCTCGGGTCTGGCCTGACGTCGTTGTCGAAGAAGGCAGCTTGCGGTTTCACATCGCTGAATTGCGCAAGGCGCTGGGCGATGGCAAAGGGGGTGCTCGATACATCACGACCTTGGCCGGGCGAGGTTATTGCTTCGTCGCGCCGATCACGCGATCGTCGCAACCGGGCACCGAAACCCCGCCAGGTCCTTCCAACTTTCCCAGCGTCAATCTGCCAAATCGCTTGCCCCGAATGGTTGGGCGGGCAGACGGCGTCCGCGCCCTTTCGGCGCAATTGCTTGCATCACGTTTCGTCACCGTGACGGGGCCGGGCGGCGTCGGCAAGACCACCGTCGCAGTGGCCGTCGCCCATGACTTGCTCGAGGCTTTCGCTGAAGCCGTACTCTTCATCGACCTTGGATCCCTTAGCGATCCTAATCTCGTCACCACGTCACTCGCGCTGATGCTGGGTTTGCCCGTCCAATCCGACGATCCGGGCCCTGGAGTCATTGCGCATTTGCGCGATAAACGCATGCTCTTGATCCTCGACAATTGTGAGCATGTCATTGAGCCCGTCGCAGCTTTCGCGACGCGTGTCTTGCTAGAAGCGCCGCAAGTCCATCTTCTCGCAACCAGTCGCGAGGCTCTGAGGGTTGAGGGCGAACACGTCTACAAGCTGGCCCCGCTAGCCTTCCCGCCGGACGTTTCTGGCCTGACGGCGGCGGCTGCCCTGAGCTATCCCGCGACCCAGCTGTTCCTGGAACGGGCGATGGCAAGCGGCGCCCGATTCGAACTTGACGATGCCAATGCCGCGATCATCGCTAACATTTGCCAGAAGCTGGATGGTGTAGCGTTGGCAATCGAGTTGGCGGCCGGCAGGGTGGAAGCTTATGGACTGGAGCAGACTGCTGCCCTTCTCGATCAACGCCTGAGCCTGCTGTGGCAGGGACAACGTACCGCCCCGCCGCGCCAAAAGACCCTGCAGGCCACGTTGGATTGGAGTTATGGGCTGCTATCCGATGTCGAACGCCTGGTGCTTTGCCGGCTCGCGGTGTTCGTCGGATATTTCACGATCGAGGCGGCGGCTGAGGTCGTGACGGACGAAAAGATCGACCGCACCCTCCTGTTTGGAGGGATGGATAGTCTGGTTGCCAAATCGATGGTGGCGCCGCGTCCCATCGGAGCCATGATACGCTACCGCCTTCTGGACACAACGCGGTCTTACCTGCTGGAAACCGGCATGGACGATGCCGCGCTGGCGGCGCGTCACGCCATCTACTATCAACGATGGCTGGAACAGACGGGTGCCGAGTGGCCGACCTTGTCGAATGCGGCGGAACGAGCTCCACACTTCGCCAGTCTTCACAATGTGCGCGCAGCTCTGGAGTGGTGCTTTAGCACCAAGGGCGCCATGGAAATCGGCATCAAGCTGGCCGCCGCGGCCGCGCCGGTCTTTCTAGCGATGTCTCTGCTTACCGAATGTCACCGCTGGTCAAAACGGGCGATCCTCGCGCTCGACGACGCTACGCGCGGCAGCGCCGAGGAGATGCATATTCAGGCGGCTCTGGGATTGTCGCTGATGTTCACGCTCGGCAACAGCGAACTGGCACGGGTGGCCCTGGGTAGGGGTCTCGCGATTGCCGAAGAGCGCAATGATGTCCCCAACCAGCTTCAACTTCTGGGCCGGATGCACATCTTTTACGAACGCATGGGGCAGTTCGAGACGGCCTTGCGCCATGCGCGGCGTAGCTCTCTCGTCTCCGCGACTCTGGCGGACCCGAGCGCCATCGCGGTCTCCCAATCATTGCTTGGAGTTTCCCTTCATCTTGCAGGAGATCATCTCAGCGCCCGTAACGAACTTGAAGCGGCAATAAACTGCCCTGAAAGGCATCGGACCACGACGGTTTACGGCTTCGACCATCACAATCGAGCGTGCATAACCTTGGCAAGGACGCTTTGGTTGCAAGGTCATCCGGCCAAAGCGGCCGAGCTCGCGCGCCAGACTGTCGACGAGGCGGCGCAAATGGACCATCCCGTGACGCTGTGCATCGCCTTGATCTGGGCCGTCTCGGTGTTCCTTTGGTCTGGCGATCTCGAAAACGCCGAAAGCAATATTGACCGGTTTATCGCGCACGCGCAATCGCGTTCGATGGAGCCTTATCTTGCTGTTGGACGAGGAGTAAAAGGTGAGTTAGCGATCCGGCGAGGTAACGCCAAGGTTGGCGTGGAAAGCTTGAAACATTGCCTCAAAGAACTGCATGCAGCGCGCTACGGACTGCTTACGACGACTTTCAACATTTCACTCATCGAGGGCCTTCTGGCCACAGGCCAGCTTGACGAAGGCATGACGCTGATCGACGAGACGATACAGCTTATCGAGGCGAACGGTGATCTCATCTTTATGCCCGAGCTGCTGCGCGTAAAGGGAAAAGCGCTGCGAGTTCTGCCGCAGTCGTCATTGGAGGAAGTAGAACGATGTCTCGCTGATTCGCTCGAATGGAGCCGTCGTCAGGGGGCGCTGGGTTGGGAGTTGAGAACTACGATCGACTTGGCAAAACTCCTAACTGAACAAAGACGGAATGAGGATGCCAGGGCGCTCCTGCAATCGGTATTCGAGCAATTCGAGCAGGGCTCTGATACGGCAGATCTGACAGTTGCCCGTGGTTTGTTGGCAATTCCGACTTGACCGCCGGCGCTTGAAAACTACCGAACGCATCGACTGATGTCTGCTTTCGGCGGTCAAACGAACCGGTTCAGAGCGGACTTCGACGTTGATGGCGGGAAGTGGCCGCGGTCGGACCCAAGCCTCCGAGCTTGATCCAGACGGTCATTCACTCCTCATGATGACCACGACTTTCCCCATCGCGCGACGCGAACTCATCGCTTCGAAAGCGTCTTGGAATTGACTGAGAGGAAATATCTGAGTTGGCGGTGGCTTGACCGCCCCGGATTCGAGCCACTCACCGATTCGCCTCATAAGTTTCATGTAGACCTCAGGCTCCCACTTCTGAATTTGGGCGCTGTCGATGCCGATGAGGGATGCCCCTTTCAGAAGGGCGATATTGAATTGCAGCGATGGAATTCGCCCTGCCGCGAAGCCGACCACCAAATGCCTCCCACGCCATCCGAGCGTGCGGAATGCAATGGGCGAGATCTCGCCGCCGACCGCATCGAAAATCACATCTATGGGACGGTTATTGGTCAGTGACTTCAGCACCTCTCGCCATTTTTCATCGGTGTAATCGATCGCGAGATCGGCGCCCTCGGCGCATGCCAGCGAACGCTTTTCTTCTGTCGATGCAGCGGCGATGACATGGGCCCCGATCATCTTGGCTATCTTGATCGCGGCTGTTCCGGTGCCACCGGCGGCCCCCAACACGAGAAGGGTTTCGCTGGAGCGCAATCCCGCCATCTCCGTCAGCGCGAAAGCTGCCGTGAGGTAATTCACCGGGACTGCGGCAGCCTGCGGAAATGAAAGCCGGCTTGGAATAACAGCCACGCCGGACTCAGGAACGACGATTTCTTCAGCCAGCGCGCCCCGCTTCGCGAGCCCGAATACCCGGTCGCCAACCCGAACCTGCGACACTCCCTCGCCTGTTTCGACGACCGTCCCTGAGAACTCCATGCCAGGAACAAACGGAAGGGGGTCCTTTGTTTGATAGAGGCCCTGTACCTTCAACCCGTCGACAAAGCCAAGACCCACCGCAGCAACGCGGACACGAACCTCGCCAGTCTGGCAGTCAGGACTAATAATCTCCCGGATTTGAACGGATTTAACCGGAGAGAATTCCTCAACAACAACGGCTCTCATCCAATCCTCCTGCCGCGAAACGGCGCCATTGGACCCGCGCCGGCGCTCCGCGATCATAGCCCGACGGACCATCAAAAGCACAATTGATCTATTTTCCGCATCGTGACGCGCGAAGCGGTTGAGACGCGGGCTTGGACTCACGGCGGTGAAAACAGCGTGAAAACCCTGTTGCAGCCCATGTGCGGGACGACTTCTTTTGTCGGAGCAGCGAGAGCAACTCGGGCGGTAACGCCTCGTTGCCTCGGTCGGCGCAGATCAATGCTGCACCCCCGACGTGAAGCCCGTCAAAGCGAACTTGATGTTCTCCTTTAAGTTGGACGAAATCTGTTTGCGTTACTGAAGGCGCCTGCCTACCGGCACCGGCTCAGTTAGGTTAACAGAGGCTGACCTAAATATGCGCGAACTTTCTGTCCGGTCACTTCTGATTTCGCATCTCGCGATGTTCATCGTGTTTTGCTTGCTCGTCGTAATCGGACACGGCGCGAGCTTGACCGTACTGCATGTCCTTACGGGCGCGGAATTGAGCGACCTGCACCAACGCCTGAAATCGGATGAACTGTTTCAAGATATCGAATCTGCGTCGGCCTTGAGCCTGTCCGCCGTCGCCGCCGGATGGTTCGCCGCCAGAACGTCCAACACCAGACCTCTCGTTCACGGAGCTCTTTCGTGTGCGGCGTTCTTCCTGCTGTTTTTCTGCGACACCGTGTAT
>Ga0302308_10003462_pt1 | contig 12540 bp, 7 predicted proteins | sample III_Palsa_E3_3_FD_200531 | JGI IMG/M metagenome (GOLD analysis project Ga0302308, IMG submission 200531) | Peat permafrost microbial communities from Stordalen Mire near Abisko, Sweden - III_Palsa_E3_3 | ecosystem: Environmental > Terrestrial > Soil > Palsa > Peat permafrost | place: Sweden... | reverse complement strand
GCTTTCGAGCATGACTAAGGCGTCATTCGCAGATTCTTGTTGGGCCTCCGTGGTGGCTTTCGCTAGTTCGACTGAGCGGCGCACTTTGCCGAAAAGGTCGAGTTCCCAGGAGGAACTGAGGCCGTACTGGTAGAGATTGACGGGGCCGGCGAGGCTGTTCAATGCAACCGGGCCCGCGGTTGCCACTTCCTTGCCGAGTGTGGGGGAATATTGGTTGAGGCCGTCGGCGAGCTTGTTGAGATCGGCGTAAGCGCCGTGCGATTCGAGAAGACCCTTGAGGCCGAGTTGTTCGCGCATGTAGCTGGCGTTGCCGTTCAGGGTTGGCAGACCGGCGGCGGCAGTGGCGATTTCGTTCTGATGGGCTTCGACGACGCGGAGCAGCGCTTCCTGCAGGTCCGGATTGCCGGCGATCGCGCGCGTGATCAGGAGGGAGAGGACGGGATCGTTGAATTGGTTCCACCACAGCGGATCGGGATTGCTATTGGTGCTGACGGTGGAGTCTTGATACTTGGAAAGATCGTTCCACGCGGGGTTCACGGGGGGCGCCGGTGCTTTGTAATCCGGGCCGACGGTGCAGTCGGCGAGGCAGAATATGCCTGTCAGGATCACGAGATTTCGCATCAGCCGCCGCCGGCGGATTTGGTCTTGATCGGCGACATGATCAGCGCCGTTGGGATTAGCACGAGCGCAGCGACGCCGGTGAAGAAGAAGATGTCGATGTAGGAAAGTACCGCGACCTGCGTTTGCAGCGCTTTCATCACCACGCCCGGCGCGATTGCGATCGCCTCGGCCATCGAATGGCCGGTGTCGAGCATCGCCTGGCGCACGTGCCCCAGTGCCGCATTATAAGGCTGATACACCTGGGTGAGGTTGGGGACAAGGTATTGCTGGTTGAGCTGCTGACGCTGCTCGACCAGCCCGATCGCGATCGAAATCCCGATGCCGCCGTAGACGTTGCGCGACATGCTGAACAAGGCCGACGCATCGCCCTCCATTTCCTTCGGCAACGTTGCGTACGCGATCGAGCTGATCGGCACGAACAGCAGTGATAATCCCGCAGTCTGAGCGGCGCGCAAGATCACGAGATGGAAGAAATCCTCGTCGGGCACCAGCGTCATCGAATAAAACAGGGCGCCGCCCAAAGCCAGGCCGCCGGCGGCGATAACATATTTTGCCGGCACGAAATTCAACACCTTGCCCACGATCGGGATCAGCATGATCAGCACCACCGCACCGGGTGCGAGCACCAGCCCGGCCCAGGTGGCGGTATAGCCGAGCTGCTGTTGCGCAAATTGCGGGATCAGCACGGCACTGCTGTAGAGCACGAATCCCATGATGCCGATCTGGGTATAGCCCAGCGCGAAGTTATGATCCTTGAAAACCCGCAGATCGACCACCGGATTCTTGGTCCACAGCAGATATCCGATGCCCAGAACGAAGGATATCGCGGAAATGCTGAACATCGTAACGATGAAGGGGGAGCCAAGCCAATCGAGATCCTCGCCACGATCGACACCGAGTTCGAGACAGCCGAGCGCGAGTGCTATGAATATCGTTCCCACATAATCGAACGGCGGCGCCGTGCGGGTTCGCTCTGCGGTGTCGGGCGGTTCCTGGATGTAATGCATCACACCAAGTATCGTCATGATGCCGATCGGTACGTTGATCAGAAAAATCAGGTGCCAGGAATAATTATCCGTGAGCCAGCCACCCAGCAGCGGACCCAGCACCGGTGCGATGATGGTGGCGATCGCGGTGATCGAGAACGCCTGCTGACGCCGTTCGGGCGGGAAGGTGGACAGAATGATCGCTTGTTGGCTGGGCTGCAGCCCACCGCCGAATAATCCCTGGACGGCACGAAAGAATAGCAGTTCTGGAAATGCGGTCGATAATCCGCAGCCGAGCGAGGCCAGGGTAAAGACCCCAATGCAGATAAGAAAGAATTGTTTCTGGCCGAAACGGCGGCTCAGTGAACCTGAAATAGTCAGCACGATGCCGTTCGCGACCAGATAGGTGGTGAGCGACCAGGTGCTGTCGTCGTCGCTGACCGAAAGACTGCCGGCGATGTGCGGCAACGCGACGTTCACGATGGTGGTGTCGAGCACTTCCATGAACGCGCCGAGCGTCACGATGACTGCGATCACGTAAGGATTGGTTTTTTGCCCGCTCATTTGAGGTAAACCGTCGGCTGGACGGAAATGCCGAGCGGCAACCCTCCCCAATCGGCCGGCAGACCGCGATCGATGACGATTTTCACCGGTACCCGCCGCACGATTTTCACGAAATTGCCGGTGGCGTTTTCCGCCGGGAATTCGGTGAAGCGCGCGCCGCTGCCCTCCTGAATGCTGTCGACGTGACCATAGAGCTTGAGATCGGGATAGGCATCGACTGTAATGATTACCCGGTCGCCGGGCCGAATGCCGGTGAGCTCGGTCTCCTTGAAGTTGGCGGTGATCCAGACCTGCGGCGTCACGATGTAGAACACCTGCTGGCCCGCCTGGACATAAGTGCCGAGTTCGACGTTGCGGAGCGTAATGCGGCCGTCTTGCGGCGCGATGATCCGGTTATACGACAGGCTTACCTGCGCCTGGGTGAGGTTCGCCTTGGCCTGCAGCAATTGCGCGCGCCGCTGCGCGACGGTGTCTTCGGCCGACGCAATCATCTGCGGTACCAGAGACGCGGCGGCGACCTGCGCCCGTGCCTGCTTGACGCTGGCAGCAGCCGATCGCAATTGCTCGGTGGCCTGATCGACATCTGTCGCCAGGGTGGCGCGCTGATCGACGGTTTGCTGCCGCACGTAATTGCGCAAGGTTTGAGTTCGTTGTGCCTCGGCCTGCTCGAGCTGGGCCTCGGCCTGCTGCAACTGCGCGGGAGCTTTGACCCTGGTCTCGTCGAGATCGACCTCGGCGCTTGCGAGTTGGGATTGCGCCAGCGCGACATTGGCGCGGGCTTGCGCGAGCGATGCGGCGTTCTGGCGGGGATCGATCGTGAGCAGCAGATCGCCGGTGCGCACGAAAGTGTTATCGTCGACGCCGAGCGCCACAACATAGCCCGAGACGTTCGACGCGACCGAGATCGCCCGGCCGTCGGTGTAGGCGTCGTCGGTGGTGACCTTGCCCCGGTTCACGAGCCAGTAGATCAGGCCGCCGACGAGCGCGAGGGCGACCACAACCCCGCCGATGATCAAAGGCAGACGGCTATGGGGCTTGTCGTCCTTGCCGTTGGATTGCCGGTTCTGGTCGGATTTCGGGCTCTCTTTAGGACCGCCTTCCGGCCTTTCGTTGTGCTGCCCGTCGTCTGGTTTGGGATCTTCATCCACTGCTCGGTCTCCGGTTGTCCCCGCGGTCAGACTCGACGGTCATTGCTGCAACGCACCACGGCGGCGAAAGTTCCGCCAACGTATCACATAGGCCGATTTCAGGAAGCGTATCGCAGGTCGTGGCTGTTAGCGACCAGGCAAATGCACCTCGTACATCACCCGCGTAAATGGATCCATGCTGCCAAGTGCCAGCAACGTGATCAGCCGGAAGATGGCCATCACGGCGAAGGCCCGGATCAGGAGCGAGCCGGCACGGAGCCGCATGAAGCCGAAAGCGACGATCGGCGCCATCCCGAAGGCCGGCACCGTCAATAACGGCCGGACGTCGGCTGGCAGCGGTAGCAGACTTAAGCCGAATTCCGCGGCCAACATTATCAGCAGCGCGACTAGCACCAGAGCCAGGCGCAGTACCTGGGCTCTCATCGTGCGCGTCCGATCGGATAAATCAGCGGATACAGACATCCGCCCGGTGAATTTGGGCCACCAGTAATGCAGCCCGGCGAGGAATGCCGAAACCATACAGCCGACCATGACATAGTGGAAACGCGCGACTGCAAAATAGGTCTGGGTGAGATGCACATCTGCCGCGGGGCCCCCAGGAACAAGCCTGTAAGACCGCCGATGGTGAACAAGCCGATAAACCCGAGCGCATAGAGCATGGACGCCTGGAACCGGATGTAGCCTTTGTGCATGGTGCCCGGACCGTTGAACACTTTGATCGCCGAAGGCACCGCGACCGCATAGCTTAGCAGTGAGAACACCAGCGAAGAATATAGCGAGGTCCCCGTGACAAACATGCGATGACCCCAGACGAAGAAAGGCCCGATCCTGCCGCTTGATTATGCCAATTTTAGCCCATATCATCTTGTTCAGAGAAGATTTGATTAGGTCGCTTGACATGGATCCCCGCCTGAACCCCTACGCTCGCGGTGCGGGAAGTTCACCGGCCGAGTTTGCGGGACGCGATGAACTCGCCGAACGTGCCGCTATCGCGCTTGGCCGGGTCCGGAGGAACATAGCTTCTTTGCACCGTGCCGGGTACGCTAATATTCATTTCAGTTACGAGGCTGGGTCTATGGAGATACATCCTAAACTCTTGTCGTCAATCAAGTTCGTACATTCAACGATCTCGCACAACTCTGGCGATTCTGAATTAAATTCGCCACCGTTAAATCGATATAATGACAACTGCCTCGACATGCCTTACCTTACCGAGGCTTTAATTTGATTTAGGGAGTAGAGCATGGTCGGCAATACTGAGCGGTCATGAGTTGAATAGCATGCACATACATTTTCATGGCAATTGTCAAAGCAGCATGTTCCGAAAGACTATGGCGGAGATCGGCGGCGACTTTCGCTTCACCAGTCGCGAAGTGCACGCCATCAACATCAAAACCCAGATGGCAGCTTACGAAGAAGAGATCAGAACCGCGGATGTGATATTTTCTCAGCCGGTCAATGCCAATTACCGTGACGAGCCGCGCCTCTCCACGAACTGGATCAAAGAAAATCGTAAAGGCGGCAGCAAGCTTTTCATTTTTGTGCCTCTCTACTTTTCTGCCTACTTCCCGCAGTTGGGCTACCTGCCTTCTCAAGAGTCGCTTCGAATGCCCTATTTCGATTTTAATATTTGCATTCTCTACGCGGCCGGATACACGCCGGCGCAAGCCGCTGAAATAATTACGAGCGAGGACTTTTACGACAAAGGCTTCATAGAAGCCGAGGTAAGTCGCGCGATCGAGGAACTGCGTCGACGTGAGGAGGTCGCCGGCGCCGATATCAAGGTATCGGCTTTGATTGAGAGTAATTATCGATCCAGACTCCTCTTCTTTACTCTTAATCATCCGGCCCGGGCACTTGCAGTTCTTGTGGCAAATGAGATTTGCAAGTTGCTGAACATGGATCAGCGTATCGCTGATTTCGGCGCGGAGTACCTTGATGACATAGTCGTCTCGCCATATCCTTCAGCTGCGAAGGCGATCGATTTTGAGACGCACGTCGACACCAACATTGTACGTGGTGGAAGGAAGAATTTCACAAGGACAGATTACGTACAGCAGGTCTTCAGCTATTACGACGAGAAAATAGGTAAATCGGAGATGGGTCGATTGGTGCTGGAGAATAGGGACTCAGGGGCCTATTTTGGACGTTATGCTAAATGGCCGGCACATAATCATTCCTTGTTGTCGAGTCTCCTCGAGTCTAATGCGTTTTCACGTTGATCGTCTTCCGGTCTGGTATCATGCGACCTATTCTCCGAAGGTGCTTGAACCTACGTAATCCAAACTAGATCCAAATTTCAGTACGATTCCGCAGCGTGCTCAATCGGCCTCGCTGTAGGCTGTGATGTAATTTTCGGATCGGGCGGTCCAAGAAAGGGAGGATGTACCAGACCCGCAAGCCCTATCCCTCTACCACGATCGAGCCGCAGATTTTATGCACGAGGCACAGCACACTCCAATCGGCGTCAGTCGGATGACGTGCCATCTCGGAACGATCCATTGAATTCTTTATCGAGTGACCAAGCGTTCCCTAATATTTTCAACCACTCCGTGGGATCAGTGGCGTTTCCGACATTGTCTCTCGGAGCAAACGCGGAGATGTACCCGCGCATCAGGCCGGGACCAATATAATCCACGGTTCCAGACTTTCGGCTATCGCTGCAGCACTCAACGTAAAGTAGTGTGTTGCGGCCATACTTGTTCAATGCCAGGAGCAATGCGGAAGCTTCCTCGAAAGAAAGCGCCGGATCGCGTTTGGCAACGTAGATCTTCTTTGAGGAACGCAATCCCTCGAGAAACTTGCGGCGAAGATAAGAATACTTCGTGGTCTGGAGTTCAAATGCGGCCTTCTCGCCAACTTCGTCCCGATAGGTATAGGTGTGCCAGCGGAGACGATAGCGGGCGACAGAAAACAAGTATTCTGGGCGAGTTAGGCCCGAAAGTTCCAATGCAAGTTCAGAACGATCATCGACAGCGGCAAACTCTTCGGATAGTCCTCGCAATAGGCCAGACAAGTTTACGCTACCGAAACGGAACATATGTAGCAGCTCAACTCCAAGCTTGCGCGACACGATTCCAAATTCGCAATTTTCTCCCAGGCTCTCGAAACGCCGCAGCAGGGCCGGCAATTCGATCCCCAACTCGGCCGGAACCATTGCGCTAAATGTTTGCACCGACTCCTTGAGGAACCGCGCCGACGTGGCTATGGGAATAATCGGGCTACACTCGTCGTGCCGCTCTGCGACGAGCCACGATAGACGACCGGGCACAGTCGCAATCTCTAGGTGGGTGAGTCGGATCGCGAGGAGCCGCCGATCCGCGACTTCTCTGATATCGCAGGGCCGGCTCGCCCGTGGCAGATCGAAGGCCAGGAGAAGTTTCTCGCGATCGTGCACAAGCTCGGCGGGAGCCGGAATCGCTAACACAGCCTCCGGTACGTGGCACCGGAAGACGCCCAACGCGACCCCTCCCAGAAACAGGCTAAATTCCTGAAATGGCAATAGCTCGGAGACGAGAGCTCCCATCTGCATCCACAGAATGTGAGGACCAGGTGCATCCGAGCCGGGGAGTGCAACCCGGCTGAGTGCCGCATTGCTCCAGGTCGAACCTAAGGTGTCTTGGCCCACCGCCCAGCCTTCGCTCAGAAAGCGCGTGATGGGGCTGAAGTTTCCTTGGCCGTAAAATGCCGGAATTACGAAGTTTGGCGGGAGGGCGCCTTGGTGTGATATTGACTTACCCTGAAGAGTTGTAGGCAGCGGTTCTAACTCATAGAACGGAGTGTCTTGAGTAGACCAGGCAAACGCCGCTTCTGTTTCCTCGGTGTCGGTTGCGAAGAGCCATGCCGCGAGAAGTTTTACTGCGATCGGCCGCTCGTCCGTCGAATCGTGTAACGCAAGCGGGTTAATGTAGCCGGGGTGTCCCAGCTCTATTTTCAGGCCCGCGGTGCCGATTGAACCACGTGCGATCCGAAGCCGCAGCACGCACCGGCTGGTCAGCTCGTAGCTCTGGTAGGCTTGGTCGTTTACCGATATTTTCACCAGTTGCGCAAGCAGGAGGGGAGGGTTCAGATACGGGACAAGATATAGATCGACAACTAAAAACTTGCCCTCGGGAGCGTCGGGGTAGGATAAGCTAGTGCGTCCGCCAACCGACCACGTCTGGCTGCTTTCTTCATAAACCCAGCCGCTGACGCGATACGAGGCGCTGTTACGTCCCTGCTTGAATGAAATCAACACATCTAACCCTTCCAGTCTGGTGGAGCATCGGCATAGTGAGCGAGGCATATCTCCTGTCTTGACGCTACATGGCAGTAAGTGCTCACGCAATAATGAAGTTTGAGCGGCGGCAATTCCTGTTTTGTTCCGGCGAGTTGTGCCTAAAATATCAGTACCGCGTCTATTAGCCGGTGGAAATCCGCAGCCCGCCGAAAGAACCCCTTGTCAGTCATAAATTCACTCGTGCCCACGCAACGTGCCCTGCCACACAGTGGCACGGTGACGCTCGAAATGAGGCCCGATCAAGTTATCCCCGCTGAGGCGGGCCGTAAGGATAAAAATTGATGAGGAGGGTGGTGACGAGGCCTGGCGAAATGTACGCGTAACCCCACGCAGCGGAATGGGGTTAACCTATTGAAAGAATTGGCATGAATAGCTAAGAGTTTCCCCGCCCCTAAGCGTGCCAGTAGGTGTGAAACCTGTGGTAGTGGCGGGGCTCGGGATCGTCACGCCGGTAGAAGCATGGACAGCCACGCAGAGTGGCGGATTGGCATGGCTTTGTGCGAAAGTAACCGGACAGATTCCACCATTTGTGCTGAATCCAACAATAATGGCTCCAGCGCCATCGCTGGATCCCCTCACGATCGACGGCGCTGTTCCGCATTGTGATGATCCCGCCCTTACCGCCGGAAGCGCAATGCCGTGCAACGTTACGGAATTTGCTTCGGTTGCATGGGGAGAATTGGAGTTCTTGTCCCACCAGTTATCGTTACCATCGCGAACTGTAACAGCACCTGCGGTTAGGTCATAGACCGCACTCCGTCCTACAGTTCCGGTGGAGGTATTATCATCCAAATCCACTTCGCCGCTGACGCCCTGTACCACAACCGGATAAGCGCACGACACAAAACTATTGGCTTTTAAACCTACCCTAGCAGGAGCCGAGACCGATAGAATAACTCCGTACTTACTATCGCAATCGATCTGATTGGCAGTCAAATTCAACATGCCCACTTCACCGCTCCTATTGATGTACATTCCATAGGTTCCACCGGTCGTAGATTCTCCAAATCTCGCCATCTGCGACCCGGTAACATTTAGCAATCGAAACGCTCCATTTTGGTCGTATATAACGCTCCCTTGAGCATATGCAACATCAAGCCCACTAATGTTCAGAGCGGACTGTTTGCTAATCGACGTAAAATTGAACACAGGATTGGCCTGACTGGGATCATAGTTGTTTGTCGAGTATACAAACCACCCATTCATTCCGGTGGTGACCCAATATGAGCTCCCTTCTACCGACACAGCCGTCTGGACCGAGTCAAAATCGATTCCATTCATCGTAGCGACATCGACAAATCCACTCAGAAGGCGAAAACCGTAGCGCATTCCCTGGATAATGAAACCGGATGCTTGCAGCCCATCAACGCTTGCGTACGAACCGGACCCGATATCAAAATGAAATGCCTCGCCCTTTGACTCCGTATATACTCCAAGATTATCTGGCCCATACAAGGCATCATTGTCATCGCCACCAGGACCAAAATAGTTGTCCGATGAAAGTACGAGTACATCTGGCGCGCCGCTTTCAAAATCCCCACAGTAACGAACGCAGTACGCACGGACGTTGTTTAACGAGATGCGCCCCAGACTTGCAGTGCTGTCTACTTTGAAAAGAGAATAGGTAGCTTTGAATACCGAATTTTGAATTTTATCGTTGGTAAAATTACGCGATGCTTCAAATGTAGGTGGGAAGGCAATAGGTATCGGCGTGGTATTGTCTTGAGTGGGATAACTGACGTTAACGCCGTCCCAGTTTACACCAGACATTCCAGAAAACGCTGGCGTGGAATTATTGAAGATCAGCAAATTGGCCCCCGCAGGGGAATCAACTGCTGGGCCGTATCCCGGAGTTCCAGGCCCTGAAACAGATACATTGTTTAACGGAATGGGCCTCGTTTGCGAAAAGAGGCCATAATTTCCCGAGGGGAAATATATGGTCGAGCCCGCGCTGACTGCATACGCCGCCGCTGCCGAAATCGCAGCTGTATCGTCCCCTCCATAGAGAAATCTGCCACCAAGCTGATAGGGCCTAATATTAAACTGCGCATGCACTCCAGACCCGGAAGTCGCCGCTTGGCTAGTCGGGGTAGAAGGGGGAACGGTATATGATCCTGGCACGACCGGAGCCCTCGGCAAGGTTGTGGCTAACACAGAAGCGGCGCCCATTTGAATTCTTACCGTCGCACCATTTAGGCCACATCCGTTGACGGGTTCATCCTGGAGGTTCGACGGATTCAGCGTATAAGCACCGCCGGCCGCGATCTTAAGCGTGCTTGACAAAGCACCCCTGGACACTGTTCCAAATCCAATAAATTTTCTACCTCTGCCAGTCGTGCCGCTAAACATGCACGAGCCTGTAGAGCCGCCAGAGCCCCGTGAATTTAGTGCTAGCGTGGACACCTCGGTGGTCGCGAGGGTAAGTACAGCCCGCGAAGTATGCTTTCCTCCTGCGACTGTGTAGGTATCCATTGGCGCATAGCCCGTTCCGGAAGCATAGACGGAAGTGGGTGCCGTGGCCGGGCTATAAACAGCATAATTGGGCGTGCTCGTGGATGCGACGGCGGACAATTCTACATGTGTACCGTCCATATACGACGTGACGGCGCCGGTGAGAGGCGCTCCTGATGGCCCGGCTCCCTGAAGATAGAACTTATCTCCCGCGACAGCAGAAACGAACGAGGCGGTGGGGCAATATAACACTCGGCTGCCGACCGAAATGGCGCAAGGAGAATCGCTCGTCCAGTTTCCCCGAGCGCCGAAGCTTTTTACATTGATTTGGTCGGAATTAATTTCTGCCAGAGTTCTCGCCGTCACGCCCCCACTAGCCGTGACATGAGCCCCAGATAGGTTATCTCCGGGAAGCGTCGTAGCTCTTGATGAAGAAGCTCTGGCGACAGACGAGGCTACGTCGGCGCCGACCGGGGCGAGAGTCCAAACGCCGGAGAAGACGATCGAGAGGAAAGCAAGAAGAACAGATCTTTTCATTTCAGCGCCCGCGCCAATCTACTTAATCGTTCTGCGATCATCGACGACAGAGACCGCCTCCGGTGAGACGTGACAACGTTAAAAATTGGCGAGCATCTCGACAATGAGACCCCGACTACGCCACCGCCGACCTCGCGGCCAGATCGAAGCAACTGCGTCCGCAACAGAAACGAAAGCAAATTTAGACGAAGCTCGGATAAGTTGCCCACGGAGTGATAACCACACGAGATCAGACCTTACCGGATCTACCAGCGTCTCCGTCTGCCATTTGTTCATTTATCGTTATGAATCGTTGGCTTTTTCGTTATTCGCACCCTCGACCAGATTACAGGATGTCGAAGCGCTGAAATTCAGGCGCTGTCACCGCATTGACTAAGCCGCTTCCCATGGACAATTTGAGCCGGTCACTCTCAACAAACTTCCACCTCAGTGAACATCCCTAGTGTGGTCAGCATAAGCTCCCCGACCGTTCGCGCGTTGTATAAACGCCGTATCTGATCCCGGCCACGGGCCCCGAGAGCACGGGCTTCGTCGGGATTTTCCATCACCCAGCGAAGGTGACGGGCTGCCGTTGCCACGTTGGCGTCGGCCCACCGCTGCCCGGTTACCCCCGGATATTCGGCTTCGCCAACTGGGACCATTTCATAATCTACCAGGAGCGCGCAATCTGAAGTCGCATAATCAGCCGTGCCGGAATAATCAGTGACGATCACCGGCACGCCAAGCAGCATCGCTTCTGCCGGGCCTAAACCGAAGCCCTCTGAGCGATGAAGGGAAACAAACGCGTCGGAGGCCTGAACCAGACTCCAAATCTCTGACCGCTCCAAACGAACGTCTCGCATCTCTATGCGCCGGTCGTGTGCGAGCTCTCGTAGTTGCTCTGCTTCGGCCGGCATGGCTGATGCCCCGCTCGTTTTGATGAGCAGATAGGCAGGTTCATCCCCGTTGGGAAAGGCGGCAAGGAATGCCTTTATCACAGACTCAGGATTCTTCCTCGTGGCATATGAGCGAAAGTCAAATATGAATAAGAATACCGTGGCTTCTTCCGGAAGCCCAAGTTTCGAACGCGAAAATTCAAAGCCTGCATGAGGTTCAATTACATTCAAGGGGACCAGCTTTGCCGGCCGCAACGCCTCGCGGGAAAAGGCCTTTTGCGCAAATCTCGTCGATGCCCATACTTCGTCGTAAAATGAGAAGGAGTGTCGCCAATAGGCAGGCAGCCATTCGAGCTCCCAATGCCAAAATCCGATCGCCTTGCGCGTCTCAACCCCGAGTCGCTTGAACAACACAGCATTTTCGAAAGCGGTGTCTGCGTTGGCGTGAACAATATTGACCTCTACCTTGAGCTTTGCGCCGGGCGGGAGAATTTCTCCATCAGGAAGAATGAACTCCTCCGACTCCATGTCTATTATGACATAGTCCTCGAACCCAACGGCGTTAAGCGCATTGGCAGATCCCCGCACGAACTCTCCCAGGCCAGACGGCGCTTTCCATGCCCCGCTAAGCGCAATGGCGGCGCGATGGACCGGGGCTGCGACGGCGGCCGCCGTTCGGTTCAATGGCTCAGCCAGCGCCTCACCAAGCGGGACCGCCGCAGTTGCCGGAACCAGGTGCAATTTCGCCCATTCTTTTATTTCACGCCGCCCCTCTTCCGACGATAGGTCGAAATGTTCTCGCAAGTCCGGCCGGTAATCATGGAGCATTTCGACCATCTGCGAAACTCCGGGATATCTTGGCGAATCGTCAAGCAGAAATCGCCTCAGCCGGGGATCGAATTCATCGAGATGCAAGTTAATCTCTCTTAATCCGTCGAGGAGCAGCCAGCGAAGATATCGCCAAACTGAAAGCCTGTCTCCAAGAGGAAACGTCCGCTGTAGATCCGGCCGCAACTCCCATATCGTAAGAGCCATTCGATTCAGCTTGAACCCGTCGACCGTCGTCGACGACAAAGCCC
>Ga0302308_10003460_pt1 | contig 12544 bp, 9 predicted proteins | sample III_Palsa_E3_3_FD_200531 | JGI IMG/M metagenome (GOLD analysis project Ga0302308, IMG submission 200531) | Peat permafrost microbial communities from Stordalen Mire near Abisko, Sweden - III_Palsa_E3_3 | ecosystem: Environmental > Terrestrial > Soil > Palsa > Peat permafrost | place: Sweden... | reverse complement strand
CCAATCTCTCTGTAGTCATAAGGTCCAGCCCGCACCGGCTTCCAGGCGCGGTGGACCAACGTGACTAGGCCGTACGCCGGCGGTACAGCAGGGAGCAGCTGGCGACCGAGACGGCCATGATGCCGAGGCACCAGGCCAGCGCCGACCATAGGCGAACGTCGGCCGGCTGGTGCAGCAGCAGGCCGCGGATGGTCTCGGTGACGGGCGTGGCCGGCTGGTTACGCGCGAACCCGCGCAGCCACCACGGCATGGTCCTGATCGGGACGAAGGCGCTGCTCGCGTAGCTGAAGAACATCAGCAGGAACATCGCCGAGTTGGCCGCCTCAGGCGCGGAAACGAGCAGTCCGAACGCGGCCGCCAGCCAGGAGACCGCGGCGACGAAAAGCAGCAGCACACCGAGCGCGGCGGCGAAGGCGGCCACGGAGGAATGCGGCCGGAACCCGATGCCGAACGCGACCGCGGTGACCAGCGCGGTCGAGATCACGTTGCGGAGCAGGCTCGCGGTCACGTGCCCGGCCAGCACCGACGTACCCGGCACGTCAAGGGACCGGAAGCGGTCGATGATGCCGCCCGTCATGTCCTGGCACACGGTGACCGCCGTGGTGCCGGCTCCGGTCACGGCGCACAGCAGCAAGACTCCGGGTACCACGTAGTCGACGTATCTGGTGCCGATGTCGACCGCCCCGCCGAAGAGGTAGACGAACACCAGCATCAGCATGACGGGCAGGAACAGCGCGGTCAGCAGTGCTTCCGGGCTGCGAGCGGAAAGGCGCAGGCTGCGCCCCGCCATGGTCAGGGCATCAGACATCAGCGGCCTCCTGGGTGTGTCCGGTGAGGGTGAGGAAAACGTCGTCTAGGGTGGCGCCGCGCACGGCGAAATCCGCGATCAGGCCCCGGCCCGGGTCGGCCTCGTCCAGCAGGGCACGTACCTGCGCGGCGCTGCCGTCGGTCGCTACGCCGACGGTCAGGCCGGCCGGGTCCAGGTGCACCGCGCGCTCGCCGAAATGGCGGCTGACCTCGGCCCAGGCCATCGCGTCCGGGCACGTCAGGTCGAGCCGCCGCGCGGTGATCCGCTGCTTCAGCTCGGCCGCCGTTCCCTCGGCGACCAGGCGCCCCCCGTCCAGGACCGCGATCCGGTCGGCCAGCCGGTCGGCCTCCTCCAGGTACTGGGTGGTGAGGAAGACGGTCACGCCCGAGGCGGCCAGGCTCGCGATGACCTGCCACAGCCGCTGGCGGCTCGGCGGGTCGAGGCCGGCCGACGGCTCGTCCAGGAAGATCACTGACGGGCGGCCGACCAGGCTCACGGCCAGGTCAAGCCGGCGACGCATCCCGCCGGAGTAGGTGCCGACCCGCCGGCGCCCGGCGGCGGCCAGCTCGAACTGCTCGAGCAGCGCATCCGCCCGCTGCCGGGCCGCCGCCCGCGACAGCCCGGACAGCCGGCCCATCATCCGCAGGTTCTCCTCGCCGGTCTGCACTTCGTCCAGCGCGGCGAACTGCCCGGTCAGGCTGATCCTGCGACGGACCTCCCGCCGGTCGCGGACGACATCGCCACCCGCCACCCGCGCCTGTCCGCCGTCGGCGAGAGCCAGCGTGGACAGGATCCGGACCGTCGTCGTCTTGCCCGCCCCGTTCGGCCCGAGCAGCGCGAACACGCTGCCGCGCGGGACCCGCAGGTCGACGCCGGCCAGTACGCGCACGCCGCGGTAGGACTTCACCAGCCCGCTCGCCTCGATCGCCAGCTCATCACCCATGATCTCGATCGCCAGCTCATCACCCCTGACCCAGCCCTGCTCCGGCTCACCCATGACTCAGCCCCTTCTGCGGCCCGGCCGATCTTCTGCGTATGTCGTACGCTTATTTGCGTAAGCTATGCGCAGTAATAGGATGGTGTCAACCATAGGCGAGGAGGGGAGGAAATGGCCGGCGTAGACGCACCAGACGGCGCCCGGCGGCGGCGATCGCGCGCCGACAGCAGCCTCGCCGCGGCCGCCGGACCCGGCTTCACCGGGACCAGCGCCACCGACGCCGGATCAGTCCTTCCTGACAGCATCGCGGCGGCCTGGGGTGTGCGCGAGCGACCGCACAAGGGGCCGAAGCCGGCCCTCAGCCTGGAGCGGATCGTGGCCGCCGCGGTGCGGATCGCGGACTCCGATGGGCTTGACGCCGTGTCGATGGGACGCGTGGCGGCCGAACTCGGCGCCGCGGCCATGTCCTTGTACCGGCACGTGTCGGCCAAGGAGGAACTGCTGAACCTGATGGTCGACGCCGCCTGGGGCGACGCCCCGGCTCCGCTCGCGGACGGAGAGAGCTGGCGTTCCGGGCTTTCCCGCTGGGCCTGGGCGATGCGCGCCAGCATCAGGCGGCGCCCGTGGGCGATCCGCATCCCGCTGGACAGCCTGCCGATCCTGCCCCGCGCGGTGGCCTGGTTCGAGCACGCGCTGGCCTGCATGCAGGACACCCGGCTGACCGAGGCCCGCAAGGCGTCGGTGATCATGCTGCTGTCCGGCTACGTCAGGAACGTGGCCGCGACCGAGGCCGACATCGCGGCCGCGATGCAGGCGTCCGGCCTCAGCCCGGACGAGTGGATGTCCGCGTACCCCCGCATGCTCACCAAGCTGACTGATCCGCAGCGGTTCCCGGCCCTCACCGCGTTCATCGCGGCCGGCGTCTTCGACGCCGCCGACGAACCGGACGACGAGTTCATCTTCGGCCTCGACCGTATCCTGGACGGCATCGAGCACCTCGTCGAAGCCAACGTCGAGGCCAACTGAGATCAGGGCAAGTAGCGGTCGAGCAGGGCGATGAACTTGTGAACATCGAACGGCTTCGGGACGGCTTCAGCGGCTCCTTCGGCTATCAGGAGCTATGAGCTCGTCGGCGTCGCTGCTGAGGATCACCACCGGGATCGCCGCCGTGGCCGGCAACGAGGCGAGCTCGCCCAGGATCTCGCTGCCGGTCGCGTCGGGCAGGCGGTTGTCGAGCAGGATGAGCCCCGGCTGCTTGTCGATGGCGGCCTGGACGCCGTCCCGGCCGTTCATCGCCACCAGCAGCTCGATCTGCGGGCGGCGCTTCAGCAGCGCCTGGACCAGGCTGATGTTGTTATCGTCGTCCTCGATGTAAAGCAGGCCATGGTTCCTCGGGCCTCCCTTTTTGCAGGCTCCTGTGCACTCATGCTGACCCGCTCCGGATCGCTGGCTGCGGCTGCTGGGCCTGGGCCTGCTGGTCCTGGGCCCGGGCGGCGGCGCAGGTGTCGAGCAGACCGCCGAGCTCGGCGAGCTCGATGGGCTTGGTCAGGTAGGCGAACGCACCGCCGCCCAGCAGGCGGCGGATGACGCCGGGGGAGGCGTCGGCGGACAGGACGATCACGGGAATGGCGGCGGTGGCCGGGTTAGCCTTGAGTTCGTTGAGGACCTGATCGCCCTGCAGGTCGGGCAGGTGCAGGTCGGGCAGGATGATGTCGGGCACGTCCCGGGCGGCGCATTCGAGGCCGGCCCGGCCAGACGCCGCGGACAGCAGCCTGGCACCCGGCCTGCTCCTCAGGTACCGGGCTACCACCTCGAGGTTCGCCGGGTTGTCGTCAATGCAGAGGACGCTGAGGCCGGCTCCGGCCGGAGCGCGCGGCCCGGCCATGAGTGACGCTGGCGGGCTGGGCGCCGGGACCGGGATCAGGTCCGGGGCCCGGGCGAGGCTGACGGTGAAGGCCGCGCCCTGACCCAGGACGCTTGCGACGGTGAGCTGGCCTTTCATGGCCTCGGTGAGGGCTTTGGCCAGGGGCAGGCCGATCCCGGTGCCCTCGACCTCGGTCCGTTCGGCGCCGAGGCGCTCGAACGGGACGAAGATCCGCTCCAGGTCATCGGGCGCCAGGCCCGGCCCGGTATCGGTGACCACGATGCGGACCTGGCCGGTGCCCTGTTCCTGGGCGGAGATCGTGATGGTGCCGTCCTTGTGGTTGTACTTGACGGCGTTGGAGATCAGGTTGACCAGGATCTGGGCCAGCCGCTGCCGGTCGACATAGGCCGCCAGGGCCGCAGGAATACGGTCGGTGATGATCTGGATCGAGCGCTCGGCGGCGATCGGCGCCATGAGCTGGCAGGACTCCTCGATGACCGGGCGGACCAGGACCGGTTCCAGGGACATGCCCAGGTCGCCTGATTCGATCCGGGCGATGTCGATGAGCTCGTTGATCAGCGCGAGCAGGTGGCGCCCGGCGCTGAGTATCCGCTCGACGCCGTCGCTGTCGTCCTCGCTGAGTTCGGACATCTGGATGAGCTGCGCGAAGCCCAGGACGGCGTTCAGCGGGGTGCGCAGCTCATGGCTCGTGCTGGACAGGAACGAGTTCTTCGCCTGGGTCGCCCTCACGGCCGAGTCCCTGGCCGCGGTCAGGTCCGCGGCCCGCCTGGCCAGCAGCGCTTCGGCCCTGAGGTGCAAGTCGGCGAGGCGGCCGATCTCATCACCCGCAGAGAGAATCGGTTCGAGCGGCTGCCCCTCGCCCAGCCGGCGCGCGTTCTCCGCGTTCATGTCAACCCGGCTCGCGATGCCCGAGGTGAACAGGGCGACGCCGGCCAGCCCGGCGAGCAGCGCCAGCACCAGGCCGGCGATATCGAGCAGCTCGATCCTGGTCTGCAGCGCCGTGAGCTTGTCGTGCTGAACGGCGACCAGGGCCGTGGGAGCGGCGGCGAGATCGGCGACCTGGCGGCGCAGCCGGTCCATGGTGGTCTTTCCGTGCAGCAGCGCCGGACTGAGATTGGCGGCTGAGGTCCCGTCGCTGATGGCCGTACGGAGCTGCGCCAGTTCGGCCAGCTCCTGGCCCGTGGTGGCGTTGACCGTCAGCTGCTGGCGGCCATCGCCTGCAATGACGGCATCTTTCCGCAGCAGTTCGCGCTCGGCGGCGATCCGCGTCAGCGTCAGGTTGTACGGGGCGAGGAAGATCGGGTCGCGGGTCGCGGCGTAGCCGCGGATACCCGTTTCCCCGTTGACCGCGCCGGCGAGCACCTGGGTGGCCGCGTCGGCCAGGTTACGGGCGTCGGTGCTGATGGTGCGTTCGTGGCTCTCACTGTGCTGGAGCTGCAGGTTCGCCGAGATGATGCCCATCAGGGCGATCAGCGGCACCGCGACCACGATCAGGCCCTTCGCCCGCAACGACAGGTCGAGCCACCACCGCCGGAGCCCGTGCGCCTGGACCGCCCCCGACCGCGCCGACCTCGCTTCGCGTGATCTCATGGGGCCCCCTCGGCTATTACTTATAGTAGTTTTAATATCGCCATATGTCACAACAGTCGGGATGCGGACTCGTCGTTGCGGTCCCCATCACCTCGACGCTTGCATGCCGTCAGCCGGCTCGGGTGATTCACTTCGCGTATCCCCGGCCACCCACGGCTCTATGGCACCGTGAGTGACATATTTCTAACGTCTTGTTTACGCCATCGCACAGCACGTGTCGCTCGTGTGGGTGGCTGTCGCTGGCTCGGTTCGAAGCGCTGGCGCGGTTATGGTTTGCGCCAGCGAGGGCGGGCCGCGAGGCTGGGCGAATGCTGGACCAGGATTTCGTGCTGGATGCCGCCGCGCGCGACCGCCTGATCGATCGCTTCGGGGCTGGGGCGGGGCCGTGGTGTGACGCCTTGCCGAGGGTAGTTGATGAATGCTGCCGGCACTGGGGCCTAGAGCTTGACGAGGCGCTGTCGGGCGGCACATCCCGGGTCTTCATCGGACGCAGCCGCGGTGGCGGCGGCGTGGTGCTCAAGCTGACGCCGGATCGGACGGTGACCGACACCGAGGCGCTGGCGCTCCGCGCGTGGGCCGGAACCCCGCAAGTCGTGGACCTCCTCGACGCCGACCCGGAGACGGGCGCCCTGCTGCTTGAGAAGGTAGAGCCAGGATCCAGGCTCAGCGATCAGCCCGGCCTGCCGTCCTTCGAGGAGATCGCCAGGCTGCTTATCAGCCTGCGGGTCACCGGCGGAGATCAGCTTGACCAGCTGCCGACCCTGGCCGAGCGGGTGGAATTCCTGTTCGCGCTGATCGGCCGGCGGCGCGGCCACCCGCGGGTCAGCCCGCTAGTGCCACCGGACCTGGTGGGGCGCGAACACCGGCTGGCCCGTGAGCTGGCCGCCGACGGGGCGGCCGGGCTGGTGCACGGGGATCTTGGGCTGGTACACGGGGATCTCGGATTGCCGAACGTGCTGGACGCCGGGCCGGGCCGCGGGCTGGTCGCCATCGATCCGCGGCCGTGTCGCGGCGACCGCACAGTTGACGCGATCGACTGGGCGGTAGGCCGGGTTTCCAGCCTGAGCGGGCTCCGGAGCGGATCGAGCGGCTCGGCACGTTCGTCCCGGACCTGGACGGTAACCGGCTCGAGCAGTGGTGCCAGGCCACGGCCGTGATCAACGTCGTCCAATCCTGCTATCGCCGGCCGCCAGATAAAACAACAGGGTTTTTGCTGAAGCTAGCCCGCAGCGTGCCGGGCTAGCGGAAGGCAAAGCGGGCGGACCGGTCGGCGCAGCGCGCCGGAACCTGGTGCCGTAGTTACTACTGGTTCGCGTGAGAGCGGCCGCGCATGATTGTGGATCGGTACCGTCTTGTGAAGACGGTGGCGATCCACGATGGTGCTGCCTCTGCTCGCACTGCCCGAATTGCCGGGTTTGGCGCACGGCTACGCGCGATCGCATCCCGGCAGCTGACATACCCAGGACGAAATGTACCTTTTGCCCGAAAGGAAGCCGACCAGGATGACCATCGTGTGTCGCCAGCACCCTTATCGGGGAGTTTTTGACACACCATCAGCGAGAGTCCGGCCCGCGAGGACGAAATGTACCTAATGTCCGCTCGGAGAGAGGCACGGACGTGCGGCGGGGGGCCGGCTCGGACGTGCGGCGGGGGGCCGGCTCGGACGTGCGGCGGGGGGCCGGCTCGGACGTGCGGCGGGGGGCCGGCTCGGACGTGCGGCGGGGGGCCGGCTCGGACGTGCGGCGGGCGCCGGTTAGGACGTGGCTTGTCCGGAGTTACGTGAGGGCTGCGCGTCGGCTTCGGGCGAGGCGCCGGGCGCGGCATCATCAGGGGGCGGGGAATCATCGGCCCCGGTATCGGCGGCCACCCCGGACCTGGGTGGACTGGCATCGTCGGCGGGTTCGGCGGGTTCGGTCGCCGAGGCGGGCCGGGCGGCATAGGTCCGGGCCGGGCGGCGCTGGGTGCGGTAGAACCAGACCGCGCCGATCACCGTCAGCACCGAGGCGATGTACGTGTTCAGCCGCAGGCCGAGGATGTATACCGACGAGTCGACCCGGAGCGACTCCTCGAAGATCCGGTACGCTGAATAGCCGAAGACGTACAGGGCGAACAGGCCCGGCGGCTTGATCTTGCGGTGGTGGCCCAGCCAGATGAGCACGCCCGCCCAGGCGACGTCGAAGATCAGCTCGTACAGGAAGGTCGGCTGGAAGGTGCTGGCGTTCAGGTACCTGGCCGGGATCCCGCCGGACACGCGGTACTGATAAGGGATCTCCAGGCCCCAGGGCAGCGTGGTCGGGCGGCCGAACAGTTCCTGGTTGAAGTAGTTGCCGATCCGCCCGATGCCCTGGGCCACCAGCAGCCCCGGCGCCATCGCGTCCGCGAACAGCGCCGGGCTCACACCGCGCCGGCGCAGCCGCCACACACCGACCAGGCCGCCGACCAGGACTCCGCCCCAGATGCCCAGGCCACCGGACCAGACCGCGAACACCCCGTACCAGACGTGCGGGATGTCCATCGGCGTGGTGATGTCGAAGTAGATCCGGCCGCCGATAATGCCGGCCGGCACGACCCACAGCGCGATGTCGCCCACCAGCTCCGGGTCCCCGCCCACGGCGCGCCAGCGGCGCCTGGTCATGATGACCGCGACGGTGATGCCGACCAGGTACGCCAGGGCATAGAAATGAACATCCAGCGGACCGATGTGAAAACTGTTAATCGACGGGCTGGGAAGATACGCCGGCATCGCCATCGCCATAGGCCGAGAGTACCCGTCCAGGACCCCGTGGGGCGCACCGCGTCAACCGGGCCGGGCCGGGGCACGCGGCCGGGCCGGGGCACGCGGCCGGGCCGGGGCACGCGGCCGGGCCGGGACACGCGGCCGGGCCGGGACACGCGGCCGGGCCGGGACACGCGGTCAGCCGGGCCGGGGTGCGCACGGGGGCAGCCCGTGGTACCCCGGCTCGTTCGGGATAATTCAGTGCTCGGTGGCGTCGGCGCCCAACGGTGTGGCGCCGGAGTCGCTCGTCGCCACCGCGCGCGGGGCCACGGTGGCCGGGGGGACGGCGCCCGGCGCAGACGTCGACGAGCGGTCCGGGCGGCCCGCCAGGCGGTACACGTCGGAGCCGTCCACCGTTTCCCGCTCGAGCAGCTCGGCGACCAGCGCGTCAAGCGAGGTGCGGTGCTCCTTGAGGGTGGCCACCGCCCGCTGTTCGGCCTGGCGCAGCAGCCGGGAGACCTCGCGGTCGATTTCGGCCTGGGTGGCCTCGGCGAACGGGCGGCTGGACATGCCGGGACCGCCACCGCCGAGGAACACCGAACCGCCCTCGGGGTACCCGATCGGGCCGAGCGTCTCGGACAGGCCGAACTCCCTGACCATCTTGATGGCCAGGTCGGTCGCCCCGGCCAGGTCGTTGGCGGCTCCGGTGGACCCCTGGCCCAGCACGACCAGTTCGGCGGCCCGGCCGCCGAGGCGGACCGCGAGTCCTCCAGGTAGTCCTCGGTGTACATGTGCCGTTCGACCAGCGGGAGCTGCTCGGTCACGCCGAGGGTCTGGCCCGCGGGCAGGATCGTGACCTTCGCCACCGGATCGGCGTGCTCGGCCAGCGCGGCCACCAGGGCGTGCCCGGACTCGTGCACCGCCACCGCGGTCTTCTCCTCGGGCAGCAGGACGTTAGAGCCTTCCCGGCGGCCCAGGATGATCCGGTCCCTGGCCGTGTCGAAGTCGCCGGCGGTGATCAGGTCGCGCCCGGCGCGCACCGCGTTGATGGCGGCCTCGTTGACCAGGTTGGCCAGGTCGGCGCCGGAAAAACCGGGGGTACCGCGGGCCGTGGCGTTCAGGTCCACGTCGCCGGCCAGCTTCTTGCCGCGGCAGTGCACGGCCAGGATCGCGGCCCGCTCGTGCACGTTCGGCAGCGGGATCGTCACCTGCCGGTCGAACCGGCCGGGCCGGAGCAGGGCCGGGTCGAGGATCTCCGGCCGGTTCGTCGCCGCGAGCACCACGATGCCCGACGTCGGCTCGAAGCCGTCCATCTCGGCAAGCAGCTGGTTGAGCGTCTGCTCCCGTTCGTCGTTGGACACGTACCCGCCCGCGCCGCCGGAGCGGCGCTGGCCGATGGCGTCGATCTCGTCGATGAAGATGATGGCGGGCGCGCGCTTGCGCGCCTCGGCGAACAGGTCGCGGACCCGGGACGCGCCGACCCCGACGAACAGCTCCACGAAGCTGGACCCCGTCACGGAGAAGAACGGCACTTCCGCCTCGCCCGCTACCGCACGAGCCAGCAGGGTCTTGCCGGTGCCGGGCGGCCCGACCATGAGGACACCGCGGGGCACCGTAGCGCCGACCCGGCTGTAGCGTTCCGGTTTCTTGAGGAAGTCCACCACCTCGGAGATCTCGGACTTGGCGCCCTCGTAGCCGGCCACGTCGGAGAACTTGGTGTCGGGCCGCTCCTCGTCGAACACCTTGGCCCGGGACCGGCCCACGCCCATGATGCCCTGCAGGCCGCCGGCCGCGCCCTTGGAGATGCGGCGGAACAGCCAGATGGAGATCCCGATCGGCAGCCCGAAGACGATCAGGTAGATCAGCACCTCGGTGCCGAAGCCCTCCCCCGCCGGGGTCGCGGTGACCTGCACGCCGTCGCTGGCCAGCTGGGTCAGGAAGTCCTGCTGCGCCTGCAGCGGGACGACCACGGTATAGGTCTTCCCGTTCTTCAGCGTGCCGTTGCTCGTGCCGCCCGCCGTCGAGGCGAGGTCGATCGTCTTCACCTGGTGCGCCGAAGCGTCGGCCAGGAACTGGGTGTAGGTGAGGCTGGTCGAGGTGGTGCGGGTGGGCAGGAACAGGTAGAGGAAGAAGATGACCGCGATCGCGATCGGCCAGAGCCAGTGCCGCCAGCCAGGCGGCGGCGGCGGCGCGGACGACTTGGGCTTGTCGCCCGGCGGCGGCGGTGTGGCTTGCTTACTCATATGCGGCCTTACTCATGTGCAGCTCCTTGTGCTGCCCAGTATGCCCGGTGCTGGCGGAGCACCCGCCATCGGCCTTGCGGGGCTCGGGGGTCAGGCGTGGCTGGCCTCGGCGATCGTCTTCCCCTCGTTCCGGCGAGCTCAGGCGTCCCAAGCGAATCATGAAGATCGGGTACTGAGTTGAACCGGAGCCCGCACCTGCACGTTTTACACAGCAGAATCCCGGTATGGGCCCAGACTTCGGGGTTCTAATTATTTGCACTGATACCAAGCTTGCTGCCACAATCAGGACCAAACCCCAGTCCAAGAGGCCACGGGGGCCTGTCTCGGTTCGGCGGCACGAGGAACGTACGCCGGGCCGCTGTCGTTACTTGGACTAGGGGTTTGGAGGGCACGTGATCATTCCGCTGAACCGCGTGAGTGCGAGCGCGGCAGTGCCAGACGGGGGAAGTGATGGAGCCGTGATAACCGCGAAGCGCGTGGAGCCTGCGGTCAAGCTGGAGCTGGTCAAGCCCGAGGCGATCCAGCCCGAGCCGGTCAAGCTTGAGGCGATCCAGCCCGAGGCGGCCAGGCCCGAGACGGCCAGGCCCGAGCCGCTCCAGCTGGAGCTTTCCTGCCGCACGGGGGCGGACGGAAACCAGGTCGTCAGCGTGACCGGCGAACTTGACATCGCCACCGCCGACCAGGCCTACGCCTACATCAGCGAGGTGATCGACTCCTGGCCGACGGCGGTCAGCGTGGACCTGTCCGGGCTGACCTTCTGCGATGCCTCAGGTCTCGGTGTCCTGGCCAAGATCGCGCGGCACGCCCGGCAGGCGGGCCGCCAGCTCAAGCTCATCTCGGTCCGGCCGCCGCTGCTGAAGATCATGCGGCTGACCGGCCTGGACAGCGTGTTCCCCGAGCTGCGCCGGCCGCTGCCCGCTTGCTGAGCGTTAGCTCCCGCCCGGCCCGCCAGGCCGGCCGGTGAGATAGGTGCACCGTGACCGTGGAGGATGCTGGCCGCTAGCGTTAAATTGGAGTGCTTCCGGCGTTAAGTCTGAAAGTAATCGCAAGCGGAGGGACTCCCAATGGCCGAAGAAGTTCAAGGGCAGACCGCCGAAGAGGAATCGGACTCTTCCGAATCTTCCGAGGCCACCATCGCCGTGCACTGGCGCGAGGAGGGCTACTATCCCCCGCCGCCGAAGTTCATCGGCCAGGCGAACGCGTCAGACCCGGCTATCGTCACCCGGTTCGCGGAAGAGAACTTCCCCGAATGCTTCCGGGAATACGCGGACCTGCTGTCCTGGGACGAGTACTGGCACACCACCCTGGACACCAGCGACCCGCCCTTCTGGAAGTGGTTCGTCGGCGGCAAGCTGAACGCCAGCTACAACTGCGTCGACCGGCACCTGGCCAAGCACAAGAACAAGGCGGCGCTGATCTGGGTTCCCGAACCCGAGGACGCGGCCCACGTTGTGGTCACCTACCAGGAGCTTTACCGCCAGGTCAACGAGTTCGCGGCGGTGCTGCAGGCGGCCGGCGTCAAGGCCGGCGACCGGATCACCCTGCACATGCCGATGGTGCCCGAGCTGCCGGTCACGATGCTGGCCTGCGCCCGGCTCGGCGCGATCCACTCCCAGGTGTTCGGCGGGTTCAGCGGCGCGGCCTGCGGGCACCGCATCGCCGACTCGACCAGCAAGATCCTGATCACGATGGACAGCTACTACCGCTCCGGCGTGGTGCAAGACCACAAGGTCAAGGCCGACGAGGCGGTCGAGGCGGCCCGCAAGGAAGGCACCGAGGTCGAGAAGGTGCTGGTCTGGCGGCGTTTCCCGGGCGAGTACTCGTCCGAGACGCCGATGGTGGAAGGCCGGGACTTCTTCGTCGACGAGCTCCTCGCCGACCACCTCGGGGCGGTCGTCGCGCCGGTCTCCATGCCGGCCGAGGCGCCGCTGTTCCTGATGTACACCAGCGGCACCACCGGGCGCCCCAAGGGCTGCCAGCACTCCACCGGCGGCTACCTGTCCTACGTGGCCGGCACGTCCAAGTACTACCAGGACATCCACCCGGACGACACGTACTGGTGCATGGCCGACATCGGCTGGATCACCGGCCACTCCTACATCGTCTACGGCCCGCTCTCGCTGGGCACCACCAGCGTGATCTACGAGGGCACGCCGAACTACCCGGACGCCGGGCGCCCCTGGCGGATCGCGGAGCGGCTCGGGGTGAACATCTTCCACACCTCCCCCACCGCGATCCGGATGCTGCGCAAGGTCGGCCCGGACGAGCCGGCCAAGTACGACTACCACTTCAAGCACATGACCACGGTCGGCGAGCCGATCGAACCCGAGGTCTGGCGCTGGTACTACAAGTCGGTCGGCAAGGG
>Ga0302308_10003451_pt1 | contig 12562 bp, 12 predicted proteins | sample III_Palsa_E3_3_FD_200531 | JGI IMG/M metagenome (GOLD analysis project Ga0302308, IMG submission 200531) | Peat permafrost microbial communities from Stordalen Mire near Abisko, Sweden - III_Palsa_E3_3 | ecosystem: Environmental > Terrestrial > Soil > Palsa > Peat permafrost | place: Sweden... | reverse complement strand
GACCCTAATACACAGCGGTGCTAATGGCAGTCTCTCCGACCAGAGCGGCAACAGCTACACGGCGAACGTCAGCGGCTCGGGAGTGACCTTCTCAGGTAACGGAGGCTCAAATGTGGCGGGAACGTTCGTGAATGGAACTGCCGCGACCACCATCAATGGAAGCGGTGCTCTCTCGGGCTTCACGTTCAACTTTACTTATAGCGAAGTAAAATCCGGCATCAGTGCAGGAGGTACTTTCAGCTATGGCGGAACTCCCGACCAGACGGAAAGCGCCTTGCAAAAAGCTGGCTTCACGCACTACACCGGCGACGATTTCAACTTCCTTCATCCCAATACCAAGGACTACAGATCAGCCGACTATAGAAGCGCTGGGGCTGCCGGAACTGGAGCTGGTTCCGGCCACTTCACAGTGCATGAGCCTTGGGTGCTTGTAGACAATCAGGTGTTCATGTTCAAGCCGCCATCATCTCCATCTGGAGGAGACTTCCACTTAGGGGAGACGAATCCTTACACAGGCGGCCTTGTCGATCACACAAAGCAAGTGATTAATCACTTCCTGGATCACCAATGAAAACCGCAAAAGCTAATCTCTTCGGGTATGCAAGCCTCGTCTGCTCCTTGGCGTTCTGGGGTCTTTTGGCCTTGCATCACATACCCGGTTTTCCGAAGCGTATCGATCTGACCTTCGGTTACTGGGTAGCGATCTGGGCGGTTGCAATCGCTCTGGCGTTGGTAGCTGCTGTCCGCAGCTCGCGACGCTGGGCTCTTGCTGCGCTGTTGCCACTGGCGAACTTCGTCATGATCTTCGTACTCATCGGTCTGTCGGAGCCGCGTGGTCACTAGGTCTCGCCAAACCAAATCGGAGGATGGATGCTGCTAGTCACTCTGACGGGCGCTCCGCTGTTGCTGCTGGGGCTGACGTGGTGGTTTTACCGGAACGAAGGTGCGTCTCTGGCGAGCTGGAGGAGAGTGGCCTTCGGTGCGGCGTTCGTCTCCAATGCCGTGAGCGCGGCGGTTTTAATCAGCTTCACCGCCCATGCTCTAGTGGCCTCGCGTGGCACGACGCCGGTCGATCTCGACAGGATGTATCCGGTGCTCACCATGCTTGGTCTGGGAATCCTTGCGGCGATGCTTGCCGTCTCTGGCCGCCGCATCTCCCGGTGGGTGCTCATCGGCGACGGGCTGCTGACTGCTGTTCTCTGGTATCTCGTTGGGCTGGCTGCTAGCCCATAGCCGAAATCTGGAGTGCTGGCAGGGCCGTCTCTTCGGAGGCGGCCTTGCTGCGTCTGGAGGCTTCAATCGAGAGCCGTGGCGACCGGGAGAAAAAGCGCGGTGCTCTGCACCGGCTGTAGGCATGACACGTCACCCCCGAATGGGAACTGTGGAGGAACCTGAAGTTCCCCGGCGTGAACGTGACTGGAATGAGCGGTCTACAGCCAATAGCCGTGAAAAGACTGGTGTTTACAGGTTGCTGTGGGTGAACGCGTGTGGAATCAGCGACTAAGAGGAAAAACCTGGCTTCAGTGGTCGTTCGGCGTAAACGTGGCGGTTGCTGTGCGTGAACGTGTTGAAAAGACAGGGGCGGGCATCGGTGGCGGGAGTACCCTCCGCTCCGTCGTCCGTCAAGGCTCTGCGCTGCGCTCCGACCGCTGGCGCGGCGCTTCGCGGCCTTGACCGACGCCTCCGCTGCGGGTGTTGCTGGACATGAGGAGCATGTCTGCTCCTCCGTTCTCAAGAGAACCGGAGTGCGACTAGTCCGGCGCTGTCGTTGTGCGAGCAGCGCCGGGGTTGGAGCCTGCTAGTCCTCGGCGTTGTAGGCGATGTTGAGCGCCTCAATCTGGCGGAGGAGCTGCTTGCGTTCGGGGTTATCGGTGGCGAGTTGGTCGAAATGGTCACAGAGAGCGTCCAGCTTGAGGCCTATACGTTCCCGGCGAATCCGGTAGGGGGCGAAGTTCTTTTTCATGGAACTATCCTTCGTGGGAGTTGCCCACACTGAAGGAAATGAAAGATAGTTTTCGTTCAATAGCGATGTTGGAGCTAAGACACCATCCCTAAGCCTGACGGCTTAGAGATGCCAGCAGGGGTCGCAAACTCGAATGCAAACCGAACAGGGCCGGACGCTGTACGGCCCTGTTCGAGCATCGTTCGAGGTCACTTGTTGGGCTTGGCTGCTGCGGTGGCGAGCTTCTTCTCTGCGCGGCGTCGCCGGTGACGAAGGCCGCGTGCCAAGGCGAGTGCGTCCTGTTCTTCGGCGGTCATCTCTTCGAGCCGCTGTTGGGCACCGATGAGCACGTCGTTGGGGTCCTTGTAGCGATCCTCATACTGGACGTCGAGCTTCCAGAAGTGGAAGTCGTCCTTGAGCTCGCGGGCGAGCTGGCGCTCCAGGAACTCGGAGTTGGCCCTTGCCCTGAGGCGTTCGGCCTTGGCGATGAAACCGTCGATATCGCGGCGGCTGAAGTGGAACTCGCGGAGGCGGTTGAGGTCTTCGATGACGATGCCCAGGTCCCGGTTCAGGTTGGAAATCGCCTCGTAGAGGGCGGGCTTCGGGAAGGGCTGTGGCTGGGTGCGGGGCGGACGTGTAACGTGGGAAGTAGCCATGCGTAGCCTCCTTGGGGCTGCGTGCGGTTAGGGGCGTCTCGGTGGTGGTACACCGGGGCGTCCCGCTCTGGTTAAGGGGGGTTAAAGTACGGCGGCTAAGAGAAAAAACGGGGTCAGCGTGCGGGTGACCAGCGGCGTGCCTCCTGCTGAAGAATCATCGAGTCGAGCACCTGTTGGACGACCTTCTTGGCCTCCGGATCGAAGCGGGAGACCGCTTCGAACTGGAGCTTGAGGTCGTCGCTGGGGCCGCGTTCATCCTCGGCGAAAAGTAGCTCATCTGCGCTCACGCCGAGTGCAACCGCCAAGCTGCGGATGACATCGAGCGTAGGCTGTGATGTTCCGGCTTCGTAGCGACGTACCTGGGCGACGTGGACGCCGATCTTCTCGGCGAGCTGCGGCTGGGTCAAGCCTCTCTCCTTGCGGAGCTGGGCGAGGTGTTCGGGGAAGTTAACTCTCCAGTGGTGGTTGACGGGCACGACTGTAGCGTAAGCGAGCATCTGAACCCCCGAACAACTGCGTTGACCCTACTATCGCATATATGCTAGTTCTGTGCTAGCTAATGTTCCCGAGCGAACCCTCTTGACAGGTTTTACGCGGGAGAGCGAAACGGAGGGCAACGGATGGCGCACATCCCGCAGTTCGAAATCGAGCGGCTAAAGAAGGAAATCTCTGTGCTACGGCTGGCCGAAGCGCGGGGCATCAAGCTTCGCCGCGCGGGGAAAGAACTCATCGGGCTGTGCCCGTTCCACGACGACCGCAACCCCAGCCTGAACATCGACCCGGCGAAGAACGAGTGGCACTGCAAGGGCGCGTGCAGCGAGGGCGGCGACGTCATCAAGTGGGTGATGAGGAGCGAGGGTGTGGGCTTCCGTCACGCGGTGGAGCTGCTGAAAAAGAACTATGCGCCGACGCCCGGCCCGGTGGTGAAACAGAGCACGGTTCCAAAGCTCCCTTCGCCGGTGACGATGGGTGCGGACGACCAAAAAGTAATGAAGGAAGTGGTGCGGTTCTATAACCAGACGTTGCGCGAAACGCCGGATGCGCTGGCCTACATGGAGAAGCGCGGGCTAAAGTCGGCGGAGATCATCGAGCACTTCCATCTCGGCTTCAGCAACCGCATGTTGGGGCCATCTCTGCCGGACAGAAATCGTCGCCCAGGAGCTGCGATCCGCGAGCAACTGGAGCGGCTGGGCATCATCCGCGAAGAGAGCGGCCATGAGCACCTACGCGGCTCGCTGGTGGTGCCGGTGATGAATCTGGACGGCGACGTGGTGCAGCTCTACGGTCGCAAAATCACGCCGAATCTGCGGGCAGGCACTCCCGATCATCTCTATCTTCCGGGGCCGATGCGCGGCGTGTGGAACGAGCAAGCGTTCGTCGCGTCGAAAGAGATCATCCTCTGCGAAGCGCTCATCGACGCACTCACGTTCTGGTGCGCGGGCTATCGTCATGTGACCACGAGCTACGGTGTGAATGGCTTCACTGATGAGCACAGAGCCGCGCTGAAAAAGCATGGCACGGAGCGCGTGTACATCGCCTATGACGCCGACGATGCGGGCAACAAGGCCGCTGTGAAGCTGGCCGAGGAGCTGATGCAGACGGGTGTCGAGTGCTTCCGTGTGGAGTTCCCCAAAGGCATGGATGCGAACGCATACGCGCTCAAAACGCAGCCCGCAGCGCTGAGTCTTGGCATCCTGTTGAACAAGGCCGCGTGGCTGGGCAAAGGCTCACGGCCAGCGGGCCGCGTAGCGATCCCGATAGTCGAACGGAAACCAGCAGCAGAAGAGCAAGCAGCTAAAGAAAAAAACATCGAGCCGGCAGAAGTCAGTGTGCCGGCGTCGCCGGCGCCGATCGAGAAGCCGGTACAGTGGTTCGAAGCGGCGAAGCAAGCCGACGAGCAGGTTCTTCCCTTAGCTGCTGTTGTTGCTTCGGGGCCGCGTACAGAAGTGCGGGGCGAAGATGTGATGATCTGGCTTGGCGACCGCGAGTATCGTGTGCGTGGCCTCGCACAGAACACAAGCCCAACGGTGTTGAAGGTGAATCTTCGCGTGCTGGGCATGAACGCACACGGCGACATGGCGCTGCACGTCGACACGTTGGAGATGAGTTCGTCGCGGCAGCGCATGGCCTTCAGCAAGCAGGCTGCGGAAGAGCTGCACTGCAAAGAGAGCGTCATCCACGGCGACCTCAGCAAGGTGCTGATGGAGCTGGAGCTGTTGCGCGACGCGCAAATCGCCAAAGCCCTCGCACCGAAAGAGCCAATCGTGACGATGACGGAAGAGGAACGCAGCGCAGCGATGGAGCTGCTGTGCAGCCCCCGTCTTGTAGAGCGCATCGTGGAGGACTTCGAGCGGTGCGGTGTGGTGGGCGAGGAAACAAACAAGCTGGTTGGATACCTGGGCGTGGTGTCGCGGCATCTGGAGAGGCCGCTGGCGGTGATCGTGCAGTCGTCATCGGCAGCGGGCAAAAGCTCGCTGATGGATGCGGTGCTGGCGTTCGTGCCGGAAGAGCGGCGCGTGCAGTACTCAGCGATGACGGGCCAATCGCTGTTCTACATGGGCGAAACGAATCTTAAAAACAAAGTCCTCGCCGTGGTGGAAGAAGAGGGCGCAAGCCGCGCCGAGTATGCGCTGAAGCTGTTGCAGTCGGAAGGTGAGCTGACCATCGCATCGACGGGCAAAGACCCGGTGAGCGGTCGTCACATCACGCATGAGTACAAAGTCGAAGGCCCGGTGATGCTCTTCCTGACCACGACGGGCGAGATCGACGACGAGCTGCAGAACCGCTGCATCGTGCTCACGGTGAACGAGGACCGCGAGCAGACACAGGCCATCCATCGGATGCAGCGTGAATCGCAAACGCTGGCGGGCTTGCTGCGCCGCAAAGATCGCGACGAGCTGCGCCGCCTGCATCGGAACGCGCAACGTCTTCTGCGACCGCTGGAGGTCGTGAACGAGCTGGCGTTAGAGCTGAGCTTCCCGGACTCGATGACGCGCACGCGGCGCGATCATACGAAGTATCTAACGCTCATCCGCAGCATCGCCTTCTTACATCAGCATCAGCGCGAGGTAAAGACCTACGAGCACAACGGCAAGCTGCTGGAGTACATCGAGACGACCGAGGCCGACGTGGAGCTAGCAAAGAAGCTCATCCATGAAGTGCTAGGCCACTCGCTCGATGACATGCAATCGCAGACGCGCAAGCTGCTGACGATGATCGACAGCATGGTCAAGGCCGCATGTGAGCAGGAGAAGATCGAGCGGGCCGAGCATCGCTTCTCGCGGCGCGACGTGCGGGCCTTCACACGCTGGAGCGACTCGCAGCTTAAGCGGCACATGAAACGGCTGGAAGAACTCGAATATCTCATCGTGCATCGTGGCGGGCGCGGCCAGAGCTTCGTCTATGAGCTGTTCTTCGAGGCCGCAGCGGATGCAGCCAGGTCAACGCTGCCGGGGCTGGAGCATAGTTACGACGGCGAGAAGTCTGGGCTGGACGCCCAGAAGTCCGGGGGTAGTCTGGGCCAAGTGCGGGGGATATCCGGGGGTAGTGCGGTTGATAAATCGCCAGTATCCATGCGTCTTCCAGCGTCGTTACTGACAAATGCGCTGGAAATTACTGCTGCGGATGGAGCAGAACAGAATCGCATCGTAGGCTTGCCGCCGCGCAGCATGAACGGCAACGGCCATCGTGGAGGCACAACATGGCCCGCCTAGAGAAAAAGCGCAAACCCGCCCGCTCCTTCGAGACGCCGTTGGAGCTGCTGATGCGCGATCATCTCCGTGCGCTCCAGGTGCAGAACTACTCCGAGTTCACCGTGCGGGGGCGCGAAGGTCATCTCTGGTTCTTCCTCGACTGGCTCAAAGAGCGCGGCGTCATCCATCCCATCGAGGTCACGCGCCCGGTGCTGGAGCGATATCAACGCCATCTCTTCTACTACCGCAAAACCAACGGTGAGCCGCTGAGCTTCCGCAGTCAGCACGCGCGGCTGGTGCCGCTGCGCATGTGGTTCCGTTGGATGACGCGGCAGAATCACATCCTTCATAACCCGGCCTCGGAGCTGGAGCTTCCACGTCTCGGCCGCTCGCTGCCAAAGCATCTGCTGTCGGCCGCCGAGGTCGAGCATGTGATGATGCTGTGCGATATCACCGATCCCATCGGCTTGCGCGACCGTGCGGTCTTAGAGGTGATCTACTCGACCGGAATGCGACGGCTGGAGATCGTGCGGCTGAAGCTCTACGACCTCTCGCTCGACCGCGGCTTGCTGTTGGTCAATCAGGGCAAGGGCAGCAAAGATCGCTACGTCCCCATCGGAGCGCGGGCGGTGGCGTGGCTGCGCAAGTACATCGAGGAGGCGCGTCCCCAGTTCGCCATCGAGCCGGACGATATGACCGTGTTCCTCACAGCGCAGGGTGAGCCGTTCAGCCGCGACCATCTGACCGCCGTCGTCAAAGGCCGCATCGCCGCCGCGAACACAGGCAAGGCAGGAGCGTGCCATCTGCTGCGCCACACGATGGCAACGCTGATGCACGAGAACGGGGCCGACATCCGGCACATCCAAGCCATCCTCGGCCATGAGGACATCCGCACAACGCAGATCTATACGCAGGTCGCTATCCGCGCCCTGCAACAGATCCACGCGGCCACGCACCCGGCAGAGAGCAACGCTGCGCCGTCACCGACAGCGAGGATCGCCGCAGAGCGAGAGGGCTTGCTGGCTGCTCTCGCAGCCGAGGAAGAAGAGGACGACGAAGAGGCGGGCAGCTAAGAAAAAAACAGCAATGTGAAGAGAAACGCTTGGAGGTATCATCGTGAGTATGGCAGTGATCCACATCTCGGAAGCCGACGCAGCCCGCGACTTCGCTGGCCTGATGGCCCGCGTCCGTGCCGGAGTCGAAGTCGTCATCGACGACGCCTCGCCCGCCGTCAAGCTGTCCATCGTCGCCTCGCGGCCAGGACGCCTGTTGTCGGAGTCCATCGCGCTCGCCGAGGCCCATGCCAAGGAGCTTGGCTATGAGCCGGTCATGGACGCCGAGTTCGCCGCCGACATGGAAGAGATCGTCCGCAACCGCAAGCCCCGCGACACGTCGGCATGGGACTGATACTCGACACCGGCATCCTGATCGCGGGCGAACGGCGCAAGGAGACGGTCAAGCAGGTCATCGAGCGCGTGCAGGCCGCTGTCGGCGAAACCGAAGCGGCCCTCTCCACGGTGAGCATCGTCGAGCTGACCCACGGCATCTACCGGGCCAGAACCGACGCAGACCGGGAACGGCGTAGGGCCTTCTGCGACGAGCTGTGCCGGGACATGATCGTGCATCCCGTCTCGCTGGAAATCGCGCAGCTTGCCGGACGCATCGAGGGTGAGCAAGCCGCCCAGGGCATCGCCATCGCCTTCGAGGACCTCGTGATCGGAGCGACGGCCCTGCATCTCGGCTTCGACGTGGCGACACTCAACGTGAAGCACTTCAAGCTCATCCCCGGCCTCAAAATCGTCACGCTGTAGCCTCCCGAATGTTCTTCCCTTAGCTGCGCTCTTGCCGCCGCCAATCGAGCCACGAATGCGCGGCCAAAAGCACAGCGTATCGAGCTGGAATCCCCGCCCTAATCGATCCCCTAAAGCACTCGGCTAAGTGCCCCTCGAAACCGTACAATCGAGCCACACATGCAGCTCTCTTCCGGCACTCACATCCCGGACGGTCTACTAGCGGCCAACGCCCTGCTAGCCGAAAACTCGCGTCAGGGGTCTCGGACTTACAGCGGCACACTTCATCAGGGCTTCGGTGTCGTCATCTCCAGCACAGCACTAGGGATACCCGGCACGTTGTACGACGGCGATGTCAGATCACGTTGTACCGGCAAAGAACATGACGCGGAATCCGGCAATGACTACTTCGGAGCCAGATACTATGGGAGCTCGATGGGACGGTTCATAAGCCCTGATTGGGCTGCACAAGCGGAACCAGTTCCGTACGCTAAACTAAATGATCCTCAGTCTCTGAACCTGTACGCCTATGTTCGGAACAATCCTCTGACTTCAGTGGATGTCGATGGACACGATGCTACCGATGACGATGCCATTATGTCAGTCGACATAATGTACCACAGCGAACTTAGCCGTTCCCGTGCCAGTAAGCAGTATGGCGAGAGCGGTTCTTCCGACTCTTCTGAACAAGGAAACAGCGGGGAAGAAGAATATCTGTCGACCATTGAATCTGGTAATGATCCGGCCCAACAACCGTTATCGTCCATATCCGTTCTTGGCAACAAGGTAGGAATCACTTATGGCTCTTCACTCTCCTCCTCTGATCAGCTATCAGCTAGCAATGCTATTGGTGCTGCAGTTGGCCTCATTAATGCGAATGCCTGTTCGCTCACAGATGCCGAAAAGAGTGCAATCGGACAGATCAGTTCCTTTGCTGTGGTAGCCCCCAATTCCCCTTTAGGGACGACAGGCAAAGGGGACATGACGCTGTCTACCAGCTACATCGGGGCTGTTTCAGCAGCCTGGTTAGGTTCACTCTTTGGACATGAGGGTCAACACGATCTGAACGTCGGGAGATATACGGGAGCTAATGCCTGGAGAGACGAACAATCTGCGGGTAGAACCCAGCTTGGCATCGGGAACAAGATAGGGTTTACCGGTGCGGAACGGCAGTACCTTGAAAATTGGATCGACGACAGAAATAGAACTGCGATGCAGCAGCACATGCAGCAGGGCTACAGCTACTAGAGGCCATAATGAACACTTCATCGAAATTCGCTAAAATTTGTTTGCTTTCATTGGCCGGTCTTCTGTGCGCCATCAACACCGGCAGCATTGCATTTTCACAAACTGCTCCTCAAAAGGACGCTATGAGTTCCTCTGTAGTCGTTGTTGCTCAGACAGATCGAAGAATCTATTCGACTGCCGACTCCATCAAGATCAGCGCAGCACTTGAGAATACGGGAGGCAAGATAGTCTACGTTGATCGGCGGATGTTTTGGACCGGATTGAGCGGTGGTTTGAAACTAGACATCGTTGATGAGCATGGTAAACATCTGCCTGCTCACTTCCTGAGCGACGCGATGATGCCACCACCACGTGAAGGTGACTCATCTATCCTCGTTCGGCTAGATTCGGGGTTCTTTTACGGAACCTCTGTCAATCTCATTGCCAAAGACTTCTTTCCGAAGCCGGGTAGGTATTCGATCAGAGTCATTTACAAGAGTTGGCTCCACAAGGATTCTGTTCCGCCTGAACTGCGCGGTTTGCCTGCTTTGTGGGAAGACACTCCGCAAATCGCCTCTGAGCCTGTGTGGATCGAGATAACGCAGTGACGTTAAATCTTTGGCCCAACAACCGAGCGGAGCCGGGACAGTCGCTGTGACGGTAGGGCAGCGTCCGATTCAGAACAAATGGGCGCAATTTTTCAGTGAACTATTTACCTTTCATAAGGCTTACCACAGTTACTACAGATTGACCGGAGACGATGGAGTCACACATCAGTTTGAAGTACTAGGCAATCCGGGAAGCAGCAAAAATCAACAGGTTCGAGATACGTACGGAACGGGCAGAGCATCAGCTGGTACAGAGCATACGGTGTACGCGACCGAAGCACAGGCGTCGGCGCTCATCAATCGCTCAGAATATTTTGAAAGTCATCCATGCCCGGTCTGCACAGGTGGCCAAGAAGGCTACAACCTCGTCTTCCACAACAGCAATTCGTTCGTCTACAACATGCTGAGCGGAGCGCCCGGAGGAGGTATTCCGCCGCCGTCAGCGCCTACCATCACTCCCGGTTACGCAAAGAGGCGCGATGACTGGTATTAGGACCATGATCCAGAATTCCCATGCCGAAATGAATACGGGAGGTGATCGATGAAAAAATGGAGTGTTGTTGTTGCGATGTTCGTTGCGTTGAATCTCTCATGGTCCATCGCTACCGTGGAGGCAAAGATGGATAATTTTGCGCGGTTCCCAGGGGCGACCCTGCTGACGGGATACCCGCCTTACAGCCTCGTAGTCACGAGCGGCGAAGCTACCTCGCAGTTGCAGACGGGAGGGGGCGATTGGTACGTGACGCCGAGCATGTCAGCCGACGGACATCTTATCGCTTCCGCTCGCACCACTGATGCTTCTACAGAGTCCAGGGTACGACCGAAGCTCACGGTCAGTACCTATTCCACGACAGACCAAAAGTGGGTTGACTACAAAGACCTCTCGGTGTTCGATGGCTCCGTTTCGATCTCTCCAGATGGAATCAAACTGGCGTGCGTCACGCGTAAGGTGGCAGGCGCTCCGTCCAATCTGAGTATCCTCGACTTACGAACTGGCACAGTAACAGCGGGACCGGACAACGCAGGCCCGGACCTCAGTTGGTCACCAGATGGCCGAGAGATCGCTTTCGAGAGGGAGGCGGTGAGATCGGCGGACGGAAAGGTGATTCCGCCGCTCCGGGCCATTTACGTTCTGAATGTTGCAGCCGGAACGGTTTCGAAGATCGCCGATGGCACGTCGCCTTCTTGGTCGCCAGCGGGAGAATGGATTTCATTTTACGATTACCAGCCTGGTCGGGATGATGTGAAGAAAGGCCGGTATGCCGTTAATGCAAACCGCGTCAGCGTGATCCATCCCGATGGGACGGGTCACAAAGTCCTCGTAGCCTTCGACCGCAACGAGTCGGTGAGTGTGCCGCCGGTCTGGTCTCCGGGTTCACAGTCGATCCTCGTCAACAAATCCCGCGACTCGGACAAGGGCACGATGGACATTTACCTTCTCGACATCACAACCCAGCAGCTCACGAAAAAGTTCGGCAACGTTCCGCCGGTCTATGCGTGGGCAGCAGCGAAGTAAACCCGCAGTTCCGTGTCCGAATCATCATCCCGAAGAACGCGCTGCCTACGGCATCGGAATGAGGGTGATACGTCACCCCCAAATGGGAACTGTGGAGCGAGAGCGCGGCGAGGGTTGTGTTTACGCGGGTAAACAGCTTTAGGTTCTGCAACTTCTGGTCTGCGGGCATCTCTCTCTGATTAATGCAGTTGATCCAGGTCGCTCTACGTAAACGCGGGGCGACCGTTGGTGTAAACACCTTGATTTTGCGGGCGCTTGCTCGTCTTGGCGGAAATTGGCGATTGCGGTTTTTTGATTTACCTACCAGATGGGAGGTGTCCGCTATACCCATAAAGAAGTACATTGCACTTGCAATCCACATAATCTGCGAGCGCTGCCATGTATTCTTTGCCTGCTGCAAGACGTAGTTGGTTTAACAAAGTTCTTCCAGTTATTTCCCTACTGGTGGTCGCCTTTTGTGGCCACGTTTCCGGGCAAACCTCTCCACCGATAGGAGAGTGGACATGGGTTGACGGGAGCAGTCCGTCTCAGGCAATAGGTGGACAATCGGGCGTGTATGGCAACCTGGGAACATTGGCTCAAGCAAACATCCCGGGCAGCCGCTACGGGGCTTCAAAGTGGACGGATAGTGGCGGCCATATGTGGATGTTCGGTGGGAGTGGCTACAACGCGAATGGGATCGTGGGAAGCCTGAACGATCTCTGGCAGTTCAACCCTTCGACCGTCGAATGGGCTTGGATGGGTGGCAGTAGCTCGTTTCCTCCAAGTTCTACCGGACAGCCAGGAGTTTACGGCGCGCTGGGTGTACCCTCCACATCCAATATCCCCGGAGGGCGCGACTTCGCTGCGAGTTGGAAGGACAGTCAAGGCAATTTCTGGCTTTTTGGTGGTGGCGAGGCCGACGCTAACCTCATTCACGGCTGCTTCAACGACCTATGGAAATTCAATCCGTCTACATACGAGTGGACTTGGATTGGTGGAAGCAACGCAGTTCCCACATCCGGTGGTCAGACGGGTGTATACGGAAAATTGGGAACACCTTCGACTTTAAATGTGCCGGGAGCCCGTTATGACGCCACAACGTGGACCGACAAGCAAGGCAACCTTTGGCTTTTTGGAGGGGCTGGATTC
>Ga0302308_10003449_pt1 | contig 12567 bp, 10 predicted proteins | sample III_Palsa_E3_3_FD_200531 | JGI IMG/M metagenome (GOLD analysis project Ga0302308, IMG submission 200531) | Peat permafrost microbial communities from Stordalen Mire near Abisko, Sweden - III_Palsa_E3_3 | ecosystem: Environmental > Terrestrial > Soil > Palsa > Peat permafrost | place: Sweden... | reverse complement strand
GCCCCAATCGGCGAGCGAGAGGTCGGCAACCTTGTAGTCGTGGGTGGTTTCTTTGGTAACGGCGTTCATGGATATCTCCGGTTAGTGCGAGGCTCTAAGGACTCGCATACAAATCAACCGGGCGCCGTTGTGGAACGTGCCGCGCCGAGCCTGGCCGTTTTTGACTATGGATGGACCCGCAGTCGAACGGTCGCAGCGCCCCTCGGCGGGCAGTACAAGTCTGTGATTGTAGCGGGAGATGACATTTGATGCCTCCTGTGCCCGGATTAGGTAGGCTGGCCGTTCACCCCAGCACTGGAGTCACCGCGTGGAAGAAAGTCGCGAATCCGAATTCCTGTCGCACGACGGCCCGCTGCGCGAGGATGTGAGCCGACTTGGTGCCATGGTCGGGCGGATGCTGGCCGAGCAGGGCGGTACGGCTTTCTTCGAACGGGTCGAACAGGTACGCATCGCGGCGATCCGCCGGCGCCGCGAAGGCGCTTCGGTGGACGAACTGGCCGATTCGCTGGCCGGGCTGGGCGCCGAAGATGCCGAAGCGCTGGCGCGCGCCTTCGCCACCTATTTCCAGGCGGTGAATACCGCCGAACGGGTGCATCGCATCCGCCGGCGCCGCGATTACCAGCGCGAGGGCAGCGCGCCGCAGCCGGAATCGCTGCTCGATGTGTTGGGCCGGCTGAAGGCGCAAGGCGTCGGCGCAGACGAGCTGCTGGGCTGGCTGGACCGGCTGTGGATCGAGCCGGTGTTTACCGCGCACCCGACCGAGGCGGTGCGCCGCTCGCTGCTGGAAAAGGAGCAGGCGATCGTGCGCTCGTTGATCGACGGTTTCGACCAGGACCGCACGCCGCAGGAGCGCAAGGAGGACGATGACCGCATTTACATGGCACTGTCCTCTGGCTGGCAGACCGCCGAGGCCTCGCCGGTACGACCCACCGTTCAAGACGAACACCACCACGTGGGCTTCTATCTGGCCAACCCTATCTACCGCATCGTGCCAGCGCTCTACGAATCGCTGGCCGAGGCACTGCAAACGGTCTACGGTGTGGCGGCAAAATTGCCGCAGCTGCTTGGCTTCGCGACCTGGGTCGGTGGTGACATGGATGGCAATCCGAACGTCGGCGCGGACACCATTGCAGCCAGCCTGGCGACCCAGCGCACGCACGTGATCGAGCATTACGTGTCCGACGTCGCCTCACTGGCTCGCCTGCTCAGCCAGACCGAAGGTCGTGTGGCCATCGATGCACGCCTGCAGCAGCGTCTGGACGATTACCGTACACGCTTTCCCGTGGCCGCCAAAAAAGTGCGCCCGCGACATGCCGACATGCCCTATCGCAGCCTGCTTACGGTGATCGGCGCACGCCTCGAAGCCACCCTTGAAGACAGCCATCCGGAAGGCTATACGACTGCGACCGAATTGCTCGACGACCTGCAGCTGATCGCCAGGAGCCTGGTTGATCATCATGGCCTGCACGCTGGTGCCTACGCCGTGCAGCGGTTGATCCGTCGCGTGCGCACGTTCGGCCTGCATCTGGCGCGGCTGGACGTACGGCAGGATTCACGCGTGCACGACGATGCCCTGGCGGCGCTACTGGACAACGCGGCATGGCCGCAGCTCGTACCCGATGAACGGACGCATCAACTGCGCGACTACGCCAGCGGCAAGGCGCGTTTTCCGATCAGCCATGCTGACGTGGTCACGTCCCTCTACGACGTGTTCGCGACCCTGGGTGATGCCCGTCGTCGTTATGGCAGAGAGGCCGTTGGTCTGTACATCATCAGCATGGCGCGTTCAGCCGCCGACGTGCTCGCGGTGCTGGCGCTGGCGCGTTACGGCGGCCTGGTCGAGAACGACAGCGTTCCACTCAATATCGCGCCATTGTTCGAAACCGTTGACGACCTGAAAAACGCGCCAGCCACCCTTCGTGCTCTACTTGCTGACCCGGTCTATCGGCAGCATCTGGCCGCACGCAACGATCAGCAATGGGTGATGCTCGGCTATTCCGACAGCGGCAAGGATGGCGGCACGCTGGCTTCGCGCTGGGGCCTGCAGCGCGCGCAAGTAGAGTTGTTGGAAGTGGCGAATGCAGCCGGCATCCATCTGGCGTTCTTCCATGGCCGCGGTGGCTCGGCCAGCCGCGGCGGTGCGCGCATCACACCAGCGTTGATGTCGTCGCCGCGCGGCGCGGTGGCCGGTGTGTTGCGGGTGACTGAGCAGGGCGAGGTGATCCATCGCAAGTACGGTATCCGCGCGCTGGCGCTGCGCAACCTGGAACAGACCGTCGGCGCCGTGCTGTGCGCCAGTCTGCGTCCACGCGAAACAGAGGCGCGTGAGGAGCGCTGGCGCGAGCAGATGAACAGCCTGTCGACAATCAGTCGGCAAAGCTACCGGGCATTCGTCGAGCACGAGCACTTCGTCGATTATTTCCGTGCCGCCACGCCGATCGACGTGATCGAGAAAATGACCCTAGGCTCGCGCCCGGCCAGCCGGCGCAGCATGCGCGGCGTGCAGGATCTGCGCGCAATTCCATGGGTGTTCGCGTGGACACAGTGCCGCTCGATCCTGCCTGGCTGGTATGGCCTCGGCAGTGCGCTGGAACAGGGCGTGCAGCAGTACGGTGAGGCTGCGCTGGTCGAGATGGCGCATGACTGGCCGTTCTTCAGCAACCTGCTGGATGACGTCGAGATGGTGTTGGCCAAGTGCGACCTGGATATCGCTGAGGCGTTCTCGAAACTTTCAGGTTCGTTGCACGACGAATTTTTCGGCCTGATCCGCAGCGAGTTCGAGCGCACCCGGCATTGGCTGCTACAGCTCAACAAGAGCAGCGCTCTGTTACAGGACAATCCGCGTCTTGCGGCGTCGATCCGATTGCGCAACCCCTATGTCGATCCGATGAGCCTCATGCAGGTCGACCTGCTGCAGCGCTGGCGCGCCGGTGAGGGCGCGGACGATGCGCTGCTGCAGGCGCTGGTCGCCTGCGTCAACGGTGTGTCGCAAGGCTTGCAGAACACCGGTTGAGCAGCGTGCTGCTCAACTATTCAAGCGTCCAGTTCCGACCAGCGCGCATAGGCGACTTCCAGTTCCGCCTGCAGTTTTGCCACGGCTTCATTCGCCTTGGTGATGGTCGCGCTGTCCTGCTTGAAGAACTCCGGTGCGGTCATTGCCTCGCCGTGTGCGGCGATCGCGGTCTCAAGTTGTTCGATGCGTGCGGGTAGCTGTTCCAGTTCGCGCTGATCCTTGAAGCTCAGCTTGCGTTTTGGCGTTGCTGCTGCCGGTGCGGGCTCGTTGCGGATCAGTCCCGGCTTGGCCGCCGCTGCGGCTACTGCCGTGGCGGCGTTCGGTCGCTGGCGCAGCCAGTCGGTGTAGCCGCCGATGTATTCGCCGATCTGGCCGTTGCCTTCCAGCACCAGGGTGCTGGAGACCACGTTGTCGAGGAACGCACGATCGTGTGAAACCAGCAGCAGGGTGCCCTGGTAGTCGGTCAGCAGTTCTTCCAGCAGCTCGAGTGTTTCGACGTCGAGGTCGTTGGTCGGCTCATCCATCACCAGCAGGTTGGACGGCTGCGCGAACAGCTTGGCCAGTAGCAGGCGGTTGCGTTCACCGCCGGATAGGCGTGTGATCGGTGCGCGGGCGCGTTCGGGCGAGAACAGGAAATCCTGCAGATAACCCACGTGCCCATTTCCGCTTCGCCGCGTTGCGGCTGCAGTTCGCCCAACATGATCTTGAGCAGGGTGCTCTTGCCCGCGCCATTCGGCCCAATGATGCCAATGCGGTCGCCGCGCATGATCGTGGTGGACAGGTCGTCGATCAGCACGCGGCCGCCGTAGGCCTGATGCACGTGCTTGAGGTCGATCACCTTCTTGCCCGACGCCTGCGCGGTGGCCAGCGTCATCCGGGCGTTGCCGCCGAGATTGCGGCGCTCGGCGCGTTCGTTGCGCAGCGCCTTCAGCGCGCGCACGCGGCCTTCGTTGCGGGTGCGCCGGGCCTTGATGCCCTGGCGGATCCACACTTCCTCCTGCGCCAGCTTCTTGTCGAACAGCGCGTTCGCCTGCGACTCAGCATGCAGTCGTTCCTCGCGCCGACGCAGGTAGTTGTCGTAGTCGCCCGGCCAGTCGGTCAGCGAGCCGCGGTCGATCTCGACGATGCGGGTGGCCAGTGCACGGAGAAAGCTGCGGTCATGGGTGACGAAGATGATGCTGCCGGCGAACTGCTTGAGGAAGTTCTCCAGCCAGCCGATTGCCTCGATGTCCAGGTGGTTGGTCGGTTCGTCCAGCAACAGCACGTCCGGCTTGCGCACCAGCGCCTGCGCCAGCAGCACGCGGCGCTTCATGCCGCCGGATAGCGCGGCGAAGTCGGTCTCGGCTGGTAGTTCCAGCTTGGTCAGCACCTCGGTGACGCGGCGATCCAGATCCCAGCCATGCTGCGCTTCGATCTGCGTCTGCACTTCGCCCAGTGCGTCGAAATCGGCTTGCGTGTGCAGCTCATGTAGTAGGTGGTGATAACGTGCCAGCAGGTGGCCGAGATCGCCCAAGCCTTCGGACACCACGTCGAACACGTTGCCGGCAGTGTCCTGCGGCACCTCCTGCGCCATCCGCGCGATCACCACGCCGTTCTGTACCCGCACTTCGCCATCGTCGGCATGCAGCTCGCCGTCGATCAGCTTCATCAGGGTGGATTTGCCTTCGCCGTTGCGACCGACGATGCATACACGCTCGTTCGTTTCGATCGACAGATCAACGTGTTCGAGCAGGAGAGGGCCGCCGATACTGAAGTCGACGCGTTGCAGTTGGATAAGAGACATCCGCCTATTGTAGCGGTTGGCCTGTTGAAAGCCGCCTCAGTTGGCGACAGGCGCGTTTGATCGGGTATCCCGAAAACTTCGGAATGCCCACACGTTAGGTAAGGACATCCGCCGCGACAAGAAAATCCACACCTGCAACCGCACGAAATACATAAATCTAACAACCTATTTAAAAACATATGGTTGATAAGGGAAGTTCGTGCATTACCTATGGATATTCCGGCAGTTATGCATTATCGTCGCGCCCACGTGCGGCGATGTTTCAGTTCAGGAACGGGGTGACACAGGTTGGCTATCAAGTTCATAAAGCCAGGACGGTCGCTGCACCGGCTCCGGGGAATGTTTGCCGCGGTGATCTTGGCTGGCCTCAGCAGCTTCATGGGTGTGGCCCATGCCGGCTATGCCGCCATCGTCGTCAATCCGGCGACCGGTCAGGTTCTGAGCGCGGTTAATCCCGACCAACTGAACCATCCGGCCTCGCTGGCCAAGATGATGACGCTCTACCTGACCTTTCAGAAGCTGGAAAGCGGCCAGCTGCAGATCGATCAGCAGTTGCCGGTTTCGGCCTGGGCAGCGAACAAGGCGCCGACCAAGCTGGGTCTGCGCGCCGGCCAGACTATCTCGGTAAGTGACTGCATCCTCGGTATGGTCACGAAATCGGCGAATGATGCTGCGACCGTTGTGGCTGAAGGCCTTGGTGGCTCCGAAAACCACTTCGTCGAAATGATGAACGCGCAAGCCCTTCGCATCGGCATGACCGATACGCACTTCGGTAATGCCACCGGCCTGCCCAACTCGGATGACGCGACCACGACGCGCGACATGGCGAAGTTGGCGGTGGCGCTGTATCACGACTTCCCGCAGGACACGCACTATTTCGCGACCAAGGAATTCGTCTTCCGCGGGCGGGTCGTGCGCGGTCACAACCATCTGATGGACCACTACCCGGGCATGGATGGGCTGAAAACCGGCTTCACCGATGCGTCCGGTTTCAACCTCGCCTCGACCGCAGTCAGGGATGGCCAGCGCCTGTTCGCCGTGGTCATGGGCGGCCGTACCGCGACAGCTCGCGACAATCTGATGGCCCGGTTGCTGGATGATGGTTTTGACAATCGCCAAACCCCCGCGATCCTTGTCGCCCAGGCCGGCGGCGTCGGCACCAGCATGACGCACCGGGTTTTGGCCGCGTTGTCGCCCATCGGAAGTGCCGAGGCTGAACCGATGCCGGCACCGCAGCGCCGCCATCGCCGCGGTAAATCGGCGCCTGTCGCGCGCAATGCCTGTACTCCGCATCGGGGTGTCAGCTGTCCCCGTCGCAACCTCGCAGCTCATCCGGCAGTTCATCCGAGACATGGCGCGACCAGGCTCGCCCACCGCAACGCCAAGAAGCCGATCATCATGGCTTCGAGCCGCTGAAGGCAGCTGCATGAGTTTCCCTCGTGGGTGAGGGATTCGCAGGTTTGCCAGTAGCTATGGGTGCAAACAAAATCCAGTTGCATGCCGCTGGCTAGAAGATCGACAAGCCGGTCTTGGCCGTGAAGCGTTCCAGTGCGGCGCTGCCGGCCAGCGAATTGCCCTTGGCGTTGAGTGCCGGTGACCACACCGCCACCGCCAGCTGGTTCGGGATGACTCCGACGATGCCGCCGCCAACGCCGCTCTTGCCCGGGATGCCCACGTGGTAAGCGAAATCGCCGGCCGCGTCATAGGTGCCGCAGGTCAGCATCAGCGCATTGATGCGCTTGGCTTGGTCGGGCGAAAGCACGCGGTCGCTGCTCCACGGGCAGCGTCCCTGATTGGCCAGGAACAGGAATCCGCGCGCCAGGTCCACGCAACTCATCGCCAGCGAACACTGATAGAAGTAGAAATCCAGGACATCGTCGATCGCATGTTCGAGGTTGCCGAAACTGCGGATGAAATTGGCCAGCGCGGCATTGCGGAAACCGTTGGCCTTCTCGGATAGCGCGACTTCCGGGTCGTCGCGGATGTCGGAATTGCCGCTGCAGTCGCGGATCGTGGTCAGCAATTGCGCACGCGGATCGCTACGGGTGGCGAGCACCACATCCGCGACCACCAGCGCCCCCGCATTGATGAAGGGGTTGCGTGGCAGCCCATTTTCCAGCTCCAACTGCACCAGTGAGTTGAATGCGTTGCCGGAGGGTTCGCGGCCCACGCGCTGCCACAGTTCATCGCCGATGGACTGCAGCGCCAGGGTCAGCGTGTATACCTTGGAGATACTTTGTATCGAAAACGACTCGACGGCATCGCCGGTCTGGTAGAGGTGGCCATCGAGCGTGACCACCGCCATGCCGAATTTCTCGCGCGGCACACTGGCCAGGCGCGGTATGTAATTCGCCACGTGGCCTTGCAGCAGCAGCGGCTGCACCTCGTCGCGGATCTCGTCCAGGATGGCTTGGTAATCAGGCATGGCTTTGCGTATTTCCCGTGCGAGGCACGGGAATCATGGCGGATTTTCGGGAAGTCAGCGCGCTGGGCGATCGAACTTGCGGATGAAGTCGCGCACTTGCGGGTAGACCGTCTCGCGCCAGCGACGGCCGCTGAAGATGCCGTAGTGGCCGGCGCCTTCGATGACCTTGTGTTCGCGTCGTTTGGCAGGAATGCTGCTGCACAGGTCATGTGCGGCCTGGGTCTGGCCAAGGCCGGAGATATCGTCGAGCTCGCCCTCGATGGTCAGCAGGGCACTCTGCTTGATCGCGGCCGGGTTCACCCGTTCGCCGGCGACGTCCCACAATCCGCGTGGCAGCAGAAACTGCTGAAACACCTTCTCGATCGTATCGAGATAAAACTCGGCCGGCATATCGAGCACGGCGTTGTATTCGTCATAGAACTTGCGATGCGATGCGGCATCGTCGAGGTCACCACGCACCAAGTCCTGGTAGAAATCCCAATGCGAGTTGAGGTGCCGATTGGGGTTCATCGCGATAAAGCCGGCGTGCTGCAGGAAGCCGGGATAGACCTCGCGGCCGCGGCCGGGATAGTTCGCTGGCACGGTATGGATCACATTGCCCTTGAACCACGAAAGCGGTTGATTGGTGGCCAGATTGTCGACGCTGGTGGGGCTGCGTCGCGGATCGATCGGGCCGCCCATCATGGTCAGGCTGCGCGGGGTGGCTTCGCCACGCGCGGCCATCAGCGACACCGCAGCAAGTACCGGCACGGTCGGCTGGCACACCGAGATCACATGCAGCGAGCTGGCGCCGATATGCCGGATGAATTCCTGGACATAGGCGATGTAGTCATCCAGGCCGAAGCTGCCGTCGGCCGTCGGCACCATGCGCGCGTCGACCCAGTCGGTGATGTAGACCTTGTGGTCGCGCAGCAGGGTGCGTACGGTGTCGCGCAGCAGCGTGGCGTGATGGCCGGACAGCGGGGCCACCACCAGCACCACTGGATCGGTCTTCATCTTCTCGATCGTGCCCTGATCGTCACTGAAACGCTTGAAGCGCTTCAGTTGGCAGAACGGCTTGGCCAGCGCGATACGCTCGATTACCGCGATCTCATGATCGTGCGCGGTGGCGGTGTGCAGATCGAATTCGGGCTTCTCGTAGTCCTTGCCGAGCCGGTGGACCAGCTCGAAGCCGGCAGCCATGCGCTGAGACCCGGGCAGTTGCGCGAACGGGCTGCTGTTGTCGTTGAGCATGCTCGCGTTGGCCTGCGCGAAGTAGCTCAGCGGGCCGAGGAAGGCACGCTGCCATTCGTGGATTTGGTAAAGCATCGTAATGGGATGACCGAGGACGAAAACGCTTCCATCTTAGCGCCGTTTGATCCCTTCGTGGTGCGATGCCGCAAACGCCTGGGTCAGATCAACTTGGGCCAGATCAATCAGTGACTTGGCGATAACGGCAGTGCAGCAGCACCTCGTCGACCCCCTGCGTATCGCCAAGTCCGGCACGCCATTGGAGCGGTTTCTGGAAGTGCAGGCCGAGCGGCATGAACACCCGGTTGTACCACCACATCGCGCGCTCGCGCCGGTGGGTCAGGTACCACTGGCCGATATCGAGCAGGCGTGAAGACTTCGGCTGCATGCCATAGACCGCGCTGTGTTCGATGGTGAAGCCGTGCTGCGCCAGTCGGGTGACGATCTGCGCCGGTTCATAACGGCGGCAGTGGCCGACGAAATCATCGAACGCTGTCCAAGCTTCCGGGTGCAGGGGTACCGACAGCAGCATGGTGGCGCCGGGCGTTGCCACCCGCGCCAGCTCGGCCAGCGCGCTGTCGTCGTCAGCCACGTGTTCCAGGATATCGAGTGCACAGATCAGCTCGAAACTGGCATCCCGGCAGGGCAGCGCACCGATCATGCCGTGCACGGCATCGGCACCACGTGCATGCAGGCATTGCAAGGCAGCATGGCTAAGGTCGACGAAGCAGGTGCCGTGCAGCGGCAGGCGTGGGCGCAGGCCCGGCGCCACTTCCAGTCGGCGCGACGCCGTACTCGTCAGTTCGTGAACCAGCGGCCAGGTGTTGAAGCGCTCCGGCCCGATCAGTCTTGCCGCGGCCCACAGCGACTCGTAGAAGCTGCGGTTGGCGCGGATCAGTTCGGCATCATTGCGGTTTTCGGCGGTGCGCAGTTTGGGCATGGCTGGATTGAATCCGGTACACGCTGAGCGAAATGTGAAGTTCAGCCGAGCAGACGGATCTCGGTATGCGCGGCAAGATCATGCAGGGCACGTCGGCGCGGATCGAACAGCCCCACCGCAAACCAGCAAGCCCAGACGAAGAGCACGGTCCAAAGCGTCATGCGCAGCCCGATCACCGGCGCCAGCATCAGCAGCACCAGCGGCGCCCCCGCCACCAGCACGCGGATCAGCGCCTGCTGCAGCGACGGTGTACCGCCATCGTCGCGCGTCACTTGGGTGCGCCACGGCCGCATGCCCAGCGTCTGGCCGCCGCGGCACCACGAGCTGATGAAATACGCCGCTACCACCAGCCCCTGCAGCGCCTGATACCAGATCGGAATCACCGTGGTGACGCCGGTGTGGATCAGTCGGCCGCCGGTAGCCAGCTGGCATAGCAGGCCAACCACCATCACGATCGCCACCACGATCAGCAGGTCATAGACCAGCGCCAGCAGGCGGCGCCATAGCGGGCAAGGAAGATCGGTGCGAAGCAGGTCGGTGGTAACAAGGTTCGTCGGCATCGGTGATTGGTCGCTTGCGTAGTGCGCGCGCAATGCCCAGCATCGTGCGCATGAAGAAGGAAGAAACTCGTACCAGTATCGCCGATGCCGATCGGCTGAGCATAAGCAGCTTCCTGGAACGGGTGTGGTCGGAGGATGGCCTGGCCGACCGTACGCTGGAGGCGTACCGACGTGATCTGGAAGCGCTCGCTGGCTGGCTGGCTGGCCGCGATCAAAGCCTGCACACGGCGCAGCGCGAGGATATTTCCGCGTACCACGGCGCACAGGCGGTAGCGATCCGCTCGATCGCGCGGCGGCAGTCGGCGTTCCGTCGCTATTACGCGTTTCTCGTGCGCAACGAACCGGATTTCGCCGATCCGACCCTGCTGATCGAGCGGCCGAAGATGCCGCGCAGTCTGCCCAAGGCGTTGGCCGAGCGTGAGATCGAAGGCCTGCTCAATGCGCCGGATGTGGCTGCCACTCTGGGCCTGCGTGATCGCGCGATGCTGGAGCTGATGTACGCCTCTGGTCTGCGCGTATCCGAATTGGTCGAATTGCCACTGGCGGCGCTGAATACGCGCCAGGGCGTGTTGCGGGTCACCGGCAAGGGTGGCAAGGATAGGCTGGTGCCGGTGGGCGAAGTGGCGCTCGAACATATCGCTGCCTATCTGGCCGGCGCACGGCCGGAGTTGGCGAAAGGGCGCCAGCCGGCTGCGTTGTTCCTTAGTCGGCGTGGCGAGGGCATGACCCGTCAGATGTTCTGGACACTGGTGAAGCGCTATGCGGTGAAGGTCGGCATCAATTCGAAACGCATCTCGCCACATGTGTTGCGGCATTCATTTGCCACCCATCTGTTGAATCACGGCGCCGACCTGCGTGCGCTGCAGATGCTGCTCGGTCACAGCTCGCTCAGCACCACCCAGATCTACACGCTGGTGGCGAAGGAAGGTTTGAAACGGTTGCACGCACAGCATCATCCGCGCGGCTGAGGGCGGTTCAGCCGGTTGTGCGAGAATGAGCGAATGGTGTCGGCAGCGTGCGTGCCGATCGGATTGAATGAGGTTGGTGATGTTGAAGAAACTGTTGCTGGCGCTATGCGTCGGCGGATTTGCGTTAAGTGCCAGCGCTGCTGATGGTGCCGCGACTGCAGCCACCAGTCCGGCGGTTACGCCAGCCGTCGCGAAGATGATGCAACAGGCGATCAAATCCCTGTCGGCGAAAGCCGAAATTGATTCGATCGAGCCATCGCCGTTGCCGGGGTTTTACCAAGTGATTGCCTCAGGTCAGATCCTGTATGTCAGCGCCGACGGCAAGTACCTGCTGAACGGCGATCTGATCGATCTGGGCAAGCACGAAAATGTCAGCGACGCCGCGTGGGCCGGCTTCCGCAAGGCCGAGCTGGCCAAGGTACCGGCCTCCGAGCGCATCGTGTTTGCGCCGGCCCATCCGAAGTACACGGTGACCGTGTTCACTGACGTCAATTGCGGTTTCTGCCGTGCATTGCATGAACAGATTGCCGCGTTCAACAAGGCCGGGATCGCGGTGGAATATCTGGCTTGGCCGCGCGAGGGCGTGACCACCACCGCCGGTCGACCCACGCCAACCTATACCGAGATGGTGTCCGTGTGGTGTGCCGCTGACCGCAACGCCGCGTTTACCGCAGCGAAGGACGGTCACGCGCCGAAGGTGGCCAGTTGCAGCAATCCGGTCAAGGACGAGTTCAACCTCGGCCTGAAGCTGGGAGTCGAGGGCACGCCCACGATCTTCGGCCCCGATGGGCGCACGCTGGGCGGCTACGTCACCCCGGATCAGCTGCTGCAGGCGTTGCAGACAGGCAGCTGAGGCTGTTCCGGCGCGGCTTTCGGGCCGCGCTTATGCCGTACTGCAGCATCGGTTAGAATAGGCGTTTCCATCGCATAGCGCCGTTCCCCGCATGATCGCACTCGACGGGCAGAACGCCCTCTCGCCGTTCCGCCTCGAACGTCTCAATGCCCGCCTGGATGCCCTGCATCGTGGCGTGCGTGTGCAGGCGTCGTGGTTTGTCTATTTCATCGACGCCGATACGACGCCGGAAGGCGCGCTGCGCCAACGTTTGCTGAGCGTGCTGGAAGCGAAGGATGCCGCGCCGGAGCTGGCCACGCTGTGGGTGGTGCCACGACTGGGTACGATTTCGCCGTGGTCAAGCAAGGCCACCGACATCCTGCATGGCGCCGGTTTCGACGTACGCCGGGTCGAGCGCGGGCTGGCCTGGCAGGTCGCCGGCCTGCCATCGGCCGAGGCGCCGGATCACGCCGCGATCATGGCGGTGCTGCACGACGCGATGACGCAGTCGGTGCTGGATCGCATCGAAGATGCACAGGGACTGTTCCTGGCCGGGTCGCCAGGCGATCTGGTGCATGTCGCGCTCGGCGCCGATCCGCATGCGGCGCTCGCCGAGGCAAACGCACGGCTGGGTCTGGCACTGGCCGACGACGAGATCGAGTACCTGGTCGAGCGCTACGCCGAACTCGGCCGTGATCCGACCGATGCCGAACTTTTCATGTTCGCGCAGGCGAATTCCGAGCATTGCCGGCACAAGGTGTTCAACGCCAGCTGGACAGTCGACGGCGCGGAACAGGACAAGAGCCTGTTCGGCAT
>Ga0302308_10003447_pt1 | contig 12569 bp, 7 predicted proteins | sample III_Palsa_E3_3_FD_200531 | JGI IMG/M metagenome (GOLD analysis project Ga0302308, IMG submission 200531) | Peat permafrost microbial communities from Stordalen Mire near Abisko, Sweden - III_Palsa_E3_3 | ecosystem: Environmental > Terrestrial > Soil > Palsa > Peat permafrost | place: Sweden... | reverse complement strand
CTTTATATGGGCGACAGCGAGAGGGCGAAGGTCGTTGCGGAAAGAGTTCACTCATCTCCATAGTGGGATTCAGCCCGCGCGAGAAGGGTGTTTCGGCGTACGTGGGCGATGGCGCGAACCGCTGGGCCGCGCTCCGCTGAAAGATGTGGCGCGCCTGTATCGTCTGGCGGCCGAGAAGACGGGGGCGGGTGTGACGACGTATCACGCGGTGCAGGAAGAAGGCGTGTCGTTACGGTATATCGCGGAGACGATCGGTAAGGGCTGAAGGTGCCTGTAGTTTCGATCCCGGTTGAAAAAGGCCGGCGAACGCTTCGGGCCGTTCTTCGGCAATGCTGTGACCCAGGACATACCGGCTTCGAGTGAGTGGACACGCAAGACGCTACGGTGGGACCCGACAGGTCCAGGACTGATCGAAGATTTGTCGAATAGGAATTACTGACGATTTATGTTGGACTATGTTGATGGGCTGAATGCGACGCCCTGGATCACAGGGAGGATACCAGCGGTTGCCCTCATTCTTGCAGTTGCAGCATCCTTTGTCCGGACTATGGCGAAGGAAGTTTACCCTCACCGTTTAGGCACAATACAGATACGACCCGTCTATAGACGGGTCGTATCTGATGCCTTCACTGCGGTAATAACGTCCTATTACTTAGAACGTTAGCTTCAGTGCAAGTTGCACGAGGCGAGGGTTGTTCACCGTCGAGTTCACGGCGCCAAAACCCGACGGCTGGTTGATGTCGTTGTTGGGCATCCCGTACTGCGGATGGTTGAAGAGGTTGAAGAACTCCGCGCGGAAGTTCAGGCCCATGTCTTTGCGCGGAAGAGCGAACTGCTTGATCAACGAGAAGTCACTGTTCCAGAAATCCGGGCCGACGACCGGAACCCGTTTCGCATCGCCCAAATTTCCAGGAGTAGGAGCGACAAAACAATCTTTGTTGATCCACTGATGAAGGCCGTGATTGGCGCTGTAGACGCTGCAACCGGAGACCTGGTCTGGACGGTTCCAGTTGTTGCTGTTGCCGCCGGTATTGAAGGAGACACCGGATTGATTATTGCTATCGATCAGAGGAACAGGGAATCCCGAAGAAGCTCTTTCGATCAGCGTTACCTGCCAACCGCCCACAAGGCTATTGGTTACACCATTCCAATCGGCACCGAACTGCTTTCCGTGACCGAAGGGAAGGTCATAGATAACACTGCCTGTAAAGCTGTTATCGAGATTGATCTGCGACAACGAACGGTCCAGGCTCTGCCAGTTCGGCAAAGGAAAGTAGGGGGCGCTGAGCTCGGAACCCAGGCCGTCACTCAGACCGTTGTCATAGGTCTTCGAGTAGGTGTAAGCGACCAACGCGTAGAGGCCATGCTTCGGCGTCTTGGTCTCCGCCTTGATCTGAAGCGAGTTATAGCTCGACTTGCCTAGATCGCCGGCCTCCAAAATCGCATTGAAGTTCGGCACGGTGTAGGGCGACACGTAGGGCGCATCACCGACGCAGCCGATGTGATTCGATTGGGCGGCAGCGCATCCAGACGGCCCCGACGTGTTGATGTCATTGCCCAGCATCAGGAGGTGGCTTCCCTGAGCGCCAGCATAGCCTGTGGTCAGCACGAGGCTGCCGAACAATTGACGCTCGACGTTTACGTTGAACTGCTGGACACGGCCCAGTTTGAGGTTCGTGGGCTCATAGGTGTACGCGCCCTGATAGTTCGAGACGGTGGATGGCGTGGGAAGGAGCGCAAATCCAGAGGAAAGACTGGGGCCGCTGAAGTTGTCGGATTCGCCCAGGAAGGGTGGGTTCTGCCATAGGCCTTGTGCGCCCTGGCTCCAAGCGGAGTCATGATAGAGCGAGTAGCCGGCGCGAAGCACCGTCTTGTCGCTGCCCAAGACCTTCCAGGCGGCACCGATGCGGGGTTCGAGGGCCGTCCAATCCATATTGATGCCTGCGGAGGCGCCGACACCATTCTGATTCGCGATGAGCAATTGGCCGGTGGAGGGAATGTAGTCGGCCATGCGCCCATGCTCTTCCGTAATGGGCGTCGTCATGTCCCAGGCGAGGCTGAGATTGATCGTGAGAGAAGGAACAACTCTCCAATCATCCGCGACGAAAGGGCGGATGATCTTCCAACGGCGACCGGTAACAGCACCGTCGTACGTCTGGTCGTGGATTGCCCCGCCCGTGCGGCCGAGTAAGAAATCGGCCTCCGAATCACCTGGGGCAGCACAATTATTATTCGCGACACTCGGTGTACATTGGCTTGGAGCCACGGTGCCTGCGGTAAAGTTGCCGATCACGCCGACAAGCCAGAAGCCATCCGCGAAGGCCTCCGACCCTACGTTCATCTGATTGGCGCGGAAGTCGATACCCATTCTCAGCTCATGCTTGCGCAGGATGAGATCGAGCGTGTCTTTGTAGGAGAAGATGTCCGTTCCACCTTGGAACGGAGAGTAGCCGCGATCGCCAAGAGCCCAATAGCCGCCGTTGGTGAACTCCGTTGAGACCAGGCCGCAGCTATAGGCCCCGGCAGCGCAGGTGGGAGTGGTACCACTACCGCAACCGAGGTTGGCGCCGGGAATGCCAAGCTTGGCTGAAGCGCATGTTCCCGTGCCTTGCGACAAAATGTAGTCGAAGATGCGGTTGTAACCAAAGCTGGCCTGGTTGAGCATTTTGGGCGAGAACACGTGAGTCTCGCTAAGTGCGATATTCCGTGCGTGATTGGCGATTCGCTGATTGCTGCCGAACGCGCCAGCTTCGGCAAAAGATCCAATCCCACCACCACCGGGGACATACGAGGTCGCCTGATCGTAGCTGAAGCGAGCGAAGGCAGTGTCTTTGCTGGAGAACGTCTGGTCCACGCGCGCATCGAACTTGGTCTCGTTCAAGCTCCGCACGGGCGAGTTGACGAAGTTTACGTTTCCAGTGGCATTGTTTGCATTCGGCGTCGGATACAGGTTGATCATGGCCAGCCCAATGGGGTTGAACAGGTTGGATGGAATCTTGTTACAGGCAGTGCCGGCCGCTTGGCTTCCATTCGGATTCGCAGGTATAGGATTGCCCGCGCCATCGCATTGGAAGGCGCCCCCCGTATTCGGATTGGTGATTGCATAGCCAGCAATCGGGTTGCCAAACGGGTCGTTGGTGAAATCGCCGTTGCGCATGGCCAGCGAAGGCACGAGGCCTGCAAAGGTGATTCCCTGGCGTTGAAATTTTTGCTCCCCATCGACGAAGAAGAAGGTCTTGTCTTTGACGATGGGTCCGCCGATTCCGCCACCGAACTGGTTCAGGTTGAACTTCGTGGGCGTTTGAGAAAAGTAGTTTCGAGCGTCCAGGTCGGTATTGCGTAGAAACTCAAAGAGCGTGCCGTGAAGGGCGTTGGTACCGGACTTTGTGCTGACCAGCACGGTCGGACCCGCGCGTGTACCGTACTCAGCCGAGTAGGTGTAGGTCAGAACCTTGAACTCCTGGATGTCGTCGATCGAGGAGAAGATGCCGATGCCGCCCGAGGTGAGCTCGTTATTGTCGACGCCATCGAGCAGCCAGTCGGTGCTGTTAGGCCGCGAGCCGCCAACCGATAGAGAGAAAGAACCGCGTGCCGCCACTTCACTGTCAGCGCCGGAGGTAAAGAAGCTGTTGGGGTTGGTCTCTGCCGTAGCGCCGGCGGTAAGCGTGGCGAGCTGCACGAAATCGCGGCCATTCAAGGGGAGCTGCGATACCTGCTGGGCGGTGATGACCTGGCCGAGAGAGGGATTGCCGGTCTCGACTGCGACCGCGTCACCGGAGACGACCACCGTGGTGTTTACCGTGGCGGGCAAGAGCGAAAAATCGAGTTCACGGGCTTCCTGGACCTGGAGTGCTAGATCTTTGGAGGCAGCGCTTTGAAAGCCCGCCGCATCAACGCGCACGGTATAAGTTCCGACGGGGAGCAGCGGGATCAGATAGTGCCCGGCACTGTCCGTCTTGCTTGCACGAGTGAGGCCGGTGGCCGGAGAAACCACGGTGACGTCAGCCCCAGGGACGCTCGATCCGGATTTATCGGCAACATTCCCGGAGAAACTTCCAGCGGCCTGACCATATAACGGCGAAGAGCTCATCAGCGCGATGAAGCAGAGGATGAGGAGGAGGAATACTTTATGGAGCTTTGTGCCGGTAGCGGCTTCTACCGATTGGGAACACTCTGCCTCAAACTTCATATGCTTCATGTCTAACCCCCTGATACGCCACGGTGAGGTGGATTGACTGCAATGTGATGAAGGTTTGACTGTACGAAGTTGTTAGCGGAATGTCAACGCGCTTCCTGGCTGAATCATGCACTGGCACGATACTTCGCAACGTTTGTTTCGGGGCGTATACGATAAAGTCATGCTCGAGAAGTACAGTTCCGGTCCTGTTCAGATTAATCTGGAAACCTGGGAGCGAGGCGCCCTCTTCCATCTCTTCAACGCGTTCAGCGAACCCTTTCACGGGGTCTGCCTGCGAGTCGATTGCACGGAATCGTTTCGTTTCGCCAAGCAGTTTCGTATCTCGGTATTCCTGACACTCGTTCACCGCGCACTGATCGCAGCGCATCAGGTCGAAAACTTCATGACTCGCATCGTCGGTAGCGCGGTATGGAGATACCCGACCATTCACGGCGGAAGCGCAGTCGGACGTCCGAACGGGACCATAGGATTTGGATACTATCCCTATCAGCCGGAGCTTCTTCCCTTTGTGCGAGAGGCTTCCGTTGAAGTGGAGCGCGTGAAGAGCAGAAACGATTTGGAGCGATACGCCGGACAGGACCTGATCCGATTTTCAGTGCTCCCGTGGCTCGATTTCACTTCCATCTCTCATGCAAGGGATTTCTCGGCTCAAAACTCTGCTCCGCTGATTACGTTCGGAAAGATCACGGAAGTCGGAGACCGCTTCACAATGCCTGTCTCCATCCACATACATCACGCACTCGCGGATGGCCTGCACGTCGCTCAATTTGTCGAACAGTTTGAACGATACTTGGCAGCGCCAGAGGCAGTCTGAGGGGTGGCGCCGTTACCGGCTCTGCGGCAAGCCTAAGGAACATTCCCTTACTTTCTGACGACATATTGGAGATCAACAGAATTGCGAATCATGTTCGAAAACTTGTCCAGTGGACACGAGAGGTCCTCTTCGCTGCAACCAGGAAGATATACCGGGATGCGTTCCGGGGGATTCGCCGCATCGAGGGTTGTGGAGGCACGCATCTGGTCGAGTGTCTGCGCGGTGAAGAAGAGTCGCACCACATACTTGCCGGTCTGCATTTCTTGCCATAACTCAAAAACAAGTGCGCTGCCCGGTGGCGTGTCGTCCCTTCGACCATCAATAATCCAATTCAAATCCAGAAGCCCTGCCACGTTTTCGATATTGGTATCGTGTCCGACGAGAAACAGAGCCCGGTCAGAAGGTTTGCCTACCGCACCTGCCACCCGCTTCTGCGTAGCTGCCTGCTGGATCGACTTGCTGATGTGATTAAGGATATTGGAAGCCTGCGTCCTGGCAGTTTCGAGGGTTCGCTGTGAATAATCCGTCGCCGCCGTGTGAAGCTCCATCAACGCTTCGATGTCGGCATGCTTTACGCAGCCCCATCCCACTTTGGATTCGTCCATTCCCTCGGTGTACTCAAGTAGCAGATTCTCTGACAGGGTGGAGGCCGTGTTGATCGGGCCCTTCAAGTCCGCGAGATGATCGCCCGCTCCCAACGACAGCGACGCTGGTATGTCGAAGAGTGATGTGCGCTTGTGCTGCACCGGTCCAGTCCCGCCGCAGTTTGCAAGAATCTTATCCAGTGCTTCGATTTGCAGGTGGTAGGCTGTCGTGATATTCGTTGGACTCCCACCAATCCGTCCCGCAATCGCTCCGCGAGCAAGCTCAGGATTGAGGCGATTCCACAGTTCGTGTACAGGATGAAACAAAGAATCTTCACTGCCCTCCGGCAATGACTGCATTGGAAAATCGCAGCCTGGAAACATACCCTGTGCGAGTGCTTTTCCGGTCTCTCGTGTTCGCTGATCCGAATCCGCATAGATCGTCACAACCTGCGCGTCTCCACAACCGCTTGCTCCGAGCAGCTTTTCGCTCGATAGCTGCATGCGATCGTATGCGCCAAAGAGTTCCATTAGATGGAAGCCGTGAGACGTCAAATAGCCGGGTGCAACGGACCACTCCGGCCAAACGCCGGTGGAATAAGGCTGATACTGCGAAAGCTTACCCGTTGGGGAACGAACCCCATGGCGGCTCAGGAACACGACGTACCGAAGTTTGGCGCCGGCATTGCGCGGACCAGTTTGTGGGGCCTGCGGCCGCGCCATCCGGGGTGTGAGTGTAAGCAGAAAGGCAATCAGGGTCAGCCAGCGTGTCATTCCAATCCTTCTGTTTTGCAATTAAAGATGTCCATGATGTCCTCATGACTTCCGCGGACGATCAACCCGCGGAGGTCATAACGGCTAAGGGTGGCCGAAGTTGTAACGCAGACCGCCTGTGTATGTTGGCTTGTAATACTCTCGCTGATTCACAAACTGCGTGCTGCCCTGGTAATAGCCGAAGACTTCATTGTTCAAGTTCAAGCCCGAGACAACCGCGCTGAGCCCTTTGTAGAAGCGATAGCTTGCCTGCGCATCCACCTGGAAGTGCGTGAGCGTGAAGATATCGCCTGAAGGACCTGAGGGGCCCAGCGCGCCGGGATCGGCTCCGGTGACTAGCGTTGGGGAAACATAGTTGTAGCTGAAGAGACTCGCACCATCGTAGGCGAGGCCCACTCTTGCCGAAAAGCGCTTTGTGTCATAGGTCGGGCTGACCTTCCAGGTATTCGGCGCTTGATCGATAGTTGTTGGATGATCCACTCGCAGCGGCAGGCCTTTTTCTCGCGAAGCCGTATACGCATAGTTGGCTGAAACGCCCAACCCGCGCAGCACACCGGGCAGGAAGCTCAGGTGTTGCTGATAGCTAAGCTCCAGTCCATAAATGTATGCATTCTGGCCATTGGTGTACTGCGTAATCGCGTCACCGGGATACTCCGCGAGCACCGTCTGCACCGAAACCGGAAAGTAGCCCGGGGGAAAGGCCGACAAACTCAGTCCTCCAGGCAAAGTGGTTTCAACCTGCGGAGCATTCAGTTGTTTGAAGAAGAAACCCGCCTGCACCAGTCCCAGCGGACGAAGATAATTCTCGTAAAGAAGATCATAGTTATTGGCATGTTCCGGTCGCAGGCTTGGGTTGCCGATGGTCACCGCAATCGGGCTTGCAGTGGAGTCTTCTTCCACATAAGGAACAAGCTGATAGGGATCGGGCCGTGCCACGCCGCGCGAATACACCGCGCGCAACGCAGAGTCGTTGGTCAATCCATAACGGAGCTGAACACTTGGCAACAGATCGATGTAGGACGGATTGTTGTTGGTTCCAATGGCCGTATAACAATTTCCAGGTGCGGGGGGAACCGGTGTCGTTGCGCAGGGCACCGAGGAAGTTCCGCCCGAGTAGGTCTTCGTGGTCGCGTTATAAGTTCCGTAAAACGTAAGGTCATAGCCGAACGTCATATCCCGCGTGCTTTCTATGCGCAACCCGGTATTCACGTGCAGCTTTCCGAAGTCGATCGTGTTCATTAGGTAGCCGGCGGTGATCTGCTCTACCGTATGGAACAGATTCGGGTACACGGCCGCTGCGGTCTTCTGCAAATCGAGGTTGCCCTGATAGTTGGCGAGCGTGTAATTCTGCGCGCTCGTAAAGTTTGAAACCGATCCGTAATGGCCCCCGAAGTAGGTCCCATTGAAGTAATCGGTATTTGTAAAGCTGTCAAGCAATGCGGACATCAACGGAGCCCCCGTCGGGAAGCTGTCATAAACCTTCTCTGTGGAGTCCTGGCTCTGATGCGCATTCGTGAATTTGAAACCCATTTCAAAGGTGCCCGAATGCCCAAATGGCCGATAGCTCTTCTCGTAGGAAGTCTCAGCGGTCAGGTTGAGCTGAGCGTTCTTACCAGTCGATATGGTGATGTCTTTGAACTGCCAGTTAGCCGCACTCAGCAAAGGCGATTGATTCGTGTTGTCGCAATTAGCAAAGTGCGGGTGATAAAGATCCGTTTGTGCGGACGGGATGTAGTTGCAATACTCTGTCGCTCCGACCCAGCTAAAATCGGCCTTCGGATTACCGGCGGAATCAACTTCATACGAGCGTGCTGCCGATATCTGATAAAGGAAGAGCGAGTCGTTATGCACCGTTCGTCCGCCAACGATCAGCGTTCCCACCGAGGCGTTCGGGCGTTTGCTGGAGGTATAAAACTTCGGTGCGGAGCCCTTGGTCGTAGCCGTGGGGTACACAGGGTCTGCAGCTGTCCCCGTTATAGCTGCCGACACTGGTTCGTAGTACCACTTATCTCCCCAGTCCTTCAGGTCTGAGTAGAAGCCGCGCCCATAGAGTGTGGTGCTGCTGGTCAGGCGGTAGTCCGTGCTGCCATTGAAGCCATAGCGTGTGCGGTAGTAGCGATACTCACGAATCGTATTGTTGTCATAGAACGGTATCGCGCGCGTCGACAGCGGATCAAGACCGGGCTGGAAGTTGTCGATGCCGCGGCCGGTATAGTCAAACGTCGCGTTTCCGAGGAGTCCGAAACGCTTGCTTCCCCCGAAGCGTTTCCCAGCGGTCCCGCCAAAGTCGTAGCTGCCGCGCCCATTCAGAATATTCGTGTAGCCGCCATCGCCATACAGATTAACGGTGGGATGTTCACTCGCTTCCTTTGTGCGTAGGTTGACCGAAGCTCCAATTCCGTTGCCGTCCATATTGGCCTGGAGCGTTTTGTTCATCTCGATGGAGTCGACCATGTCCGATGGGATAACGTCCAGCCGCACCTGTCGTACCGTGGGCTCCGGCGCGGGAATCGTAATGCCATCCACCGTCACATTGGTCAGGCGCGGCTCGGTCCCGCGCACCTGGATATAAACGCCTTCGCCTTCGATGCGATACAACGTTACATCCGGGAAACGCCCGATCGCGTCGGCAACATTGGCGTTCGGCAGGCTCCGTATGACTTCCGACGGCATCACCTGCTTGATATTGTCGGCGTTCCGCGTCTCGTTAATCGACTCCGCCTCGCCATGCGGCCGTTCCGCAGTCACAAGGATTTGCTCACTGCTATTGGCGACCTTCAACTTCATCTGCACCGTTGCAGTCTGCCCCGCAATCACTTCGACTCCGTTCGACTGAGGCGCGAATCCTACGTAAGAAACCGTCAGCGTGTATTTGCCGGGCGGAACTTCGGGTAGCCGAAAATTCCCATGGTCGTCAGAAACTACCGTAATGTCGAGCGGAACAAGTCGTAGTTGTGCGTTGGGAACCGCTGCATCCACGGCGTCCACCACGGTGCCCTCAATCAGCCCTTTCGCTGATTGGGCGTCCAGACGGCTGGCGCAAAGTACCAAGCTTAGCAACAGTAGCGCAAACACTCCATCTTTCCAGCTTCGCTTCGAATAGGGCATCGATCTCTCTCACTTTCTTTCGCGTGTCGAACGTCATTTCGCGGGTCGTGACAGGAGGCAGTCTGGCAGCCGAGTCTAAGCGCAACCTAAGGAAAAGAGCAGTTTTTCCTTATTTCACGGCAAATTTACAAAGCGTACCTATCATAAGCACACGTGCACATTCTGATCGTTGAAGACAAATGCAGTCTTGCGGGTCATATCGGTCGCGCTCTCGAAGGTGAAGGCCACACCGTCGCTCTCGCTTACGACGGCGACCAGGCCCTTCGTCTGGGAAAAACTGCGAATTTCGATCTGATGTTGCTGGATGTCATGCTGCCTCGCATCGATGGGTACGAGGTCATCCGGAGGTTGCGCAGCGATCGGCTGCGAACCCAGACCATCATGGTGTCGGCTCGTGACTCCATGCAGGACATCATTCAGGGTCTGGACGCGGGAGCGGACGACTATCTCACCAAGCCCTTCTCGCTCGACGTTCTTCTCGCCAAGGTGCGCGCCACCGAACGCCGCATACCCACAAGACTTCCGCAAACCCTGCACTTTGAAGATCTGATCTTCCGCCCCCATCTCTCTGAGTTGCAGCGAAGCACGCGGGTCGAGTCCCTCACCCGTACCGAGTGTGCGCTTCTGGAAGTCCTCATGCGCCGTGTCCCCTCCATCGTTCCGCACGGCGTTCTTCTCGCGGAAGGCTGGGGTGACGATGCCGATGCCAGCCTTGACAGCCTCTATGTTTTCATCCGCGCCCTGCGGCAAAAGATTACTCAACCTGGAGAAGTTGAAATTCTTCACACGGTTCGTGGCGTTGGATATGCCCTTCGTCGCGAAGCCTCGTGAAGGGCCGCCTCTCCATATCGCTCCGCCTGACCATTCTGTTCGGGGCCGTTTTTTTCCTTGGCTGGGTGCTCTTTGGTGCAAGCATGTGGGTCAATCTGCGCCGGACGCTCAAGAACGAGCGGCGTCAAACGCTCACACGGCGCATCGACCGGCTTCAGGATCTGCTGGTCAAAAACCAATCCGAAGCGACTGCAAGTCGTTACCAGGACTTTGCGGACTTCGCTCACGCCACAGGGAATGGCCTTGCTGAAGTCTTCCATCCGGACGGCACACGCGCTTATCCCTCCCCATCGCCGGCCGCGCTCACCTTTCCCTGGCCCGGTATTCCGGGCGAAGACGTCGAACGCTTCATCGCGGTCCAGTCATCAGGACAGCAATATTGGGTGCTCCTCCGAAAATTCTCCCTGGCGGGGAAACCCCTGGTACTGTTGGCCGCCGCTCCCGATGCTGGCAATCTCCTGCTGCTGCATAGCTTTTTGATGGGCCTGCTCGCCTCCGCGCCGCTCCTCCTCTTCATCTCTTCTGCCGGAGGATACTGGATCAGCCGAAGAGCATTGCAGCCCGTAGACCGCATCGTCGCAAAAGCTCGCTCCATCAGTATTGGAAATCTTTCAGAACGGCTGCCCGTAACCGATACGGGAGACGAGCTGCAACGCATCGCCGAAACCTGCAACGCCATGTTGGGACGGTTGGAATCCGCCGTCGGCCAGATCAGGCGCTTCACCGCCGACGCCTCCCATGAACTCCGCGGCCCGCTTTCCTTCACAAGGACTGTTGCAGAGGTTGCGCTGCGGAATCCTGACATTGATCCACAGAGCCGGCAGGCTTTTAGGGACATCGTCGACGAAGCCGCCAAGGCTGCATCGCTCCTCGAAGGGATGCTTACCCTCGCTCGTTCCGACGCTGGTCCCATTAGCTTTCCAATGGAATCGGTGGACCTGGGCGCGATCGTTGAGGAAGTGTGCGAGATGGCCACGCCCATCGCGTTGGAGACTGGCCTTTCCCTCTCGATCGTCCAGCGAAACGATACCTCGATCCAGATCCCCGGAGATTTCTCCAGCCTGCGACGCTTGATCTGGATCCTGGTCGATAATGCCCTGAAATACACGCCCGCGCCTGGAGTGATCGAGTTGTCTCTCAGTGCTTCTGCGGAATCTACAACCTTCAGCGTGCGAGACACAGGGATTGGCATTTCGGCCGTAGACCTCCCGCATATCTTCGACCGCTTCTACAGGGCAGACCCCTCGCGAGGCATGGTTGAAGGCAGTGGATTGGGATTATCGATCGCAAAGTGGATTGCGGAAACCCATCAAGCACACCTATGCGTTTCGAGCGAGGAGCGCGCGGGCTCTACATTCTCACTCACTTTTCCAATCAGCATTCCCTAGCGCAACTATCGCCTTCCTTGGCATGGAGTGGAAGGGTCGCCACGCGTATCGTCGCGGCCTTGCGACCAACCTCAAGAAACTGGGCGTGGAAGACACGACCATCCAGTGCATCTTGAGGCACGAGAACGGGAGTACGATTCCGCGCTTAAACATAAAAACTGCGCCACGAGTGGCGCAGGGAGTGATGCGTATTTTGGAGGAAAAAATCTCTAGTACAGCAGTTGCGTTCATTGGAACGCTAAGTGCTTGAAATTATGGAGCCGACGAGCGGAGTTGAACCGCTGACCTACTGATTACGAATCAGTTGCTCTACCAACTGAGCTACGTCGGCCTGCCCCTCAACCATTCTATCGACAATTCCCGCAGACTCAAAATCCCACCCACCTGCTCCAGCAATCGTCATTCTGAGCGCAGCGAAGAATCTCTGTATTGGCACTCTCCCGTTCTTCGCCCGCGGGGCACAGATATCGACACACAGCGCCCTCTACCGCATCGGCACAAACTTCCCCTCGCAGGCATCCCCCGGCTTCACCGCAATCTTCTCCCGCGCCACCTTCACCGTCTCACTCAAACCCTCCAGCGGAATATTCGTCCCCTTCACAGCCAGGTCGTCATAAAACAGATGCACCTGCCCCGGCTTGATCCCCTTGATGACCACATTCTCCAGCGCCACCTCCGTCCGGTGCGCCTCATTCAACCCCGCAATCAGCACATCCCCCGGCGTCTCTGCGTAGATATTCTTCAACGTAATCGCCTTATAGTCCGGAATCTTGTCCCCCTCATACTTCGGGTCCTCAAACGGCTCCACCGTCTGGTTCGTGTAATAAGGAGAGATTGCAATCGGAATCGGCACATCCTTCATGCAGATATTC
>Ga0302308_10003438_pt1 | contig 12582 bp, 10 predicted proteins | sample III_Palsa_E3_3_FD_200531 | JGI IMG/M metagenome (GOLD analysis project Ga0302308, IMG submission 200531) | Peat permafrost microbial communities from Stordalen Mire near Abisko, Sweden - III_Palsa_E3_3 | ecosystem: Environmental > Terrestrial > Soil > Palsa > Peat permafrost | place: Sweden... | reverse complement strand
GAACGGTCCGGATGCGATCGATCGCCTGGAGCGCGATGTGCTTAACGCCCCTGGAGTGAAGTACGTTATATGGTTAGAGGGGATCAATGATATTGGTCGGACCGATTTTCCTCAACTGCCCGACGACATCGTGACGACAACTCAGATCATTGAAGGGATGAGATCGGTCGTGCAACGCATGCACGCGCACGGGCTCAAGGTATTCGGGGCCACTCTAACGCCATTTGGCGGAACGAAATTCGCGACCCCGACCGCGGAAGCAATGCGGCAAGCGGTGAATTTATTCATTCGAACACCTGGTAATTTTGACGCTGTTGTTGACTTCGACAAAGCTACCCAGGACCCGAATCATCCAGAACGCTTTCTAGAGAAATACGACTCCGGAGATCATTTGCATCCTTCGGATGCTGGATACGAAGCGATGAGCAATGCGATTGATCTTCGGTTACTTCAATAATCTACGGTTGTTCGCTAATCGGCCCAGCACATACGACGGTGATTGGCGGCTCATTCAAAGCGCTCTTCTCGTCGGGGATGCTTCTGGATTGGTGATAAATCGCCTATGCACTCATCGACCGACCGATGGGTCTTCATAAGTCTGCTTCTCGCACCCAATCTCTTGGGCTGTGCCCCTCTCCAAAACACCTTCGTTAGTACCCACATCGTATAGCCGAAGCTGCAAGTCTCGGTAGTGCGCCGGCTAACAGATAGGGCGATCTGCGATCTCTATCGCAGACTCGCTAACCCCGGTGGACTTCCTTGATTCCGACAAAATGGCGCAATCGATTGATATAACGATCCGAAACCCACAAAGCCTTGGGCTCCTACACGAATTTTTAGGTGCCTAATTGGCCGATTCGAATCCCCATTTCGGGAATTTATCTTATTGATTCAAGCGACTTATTTCGTTTGGTTGCCCCCCAGGGATCAATATGCATTGATTCTACGGGGGATATCTGCTTTTTCAACAGAAATACCCCAATACGTACCCCAGTTTATCTGTTACTTGATTGGCTGGTTCGATTCCCGCACTTCATCGCGGTCAAAGGCACCTTTCTGGACGAACTTGTAGTGCCGTCCTTCGTGATTGTCTGGCCGCCTGCTTGTCTCCCTCATTCACCTCAAAGCTAGATAATGATCAGGTGCAGGACATCTTCTTCCGGGCTCTGAGCAACCGTGATTTTGTTCCGGGAACTGACAGTCCTGATCGGCGTGCGACCTCGGCAATTGAGAGTTCCGAGAAGTGTCGAAGCTCAATGACCTCTCGCAGTGTTGGAGGTAAGGCGTGAACCGCTCTTCTGATCCGCTGGACAACCTCGGACTTGAGAGCTGATTGTTCGGGATTGTCCGCCTTGTCCGCGAAGTATTTCCAATCGTCGGCGTTCATACCGCTCAGATTGTCGAGCGATTGTGAAAGGTGGTTCTTTCTTGTCCTGATCAAAGTCAATGCGGAGTTGACACAAATCCGCGCAAACCAAGTTGAAAACTTTGCGCGTCCGTCAAATCCCCGCAGGTGCAGAAAGGCCTTGAGACCTGATTCCTGAAGCACGTCTTCGGTGTCTTCCTCATTCCGAACGATACGGCTAACCATCATTTTCGCCATCCTGGAATGCCGAGCGTAAAGCTCGATGTAAGCCCCTTCCGCTCCTTCCTGAGCCAACTTGACGAGGGCTTGGTCGGCTACTGTGCTAACCGTTTCTAGCTCAGCAAGCCGCCTATTCAGGAACACTTCCACTCTAAGCCTAGAGCGAGTTGACACCGGTATGTGCGTTCGCTTCGGTGTCTCCTGTACAACACCCTTGAACGTTCCTTTCAAATTTCCCTCCAGGTTGCTATTTGTCGAATCGCCATTTAAGCGCTATCCTTTTTTGTACACCAGATTAGTTCTCGTAGACTGGTGTACTGCATTGCTGCGCCGCGGGCGACATCAATTCGATTCCGCGAAAGGCGGACCCGTGGCGCCACTGACAAATTTGCTTCGACGAAAGGAAGCCCAAATGATCACGTATCAGCATGCCGAAGTTCGCGGCCTAAAGATTTTCTACAGAGAGGCCGGCGAGAAGAACTCTCCCACGATCGTTCTCTTGCACGGGTTTCCAACTTCTTCATTCATGTTCCGTAACCTAATTCCCCTCCTCGCGAAGACCAATCACGTCATCGCGCCGGACTATCCAGGCTTTGGTTTCAGTGATGCACCGGCCGCGAAAGATTTTGAGTACACCTTCGATCACCTCGCGACGGTGATGGAGGAGTTCCTCTTGAAGAAGCTCGGCCTGAACAAGTTCAGCATCTACGTTCAGGATTACGGCGCTCCGATTGGGTACCGCATTGCAGCCGCGAATCCTGAGGCGATCGACAAGATCGTTGTTCAAAACGGCAATGCCTATGTTGTTGGAATCGGTGGGGCCTTCGATCCGATGAAGCCCTTCTGGGCTAACCGGACTGCAGAAACCGAGAAGCCTGTTCGTGGCTTACTGACTCTCGATACGACAAAGTTCCAATACCTGCACGGAGCGAAAGAGCCGAACAAGATAAGCCCAGATACCTACACGTTCGACCAGGCACTCCTGGATCGTCCGGGCAACGACGAAATTCAGCTCAACCTGCTGCACAACTATCAGTCCAACCCGCCCAAATATGAAGGCTGGCATGAGTTCTTCCGAAAGTCCCAACCACCGACGCTGATCGTATGGGGTAAGAATGACCCCTTCTTCACAATGGAAGGTGCCGAGGCCTACCTTCAGGATCTTCCCAAAGCAGAGCTTCACCTTCTTGACACAGGGCATTTTGCACTCGAAGAGGAACTTGAGTTTATCGCGGGCAAGATGAACGAGTTTCTTGGCTAAGAGATGTTCGCCTGGGAGAGACATACTCGCCTTGGCTTAACCGTATGGAGGAAGTAATTATGGCATTTCAAAAGAACGCAACAGTGATCTTCGTGCACGGCGCGTGGGCGGACGGCTCAAGCTGGGGCACGGTCATCAACGGAGTGTCCGAAGCAGGCTTGGGAGTCATCTGCGCCCCAATTCCTATGACCACATTGAGCGACGATACCGCAGCGCTTCGACGGCTGATTGGTCGCGTTGACGGCCCAGTCGTCCTGGTCGCGCACGCTTACGCAGGAGCTGTGATCGCGTCCGCTGACGACACCAAAGTCAAAGGCCTGGTCTACATCACCGCATTGGCTCCTGACGAAGGGGAATCCGTCGCTGACGTCTTCTATCGTGAGCCTCCCCACGCAGACGCACCGAAACTGGGTCCCGACGAAACCGGCTACATCTGGATGCCACATGAGGGAGTTCTGAAGGCTTTCGCTCCGCATGCTTCAGCGGAGGAAAAGGTGCGGCTTGAGGCGATCCAGCGCCCACTTAATGTTGCATGCATTCAGGAGAAGGCACCCGTGCCTGCTTGGAAGAAGAAGCCCAGGTGGTATCTGATCGCCGAAGAAGACCGTATGATCCCTGAAAAGACACAGCGATTCATGGCGGAGCGCATGAAGGCAACCATCCGCACCGCACATTCGGATCACACCCCCTCTCTGACGATGCCCAAACCCGTGATCGAAATCGTCCTGGAGGCGGCGAAAGCAACATTAGGAGGTTAGCCGACCGGAACTTGGGAAAGCCTCATTCGATTCGGATGAGGCTTCTCCATTCATCGGGAGTGACAAGCGTGAAATCAGAGGCTATCCGGGCGTCTGGAGCCTCATTCATGTCGACACCGGTGGACAATATCCTGACAGGTGTTAGGATGGCCTCGAAGATTGTGTGGGATGCAATACCCGCACGCTTCGTTCGCGATATTAGTGGCTGCCGATAGGATTCCTCCGTGACAACGGCACTGACTGCCATGCGACTACCGCGCTTTTTCGATCGCGCCTTCCGAGCGAAGCGTCTTTGGGTGACGGTGATGCTTTTGTTGGCAACTCCAGGAGCCAACGCAGTCGATCCCAAAGTGCAGATTACTCAGTATGCGCACACCGCCTGGCGCATGCAGGATGGATTTTTCGCCGGTCCTCCCCAGGCGATTACACAAACTTCAGATGGCTACCTCTGGATCGGAACAGCCAATGGACTGTTTCGGTTCGATGGTGTCCGTTTCGTGTCATGGGCGGACCTGTCGACTCGACAAGAGATCGCATCGGCCTGGATATCCGCATTACATGGCGCCCGCGATGGCAGCCTCTGGTTCGGGGCGGGCTACCGACTCTACAGATGGAAAGACCAAAGCCTCATTGAGTACTCCACGAGAGACGAGTACGTGAAGCTGATTTTGGAGGATCACGAGGGCGGCATCTGGATCACACGCCAACGAGAAAGGTCCAGCGACCGAGACGGAACGCTGTGTAAGGTTGAAGGTCCGGGCCTTCACTGTTACGGCGATAGCGAAGGCATGTCCATTCATGATGCCGGGCCACTTGCCGAAGACGCTTCCGGCAATTTGTGGACTGGTGGCAGCCCACAAATTTTACGCTGGAAATCCTCTTCGGCGAGGACATGGAACCTGAAATCACTGCTGAAAGTTAAAGATATCGGAGGCGTAGAGGCACTGGCCTTTGGCATAGACGGTACCTTATGGGTCGGGTTGAATTACCTCGAGTCGCACTTAGGCCTTGGGCAGTTTCGTGACGGACATTGGAAAACATTTGAGGCACCGGGACTCGCGAACACCACTATCGCCGTTGACAAAGTATTAGTTGACCGGGCAGGTTCCGTTTGGATCGGCACAGAAGATCATGGGGTCTACCGTATCAATGCGGGCAAGGTAGAGCATCTCGGCGCCGCTGACGGTCTCTCAAGTGACATGGTTAACGATTTGTTTGAGGATCGCGAAGGGGACATCTGGGTTGCTACATCGAAGGGACTCGATAGCTTTCGCGATACAGCCATTCAGACTCTCTCGAAACGAGAGGGCCTACACCTGGACTACGTTCACTCCGTTCTTGCGACCCGCGATAAGACAGTTTGGATCGGTAACGATGGCGGTTTAGACGCGTTGCGAAATGGAACTATTCATTCGGTCCTCGCGAAGGATGGGTTCCCAGCGAGGAATGCGACTTCAATTGTGGAAGATCCCAAGGGCGGTCTTTGGGTCGGTGCAGGAAGTGGCCTGTACTTCTTCGATTATCACAAATTCTATCCCGCGATTAAACCGAAGGACCGCAATCTTGTGTTCTCAATGACTGCGAGAGCAGATGGGACGATTTGGGGAGCTCTGAGCGGTCTCACAACGAGTACGCTTTTCGAAATCCGAAATGGAAAAGTTGAAGAGAAGGAGATTTTTCCTGACGGGGATTTAATCGAGGCTGTTGCCGATGATCGCATGGGCGGTCTTTGGATTGTAGGAGACAAGCTGCGCTATCGGACGGACTCAGGAGAGAAGATCTTTCCGCAATTCGACTCTCGGTATGGCTATATCCGCAACGTCGCGGTCGATCAAGATGGCTTTGCATGGTTCGGTGCTACAAAAGGACTCGCTGGAGTGAGGCGAGGCGTCGTGCAAGTCATGACCGCTCACAATGTCCTGCCCTGCGAAACAATCAATACGCTGATCCTCGATAGTCATCGAGCTCTATGGCTCTATGCGCAGTGTGGGCTGATCGAGATCGAGCAGCGTGAATTACAGAGGTGGTGGTCGAATCCCAAGACAACTGTGAAGCTGTCCATTTTTGATTCGACCCAGGGCTTTGAAGCAGGGCCCAGCTATTTTCGACCTGCGGCTACCCGTTCGGAGGACGGCCGCTTATGGTTTACGAATGGGACTATCGTGCAAACGATAGATCCTGACCATATCAACGGAAATCAGGTTGCGCCTCCTGTCCACGTTGAACAGGTGATCGCCGACACAAGAACGTATGCGTTCGCAAATTCGATAAGCCTGCCCAAGGCTACAAAAAACATCGAAATTCGATATACGGGGCTAAGCTTTGTGATTCCCCAGCGCGTTTCCTTTCGATACAAGTTGCAGGGCTACGAAACCGACTGGCAGGCGGCAGGCACTCGCAGATCGGCGTTTTATGCGAACCTGCGCCCCGGAACCTACACGTTCCTGGTCAACGCCTGCAACAACGATGGCGTGTGGAGCACGTCCCCAGCGGCAATCATTTTCTCCATTCCGCCGGCGTTCTATCAGACGATCTGGTTTCGCTTTCTTCTGGTCCTTGCGGGGATTGGATTGATCTTCGCAATCGATTCTCTTCGCGTCCATCGACTCTCAATGCGGATGAAGGCACGTCTCGATGAGCGACTCGAAGAGCGCGGTCGAATCGCGCGGGAACTGCACGATACGCTGATTCAAAGCGTCGATGGACTGATGATCTTTCTTCAGGCCGCGATTGATGAGCCGAATAAAGTCCGTGGGCATGACATGTTAGAGAGAGCCCTTGATCGCGCAGACGCAGTGTTGGCAGAGGGACGCTACAGAGTTCATCTCCTCAGAGTTGACGCGGTAACCGTGGAAGACCTGGTCGAGGGGCTCAACCATTATGCACAGGAGCGCGCACAAGAACGTTCCGTGCAATTCACGCTGCGCGAACAGGGTGCCAAGCGACCTTTGATCCCACTTGTTCGGGAAGAGGTATTTCGAATGGTCCGGGAGGCACTGGCTAATGCTTTCGAGCACTCTGCTGCCAAGTCAATCGAGGTTTCGCTCCGTTACGATGCCCGCGAGTTCGGGTTGACGGTTCGGGATGATGGGATGGGTATTCCCAGTGAGTTCTTGAGGGAGGGGCGTCCTGGACACTGGGGCCTGCCGGGCATGCGTGAACGTGCTCGGTATGTCGGCGGTCTTTTGGATATCCAAAGCGATCCTGGAGAGGGCACGATGATTCGAATCAGAATTCCTGGCCGTACTGCATACCCACGAAGCTTCAGGCGGTTTGTCTCTACAATTTTCAGGAGAGGAGGCGACAGTGCGAGACAGTGAGTTGCACAAGACGAAACTGGTCAGGGTACTCGTTGTGGACGACCATCCGTTCATGCGTGAAGGCATCACTGCCGCCGTTAACGGGCAGTTGGACATGATCCTGGTCGGAGAAGCGACGAACGGCAAAGAAGCTGTGGAGCGCTATCGAGAACTCCATCCAGATGTCGTCCTGATGGATCTGAATCTGCCCGGAATGACCGGCATCGACGCGATGCAAGCCATCCTGAAGGAATCTCCGGCCGCCCGAATCGTTGTGCTGACCGCATATCGCGGCGACGTACAAGCTCTTCACGCTTTCAGAGCCGGCGCAGTCGGCTATCTCCTCAAGAACATGCTGCGGAAAGAGCTTCTCGATACGATTCGCATCGTGTTTTCAGGACGAAAGCGAATACCCGATGAAGTCGCAGCAGAACTAGGACGGCACTCACTAGATGACGAGTTGACAGAACGAGAGCTCGAAGTGCTCAGGAAAGTGGCGAAAGGTACTCCGAACAAGTTGATTGCGGCCGAGCTCCAATTGGCTGAGCCTACGGTGAAGAGCCACCTCAAGAACATCTTTCAGAAGCTAAGCGCTAACGATCGGACGCACGCGGTGACGATCGCAATTTCTCGCGGATACATCGGAACCGAATGAGCCGGGCTTGGTTCTCCGTGAAATCCGGACATCCGCACACAGCACGCCTAGCCAATCAGTTTTTGGATTGTTGACCGACGATTATGGGGAAAATGTTGAGCAAGTGATAGAGTTCCCGATCGAAGACCTCCTGTTCAACAAGCTCTGACAGTCCGCGGCGGCAAGCTGCGACGAGTCGAACGTCAATCTTCTTGTGGCGTTTTGCATGGCCGCCGAATGTCTCACGAGTTTTGAGGACGCGAAGAACTTTGCGTTGAAAGAGCAGTGACATTCCGTCGATGTTGTCTAAAAATAGGGTTCCCCCATCGGCGAGGTCGAAGCAGCTTGAGTATGGACGACGCCCTTCCCTGACGCCGAGTACCTCCGATGCGAACGGATCTATTGGAAGTTCTGCGCAATCGACCGAAATGAACGCGGCTCCTCTTCGATTGCTCAATTCATGAATGACTTTAGCGATCTGCAGCTGCTCGCTCTTGATGCCACCCGAAACCAAAACATTGATGGTCGTAGGGCCGACGACGGAGACCAACCGAGAGATATCCGGTTGACGAAGGAGATAGGAATCCTTTGGGAACCTACTAGGCCGTCGTGCTCGGTCGAAGTCCGATTCGCACAACGGCGATCCGCTTTCGACCGAAAGCGGATCGCCGTTGCTCAGAACTCTGCTTAGTCTAGTTCCCATGATTGTCCTCGCTGTATCCGGGCACCGAGGGCATCTGGCACCTCTAATACGCACCCTCCGCAGTCGAAGACTTGAAAAGCCGATCAGTCAAGTGCCTCGTTACCGTACGGACACAGCTCAACCATAGCCCAGCCCTATAGCGGGAGAAACATCCAAAAGGATGATGAAGCGGTCGTCCTTTCGCTCCGTCGGGATTGACCTTGGCGGCTATGGACTCTTCAAGATGTCATCGAGTCATGGCTTGTATCCGATGACGAAGTTGAGAAGCAAGCGAGCGGTTTCAGTGGGGTTTTCCTCCGGAAAAAAATGGCCACCCTTCATCGCCTGGCCTTGCGCCAAGGGAGCCCACTGTTGCCAAATCCTTAAAGGTCCGCCGTCGTTCGAGTAGAACGTGTCCAAAGGACCACCGGCGGCCCAGAGATGAAGCATGGGGCAGGTAATCTTCTTCTTCGCTTCTTTGTCCGTTCGATCGTGTTCTACGTCAATGGTTGCGGCAGCTCGGTACTCCTCGCAAATGCTATGAACTCTCACCGGATCACGAAAGGTAAGCAAATATTCTTCGAGAATGTCCGTGCCGAAAGAGCCCCTTCCGAATGGATTATCAAAGACTGCCTGCGGAGCACCCAACAGATAGGTTTCTGGTAAGGGATTCTGTTGTGAAAGCAAGATCCACGGCCAATAGGTGCGGGCGAATCGTGCGTCTGAGCGATCCCACGCTTCCAAAATCGGGATGACGTCGAAAACGGCAAGCTGGGACACTTTGGTCGGATGGTCTAAGGTCAACCGATAGGCGACACGGCCTCCTCTGTCATGCCCCACCACGACGAATTTCGCGAAGCCCAAGGTCTCCATGAGGCTCACAAGCTCTTGCGCCATAGCGCGCTTGGAATAGGAGGAATGGTCATCTGACGATGGAGGTGTTCCGCTTTTGCCGTAGCCGCGTAGATCGGCACAGATTACAGTGTGATTCAGTGCCAGTTTTGGCGCGAGATGGCGCCACATAAGGCTCGTTCGCGGAAAACCGTGGATTAGCAAAACCGCCGGCCCGCTCCCATATCGCCGGAAAAATATCCTGTTTCCGGCAATATCGATTTGATGTGTTTCAAACTCTGCTTTCGGCGTGGCTATTGATTGGGTATCGGACATTATCTGCGCTCCTCGGGGTCATGCCTTGGACGGAATGCCAGCAATGGTAGCTCCCCTTGCCGTGCATCAGAGCGGCTTTCGCTTGCGCCCTACCGTCAATCCTGTTTCACCGGTCAGCAATCGAACTTGAGTGGGTTTCGACCCGGTACTGTTCGATTTCGAACACGTAAGTCTTGAAAGAAAATCGAATCTCAACACCGTTGGATGCCATCTGTAACGGTGTCGGAGGTCTTATTCTTGGCGAAAAACGTCTAGTTGAGATATCGCTCGGCGAAGAGGCGATATGCTGGAAGGGATGTCAAAAACTTCGAAGACGGTTGAGAAGAGAGGAGTTTTCCTCGCAGGCGATCCGGCACTCGACTTTTTGAACACCGAGTGGCCGACAGCGGCTGGCAAAGAAGACTTCTTCGAAACGGACGAAGATGTCTTCATCTGGCTCCGCGAAGCCGGCCTTGCGCCCGAAGGCGTAAAGTCAGTGCGCCCTAGCGGTGCCCTACTACGAGCGGCGCAAGCGTTACGCTCCGTCATACGGAACTTGGTCGAATCTCGCAAAGCAGGCAAAATCCCTGATCTTTCCGATTTGAACGCGTTCCTGGTTGCGGCCCAGAGCCATCCTCAGTTGGCATGGACAAACTCAAAAACGATTGCGATGAAAACGGTTCGGGCGGCTGAAACGCCGGAACAGGTACTCGCCCCGGTGGCGCTAAAGGCCGCGGAGCTCTTCTCGACGGCTGACTTCCGGCGAGTCCGTCTCTGCGACGATACAACCTGCGTTCATTGGTTTCACGATTTGACCAGGCCTGGCAGGAGGCGCTGGTGCAGTATGGCCACCTGTGGCAATCGCCTAAAGGTGAAGTCATACCGAAAACGGCTAAAGTCGTCATAGTCTAATTCGTTTCAGTATTGGGGCAGCCAGCCATAAATAGATAACCGTCGTGGGTCTAGCGCCCTGCCTGTGGTGGCCCACGCCCGTAACTATCCGACACCATTTATTCTAACATTGACTGGTGACATGCGGCGAGGACTGAATCGCTGCATAGATGGCGGCGACCCGGAGAAGAAGATGGAGCAACTGCGGCAATTGGCCGGCAAAGTTATTTCCGTCAATGTCGGGCAGCCTCGTCTAGTGGAATGGCGGGGACAAAAGGTCCGCACGGCTATTTGGAAATCCTCGGTTGAAGGCCGTGTGATGGCGCGACGTTTGAACCTGGATGGCGACGGGCAGGCGGACCTCATAGGACATGGCGGCGAAAATCGAGCCATCATGATCTACCAGATCGAGTCCTATCGATATTGGCAGCACTTACTTGGTGATGAGCAATATGAGATGGGGTGGTTTGGAGAGAATCTCACCGTCGAGGGGCTCGCAGACAGTGAGGTTTGTATTGGCGATCGCTTTCGAATTGGGGAGGCTGTCGTCGAAGTCAGTCAGCCGAGAGTGACCTGCTATCGCCTCGGCATTCGGACAGGACGGCCGGAGATGCCTTCGCTGGTGGTGCAGCATGGACGACCCGGCTTTTACGTTCGTGTTTTGCAAGAAGGCACAATTGGAGCGAGTGATCCGATCGAGCTCCTAAGTAGCAATCAATGCAGAATGTCGGTTGCCTCGATCGATCAATTGCTCTATCTCGGACGGCATCCTGCCGATGAGCTTGAGCGTGCATTATCAATCGACGCACTAAGCGAAGGCTGGAAGGGTTCGTTTCGCGAACTTTTGAGCGCGCAACGGAACGGTCAGCTGGTCGGTAATCCTGGGCTCTCGCAAGATATAAACAAAGAGCCATGGCAAGGTTTTAAGCGTTTGGTGGTTCTCTCAAACGACAGGGAGTCTTCGGATGTTCGGTCGATTACGCTGGCAGCGCCCACCGGCGAGCCGCTGCCACCATTTGCTCCGGGACAGCACATAGTGCTGAAGACCCTAGGGCCGAACCACGAACCACTGATTCGAACATACTCGCTCTCGGGATCGCCACAGGGCGGGTCCTATCGAATCAGCATCAAGCGCGAAGTTGGCGGAGCTGGAAGTGGGTACTTGCAAGATCTCCTGCAGCCCGACGCTGAAATTGACGCAACTGCTCCTCGCGGCTCCTTTAAATTGGATACGGAATCGAATGACCCTATTGTTTTGCTCAGTGCCGGGATCGGTGTGACGCCGCTTCTTTCAATGCTGCATGGCCTCGCCAATTCGCAGCGACAGGTCTACTGGATACATGGGGCACGGGATGGCGATCACCTCGGCTTCCAGAGTGAATTTCGGGCGTTGCTGTCGTCGCTTCCGAATTCAAAGCGGCTTATCGCCTTCAGTCAACCCTCCGAACGCGACGTCCTCGGTCGCGATTATGACTTAAGCGGCCGATTGGACGCGCATGCGCTCCGCAGTCTTAATCTTCCCAAGAGCGCCGATTACTATCTTTGTGGACCGACCCAATTCTTGCGAATGTTCCAGGACTGGTTGAGCGGTTCGGGCATATCCCCAGGCCGCATCCATGTTGAGTTCTTCGGAGTTTCTGTTCCCGCTAAATCAGCGACAACGCACAGACAGACGAACGGCGAGGCAGTCTACACAATCGCGCTGACACGATCCAATCGCATCCTGAACTGGATGAACACCTCCGGGAACATCCTTGAGCTTATGGAAGCAGAGCAGATACCAGTGCGTTGGTCATGTAGGGTCGGGGTCTGCCACACGTGCGAGTTGGGCCTACTTGATGGAAATGTCGCCTACGAACCCAAGCCCCTCGATCCGCCCGCAGCGGGTCACATCTTGATCTGTTGCGCTCGCCCGACCTCTAATCTTGCGCTCGATCTCTAACGATGGCCTCAGATGGAATCGCCGAGTCGGTGATATTGGGACTTGAACCAGAGCAGCGGGTCGTTTCCCTCACATAGCCTAATGCTTTCGATTCTTCCGAGAATAATGGAATGGTCATGTCGGTGGAGAGTTTCCTCGACAACACATTCCAGCGATGCGAGCGCGTTATTGAGGACAAGAACACCGCTCGGCAAAGTGATCCATTCTGCACCGAGATACCGATCACTGCCTTTGACCCCGTTGAACCCGGCAAAGCGACTCGCGACTGGCGAATCGACCTCGCGCAGAAAATTAACTCCGAATAATCCAACCCGATTGAGCGCACTCCACGATGAAGATGTTCGGCCGAGACAGACGATTATACGAGGAGGATCAGCCGAGAAA
>Ga0302308_10003432_pt1 | contig 12597 bp, 8 predicted proteins | sample III_Palsa_E3_3_FD_200531 | JGI IMG/M metagenome (GOLD analysis project Ga0302308, IMG submission 200531) | Peat permafrost microbial communities from Stordalen Mire near Abisko, Sweden - III_Palsa_E3_3 | ecosystem: Environmental > Terrestrial > Soil > Palsa > Peat permafrost | place: Sweden... | reverse complement strand
CCTGGTCTGCGGTGCCGGACGGACCTGCGGTTGAGGTTGGACAGGACGCACCTGCTGCTGCGGCTGGACCGGCCTTGCCTCCGGCTGGGTGGGACGGACCTGAGGTTGAACTGGTCTCGTCTCGGGTTGCGTAGGACGTACCTGCGGCTGAGCCGGTCTGGTCTGAGGCTGAGTGGGCCGGACCTGTGGCTGGACGGGACGTGTTTGAGGCTCGGTTGGACGGCCTGGTTGCACTGCCGGTTGGCTGGGACGTGTCGGCTGTATGGCTGGTTGGCCGGGCCGGCTAATTTCTCCTGGTCTTGTGCCGGGGTTTGGTTGACCGGGGCGATTTTCAGGCTGACCGGGGCGGTTCGGTTGTACAGCAGGCTGGTTGGGACGTGTCGGCTGAACCGCAGGGCGTGCGACTGCGGCGATGGGACGCGGTGAAGCGACCAGAGCGGGACGGCCCTTGTTCACGCTATAGAACTGCTGACGGTTCTGCGATGCCTCGCGCTGGTTCTGAAGCTGCGTGGACATGGCTGGGACGCGCGGGCCGCGGTTGGCTGCGATCTCGGTTGCCTGCGGACGAACGTTGATACCGCCGCGGCCGCCGTTGTAGGAGACACGGTTGATGGTGGTGTTGTTGACGATGACCGTGCGGTTGTAGACGTTGGTGATGCGCGTGGTGTTGATGCGATTGACGGAGCGGTTGTAGTAGAAGTTGTGACCCTGCCAGTAACCGCCGTGGTAGCCGTATCCGGTGTATCCGAAGCCGTAGTTCACGCCGCCGTAGAAGCCGATGTGAGTGCCCCAGAAGCCGCGGTGGAAGTAGTACCGACTCCCAAAGAAGCCCCAGTAGCCGGGGGTCCAGAGAGCGCCATAGTAGGGCGGAGCGCACCAGGCTCCGGGAACCCAGTAGTAGCCGACGGGCGCGTATCCCCAGTAGCCGGGAGTCCAGAGGTAGTTGGGTGCGGGAGCTTCAGGCTGCTCATACTCAGGTAGCGGCGGGGGTGGCTGGTTGGCTTCTTCGAGAGCTTGCTGGCCGGCGTCGACCTGCGCCTCGTCGTCGTTCTGCTGGGGGGCGTTGTAGTCGTAACCCTGATCGGGGGTCTGGTCTTGAGGCTGGGCAGTCTGGGCAGCCGTGTAGGCTTCGTTTTGCGGTGGCGGCGCGGTCTGCTGGGCGTACTCTTCAGAGTTCTGCTGCGGGGTGGACGCGGAGCGAATGCCGAGGACTCTACCTTGAGCAGGTGCGGGAGCCTGGGCGCCGCTTACGGGAGCCATGTTGGCATCGGCTGGATCAGGACCGGAGTTGTCGGGAATGGCTGCGGCGTCTGTGCCGTTGTGGCAGCCTGAGAGTGAACCGGTCACTGCAAGTGATGCAATGCCAAGCGATAGACCTAAGAAAAATTTGGGAAGCGATTTGTACATACTGCCAGTCTCCTCGTACCTGCTGCGGGTATAAACACGAACTTATGGAATGAGATGCACTTTTCTATGGATTGCCAGTTTTGGGTTGAGATGCGGCGCACAACGTAGCGCGTTCTACCGTGGAGTGTGCGAGTTGCGATGTTCTAGCAGCGTGTGGCCATGTTGGCAATCCCCCTTTCGTGGGAGGGTTTGCCGCTTTACCGCAACCAGCTGGAACGCAGTAAAATTGGTTTGATGGCTGGCTGTCTTTCCAACACGAAGCGCTTTCGCCACGGTCGCCCTGACCGCGGACGCTACTAGTTCGACCCCTCCCCTGAAAACTTGATAGGCTTCAGCCGTTGCCGTCTGCGGTTCGAAGATGTGACCACGGCCCCAACCATCGCGCTTTCAAGAGCGCGCCTCGGAGAAGATACCATGCCGACCCAATCGCATCCTGACTCGTTTAAAAGCTTGTCCACCCTGACTGTAGGGAAGACCACGTACGACCTGTTTCGCCTGAAGGCACTGGAGGGGACGGGTGTTGACCTTAGCCGGCTTCCCTTCTCTTTGCGAATTTTGTTGGAAAATCTGCTGCGGCATGAGGATGGTCGCACCGTAAGTGCAGAAGATATTCAGTTCCTGGCCTGCTGGGATCCGAATGCAGAGCCTTCGCGCGAGATTGCCTACATGCCGGCGCGAGTGCTGATGCAGGACTTTACCGGTGTGCCTGCTGTAGTCGATCTGGCTGCGATGCGCGACGCGATGAAGGCGCTTGGCGGCGATCCGGAGAAGATCAATCCGCTGCAGCCTGCGGAGCTGGTGATCGACCATTCGGTGCAGGTGGATGAGTTTGGAACGCAGCGAGCCTATGACCTGAATGCGGCGTTGGAGTTTCAGAGGAACCGTGAGCGCTATGCGTTCTTGAAGTGGGGACAGACGGCGTTCAATAACTTCTCGGCGGTGCCTCCGGGTATGGGTATCTGTCACCAGGTGAATCTGGAGTATCTGGCGCGGGTAGTGTTTACGACGACACCTGACGCGCAGGGCAAGGTGGTCGCTTATCCAGATACGCTCGTGGGAACTGACTCGCACACGACGATGGTGAATGGTCTGGGCGTGCTGGGCTGGGGCGTGGGCGGTATTGAAGCAGAGGCTGCGATGCTGGGACAGCCGGTGAGCATGCTGGTGCCGCAGGTGGTTGGGTTCAAGCTGACGGGCAAATTGAAGGAAGGCACAACTGCGACCGATCTTGTGTTGACCGTGACCGAGATGCTTCGCAAGTTGGGTGTGGTCGGTAAGTTTGTAGAGTTCTATGGATCGGGGATTGCTGAGTTGCCGCTGGCTGATCGCGCGACCATAGCGAATATGGCACCGGAGTATGGAGCTACCTGCGGAATCTTTCCGGTGGATGCGGAGACGCTAAAGTATCTGCGGCTGACGGGACGTAGCGAAGAACAGATTGCGCTGGTCGAAGCTTACTACCGCGAGCAGGGACTATTTCATACGGCTGAGGCAAAGGAAGCGGTTTACTCGGCGACGATTGCACTAGATTTGGCGACCGTTGAGCCGAGCGTTGCGGGACCGAAGAGACCGCAGGACCGGGTTGCGCTTTCGCAGGCAGGGGCGAGCTTTAAAGAACAGCTGCCGGGACTGCTCGGGCCGAACGGAAACAAGCATGTGATTCGGCAGATGGTGCGCTGGGAGGGTGAGGGCGGAACGGCCTCGGCTACGGGCGATTTGAGCAGCAGTGTTGGTGTTTCAGCACCGGTGGTTGAGGCGCCTATCGTGCCGGTGATTACGATCCACGACGAAAAGTTGCCGCAGCTTGAAGCTCCGCATGTTTCGATTCGCACCAGGTTTGGAGTGGATCCGGATCAGTATCTTGATCACGGATCGATTGTGATTGCGGCGATTACGTCGTGTACGAATACTTCGAATCCTTATGTGATGATGGCCGCGGGTTTGCTTGCGAAGAAGGCTGTGGAGAAGGGGCTTAGCACTCCGCCGTGGGTGAAGACTTCGCTTGCGCCTGGATCGCGTGTCGTGACCGACTACTACGTAAAGGCTGGGTTGATGCCGTACCTCGATCAGCTGCGGTTTCAGGTGGTGGGGTATGGATGCACGACTTGCATTGGCAACTCCGGACCACTACCGACCGATGTTTCGAAGTCGATTGAAGATCACGGGTTGGTAGCAGTTTCCGTGCTGTCGGGAAATCGTAACTTCGAAGGGCGCATTTCGCCAGAGGTCAGGGCGAACTATCTGATGAGTCCTCCGCTGGTGGTGGCCTATGCGCTGGCAGGGCATATCGCGCACAACTTCGACACGGAAGCGCTGGGACGTGATCTGGACGGTAAGCCGGTTTTTCTGCGAGACATCTGGCCGACCCAGCAGGAGGTTTCGGCTGCAGTGAACTCGTCGATCGATTCGGAGATGTTCCGGCGGCAGTACAGCACCGTGTCGGATGGCGACAATAACTGGAAGAGCCTGAAGTTTCCTGATGGCGAGACCTATGGGTGGGAGCCGGATTCGACCTACATTCGCAAGGCTCCTTACTTTGATGGAATGCCGGCTACGCCTGCTCCTGTTGGAGATATCCATGGAGCGCGTGTCTTGGCGGTGTTGGGAGATTCTGTGACGACGGACCATATTTCTCCGGCAGGTTCGATCAAGCAGAATGGCCCTGCCGGGAAGTACCTGACCGAACATGGAGTGAAGCCCTCTGACTTCAACAGCTATGGTTCGCGGCGCGGAAACCATGAGGTGATGGTGCGCGGGACCTTTGCCAATGTGCGGCTGCGGAACAAGCTGGCTCCCGGAACTGAGGGCGGCGTGACGCGTCTGTTGCCGGATGATGTGCCGATGTCGATCTACGACGCAAGCGTGGAGTATGCAAAACGCGAGACACCCCTGGCGATTCTGGCGGGTAAAGAGTACGGTTCGGGATCGTCGCGCGACTGGGCGGCGAAGGGTCCGCGACTGCTGGGGATCAGGTTCGTGATCGCAGAGAGCTATGAGCGGATTCATCGGTCGAACCTCGTCGGGATGGGGATTTTGCCGCTGCAGTTTTTGCCGGGGCAGAATGTTGAGTCGCTGCACCTGACGGGCGAGGAGGTGTTTGCGATCGGAGATACGCCGGGACAGTTGAAGGCGATGCTCGATGGCAAATTCGCTGATGGAAAGGTTATTACGGTGTTTGCAGAGTCGGACCTGGGCAAGACGATCGAGTTCTCCGCAATGGTGAGAATCGATACACCGCAGGAGATTCTGTACTTCCAGAATGGCGGCATTCTGCAGTATGTGTTGCGGCAGTTGGCTGGGAAGGCATAGACGAGCGACTATACTGTTTGCATTCGTCAGCCTTTCAGGTTGCCGATCTCGGAACCCTCGCGGCGCTTCGCCAAAAAAGACAGCTGCGGGGGTTCTTCTCTTTTAATTTTTCAAACAACTACTGTCCTGCCTGACGGGCCCACTGCGCGTGGGAGCGGTCACTTCGTGACGTGTGTCCTTTGTCTTGCAGAATGATAATTTTGCTCCTCCCGTTGGCCGGTCAACACTCATTGGGTTAGCAGGCTCGGTATCTTCGCAGTTGATAGTTGTAGAGCGCTGGCCTGCGCTTCAAGGTTCGCTACAGCGATGCGGAACATCTCGGCTGTCTGAACGAAAGCGGTGAGGTCCATGCGGATGGACACACCTCCAACGTGGAGACTGAGAGTTCCACAGGCACAGACCGAGATGCTGCCGAGACCTCTGGAGGATGCGAGAGTTTCCTGCTTATCTTCCTTATTTTCAGAACACATGGCTAGACTCCTTGCTTTGCGTAGTACTCAGCTACCGGGCGTGGGTCAAACTCGAAGGGAACATGCTGGGAGTTGGGAAGCATGCGGAGTACGCCATGATCTGTGGCTCCATCGGTGGCGAATTGGAGGTAGCTGGGGAGGCTGAGGCGTGGGGATTGGCGGGATTCAAGTGTGGCCTGCATGTCGCTGGCGAAGGCGGTTAGTTTGATGAAGTCGCCGACGCGAAGGACTGCGGAGCCGATGGTGAGGATACGGCCGTTCACCATGACGTGGCCGTGGTTGACGAGCTGACGGGCGGAGGCGATGCTGCGGGCAAAGCCGAGCCGGAAGACAACGTTGTCGAGACGCCGTTCGAGAAGGCCTACGAGACTTTCGATCCAATTGGACTGCTGGAGAGTGCGCGCATCGCGGACGAAGCGGCGGAGCTGCTCTTCGCGGAGGCCATAGTGGAAGAGGAGCTTCTGCTTTTCTCGGAGCTGTGAGCCGAACTCGGAGAGTTTTTTATTTTTGGTTTGGCCGTGCTGGCCAGGCGGGTAGCTTCGTGTAGCAAGCGCTCCGGGCTTGCCGAGTCCGGGCAGTTCGAGCCCGAGGGCGCGCTGCATCTTGAACTTCGTTCTGTGGCTCATGCGTCATCCTTTTATGCGCCCCCCAAGGGGGGACGTGATTGCCGATCTCAACTCCGGGGCCAGCGCTTCGCCAAAAGACAGCTGGACTCGGGAGTTCTGCTTCCTTGAACTCAGACTAACTTAGTCCTATATCTTTCGCAACTGCTTTTATGGGTTGCAACAGATGGGGTTGCGGGAATGGTTCGCAGCGTTTGCAGGAGCGTGGGTTGACTCTGCGGCCTATAATGAACTATGGCAATCGCTCCTCCGGCCTCCACACAGGCTGGCCCGCAGCCGAAGCCGCACAAAGAACCGAAGAGCCAACCGGATGTGGAACATACCGATACGGGGATTGAGCTGGAAGCAGCTCTTCCTGTCGCGGAATCACCGGTAGCCTCGGACGCGATCCCTCGCGTGAAGAGAAAGAAGCAAGCTGAGCCCGATACGTCTGAGCTGGTCATCGCTGGGGTAGATGAGTCTTCAGCGATTCATCTGGCGGGTAGTTCTGCAAAGGATATCCATGCCGTAGACGCGAAATTTCATCGGCTGCTGGAGACTGTGCATGAAAACAGGCCGGCGGATGATCTGGAGATTATTCGTGCAGCCTGGGCGTTCTGTCTGCAACAGCATGAGGGGCAGAAGCGCGCGAGTGGCGAGCCTTACATTATTCATCCGCTGGAAGTGGCGCAGGTGCTGGCCGAATTGAAGATGGATTCGACTGCGATTGCAGCAGGGCTGCTGCATGATGCAGTGGAAGACACAGATGTCACATCTGCTGAAATCGCGAAGCGGTTTGGCGATCAGGTCGCGCACATCGTTGAAGGCGTGACGAAGCTGGAGAAGATCAAGTTCGCTAATCGCGAGGATCATCAGGCGGAGAACATTCGCAAGATGCTACTGGCGATGGTGACCGATGTGCGCGTGGTGATTATTAAGCTCGCGGATCGGTTACATAATATGCGGACGCTCGAACATCTGAAACCTGAGAAGCAGCAGAAGATTGCGCGCGAGACGCTGGACATCTACGCACCGCTGGCGCACAGACTTGGCATGGGTAAGCTGCGAGGCGAGCTGGAGGATCTTGCGTTTCGCTATACCGATCCTTATGCCTACGAGCAGGTGTCGACAGAAGTAGATGCGCTGCGTGGGGCGGGCGAAGAGTTTCTGCAGAAGATTGTGACTCAGCTTGAGGCGAAGCTGAAGGAGTTCAAGATTCAGGGGCGGGTGGAGTCGCGGATCAAGCGGCTGTATTCGATTCAGCAGAAGCTGGTGGATCAGAAGATTCCGGTGGATCAGGTTTACGACCTGCTGGCGATTCGCGTGATCTGCAACACGGTGCAGGACTGCTACGCGTTGCTGGGGCTACTGCACTCGATCTGGCGGCCGGTGCCAGGACGCATCAAGGATTTTATTGCGATGCCGCGGCCGAATCTTTATCAGTCGCTGCACACGACACTGATTGCGGAGGGTGGGCATCAGTTTGAAGTGCAGATTCGTACGGAAGATATGCATCGCGTTGCGGAAGAAGGGATCGCGGCGCACTGGAAGTACAAGGCTTCAGACAATGTAAGTGCCAAGGATGAGCAGCGGTTGGCGTGGGTGCGGCAGTTGATGGAATGGCAGCGGGAGATGACCGATCCCAATGAGTTCATGTCGACGCTGAAGATCGATTTGTATCCGGAGGAGGTCTATACCTTCACTCCGAAGGGCAAGGTTGTTGTGCTGCCGAAGGACGCGAGTCCGATTGATTTTGCATACACGATTCATACCGAGGTGGGAAACACAACAGTCGGCGCGAAAGTGAATGGCAGGATCGTGCCGCTGCGGACGAAGTTGCGCAATGGCGATATTGTCGAGATCACGACGCAGGCAGGACACGCTCCGAGCCGCGATTGGCTTAGCTTTACGAAGAGCTCTCGGGCGCGGAACAAGATCAAGCATTGGCTGAATGAGCATCAGCGCGAACGAGCAATCGAGATCGGCAAGAAGCTGCTGGATCGCGAGGCAAGGAAGTACAAGCTTTCGCTGGGCAAGTTCGACGAGAAGGACTTCGACAAAGTCGCGAGCGAGTATGGGCTTGGGACGCAAGCCGAACTACTGGCGGGCGTTGGGTTTGGCAAGTTCTCAGCACGGCAGGTTCTGAATAAGCTGGAACCGGGATCGACGATGTCTGCGGAGCCAGCCGCGCCGGAGGGTGGGGTCGGCAATACTGTTGGGCAGATGTCGGAAGCGGTGAAACGAGTCTTCTTTGGGAAGGGATCAGACTCGCTGCAGGTGGAGGGGCAAGACGATCTGCTGGTGTACCGGGCGCGTTGTTGTAACCCAATTCGTGGTGAGGAGATTGTGGGTTATGTGACGCGGGGCAAGGGCGTTGCGGTACATGCAAGGAGCTGTCCGAATGTACAGAATCTGCTGTATGAGTCGGATAGAAGGATTCAGGTGGAGTGGTCGCCGTCGCCGACAGAGCCGGGGGCAAATAAGGCACAGACTTATCCTGTGAAGTTGACAGTGCTTTGCGATGACAGGGCCGGGATGTTGAAGGAGTTCACGGCAATCATCTCCGACGATGGTACGAATATTCGAAGCGTCGATACTAAACCGATGCCGGATGGCCAGGTGATGGTGGAGTTTGTCATTGAGACGGTGGACGTGCGGCACCTGAACAAGCTGGTGCAGAATCTGCGAAAGGTTCCCGGAGTAAGAGATGTGCAGAGGGTGCAGAAGATCTAAGACAGTCGATCAAGTCAATTTTTGATTGTTGCGAGTTGCAGAGGCGAGTGACTGCGTGTATCTTGGCAGCAAGATGATTATTTCCTCCAGCCGTTTTATTAGCTTTATTTACCGCTACTGGCGCACGGTAGCGGCATCGGCGGAGTAGGTTCATCTGAAAGATTAGCTTTAGAGTTCAGTTGAGATCGACATCCACACGAGCCGCGACCCGCTAAGGTTGCGGTTTTTTTGTTTTTGTCCCTGCGGAATAAGGCTTGAGAACAGGAGCGATGTATGAGCGCTGGTGCGTTGGTGAATGAGCTTCAAGGAGTGGCGGGACGGTTTGGCGCGTATGGCGGGAGGTATGTGCCGGAGACGCTGATGGCGGCGCTTGAGGAGCTGGAAGAGGCATATGCGCTGGCTCAGAAGGACGCGGCGTTTCAGGCTGAGTTGGATGACCTGCTGCACCACTATTGCGGGCGGCCGACGCCGCTCTACTTTGCGAAGAGGCTGACCGAACAACTGGGCGGGGCGAAGATTTATTTGAAGCGCGAAGACCTGCTGCATACCGGGGCACACAAGATCAATAACGCGCTGGGCCAGGGGCTGCTGGCGCGGAGGATGGGGAAACAACGGATTATTGCGGAGACGGGCGCGGGGCAGCACGGGGTGGCGACGGCGACGGTTTGCGCGTTGCTGGGGCTGGAGTGCGTCGTCTATATGGGTGAGGAGGACATGCGGCGGCAGGAGTTGAATGTCTACCGGATGCGACTGCTGGGAGCGGAGGTGCGCGGAGTTTCGGCGGGGTCGGCTACGTTGAAGGACGCTATCAACGAGGCGATGCGAGACTGGGTGACGAATGTCCGAACGACCTACTACATTCTTGGTAGCGCGCTGGGGGCGCATCCTTATCCGACGATGGTGCGGGACTTTCATCGCGTGATCAGCCGTGAGGCTCGGGCGCAGATGCTGGAGCAGGAGGGGAAGCTGCCTACGGCGATCGTCGCCTGCGTGGGTGGTGGATCGAATGCGATTGGTGCATTCTATGAGTTTCTGCCAGACGCAAATGTGCAGCTGATTGGTGTTGAGGCGGGTGGGCGCGGGACAGCATTGGGAGAGCATGCGGCGCGATTTCAAAAGATCGGTGGTGGCGTGCCGGGTGTACTGCAGGGTACGTACTCGTATGTATTACAAAACGATGCGGGGCAGGTGAGCAGTACGCACTCGGTCTCTGCCGGGCTGGACTATGCGAGTGTGGGGCCGGAGCATGCGATGCTGCATGATTCCGGGCGGGCGAGTTATGTTTCGTGTTCGGATGATGCTGCGTTGAAGGCGACGGTGACGCTGTCGCGGACGGAGGGGATTCTGCCCGCGCTTGAGAGTGCTCATGCGGTCGCAGAGGCGATTCGACTGGCTCCTACGATGGCGAAGACGGATGTGTTGATGGTGAATCTGTCGGGACGTGGCGACAAGGATATGGGAATTCTTGCCCGGGAGCTTGATCTAAAGGGCAGCGAGAGAGCGAAAGGGTAAGTACAGAGCGATGGCGATTGAGTTTAAAAAGAAGCCGGGAATTGTTGCTTATTTGACTGCGGGAGATCCGGACCTGGCGACGACAAAGGACATTGCTCTGGCTGCGATCGATAGTGGAGCGGATGTAATTGAGCTGGGAGTTCCCTTCAGTGATCCGCTGGCGGATGGGCCGGTGATCCAACGAGCGAGTGAACGAGCAGTCGCAAGAGGGGTGAGGCTGACCGACGTTTTGGAACTGGCGAAGGAGCTGCGGGCGGCGCGACCGGCGGCTGGACTCGTGCTGTTCTCTTATCTGAATCCTGTGGTGCGGATGGGGATGGGGACGTTTTGCGCGCGTGCGGCCGAGGCTGGAGCGGATGGAGTGCTACTAACGGACATGATCGTCGAAGAGGCGGGAGAGTATCTGGAGGCGATGAGGGCCAACGGGCTGGCACCGATCTTTCTGGCGGCGCCGACTAGTCCTGATGCACGGTTGAAGGCGATTGCGGGTGTGTCGCAGGGATTCGTGTATGCGATCTCGCGGGTTGGAATTACCGGGACGCAGCAGAAGGTGGCCGGCGATGCTTCGGAGCTGGTGACGCGGCTGCGACAGTTTACGAAGCTGCCAATTGCCGTGGGGTTCGGGATCTCGAACGCTGAGCATGTGAAGGCGGTGGGAGAGTTTGCCGATGCAGCCATTATCGGAAGCGCCATTGTGGCCCTGATCGAGAAGACTCCACCTGCCGATGCTGCAACTACAGTTGGGCAGTTCATCGCGGGGTTGAGAGCATGAGGACCGCTGAGTTTGCTGGACAAAGCGGCGCGATGGGACGTTTATCATTATCTGTACAAAATACTTTGCAGCGAGCTGCGTTCCGGCGTGCTCCGCTGCACCGCGAGGCAAATGGATGGATATCTCCGACTGGAGACGGAAGATTGATGAGCTGGATGTGGAGATCGTTCGACTCATCAACCAGCGGGCCGAGGCTGCACGCGCGATTGGCGAGCTCAAAAAAACGGCAGACCTGCCTGTCTATGAGCCGCGGCGGGAGCAGGAGGTCTTCGACCATGTCCGCAAGGCGAACCCAGGACCGTTGGCGGATGCTGAGCTGCTGCATGTGTATGAGCGGATCATCGACGTGATGAGGACGCTGCAGCGAAGAGATCTTTAGGTGACCGCGCCGTTATCGAAGCAGTTGATTTACCGAATCAATTTGTATCTAATTTAGTTACGCAAAAGAGAGTGAAGCGAAGACGATGATAGTTGCAATGCATGACCGGGCGACGGAAGAGAACATACAACAGGTAATCGAACGGATGGTGGAGCTCGGCTTCAACGTTCACCGGACGACAGGTGCAGCACAGACGATTCTGGCGGGCGTTGGGACGCCAGAACACTTCGAGGTCGCCGAGTTTAAGGTGCTGGCTGGCGTTTATGACGCTTATCGAATCTCGTCGCCGTACAAGCTGGCAGGGCGAAACTTCCGACCGGAGGGGACGACGATTACGTTTCCAAACGGTGTGGTAGTTGGCGGAAAAGGAGTTGTTGTGATGGCGGGGCCGTGCTCAGTGGAGTCACGAGAGCAGATTCTAACCAGCGCGAAGCAGGTTGCCGCAGCAGGCGCAAAGTTCCTGCGGGGTGGAGCGTTTAAACCGCGTAGTTCCCCGTACAGCTTCCAAGGGATGGGTTTGGACGGTCTGAAGCTGCTGCGTGAAGTCTCCGATGAGACAGGACTACTCGTCATCACTGAGGTGATGGAGATCTCACAGATTGAGTTGATGCTGCCGTATATCGACTGCTTTCAGGTAGGCGCGCGCAATATGCAGAACTTCAATCTGCTGCGTGAGCTTGGACATGTACGCAAGCCAGTGTTGATGAAGCGTGGTATCTCGGCAACCATCGAAGAGGTTCTGTTGAGCGCGGAGTACATCCTCTCAGGCGGCAACTACAACCTGATGCTGTGCGAGCGAGGAATTCGGACCTACGAGACGTATACGCGGAATACGATGGATATCTCAGCGATTCCGGTGCTTAAGAAGCTGACTCACCTTCCGGTGCTTGGCGATCCGTCGCATGGTGTGGGAATTCGCGACCTGGTACCGCCGATGGCGTTGGCGAGTGTGGCGGCTGGGGCGGATGGGTTGTTGATGGAAATGCATCCAAACCCCGATAAAGCGATGAGTGACGGCGCACAGAGTTTGTATCCGGAACAGCTACAAAAGCTTATGGCGCAGCTAAGATTGCTGGCGCCAGTGGTGAACAGGACGATTGCGTAAGACGAGGATTCCGGCATAATGGAGCGGGTTTTCATCATTGGAACAGGGTTGATCGGTGCTTCGACGGGCCTGGCGTTGCGTGCAGCTGGGTTCGGCGGCCGCATCGACGGGTGGGATGTGAGTCAGCTCGAGATGGCCGCTGCAGTGCAGATGGGTGCAATCGGCGGCCGTGCTGCGAGTCGCGAAAACGCTTTAGAGCTGGCGCGGTTGGCCGATGTGATTGTGCTGGCGGTGCCGGTGCTCGCGATCAAAGACTGGATGCAGCAACTGGCCCCAGTGCTGCGTGCCGGGCAACTAGTAACAGACGT
>Ga0302308_10003429_pt1 | contig 12604 bp, 8 predicted proteins | sample III_Palsa_E3_3_FD_200531 | JGI IMG/M metagenome (GOLD analysis project Ga0302308, IMG submission 200531) | Peat permafrost microbial communities from Stordalen Mire near Abisko, Sweden - III_Palsa_E3_3 | ecosystem: Environmental > Terrestrial > Soil > Palsa > Peat permafrost | place: Sweden... | reverse complement strand
TGGCGATAGTCAATGCTCACGTTGGCCGTCAGGTCCGGCGCGAAGGGCAGGCGGTTTCCCGTGGCGGACTGAGGCACCGGGTTGGTGGTCAGCACGTTGCCGGGTTTGACCTCGGCTACGACCGCATCCGGGAAGTCGGTGAACCGATCGTGCAGCCCGACCAGACCCCCCGAGAGGGTGAGGTCATGCGAGAGTGCATAGTCGAAGGTGACATCCGCGCCATAGTCGACCGCCTTGGCGCCGTTGTAGATGACGCCCACCCCGTTCAGGATCGCGTTCACCTGGATGTTTGAATAGTTGTAGTAGAAGAAGGCCGCGTTCAGACGCAGCCTGCCGTCGAACAGAGTGGCTTTCTCACCAACCTCATAGTCGTCCAGCGTCTCGGGCTGATAGGGTGCGTTAGTGGGCGAGGTCGGATTGAACCCGCCGCTTTTGAAGCCGCGGTTCCATGAGACGTAGCCCAAAATCTGATCGGTGAAATTATGGTCCAGCGCGATCCGCCAGGTCGGGGTGTCGGTCGTGATGTTGCCAGCGGAGATGGGCTTGGTCGTGGACGCCCCGGCGGGCGGCTCTGTGACGACATCGCCGGTCCTTGTCCGGTCCTCATAGGTGTAGCGGAAGCCAAGGGTGAGCCGGGTCTGGGGCAGGAATTCGTAGGTCGCCTGGCCGTAGCCCGCCACGGATTGGGTCGTAAAATACTCGTAGGTGTTGGCGTTGGTCTGGGCTGGCGGCCCGCCTGTAATGGAGTCGAGCGGGCTGTAGTTGGAGTCCAGGTCGAAATAGTACAGGCCGGCGATCCACTGGAGCGGGCCGCTATGATCGCGCGGCGCAAGTTGCAGTTCGTTGGTGACCTGGGCGTCATTCCAATCGAATTCTTGAGCTGAAACGGCGTTTGGGGTGCCGTCCGCGTCATAGAGCCCATGATAGTAGTTTCGCCGATAGGCGGCGATGTCGGTCAGAGTCAGCGACCCGAGGTCCTGATCGAGCCGAGCGCTGACGCCGCCGTCCTCCAGTTTGCGGTCGACCGGGACGTTGTCGAACTCGTCATAAGGGTTGTTGGCAATCGTAGCCTGCATCGCCGGCGTGAAGGTCGCCTTGGTGGGCTGGTAGCCGTTCACGTTGGTTTGGGAAGGATTTGACGCCGAGTATTCAGAATAGTCGAAGGCGACATGCAGGGTCGTACCTGGAGCCAGATAAGCCACCCACTTGGACCGAGCGGCGAGATCTCGGTCGGTCTTGTAAGTCGGGGCGCCGGTCGTCAGGTCCGTGCCCCAACCTTGACCTTGGTGGCTGCCATAGAAGGCGAAGTCGGCGTCGACATTCTTAGTGATCGGCCCGGTGAGATAGAGGTCGACCCGGCTGGTGTCGTAATTGCTGTAGTTCAGCGCCGCGGTGCCCCCGAAGGTCGATTTCGGATCCTTGGTGAGGATCTGCACGAGGCCGGCGGTCGCGTTGCGGCCGAAGAGAGTGCCTTGCGGCCCATCCAGCACTTCAACCTGCTGGATATTATCCAGGTTCTGCAGCGAGCCGTTGGCGGAGGACAGATAGACGCCGTCGATATAGGTGGCGACCGAGTTCTCCACCGATGCGCCAGCGGTGCTGTTGCCAATGCCGCGAATCCGCGGCTCCAGGTTGCCGTTCACATCCGAAAAGGTGATCGCCGGCGTTACGGCCGCCAAGTCAGCTGTCGAGGTGATGTTCGCGGCGGCGAGTTTGTGCAGGGTGATCGCCGTGACCGAGATCGGCACCCTCTGCAGGCTTTCCGACCGACGCTGCGCGGTGACCACCACTTCGGCAAGCACCGAACCGCCGGTCGATGCGCCCGGCGCCGTCGATGTCGTCCCCGTTGCTTGTTGAGCGAAAGCCGCCGGCGCTGCTCCAAGGCAGAGCGCGAGCATGAAAGCGCCTGTGTGAACCTGACGCATAAATCCCCCTATGTGATGCCCGCCTGGACGACGGCTGTTGATGGATGCCCACTAACGGATTTTTGTTTTCTCCTCAAGGATTTTACAAAACTTTTCCTGAATCATCGGTCCGCCATGCTCGTTCTCCGACGAATCGAAGCGCGCATCTCGACCGCGAAGACCGCTTCAAAGGTTAGATATATATCGATATTATACTTATTTTTCCGTGTGTTGCGGAGTCTATCCTAGCCGACCCCTGATGAGCACCGGCTGGCGGCACGATGAGGAAGGGCTCGCTATTTCTTTCTATAATGCTGACCGAAATCGCCTCGGGGTAAAATAATTATTGGCGAGTTTCTTCTTGCATGCGTGAGGCTGCGCTCTCGGGGAATTTCAGAGCGCCTTGTTCTCGGCTTCGGTTCCTTCGCTGAGTCGCGAAGGTCCGACAGGCCCCGCAGCCGGCTCCAGCGATTTGGCCCACAGGCGCCGGTCGAGACAAAACGAGCCAGATGACCAGGGCGATGATCGGGGGGCCTTGAATGGCGTGGGCGTAGTCGCCGTGAAGCCAGCAGGTCGCATCAGCCGTCGCCAGCACACCGCATGCGATGATAGCGCCAGGCCAGCGCGTATGGCGAAACAGCAGGAGGACGGCCGCGGACAGGAATGCTGCTCCTGCCACAAAGTGAGCCCACGGCGGATAACCCCACCGGGTATAGGATTTGATGATGTGGCCGGGGCCGACGAGGTAGACGCCTATGTAGGCGAAGGCGGCCGCCAACAGCAGGCTACCGACTGACTTCCAGCGAATACTCGGCACCTCACCGACCCTGATAATCAGGAAGCGTCAGGGCGCTGTGGGCCGCCCGCGCCTTGCCGCTCGAGTCACCCGATTGGCCCGGCGTGAAAGCGGCGAGCATCCGGTTGCGGGCGTCCAGCTCCTCGGGCGTCCGAGGCAGGAGAAGGTCCCCATCCTCTTTGATCGCCAGCGCCTGGTTGGCTTCGACAAAGGGACGCGCGATGTGCTCGTAGGCGGCGAAGGCGTCCGCCGGATCGTGATGGCTGGCCAACTCGCCGGCGAGCACATAAGCGCCGACCAGCGCCAGGCTCGTGCCCTGGCCTGATCGGAAGGACGGCGCGAATGCGGCGTCGCCGACCAGGGCAACCCGGCCCTTCGACCAGCTCGGCATGCGGATCTGGCTCACGGTGTCGAAATAGAGATCGTCCGCGCGCTGCATCGCGTCCAGCAAACGGGGAACTTCCCAGCCGCCGTCGGCAAACACGGCGGCCGTCCGGCGAATCTGCTCCGCCTTGTCGGGATGGACGCCGAATGGCGGCATGTCCGTGGCGAAGGTCAGCATGGCGAACAGCTCCAGGCTGTCGCGTACGGCCATGACGACGGCGGTGCGCCCCGCTTCGGCATAGACCACCGCGCCATGGGAGAGGCCCAGATCGTTCGGCAGGGAAAAGAGGTTGAACGTGGAGCCGAGGTAGGAGCTGAACGGCGCCTCCGGCCCAAATACCAGCCGACGGGTGTTGGAGTGAATCCCATCCGCGCCGATGACGAGATCGTAGCGCTGACGCTCGCCACCCTTGAAGCGGACATCCACGCCGGCGCCATCGTCCTCGAGCGTCTCGACCCAATCCTCGAAGCGATAGCGGACTCGGCTGTCGCGGGTCAGGTCGTAGAGCAAGGTCGTGAGCTCGCCGCGCGGCAACTCGACGTCCCGGTCGGCCTCGTTGCCCGTCAGCTCGTAGATCGGAAGCGTCCTGATGGTTTGCCCTTTGGCGTCGACAAAGGTCAGGGCGCGCGAGGCTATGTGCGCGGCGTCGATCTGGGGCCGCAATCCCATCCGCTCGATCACCTCCATCGCCGTGCCGCGGATGTCGATCGGATAGCCGCCACTGCGAACGGCGCTTGCGCGCTCCACCACGGTCACCCCCAAACCATAGCGATCCAGCCAGTAGGCGAGGGCAGGCCCCGCGATGCTGGCGCCAGAGATCAGGACGGACCAAGGCTTGTGGACTTGGGGCCTGGGCATGATGAGTCTTCCTCGATAGGATGCGCTACGCATCTAATGTACCACGTCGGTTTAAGATACAAGTTGCATCTAATATGGGGGCGGAATGGAATCGGGAACCAGCAGACGGCGTGGCGCGGCCCTGGAGGACGCGATCCTTGACGCCGCATGGGCCGAACTGGTCGAGCATGGCTATGCCGACATGACGCTGGAAGCCGTTGCGAAGCGCGCGGGGACGAGCCGGCCGGTGTTGCACCGTCGCTGGCCGAGCCGCATGAAGCTCGCGACCGCCGCGCTGGCGCGCTACATGGCGCTGAACCTGGTCGACGTCCCCGACCTGGGAAGCGTCGGCGCCGAGATGAGACTGTTCCTCCGCGGCCTCGCTGACCGGGCCCGGCCTGACCTGATACGGCTGGTGTTCGACATGGGCGGCGATCTAGCGGACGCAAAGTCCAGCCTCGCCGACGTGAGGGCGGAGTTCGCGAACGATCGCCTCGTGGGCGCCATCCTTGATCGCGGCGTCGCGCGTGGGGAAATCGATCCAGGCCGTCTCACGCCACGTATCGTCGCGCTGCCAACCGATCTGGTGCGCCACGAGTTGCTCATGACGCTTAAGCCGCCCTCGGACGAGGTCATCCGGGAGGTCGTGGAGGATATTTTCCTGCCGCTGGTCCGGCAGGATCGCGATAGCGGTGACGTCTGTTGCTAACGAATTTTTTAAAGAGAGCCCGATTGAAGCTGTGACTTCCGGCTTACGCAACCGCCGCGGTCGCAGGAGAGGCGGTCACGCTGGACGACTTAGTTATCGGCGCGCTCCAGAGAGCTTCCTCTGGCTTGCGCCGAACTCGGTCAAACAGGCGCTGACGAGAGAAAGGCGCGAATAGCGGAATCGACCGTCTTGGGATCTTCCAGCGGAGCCGAATGGCTGGCGCCGGGAATGATGATTTCTCGAGCCCCGTGAATGGCTCGTGCGAGCGCGTCGGTATGGTCACGCCGGACGATGTCGTGCTCACCCGCGATCACCAGGACGGGCGCGCGGATCTTGCCGAGGTCGGCGACGGCGTAGTGCGGTTCAGTCGCCCACATCCGTTGAACCTTGGCATAGAAGCCTGGCCAGTTCTGCGGTGTCGGCGAGACGCTGTGATAGAAATCCCGAACCCCGGCGAGACTGGCGCTGTCGTATGGGTTCGGCGAGGCAGGATCCACCATCCCAGCCACGTCGAAGTTGGCGCCAATCGCCACCAGCCGTCGGATGCGATCAGAATGCCGCATCGCAAGATCTAGACCGACGATACCGCCATCGCTCCAGCCGACGACATCGGCCCTGGCGATATGCAGCCGGTTCATCAACCCGACAATGTCTTCGGCCATAGCGTCGTAATGCAACGGGCCGGGTCCATCAGAAGATCGACCGTGGCCGCGGCTGTCCGGCGCGATGACGAAGTGATCCGAAGCCAAGTCGGTGATCTGGTAGTGCATGGTCTCGAGGAAGGCGGCGCCGCCGTGCAGCACCAATACCGGCGGCCCTTTGCCATAGGTCTCATAGTAGATCGTCACGCCATCGAGGCCGGCATATTGACCGGCATGCGCTTTGCCGGAAAACCTTTTCCAGAGATAGAAGTCCGGTATCCCGTCCTTGTCTCGGTCGAATCGCGCCCAGGCGATTGCGACGGCGATGACGGCAAAAACACCAACGATCAATATAGCGCCGATACCGTATTTTCTGGACAAGTGTACCCCTCCGTGACGGCGCGAAGCGTCAATGCTCGGCGCCTTCGAAGCGCTTACCTTAGTCGTCTGGACCAGCGCCCTGACCTTGCGGAAAGCGGATTCGGCTCGAACGCAACCGCCAGCCGAGGTCTTGAGGCTCGACTGCTAGGGTTCAAGGCGCACTCGCGCCAACACTCAAATTCGATACAGACCATTCATGCGAGGCATAGCCGCTCGTTAGTCAGGGGCTGCTGAAGCTGGCCGGGAGACGCCCGAGGCTAATGTAAGTTTTCCTCGCCAGATTGGGGGAGGGGATGTCCAGGATTTCGAGCCGTCCCGCGCGCTGACAATTGCACCCAGATTCAGGTCTGGGGCGGCATCGCCACTTTGCGCCCATGCCGGTCCGGCATCCGCCCAATGAGCATACGTTGTTGGATCGAGCCGACAAAGTGGGTCAACCTGCCGCAAAGCCTGGACCCGTACTGAGCGAGAGGGATGCGAGTGGTATTGAACGATGTTCCGGTCACGATCGTCGGAGGCGGGCCGGTTGGCTTATCGATGGCCCTTGCGCTAGCGCGCCTGGGCATAGCGTCGAGAGTCATAGAACAGGCCCCGACAACGACAGACCACCCGAAGGCGCGGGGCGTATGGCCGCGCGCCATGGAAATCTTCCGCCAGTGGGGGATCGACCAGGCGATCAGGGAGCGCGGACTTCCGGACAAGTCGGATTCGTTTGCGGTGCTGGACGGTCTCGACAACGAGCTCGGTCGATCCTGGCCCGAGCCCTTCCACAATGAAGGCCCCGCTCGCAAAAGCATCGTCGCCCAGGATGCGGTCGAAGAGGCGCTTGCCACAAAGCTAAAGGAATATCCCGCGGCGGAAGTGCTCTGGAGCACACGGGCTCTTTCCGGCGAGACTCACGATGATGGTGTCACGATCACGGTGGAAGATCTGGCGACAGGTGAACACCGCAGCTGGCGCTCGTCCTACCTCGTCGGCGCCGACGGCGGCGCGGGCTTCTCCGCCAACCTTGCTGACATCGTCTATGAAGGCCCAGCCCAGCTTGGCCTCATGCTCAACACCTATTTTAGAGCGGACCTGAGCGCATTCAAAGCCGCTCAAGACGCTGCGGTTCTGGTCTTTGCGCCGCTGGCCGATGCGCCCGCGGCTGATTTCGCCGACGCGCCCCGACTTCTCAACACCAATGGCGCGGACCGCTGGCTTAATATTGAACGGATCGGTGGAGAGACGGACGAACGTCCGCGGCCCCGGACGGAGGCAGAAACGGTCGAGAAGCTTCGCACCAGCTTGCGCCAGCCCACACTCGACATTCAAATCATCAACCAAGGCGTTTGGCGGCTTACTCGCCGGATCGCAGCGACCTTCTTCAAGAACCGTGTCTTCCTGGTGGGCGACGCCGCGCATCGCTTCCCGCCGACCGGCGGCTTCGGCATGAACTCCGGAATTCAGGATGCGCACAACCTCGCGTGGAAGCTGGCCTATGTGATTCAGGGCCAGGCGTCGGAGAAGCTCCTGGAGACCTATGATATCGAGCGGCGGCCGATCGCACACGCCAATGCGGACCTCGCCTTGGTGAACCACGGCCGTTACGTTCAATTCCTCATGGCGGTCCCCAGCCGAAATCTGGATAAAATAAACTTCTGGCTCCATGAAATGGACAACCACACGAACAGCATCGGCCACACCCTGGGGTTTGTTTACGAAGCCGGCGCCATTGTCCCGGACGGGACGTCTCGCCCTGCCAACACCCCCAGGGTCTATACGCCGACCGATCGTCCTGGGAGCCGGTTCCCGCACTTCTGGCTCGACGCCGACCACACGCGCAGCTCTCTGGATCTCTTCGACCAGAATATGGTGCTGGTGATCGGCAAGACCGCCGATGCCTGGGCGGACGCCGCTAAGAAGGTCGCCAACCGCCGCAAGCTGAACATCGTGGTCCATCGGCTGGGTGACGTCGATCCAGCGCTTGGCATCTGCATGGGTCCGAACGGTGCGGCGCTCGTTCGACCGGACGGGGTGACGGCCTGGCGGATAGGGTGGGTGGAACCCGATCCTGAGGCGCTGCTGGACGCCGCCGTTGCGCAGATTCTGCCATGACCGGTTCGGCGCGCGGCCTGCCAATAGGAGCTGATTAAATGCCTTCTGATCTCCCGAAGACGACAATGCCCCCCCTAAACCTTGGCCGGGTGCAGCATCTGTCGCTTTGCATTCGCGACGAAGCTGAGGCGCGCGCCTTTTACACCGGCGTGCTCGGCCTGAAGGAAGCGGACAACAGGCCGCCGAAGATGCCGGTGGGCGGGCTCTGGCTTCAGGTTGGCGACCTGCAAATTCATCTCATCGTGCCACCCGACTTCGCCGAGCTGCCGAAGCCGCGCCTGATGGATCGCACCCCGCTTGCGGCGCATACGGCCTTCGAAGTTCCCTCCCTCGAACCCATGGTGTCCGATCTGAGAGCGCGTGGGGTCGACGTGATCCTGAGCGAGTTCGTGGAGGGTCAGGCCTTTTTGATGGATCCCTCCGGCAACGTCCTTGAGCTGAACGCGCCGATCTGACCCGGCTGATTATGCTGGTTGCCGACCGCCGCGCTTCAACCGGGCGCGGTCCGGGACCTATGCACACCGGTCTGGAAGGGCACGGGCGCTCCTCTTAGGCTTGCAAACCGAGCCTCGGCCGCGCGCTTGAAGGTGTCGGCATCGATCAATCGGCGATGAAATCGCTGACCAAGGCGGCGATTTCATCCGGCGCCTCCAGCGCAGCCAGATGGCCAGCATTCCTGATCAACCGAAAGGCGGAGCCCGGTATGGCGTCGCTGAGCGACTGGACGATATGGGGCGGGACCATCTGATCGCGTTCGGCCGCGATGACCAAGGTCCGCGCTTGAATTTCGGAAGGATCGATTGGCTCCGCCGCGACAAGCGCCTCCTGCCGGCGTGCGGAAGCTTGCGCGGACGGCATGGTGGTCAGATCCGCCAAGCGGGCGATCAGTTCTGGATGCGAGGCCACATATTCCGGGCTGGACATCAGTTCTGCGATATCCCGGTCGCCGGCGGGGCCCAGGGCGCTGAGTTCCGCGCGACGCATTATTCCTGTCGGATACAGTGATCTTAGGCTGGAGTGGCCGGGCCAACAGAGACCAAGCACCAGGTGATCAACCCGATCCGGCCAATGACTCGCGAGATGTTGAGCGAGAAGGCCGCCTAAGGAATTACCGAGCACATGGAAGCGCTCATAGCCCAGCGAGGCCATGAGCGCGACAGCATCGCCGGCGACATCCCGAAGGCTATAGCTTGCTGGCGCGGGGGCAACCCATCGCGTCGATCCGCAATCGCGCTGGTCGAAGGACACGCTGAACACCTTATCTCCCAGCGCGTCCTGCAAGGCGTTGTAGACACGATGGTCGCCCTCACGCCCGTGAAACATGACCAGCGGGACTCCACGGCCGCTAGCGCGATAAGCCACGTCGAGCGCGCCGAGTTGAACATGGGTAACGCCGCCGTCCATAGGTCCCCCTTCTGCGTCTCCACCAAGGATGCGCTGTAGCCATTGTTTGTCGTGGGCCAGGCGCACGGACGTCGCGGAAATGCGATTCTGCTTTGAACAACTCGGCGCGCGGTCCTAAAGGCGACGACACTACGTCATCCCCGCCAGCCCACGCCCAATCAAGTAGTCATAGCGGACATGCCGCAGCGGTATTCAATGCTGTGGGCAGTTTGCGGGGGCGAGAGCCACGCCCACCCCCGCGGGCGCATCGATCGTCTGTGATGACGCAAAGAGCGGCGGCGTTACCTCCGACCGCCGGCCATATTATCTTAAATCAACGAGCGCCGATGTCGTCTGCGCACCCCCGAACTCACGAATCAAGTGCGGCGCCATCGTCGCTTTTGACGACCCAATCTCAGCTGGAGGAGGGCCCTCATAGCGAGCTGTTGGCCATCCGCCATCCTCTGTCAGCGCCCGCGTATGCTCGATGAACATCTCCGTTAGCCGTCGCACCGCGGCGGATCCAATGCGTTCGAACGACGTGGCGATCACCCAAGACGCCTGGAAATCCATGATCGGGATCGCAACAAGATCGTCTGCCCGGTCCGGATCCAGAACACCACAGGGCGCCAATCCCAAACCGGCGCCCGCCGCAACCAAATCTATCACAAGCGAAGCGCTATTCACCTCGCAGCGGACGTCTGGCTTGACCCCGATATCGCTAAAGGCCTCGTCAAGACGAAGGCGCAGGGCGTCGGGGTATCCGCAGAGGATCAACGGCAGGTCCACGAGGTCTCTAACGCTGATAGTCTCCCCGAACCTTTTAGCTATGGCGGCTGGACACAGGAGGCAATGGTTGACTGTAAAGAGCGGTGTATAGTTCAGGCTGCGAGCCTGAGCGGATGTCGTGACGATCGCGATATCGATTTGGCCGCTCGCGACGCCCTCGCGCAATGGACCGCTCGCGTTTTGAATGACGCTCAAGGTCGCACTGGGAAATTGCTTGATGAATTCTGCCGCCACTGGCGCCGTCAGTATAGACTGCAGGGAGGGTGGAATCCCCAGCACCACGGCGCCGTGGGGGGTATCCATGTCGGCCGCCATCCCATCCGTAAGCCGCTGCATGTCACGAAGGACGGTCGTGACATGGGCGTAAAGCTGGGTGCCCGCCTCGGTTAGCGTGACGCCAGCGCTGTGGCGGACGAACAGCGACTGGCCAAGCTCCTCCTCCAATTTCGCTATGGAGCGGCTTAGAGCGGGTTGGGCAATCCGCAACTGCTGACCGCCGCGCACAAAGCTATGCGCATCGGCGATCGTCTTGAAATATCGCAGCTGTCGTAAATCCATTAGACCCTCCGAACAGGCCGCCTGGCCAATCGACGGGCACGCCGTCCATTGGCCACAAACGGGTGGGCCGACAATCGTTGGTGCATTCGTCAGCAGACCATTCGACCGACCGATAGTGAACGCAATCGAACTCTTCGTCCACACGGACGCGGACCTCGGCGAAGGTCGCACCATGGCGCTGTTGTCTCCGCTACCGCGCGACGATATGCGATGCAGGGCTGGCCGAGGCTGCAATTGCTACCGTTTGCTTCGAGGCTAAGCACCGTGTGGACCGGATTGCATTAATTTCTCCAAGACATCGCCGACACCAGCAGCTGCCTCGACTACCGCCGCTGGCGGCCGCATGACCGAACGTTGTTATCCGCCACGCTTCATTCCCCTATAGGCAATCCAACCTGCTCTTGCGCGATGCCATTTGGGTATTCGAGCCATGAGAATTTGGCTTTGGCGCGGTCGGCGGCGCGCCGAATAACCTTCGCGCCAAGGGCTCGGTAATTTCCGCGCTGGCGCAACAGGGACAAGCCGATCAACATAAATACATTTTCATCGACGCGTCTGAGAAGAAATTCGCAACACGCATCAATACCGCGCCAGGTCTATAGCGCAACACACCAAGCGCCAGGAAATGCAAGCTCGAGTAAATTCAACTAAACATGCATTTAACTCAGGCTCCAAGCATTGAGATGATTGTTGTGAATATGATTATTCTGAAGGGGTGGCGGCGATGATAGACTACCATGGAGCTCGGCTTTGACGGCCTTTACGACGCGGCCGGAACTCGCCGGCACATTCGGCGCGGTCGCCTCCACGCACTGGATCGCAAGCAGTGTCGGCATGAAAATCCTGGAGTCCGGCGGGAATGCGTTCGATGCGGCCGCCGCGGTTGGGTTCGTGATGCAAATCGTCGAGCCACATTTGAGCGGTCCCGCAGGGGACGTTTCCATCATGTTGGCGCGCTACGAAGATGAGGAGCCAACCGTAATCTGCGGGCAGGGCGGGGCGCCAGCCAAGGCGTCCCTAGCCGAGTTCGAGCGACTGGGGCTTGACCTGATTCCGGGCACTGGATCGCTTGCGCCCTGCGTCCCTGGCGCATTCGGCGCGTGGCTAACGATGCTACGGGATTGGGGCACCATTACATTGCGGGCCGCACTTGAGCCCGCGATAGGCTACGCCCTGGGCGGACACCCGATCCATTTCAACACCGTCGACATGATCCGGACGGTCAAGCCGCTGTTCGAAACGGAGTGGACGACTTCGGCGGAGATCTTTTTGCCCGGCGGACAGCTCCCCGCCGCTGGATCCCTATTTCGCAACCCCGTTCTCGGCGATCTCTACAACGAAATCATCCGTCATAGCGAAACCGCGACGGGCGACCGCGAGCGGCAGATCGATGCGGGGTTGCGTTACTGGTACGAGGGGCCGGTCGCCCTCAAAATCGATCAGTTCAGCAACACCGAGGAAGTCTTCGACGTCAGCGGCCGCCATCATCACGGGCTCCTCGGCGCCGATGACATGAGCGGTTGGCGTCCGTCAATTGAGCGGCCGCTGGGCGTGACCTATCGCGGTCACGAGGTTTTCAAATGCGGCGGCTGGAGCCAGGGACCGGCCCTTCTTCAGGCCCTGAAGATTCTCGAGCGCTACGACATCGGTTCCCTTGATGATGAGGGACCCGAGTTCGTCCACCTGGTCACTGAAGTGTTGAAGCTGGTCATGGCCGATCGGGACGCCTGGTACGGCGACGACCCGGCGGCGCCGATCGAGGCGCTGTTGAGCGACAGCTACGCCAGTGTGCGAGCAAGCCTCATCAACGAGACCGCAAGCCTTGACCTTCGTCCCGGCGCGCCCCTCGGTCGGACGCCGGTTCTTCCATCGATACGGGCCCCAGAAGCCGGTGGGGCCGGTGCGGAAGGCGGCGGCGGCGAGCCGACCTTCGCAAATCTCGCCGAATCTCCCGCGAGCGCTGAGGTGGACGGCGTGCGCGGCGACACCTGCCACGTCGACGTCGTTGACCGTTGGGGCAACATGGTCTCGGCCACCCCATCCGGCGGCTGGCTGCAGTCGAACCCGGTCATACCTGGCCTCGGCTTTCCCTTGGGGACCCGTCTGCAGATGTTCCTTCTGGAG
>Ga0302308_10003428_pt1 | contig 12604 bp, 5 predicted proteins | sample III_Palsa_E3_3_FD_200531 | JGI IMG/M metagenome (GOLD analysis project Ga0302308, IMG submission 200531) | Peat permafrost microbial communities from Stordalen Mire near Abisko, Sweden - III_Palsa_E3_3 | ecosystem: Environmental > Terrestrial > Soil > Palsa > Peat permafrost | place: Sweden... | reverse complement strand
CTACGAAGTGGAGGTAGCCGGATTGCAGCAGATGCTCCTCGATGCCGTTCATCAGCATGGTAAAGTAGCCCTCACTGAACTCTGGGACGATCACCCCGACAGTGAATGTCTGGCGGGTTCGCAACGAGCGAGCAATCGGGTTGGGGCGATAATCCAGACGCTTTGCTGCCTCAAGGACCCTGTGCCGCGTAGTGGGGGCAATGGCCGCAGCACCAGGGGCATTGTTCATTACCAGCGAAACGGTTGCCGGCGACAGGCTAAGGTATTCGGCCAGTACTTTCAGGTTGACGGGCTTTAAATCTGCCGAGCTTGCTTTACGCGTTGTCATCGTACCAATCGTTGTACCACTTGTAGCCATCGGGGTGTGCCATCGGGCGGGAAACTGCCTGGCTGCAACAGGCCGCGACTCTCATTCTGTCTGACCAATTGGCTCTTCCTGAAAACTGAAAGAAGTCTCTAGGCTAGCGTGACATTCTCCTGTTATGCTTTCACGCTGTACGCTATTATCTGGAACTAAATCGTTTCAGTGAATTAAATACGCCTCATACAACGAGTGGGAGCTGCCCCAGACCCGCCTCTGCAATGAGCCTTAATAAGGGACCGCAACCCATGAAGATCGGCCGCTTTTTTTGGATTACCTGTATGTCTTTGACGTTAGGGCTCACACAGGCGAGCGCCGGGCAAACAGCGGGGACTTCTACGCCTGACATTGCCAAGGGACAGCCGTGGATGAATGCCGCGCTTGATCCAGACAGACGCGCGGATCTGGTGCTCCACGAGATGACCCTGGACGAGAAGATCCAGATGGTACATGGAACCGGCTGGGGGGTGTTGCGGCCCGGAGAGCCGATAGCACCCGGGCACAATCTCGGCGCCGGGTACACGCCTGGGATTCCGCGATTGAATCTCCCCGGCATCAATCTTGCAGACTCTGCGGTGGGTATTCGGATGGCAGCCATGCAGAGTCGCTACGCTACGCTGCTGCCCTCTGTGACCGGGCTGGCGGCCAGTTGGGATCCATCGGCGGCCTATCTCTATGGCTCGGTGATCGGTCGCGAGTTGCGCGCCCAGGGCTTCAATATGTCGATCGGTGGTGGGGTGGACCTAATCCGGGAGCCACGCAACGGACGGAACTTTGAGTATGCGAGCGAAGACCCAATACTCGCCGGAACCATGGTGGGCCAGCTCGCTTTGGGCGTTCAATCCAATCATGTGATGGGCGACATCAAGCACTATGCACTGAACGACCAGGAGACAGGACGCAACACGCTGAACGCGGTGCTGGATCTCCGCGCAATGCGCGAGACCGATTTGCTGGCGTTTCAGATCGCCATTGAGATGGCGCATCCAGCGGGGGTGATGTGCTCTTACAACCGTGTGAACGGCGACTTTTCGTGCGAGAACGACTACCTGCTCAATAAGGTTCTGAAACATGATTGGGGCTTCAAGGGATGGGTTTTGTCGGATTGGGATGGAACCCATAGCACCGTCAAGGCAGCGCTCGCGGGACTTGATATGGAACAACCCAGTGGTACTTACTTCGGCGCTCCGCTGAAGGATGCTGTGCAAAGCGGTAAGGTGCCGGCAACACGACTGGATGATATGGTTCATCGAATTCTTCGCAGCATGTTTGCCACCGGCGTAGTAGACGCTCCACCGCTGCGGAGTGTGGTCGATCCCTTCCGTGGACGTGACGATGCGCAGAAGATCGAAGAGGAGAGCATCGTTCTATTGCAGAACAAGGGCGGAATCCTCCCGCTCTCGCCGGGGCAGGCACACAGTATCGCTGTGATTGGAGCACATGCAGACTTCGGTGTGCTTTCCGGTGGCGGATCAGCCCAGGTGGATGCGCCAGGAGGAACGCCAGGGGGATCGGAGTGGGGCAAGCCGGTTTACTTCCCTTCCTCGCCGTTGCGATACATCAAGGAGCAGGCTGGATCGGATGCCGCCATCACGTTCGATTCAGGTGCTGATCCAGCTAAGGCTGCCAGAGTTGCTGCGAACGCTCAGGTTGCCATAGTTTTCGTTCAACAATGGATGACCGAAGGTCAGGACTCAGCAACGCTAAGCTTGCCCGATAACCAGGATGCGCTGGTCGCCGCTGTTGCCGCGGCGAACGCAAATACCATCGTTGTGCTTGAGACGGGAGGGCCGGTGTCGATGCCGTGGAGCAGCCAGGTAAAGGGCATCCTTGAAGCATGGTATCCGGGCATTGGCGGAGCTCAGGCGCTTGCGAACGTGCTATTCGGTCGCGTGAACGTGTCGGGAAAACTACCCGTAACTTTTCCTGCACACGACTCCGATCTTCCGCATCCACACATCGCCGGCCTGACGGAACATACGGCGAACAACGGGATGAACGCGGCCAACTCCAATCAACAGGAGCAGCCGGGGAACTTTACGGTCGATTACAACGTGGAAGGCATGAAGGTGGGCTATCGCTGGTTTCAGAGCAAAGATACGCAGCCGCTTTTTCCGTTCGGCTTTGGCTTGAGCTATACGAACTTCAGTTACAGCAATCTGCATGCCGATCCTAATGCCAAGAGCGTCACCTTTACCTTGCAGAATACGGGGACGCGACTGGGAGATGAGATCGCTGAAGTGTATGTAACCCTGCCGAATGCTGCGGAAGAACACTTTCGAAAGTTAGTCGCATGGCAAAGAGTTTCACTGGCGCCGGGCGCGAGCAAGACCGTGACTATCCCATTGGATCCGCTTTACCTCTCTATTTATTCAACAGCAGACGATGGATGGCATCGGATTGCGGGCAAGTATGGCATTGAGGTGGGCTCCTCTTTATCGAGCCTTCCGCTTCATGAATCGTTGAACCTGGGCTCTCAATAACAATTTGTAGATTGAAGCAAAAGGCGGTCCACTATTGTGTCCGTGACTATGATTCGGCAATTCGCTTTGGTTAGCGGTTTCTTGTTGGTCTGCCTTCCTGTGATGTCGCAGGAAAAGGCAGTTTATTCGAACCCCTTGCTCCCTGTTGAGGCGCGTATTACCGACTTGCTTGCGCGCATGACCCTAGAGGAGAAGATCGACGCGTTTGGCACCAACCCTACCGTGCCGCGACTTGGGGTGGTGGGCACGGGGCATGTGGAGGGCCTGCATGGGCTCGCGCTCGGTGGCCCCGGAGGCTGGGAAGGGCGAAATCAGACCGTCATCCCAACGACGCAATTTCCGCAAGCCCGCGGGCTCGGCCAGACATGGGACCCGGAGCTGCTGCGGCAGGCTGCGGCCATCGAAGCTTATGAAACACGCTATGCGTTCGGTAAATATCATCGCGGCGGGTTGGTCGTGCGAGCGCCAAACGCGGACTTGAGCCGGGACCCTCGTTGGGGTCGCAGTGAAGAGTCGTATGGCGAAGACCCATTTCAGACAGGCACAATGGCTACGGCGTTTGCACGCGGCCTGCAGGGAGACGGAACATATTGGATGACGGCTTCGCTGCTCAAACACTTCCTCGCCAACAGCAATGAAGATGGCAGAGATGGCTCATCCTCCGATTTCGATGAAAGACTCTTCCATGAGTACTATGCCGTGCCGTTCCGCATGGCGATAGAGGATGGCAAAGCCAACGCGTTTATGACTTCTTATAACGCGTGGAATCACATGCCGATGACGGCCAACCCAGTGCTGCGGGATGTCGTTATGCGCGATTGGGGTTTCGATGGCATTATCTGCACCGATGCAGGCGCCCTAACGAATATGGTTAAGGCGCATCATGTGTTCCAAACCATGCCTGAGGCGGCAGCAGCAGCGATCCATGCGGGCATCAATCAATTCCTCGATACTTATAAGCCTGCTGTAGAAGACGCTTTGAAGCAAGGGATATTGAAAGAGGCGGACCTGGATAAAAATCTTCGTGGAGTATTTCGGGTCATGGTGCGGCTCGGGATGCTCGATCCGAATTCACGGGTACCGGAAGCACGCATAGGGCTCGACAATAGCACTGGCGAAGACCCATGGAACAAGTCTGCCTCTCATGCGCTGGTTCGTAAGGTAACCGACGAATCCATCGTTTTGTTGAAGAACCAAAGCGAACTGCTTCCGCTCGATAGTAGCCGTCTGAAGTCCATCGCCGTGATCGGGCCACTCGCCAATAAGGTCGCGTTGGACTGGTATAGCGGAACTCCACCTTATGTGGTGACTCCGCTGGAAGGAATTCGCATTCGTGCCGGCTCTGGAGTAAAGGTTGAATCTTCCGATGGCACTGATCTGAGCGAAGTCTCGGCTCTCGCGAAGCGATCCGATATTGCCATTGTTATTATCGGAAATCATCCCACCTGCGATGCAGGCTGGATGAAGTGCCCGGTGCCGAGCGATGGAAAGGAAGCGATCGACCGCAAGAGCTTGACACTGGCACAAGAGGAGATCGCGAGAGCCGCGCTGGCCGCGAATCCGAAGACAATTGTGGTGCTTCAGACCAGCTTTCCCTACACCACTCTTTGGACGGACGAGCATATCCCCGCGATCCTGGAGATGACCCACAACAGCCAGGAACAGGGTAACGCCCTCGCCGATGTACTCTTCGGGGATTACAACCCGGCCGGACGCCTTACGCAAACCTGGGTTCACTCCGAAGCTGACCTTCCGCCGATGATGGACTACAACATCCGGCATGGACGTACCTATCTCTATTTGAAGTCGAAACCGCTCTACGCATTCGGATATGGTCTGAGTTACACGACCTTCGCATACTCGCATCTTCAGGTAAGTAGGACGAAGCTGGCCTCAAAAGAGATTGCGACGGTGAGTGTCGATGTACGAAACACCGGCCCGCGAGATGGCGACGAGGTTGTTCAGCTCTATGTCTCGCACAAGCGCTCGACTGTGGAACGGCCGGTCGAAGAACTCAAAGGCTTCCAGCGAATCACGCTGAAGGCCGGCCAGAGCCACACCGTAACGCTTCCACTCGCCGCGAAAGACCTCGCTTACTGGCAAGACAGCAGCCACGCCTTTATGGTCGAACCGGATTCGGTCGAGATTCGCGTAGGTGGCTCATCCGACAATCTCCCACTACAAGCTACCGTCCAGGTGGTACGGTAACTTTCGAGAATTTTACGGCGCCAAAGGAGCACGAGATGGTTGTAAACGTATCCTCGAAGACAAATCGCAGCGCATACATCCGAGCGCTATTGCTTACATGCGTGACAGCCGGCTGCTGCGTGCCCGCAACAGCGCAACAACTTACTCTGGCGCGTAATGAAGCCACAGTTGTTGTCGAACCGTATGCTCCGAACATTGTGCGAGTAACCATAAGCCTACTGAAGCCACAGGCACTGGCTGGACCAGGCTATGGCATCATTGCAAAGCCACAAACAAAGGGCTGGACAACCGAGTCCAATACTTCCGGGGACACGCTGCAATCGTCCCGGATGATCGTGAAAGTGTCGCCGCAGGGTGGCCCTTATAAACCCACCGGCACAGCCGCCGATATTGCGAAGTTCTTCAATGGTTCCACGCCATGGGTAGGGCTTTCGATCAAAACGCCCGAGGGCGAGACACTACTCGACATGCAGGGCTGGCAGATGTCCGTACCCAATCATAAGGATGGCAACGCGGACAGACTCTACGATCGGCGGCCGTCGGACGACCCTTTCTATGAGGTTGGAGCAACATTCAAAGCCCCTCCGGATGAGCACTACTACGGCCTTGGACAGAACCAGGAAGGCTACATGGATCGTCGCGGCCATGTGCTCCGCTGCGCCCATGACTATAATGCGCCGGGCGGCCAGAGCGTCTGCGTTCCCTTCATGGTCAGTAGCAAAGGCTATGGCCTGGTGTGGGACAACCCCTCGCGCACTACTGTCGCGTTTGCGCTGAATGATTCAACTCGGTGGACCTCCGACGTAGGGCAACGTGTCTCGTTCTTCGTGATCGCCGGCAAGACTTACGACGAAATCTACGAAGGCTACCGGCTCCTTTCGGGTGAAACGCCGATGCTGCCCAAGTCTGCCTATGGCTACATCCAATGCAAGCAGCGCTACTCCAGCCAGGCGGAGTTGATGGCTGTTGCCAAGGGCTATCGCGATCGTCATCTGCCGATCGACGACCTTGTCATCGATTGGTTCCACTATACGGAGATGGGCGAGATGAACATGGACCCCGCGAAGTGGCCCGACCCTGTTGCAATGAACAAAGAGCTGCACGCTATGAATTTCCACGTGATGATCAGCGTGTGGCCACGCTTTGTTCCAGAAGACCGCTACTACGCGACTGTATTGAAGAACGACTGGTTTGAGAAGCTCGCCGACGGCACGCCGACCAACGGCCTTCCCTACGATCGCGCGGGCTCCGACATCGATACAACAAATCCTGCTGCCGCAAAGTGGTATTGGGACATCGTGAAGACGAACTACGTCGCAAAGGGCTTCGATGCCTTCTGGGCAGATGAGACGGAACCTGATCTCCCACCGAACGGCAGCTACTTTCACATCGGTCCCGGCACAGAGTTCTTCAACACCTATCCGCTGTTTCACACGGCAGCTTTCTACAACGGAATGCGCGCGGACATGAAGGAGCGCGCACTCATTCTCGCTCGTGATGCTTATCTCGGTGCGCAGCACAATGGAACGATCTTCTGGTCGTCCGACATAAGCGGCAACTGGGATACATTGCGGCGCGAGCTGCCTACGGGCATCAACTTCGTAGCATCGGGAACGCCCTACTGGAGCACTGACATCGGCGGCTGGCAATACCTTCCCGGCTATCACAAGCCCGATCGTCCAGTGCTGATCGATCCCTCCGATGCACGCGATGAAGTAGGTCACTACGACGACTACCCGGAGCTGTACGTGCGCTGGTTTGAGTACGGCGCCTTCCAACCGAACTTTCGCACTCACGGCAGCCGTCCGCAGAACGAAGTCTGGTCCTATGGCAAACAGGCCGAGCCCATCCTCGAAAAGTATCTCCGTCTTCGCTATGAGTTGATGCCCTACCTGTATTCGCTCGGGTATCACACCCATCAAACAGGTGCGCCGTTTATGCGTGGCCTGTTTATGGACTTCGGCAATGACCCTAAGGTCGCGGACATTGGTGACGAGTATATGTTTGGACCGGCATTGCTCGTGGCGCCTGTGACCGAACAGGGCCGTACCAGTCGAACGGTCTATCTGCCCGCGGGAACAGATTGGTACAACTTCTGGACCAACGAGCGCGTTCATGGTGGAGAAACAATCACCGTAAACGCGCCGATTGATGTGATCCCTCTTTTTGTACGCGCGGGATCCATCATCCCAATGGGAACGGTTGTGGAGAGCACAAACGACACGCAGAAGATCGCCAAAGTGCGTGTTTACGCCGGCGCCGATGGCGACTTCAATCTATATCGCGACGATGGCACAACCTATGGCTACGAAAAAGGAGACTACGAGGTATCCCATCTCCACTGGTCGGATGCTGATGCGAAGCTCACACATACTGGGGCTCCCGTCGGTTTTGTTGCGGACAAAGACGTGATTGATATCATTGGCGGGTCGTCGAAGCCTTAGTACTTTCGTCCTACAAAACAGAGGTCGCAATAGATGAGCTCCCCCAGTCGTCGCAGTTTTCTCGGTTGGCTTTCCGCTACGCTTGGTAGCTCAGCCTTTCTGCCCCGCTTGAGCGTCGGTCAAGTGACTGCTGTCACACTTGACGACGCTTCGAATCCTCCGATGCTTTGGTACACCCAGCCGGCCAAAGAATGGGCCGAGGCGCTGCCCATCGGCAATGGAAGCCTCGGCGCCATGGTCTTTGGCGGCGGTAATGATGGCTCTCCCGCCAACGAGCTGCTGCAACTAAACGACGACACACTATGGTCTGGATTTCCTAAGGACGGCAACAATCGTGATGCCAGCAAGCATCTCGCCGATGTGCGTCACGCTGTTCTCCAAGAAAAGAACTATCACCTTGCCGATACGCTTTGCCGAAAGATGCAGGGCAAATTCGCTGAGGCCTATCAGCCACTTGGCAATCTTCACATTGCGTTTACTCATGCCGGGTCTATCAGCAACTACCGCAGAGAACTTAATCTCGACTCTGCGTGCACACGCACCAGCTATGAGACCAATTCCGCCTCCTTCGTGCGCGAAGCCTTCGTCTCGAACCCTGACCAGGTACTGGTCCTGCGTGTAACGTCCAGCCAGCCGCATCAACTCAACTGTGTGCTGTCGCTCGATGGAGACTTGCAAATTGCCACGAAGTCTATAGGCGGGAATCAGCTCATCCTTACCGGGAAAGCGCCTTCGCATGTGGCTGGCGCGGGTCACCCACAGGGCGAAAAGCCCGTTGAGTCGTCGGATAAGCCGGGTGAGGGAATGTACTTCGCTGCGGCCATGCACGTTGCCGTAGAGGGCGGCAGCGTTGCTGCATCGGGAAATGAGCTAACGGTCAAAGACGCCACAAGCTTCATTGTGCTTCTCACGTCTGCCACAGGCTATCGCGGCTTCCACTCCATGCCCGATACGCCGTTGGAGCAAGTTGTAGCCGAAGCGCAGAAGAAGCTCGCTGAAGCTCAACAGAAAACCTTCACCACCTTGCGTGACCGGCATAGAATCGACCATCAGCGGTTATTCCGGCGTGTTTCTCTGGAGCTTGGCAGCGGCGATCACGATCAAGCAACAGACCAGCGTCTTGCGAGTTTCGGTGCTGCACCTGACCCTTCCCTGCTTGCGCTTTACTTTCAGTACGGCCGCTATCTGCTGATCTGTAGCTCGCGACCCGGATCACAACCGGCGAACCTGCAGGGGCTTTGGAACTATCAGGTCACGCCGCCCTGGGGCAGCAACTGGACCTCGAACATCAACATCGAGATGAACTATTGGCTGGCGGAGACCTGCAACCTCAGCGAATGCGCGTTGCCTCTCTTCGATCTCATCGCGGGGTTAAGCCAAACCGGTGCCATCACCGCCAGAGAAACCTATGCTCTGCCAGGCTGGGCGGCACATCACAACCTCGACCTGTGGCGAACCTCCAATCCGGTCGGAGAAGGTGTTGGTCAACCGACGTGGGCGAACTGGGGCATGGCCGGTCCGTGGCTTTGCTCGCACCTTTACGAACACTTCCTCTTCACCGGGGATCGTGCCTTTCTTAAAACCAGTGCATGGCCTCTGATGAAGGGTTGTGCGGAGTTCTGCCTTGCGTGGCTGATCGACGATGGCAGCGGCCACCTGACCACCTGCCCATCAGAGTCGACCGAGAACGATTTCCTCGCGCCCGATGGAAAACCCGCCATGACCAGCGCCGGCTGCACTATGGATATGGCTCTCATCCGCGAGCTATTTTCCAATTGCATTGCCACAGCGAAGACATTGGGCATCGACGAAGCTTTCGCGGAGAGACTACAGAGTTCGATCCCGCGCTTGATCCCTTACCAGGTCGGCAAGTACAGACAGTTGCAGGAGTGGTCGGTTGATTTCGAAGAACACACCCCCGGACAGCGCCACATGTCGCATCTTTATCCGCTCTATCCGGGAAGCCAGATCAAGCCGCGCGAGACGCCGGAACTGGCCAAAGCCGCACGGGTCTCGCTCGAACGCCGCCTCGCGAATGGTGGCGCTTACACGGGATGGAGCCGCGCCTGGGCAATCGCCTTCTGGGCTCGACTGCTCGATGGCGATAAGGCATGGGAGTCACTTTCCATGCTGATGCAGCACAGCACGAACAGCAGCCTGCTGGACACTCATCCGGGAGGCAATGGCGCCATCTTCCAGATCGACGGCAACCTTGGCGCCACTGCGGCCATCGCCGAGTTGCTGCTGCAAAGCCACGGGCACAGCATCGACCTGTTGCCCGCTCTCCCAACAGCATGGCCTCAGGGCAAGGTCACGGGGCTCCGCAGTCGCGGCGGGTTATCGGTCGATCTTGAATGGGCCGCCGGACAAGCAACCTCCTGCACACTGCGTCCAGACAGGACCGGAAGATATTTATTGCGTGCGCCAAGCGGTCAGACTATCGCAGCGGTAAAGAACGGTGCGCAGGTAATCCCATTCAAACCTGAACGCGATAGCGTCGTCGCCACAACATTGCAGGCAGGACGAAGCTATCTTGTCCACTTCAGCGGACGAGATGTAGTTGCCTGAAAGGATCTGGTGAATCGCCATCATGCATCGCCGTGACGTCCTCAAGATAGTTGGTAGCGCCTTCGCCTCAAGCGCCCTGCCCCACGTGCTGCGGGGCGAGACAGCGCCAGCCGCTGCCACCTTCACCATCGGTCGAAAAACCATCACGACGATACCTTCCGATTTCACTGGCCTCAGCTACGAGTCCGCACAGCTCGCAAACCCCAGCTTCTTTTCCGCTTCCAACACCGAACTGGTAAGGCTCTATCGCGAGCTCTCAACACAGGGTGTCCTGCGTACTGGCGGCAACCTCAGTGCCTTCTCCGCGTGGTGTGACGATCCCTCCATTCCCCTCACCGCCATAGAGAAAGCGGCCATCGATCGCGGCAAGCACTACTGGGAATGGGCGCTCTGCGATCCAACCATCGCCAGGGGAAACCACGAAGTGGTCTTCACGCCGGCGTCTATCGAAGCGCTTGCAGGCTTCCTCGACGCCACCGGGTGGAAACTGCTCTACGGCCTTAATTTCGGAACAGGCACACCCGAGCAAGCCGCTGCTGAAGCTGCCTGTGTGCAGAAGCTGGTTGGTAAAAATCTCATCGGCTTTCAACTCGGCAATGAGGTCGACTTCTGGGCAGGAGGCCTTCGTCCGAAGGACTGGGACTTTGACCGATACCTCTCTCAGTGGACGGAGTGGGTTCGGATCATCCGCTCAAAAACGGGCGATGCCGCTTTCGCCGGACCGGATATAGCCGTCCGTCTTGATTGGGTGGAGAAGATGGCCGAGCAGCTGAAGAAGGAAGTCGTGCTGCTCACCGGCCATCATTATGCGATGGGGCCAGCCGGCGACCAGCGGATGAACGCCGCGCATCTACTCAGCCCCGATCTTGAAGTTGTCAAAGAGATCGGCGTCGCCCAACGCGCCAAAGCCATTGCGGGCGTCGGTTACCGTGTGACCGAATGCAGCTCCTGCTTCCACGGCGGCCAACCCGGCGTCTCAAACGCTTATGCCTCCGCTCTCTGGAGCGCGGATTATCTGCTCGCTCTCGCGCAGGGCGGTCATACCGGCGTCAACCTGCACAGCGGCGGCGAGGGTATCTACTCTCCCATCACCGGCGATAAGGACAGGGGTTTTACAAGACAGCCGCTGTACTTCGGCATGAAGTTTGCCCAGCAATTTGCCGGAGTCTCCATGCTCCATAGCACCCTATCTGCCGGCAACGCCAACGTCACAGCTTACGCCGGCTACAAGCAGGGCAGCTTGCTCGTTGCGCTAATCAACAAAGAGCCCACCCCGGTGGCGATAGACGTCGCTCTCGCCGGTCTCGAAAGAGCAAGACTGATCGAGACATGGAAACTCTCCGCACCCGCCATCGACAGCACAACAGGTACCACCTTCGCGAAGGTCGATCTCACGAGTACAGTCGCACATGGAAAAGAGATCGACCACTTTCAACTCGCGCCCTATACGGCGATCCTCGCGCGATACAGTTGAGCCGACCATACTGTGTCTTTATTATTACGTTCGACACTTCAGAATTAGGCTAATGCGATGACGAGGAAGGCGGGTTGGCCGTTGTAGTTGGTGGCAAAGCAGGAGGAACTGGATCAGGCGGCAGAGGTAAGCTAACTTCGAGGCTCCCCATACGGTTGTTGGACACATCCCGCACCGCAAGCCGAAGCGAATGCGCCCCGACCGGCGCCAATATATTGATCGGCACATGGTATCCACCTTCCTGCATAAGCACCCAGCGGTCAGGATGAATAACATCCTGAATCCGAACGCGCGTGCCGTTCAAAACAAGCCCATCTCCGTTATAAGAAACCGCAGCAAACTCAAGGTCGTCGCGGCGTACCTGATCGGACCCGAGCGACAGGTTGAGTTGCCTTGGCAGCAGGACATACTCGACAACATATCGCTGTAGCATGACGTGCGACTGCAACTCCTGCTCAGTCCTTCGCTTGCTTTTGGAGGCCATCGCCTCAAAGCGAACAAGCTCCTGCATCTGTTCTGGAGTGGCTGCGATGGGGTCGCCTTCAGGGACAATGTGAGCCTCAAAGAAGAGATCGTGTGCCTCGGGCGCACCGTGTTCGAGCGGGACGAGCATGGGATCGGAGGCGGTCTCCTGCTGCACGTCGGCCGCAGTTTCGAGATCGCGGGCAAAATAACTGCGTCGATAAGCAAGCCGATATCCGGGCTGTGTTAGCTCGACGCGGATCTTTCGCAGTCTTCCGTCGTATGTTCGGTTGCTGGGAGAGTACGACAGCGTGTAGTAGATGGAAGCTTCTTCGATGGCTTCAACCGCGGCCTCCTTAAGGCCGTTGGTGTTGTAGAAGGCGCGGCCACCGGTCTGCTCGCCAATGGTATCCATGGTGGCGTGCTCAGAAGCTAGTTGTTGGGAGAAATCTCGAATTGCCTTCGAGTCTTTCCCTTGCCCCGGTTCAAAAGTCTGCCTGCTTGCCGCGGAGAACATACTGTTCGTCTGCAGTCCACGCACATCGACGGGGTATACGGCGACATGGCTCAAGTTGAGCATGTCTGTCGCCTCAATAATCTCCGA
>Ga0302308_10003425_pt1 | contig 12612 bp, 13 predicted proteins | sample III_Palsa_E3_3_FD_200531 | JGI IMG/M metagenome (GOLD analysis project Ga0302308, IMG submission 200531) | Peat permafrost microbial communities from Stordalen Mire near Abisko, Sweden - III_Palsa_E3_3 | ecosystem: Environmental > Terrestrial > Soil > Palsa > Peat permafrost | place: Sweden... | reverse complement strand
TAAAGGAATCGCCGGCGAACCATTCGGACTTCGACAGCTCGCTCTCTATGAAGCCGAAGTGCAGTTTCAATTGCGGGTCGATGAAACTGTCCTGCATGGTCCGCGCGATGCGGCGCGCGATAGGCTTGACGAAAAACGGCATGGGCGCGCTGGCGATGCGCAACGCCACCAGCTTGAGCAACAGCGGCGGCATGGCGGAGCCTTCGGCGTAGTGCATCCAATAGTTGTAGCGGATGCGTTCAGGCGTGGCCCCATGCGGGGGCGAGAAACGCCCTTGTCCGTAACGTTCGTTCAGGTACTCCATGATCGCGCCAGACTCGGCGATCGTCTGGCCGTCGTCCGTGATGACCGGAGACTTCCCCAGCGGATGCACAGCGCGCAACTCGGGCGGCGCGAGCATGGTGTTGGGATCGCGCTGATAACGCTTGATTTCGTAGTCGACGCCCAATTCTTCCAGCATCCAGAGCACGCGTTGCGAACGGGAATTGTTGAGGTGGTGAACAATGAGCATGGAAGATTGCCGTAGGGGTTTAAATCCGGGGTTGAAGTCCAGCCACAAACGCGCCAAGAATACAACATGGCTGCGTATGGGCGTTCGTATTCACACCGAGGCAATCCTCAGTTTAGTGTCGAATTCGTGGGGTAAGGCCCGCTTTGTGCAACACGCATGAACGAACGCGATTTGCCGTTCTCTGCTTTTTCTCGTTTCCAGATCAAAACAACGCAAAAGGACAATTCAATGACCCTGGTTATTTATCTGTTGGGCTGGCTGATACTGATTGGCGGCGTGTCATGGGCGCTGGTCGCCATGCATGTGGCGCAACACACCATCATGATTGTCGACGTGATCTTACTGGGCATTGCAGTCATCACCGGCGCCACCCGCGCGCGCAACCGCGACCGGTCATAAGACCGCAATCAAGTTTCACCGGCGCGCGGGACGCACTCGTCCTGCGTGTACCGGCGGCGAGCTGCGCATATAACGCTAACTAGGACAGCACGCGCGCGCTAAGCGACTGTTGAATCAGCCTCACGAGTTCATCGGGATGCGCGGGTTTTGTCATGAAGTGCTGGAACCCTTCGCCGATGCTTCGCAGCCGGTATTCGTCTCCGTCGTGCCCTGTCAGGGCTATCGCTATCGATGGCGTCAGGTTGCCTCGAATCTCATGGTCACGCAGGCGCTGGATCAGGTAAAAACCATCCATCATCGGCAAGTCGATGTCGCAGATAACAGCGTCGGGCAACTCCCGGATGACTGTCTCGGCGCCCTCTTCAGCGTCCGCCACGGCGACGACTTCCGCGCCTTCCTCCTCCAGCAGCATTCGCAGTGACTCTCGGCTCTCCAGGTCATCTTCGATCAGCACAATCCTGGTATGTCCCAGTCTCGCTACTTCATTCATCATTATCTTTTCTAACAGCCCAAACAGGATTCCGGTGCCGATGTCGCGGTTCTCGCGTCTCACTCACTGCGCAGCTTGCGGCACGACGGCATGAGATCCATGCGGCACCGTGTGATCTGCCGCGCGCGCCGGTGTCGAACGTCGCGCGGATTAAATATTCGACGGGCGCAGTATGCCTCATTGCGCGGTCGAACAAACTTGCAGCAATAAACAGACCGAGCGCAGAAACTGCATGAGAAACCACGGCGAAAGCCCCTCTGCGCGAGGCCTTGCGCAAACCCTAGTGGGCTCGTGACAGGTCTGCGCGAAGTCGCGCGCCGGTCCGCATTTGGCGCCGCGCGTGTAATTTTTTACCCGGCGCGCCGTTTTGAAAGTTCAGACGTATCGACACCTATATCAAAGTGAAAGCTTGGCTGCAGTGTGTGTCGAATGCGGTACCACCTGATGCGAGCGCAACAGCGCGCGATATTCGGTCGGCGTCAGGCCCACGGTCGCCTTGAACTGTCGCGTGAAAGCACTGTGGTCGGTGTAGCCGCATAACGCCGCTACGTCGGTTACCTTGTCGTGCGTGAAAAGCAGCGCCGTGGCCGCATCGAGCCGCGTCTTGAGCAACACCTGACGCGGTGTCAGATGAAAAACCTTGTGGAAATAACGCTCTAGCTGGGCGATCGACATGTTCGCCATCGCCGCCAGATGCGGCATGTTCAGCGGCTGCACAAAGTTGCTCTGGATATGCTGGACGACGGCCGCGAGCCGACTGTAAGCCGGATGCGTCCCTTCGTCCGCCTGCAGGTCGCGCGAGATGCCGGCCAGGCCAACGACCGTGCCGTGCGCGTCGTGGAGCGGCTGCTTGGACGTCATGCACCAGCCAGGTTGGCGCGCGGGGTAGAGATGCAATTCGAGCTGGTCGATCATCGGATTGCCCTGCGCGATGATCGACTGGTCCTGCGCCGTGTAAATGCGGCCAAAGCGTTGCGGGAAGACTTCTTCCGCAGTCTTGCCGAGCAGCCCCAGCTTGTCCTTCAGGCCGCAGCGCGAAGCCAGCGCCCGGTTCACCAGGGCATAACGCGCTTGCGCGTCCTTCACGAAGAAAACGATATCAGGCATCGCGTCGAAGACCGGCTCCAGCAGCCTGAAATGCTGCAGCATGGCCTCGAGCGTCGCGGCACCTGCGGGCGCCTGCAGCGTGACGTGCAAGGCGGGTGGAGCGGCGCCGTGTTCGCGCTCAGCATGCGCCGGACGGTCCGTCGTAATGGTCATTCGCGTCTCGCTGGCGTCGTCGGAGTCCGCAAGTGCCGACCATGCCACGTATGCCGCGTGGATGGGCGCGCACCGCGCTGCGCCCGATTATAAAGGCGAGAAGCGTCTGTCAAAATTGGGAATGACGACAGGAAGGCTTGAGGCAATCAGAGAACGACGGAGGAGGTACACGCAGCGCGCATGTTGCACTGACGAGACTGACGACATCCCGGTCCGGCGCTCAGGCCGCCGGGATACCCCAGGCGAACGGGTCGGTGCTGTCGAAGCAGAGCCGGCCTTCCGCCATGATGTGCGCGTGTCCGGTAATGGTCGGGATTACCACCTGACTCGCAAGTTCGCCCGAGCGCCTGTAGCTTGCCTCGAACACGCTGCCAATGATGCTTTCCTGCCGCCATACCTCGCCCTCGGCCAATTTATTGTCGGCGGCCAGACAGGCGACCTTCGCGCTTGTGCCTGTGCCACACGGCGAACGGTCGTAGGCGCTGCCAGGACACAGTACGAAATTGCGGCTATCGATACCTGCACGCGGTGAGTCCGCGAACAACTCAATGTGGTCGATCATCGCGGCGCTCTCACCGGTGATGCCTTGCGCCTGCAATGCCTCACGAATGGCATCTGTTACCGCCGTCAGTCGGGTCAGGTTCGTTGCAGCGAGATCCTGGCCGTGATCGGCTACGAGAAAAAACCAGTTGCCGCCCCAGGCGATATCGCCTGTCAGTGGCCCGTAGCCGTCCACATCCACGCGGACCGCTTGCCGGTATCGGTACGAGGGAACGTTGCGCACGCTCACCCGTCCATCCTGATGCAGCGTGGCCTCGACAAAACCCGCAGGCGTCTGGATCCGGTGTGAACCCGGCTGGATCTTCCCCAGGTAAGCAAGAGACACGATCAGGCCGATCGTGCCGTGGCCGCACATGCCGAGATACCCAACGTTATTGAAGAAGATGACCGCCGCCGCACACGCGGGGTCATCCGGCTCGCACAACAATGCCCCCACGATCACGTCCGAGCCGCGTGGTTCGGTGACCACGCCCGCACGCCAGTCGTCGTGTTCAGTGCGGAGATTTTCCAGGCGCTCGGCCAGGGTGCCCCCACCCAGATCCGGTCCACCCGACGTAACAAGGCGAGTGGGTTCGCCGCCCGTATGGGAATCGATGAAGTGTAGGATTTTCATGCTGATATCGTAGAAATTTGGACGTGAGCCGTCTTGGCGACGCTCAGCGAATTTGATGCCGATTTCGGCATAGATGACGTTCTCTTGGTGAACTTGGGAGCACTTGATTATCGTGCGCTCTCGGCCTGATTCCGCTACAGACAAGACCGCCCGGTCCAAAGGACAGACAATCGCGGTTGTGCCGAAATCGGCATCGCAATTGCGCCCAACATGCAAGACAGCCCATTCTGCAATGCTTAGACTGCACTCAATCAATTACTTTTAGGAGAGCCGCCATGGCGCATATCTGGGAAGGCGTAATGCCCGCCGTCACGACCAAGTTCAATGCAGATTTCAGCATAGATCGCGCTTGGACGAAGAAGAATATCGAAGCGCAAATCGCGGCCGGGGTGGACGGCATTATTGTCTGCGGATCGCTTGGTGAAGCGTCGACGCTTTCGCTCGACGAGAAGCTGGATGTGCTGGACATCGGCGTCGATGCAGCCCAGGGACGCGTGCCCGTGTTGCTGACGATTGCGGAAAACAGCACGCTCGACGGTTGCCGCCAGGCCGAACTCGGCGTCAAGCACGGCGCTGCCGGTTACATGGTGCTGCCGGGTTTGCGTTATTTGTCGGACCGGCGCGAAACGCTGAACCACTTCCGCGTGGTCGCCAGTGCGAGTCCCTTGCCGATCATGGTCTACAACAACCCGCTCGCGTACGGCGTTGATGTGACACCGGACATGTTCGCCGAACTCGCCGATGAAAAGAAGCTCGTCGCGATCAAGGAATCGGCCGGCGACGTACGCCGCTTCACCGACCTCATCAATGCGGTCGGCGATCGCTACGCACTCTTTTGCGGTGTCGATAACCTCGCGATGGAAGCCTGCCTGATGGGCGCGCATGGCTGGGTGGCGGGGCTGGTTTGCGCGTTTCCTGCAGAGACCGTGGCAATCTTCAAGTTGCTCAAAGCCGGGCGCCTGGAAGAAGCCCGCACGATCTATCGCTGGTTTGCGCCGCTGCTCGCGCTCGACGTCTCGGCCAAGCTGGTGCAGAACATCAAGCTCGCCGAAGCCATGGTAGGTCTGGGCACCGAACCGGTCCGGCCGCCGCGCTTGCCGCTGGCCGGCGACGAACGTCTCGCGGTGGAAGCGTTGATCAAGCGTTCGATTGAAACCCGGCCGGTATTGCCGACGTTCTAAATCGAGTTTTACCGCGGCGGCTCTGGCTTGTTCCCATTCAAACAAGACGGTAGTCGCCGATGTTTTACTGCTGACCGATACTGACCGATAGCGCCCCTCCTGATCCGCCAGCCGGAAAATACGAGCCTGTCCTGGCTCCCCTGTCCTGGCTCCCCTCGCCCAACGCGTTGCTGCCTGGACATACAAGCAGCCTGTCCGCGAACGCTCCCAAGCCTCAAAATCAGCTAGGTACCGTCGAACCTCCAAGACAAAAAACAGGCATTCGTTATATTCTATGAAATATCACGGTACTATTCTTTTGCCCCCGATTATTCATCTTGCCTGAGCAAAGAAACCGATCCAATCATGCATCTCGAGGATTTACCCATGTCCGGGCAACAGGCATCGACACCCCACCCTCCCGCTTGCGTCCCGCTGAGTCACGACCTGTCGGTCGCCATCACGCCGCTCAACTCGGCGCGCAATCCTGAGCGCACAGAAGCAATCAGGGAAGTGGTCGATGCATTCCGGAACCTGCGCGCAAGCGTCGCCCGTTTTGTCCTCATGCTCGAGGACATGCGCGGTAATGCCCGCTCCCTCGAATCCACGACCGGCCAGCCGCTCGGCGAGCTTTTGTCTTCCCTTGAAGTTCACGCTCGCGCGCTCGATTTCGGCCGCCTCGACGACCTGACGTTTGCCATCGAAACCGCCAGAACGGCTGAGCAGCAGCGCGATCAGGTATTTCTGGCCGCGCCCGGCAGCGGCACGGCCAGTCTTCAGCAGGTTGCGCGAAGTCTCGAACGCCTGGACGCCACCTTCGTTGGCTTATGCGTCGAGCACGTGCTGGAGCGGCACTATCGCGACCGTGCGAGCAGCGACGTGTCTGCGTGAACGTCGGCGCTCCATGAGCCAGAACTACCAGGACCACCGGGCATTGATTTCATCAAAGCAACCGTCCAGATTTGGACCGTTATATTCAATGGTATATTTCGATATCCGTTCATCGAGCAGGCTAAAGGCCGTTGTCTGTTCAGCCGTTTGACATCCAGATCGATTCGAGGTGAATGTGCAATCCGCGCCCCCCTTCCGCCTTGCCCGCACGCCGTCCACTGAATCGACCAGCGCTGCGGGTGCTTATACCGGCGCTCACGCCGGCGCGGCGGATGCTTGCTGCGCGCCTACCGACGCAGAGCTTCGCAGTCCGCACCGCCGGGCGCGTCTGTCAGATCTGGATTCGCATTTGCATTGCTCGGTCATCGGCACATGCCTGAGCACGAACGAGCTTAGAAAACTCGTGCCGAAGTTTACGGATCTCGATCGGCAGCACGCGACGGATCTGGAAATTCATCACGCCGCAGTGGAACTCGCCATAGAAGGTGGCACGGGCGCCAAGGCTCTGCAGAAGGCGCTCGATGCCCATTACTCGGGCGCCGTGCGCCGCTTCGAAGCGGCAAAAAATCCTGAAGCCCTGCTGGCGCTCTGGAAAGACGCGCTCAAGAGCGGCGATATTCCGCCGGCATACTGGGCATTGATGACGCATCCGGAAGCCGTCATGAGCGTGCGCCAGACTGCGTTCGGCGACCTGCACATGTTGTCCCATCTGGTGGGCGCGGCCAACCGCGCCGACATCCGGCGCCTGGTTGCACTCGAAGAAGAAAATGCGGCGCTCAAGGACAAGATGGAGCGGCAGCAAAACAAGCTGCTCGAATTGACTACTGAGCGCGACGCGTCACTAAGCCAATTGAGCGCGCACGTGGCCGAGTTGTCGGCGAAGGCAGACCGCACACCGGATACGTCTGAAGCAGGTCTGGAGGCTGAAGTCCAGGCGTTGCGCGAGGCACTGGCTGCGCGCGACGAACGTCTTGCGATTCACACCAGCCGCCGGGAAACCGCCGAGCAACGCGCGCTCGATGAGCAGCGCCATGCGCAGACCTTGAGCCAGCGGCTGGACGATACCATTGCGATGCTCAACGTAGTCCAGGCCGAATGCAACGCGCTGGAGCAGGCGCTGGTGGCTCAGGGCAGCGAAACCGGCTCGAAGACCGACGATCTCACTAACCTGAGCGGCAAGCGCGTGGTTTATGTGGGCGGCCGACCCGGTTCGAACGCCGCGTTAAGGCAACTCGTTGAGTCGGCGGGAGGCGATTTTGTCGTCCACGATGGCGGCATAGAAGACCGCAAGGGCATGTTCGCCGCTGCGCTCCCGCGAGCGGACATTGTCGTGTTTCCGGTCGACTGTATAGACCACGACTCCATGCATCTGCTCAAGCGCGTGTGCGATCGTCATCAGGTCGACTATCACCCGTTAAGAACCGCGAGCGTCGCAAGCTTCGTGGAATTGATGACACGGCTCGGCCGGGCGTCGCCGCAACCCGGTAATACGCCGCCAGCGTCCCGGTTTTGCCTGCGGCACGGCTAAGCCCTTGCGCCTCACGCTTGCTGCGGCAAGCACGATGATCAGCGCTTGATCAGCCTGGTCAGCGCGGAAATCTGCGGCGCGCAGGTCTTGGCCGCTTCTGCTTCAATCTCACGATAAAGCCGCACGATCTTTTCACCAACCGGCGTCAGCACGCAACCACCTCCCGCTGAACCACCCGTTTCCGAAGACGTTGCAGGCTCCTTGAGCGTGCGGTTCAGTTCGTCGATAAGCAACCACGCACGCCGATACGACATGCCCAGGCTGCGCGCGGCAGCCGAGATCGAACCGTGCTCATGCACGGCCTCGAGCAAATCTATTTTCCCCGGGCCGATTGCCACGGCATCCGCCTGGCGAATGCGCATGCGAAAGCGCACCTCAGGCTGACGGGATAAGGACGGAGTCGCTGGATCTTTCACGGATTTAGCCATGCGCGAAAGCATACACGAGGCCGACAGGCCCATGCATCCACGACATTACCGGTGCATCAGCAAGCCGCGGTGCTCAGGCGCAGTGCTCGAGCGCAGTGCTTAAGATTCATCGCCGAAACAAAACCCGAAATCTTCGCATCCCGGACACCCTGGCGTCGGCTGCGGCGTCCGTCCGAGCGACAGCGCAAGTTCTCGCGCGAGCAATTTTTTCCAGCGCATTCCATCGACATTGCGTGCCACCAGCGCCGGGAAATACCGGCTGAGCATGTCAGTGACTTCGTCACGCCCGCTTAGTCCGAGATCGCGCCACAGATGGTCCGGCCGCAAGCACGCATGGGCGATGATCGACGCGAGGCAGTCCGCGTCGGCCATATCGGCGGCGCTACTCGCCCGGACATGACCCCGCAGGAAGACCACAAGCGCGCCGATGAATCCGACCTGCTCTTCCGAATGGATAGCCAAATCCGCCCTTGGCGGTTGCATTGCGCCAAAGTGCCGGCCATACAGCGAGGCAAATTGTTCCAGCGATAACCCAAGCAGAGAAGGGTCGCTGTGCGCAGCAAGCAAGGTGGCGAACAACGCGGTGCCGGGGGTATCAGGGGCAGACGATGCAGCCAGCAACTGGGCGCGTGTCACGAGCAAATGTGTCATTGCCGGGTACCGGGGAAATGGCTCGAGGAATGGCTCGACGGTATAGCCGATCGCGGGATGTCACGGGAAGGATCGACTCAAAACCAGTATGCCACGCGCAGTTCGGAGTCAAGCCCGTGTCTCGCGCCAGGAAGCGCTTGCCGCAACGGGCTTCGGAGGTTTACCCGGTATTAAAACGTCAAATCAGGCCGTCAAGACCCGCGCTACGATCCGCACAAGCCGCTTCACATGACGGGGGGCAGGGAGAATATCCGCGCCTGAAAACAGAATGGGGACGCCATCCTCGGTGCTAAGCGAGCGGCCTCCGCATTCATGGGCAACAATGACACGCTCACCCACGGGCGTATTGAATAATTCGTGCCATGAAAAGGTGACCGCGTAGCCATCGTGCGCGACCGCAATGAACACTGTGCGCTTGAACTCGCCCTTAGGCTCGGGGCGCAGTCCGGCTTTCATGATCAGGTCTTTCAGCAACACTCCGCGATAGGTGTCGACGCTGCGGATAAACCGGTTCGTCGTGTAGCACCGCAGATCGAAAGGATCGACGACTACGTTGGGTTGCTCCCTGAATTCCGCAAGATCAACGGTCAACGGTCGCTGGAAATCCCCTTCAAGCGATATGACGGCTTTCGCAGGGGTTTCGAGCGCGACTGCGTGGGAATCGGCATCACTCGCATCACTCATTTCTCATCCTCCGGGGGCCGGTTTCAGGCGGCTTGTCCGGCATTATATCCACGCGAATATTACGCTGCTGTCACAGCCGGCAAGTCAGTGCGCGAACAATAGGCAACATACCAATTCGCGCATGTGCCCGCCGGGATGGCACTAAGCGATATATTGGTGGCCTTGGACCCATGCAATGACAAGGAAAATACGATGCCCCAGCGTCTCACCCGCTACGCGCTAACGCTTGCAAGCACCTTGAGCGCCGCTGCGGTCATCGCGCTATCCGGTTGCAGTTCAGCGCAGATCGTAAGCGCGCCGCAGCGCATCACCCTGGATGCACGGGCAAATGGCATCGCGATCCGTCCGGCTGACGGCACGATCTTCATCACCGACGACAAAACCAACAGCGTGCTTTCATCGCCTGACGGCAAGACATTCACACCGTTTGCCGCCATTCCCGTGGTCACCGGACAAGGCAATGCACTAAGCCAGGTGAGCGCCGCGGATACCGGTTCGCTACTGGTCGGACGATTCGGATTCGGCACCGCGGGCGCCGTGTTCGACATTGTCGCAAATGGGTCCATCTCCCCGCTGTCAGGTACCGATCCAATACGGCGAAGGCTGGGACTTGCTGCCATTGGAACGGGAAAAATACTCTCGACCTGGTTCGTCAAGAACGGCAATAGCCCGGCAACGGGCGGCCTCAGCCTGATCACCTACGATGTTTCAACCCACGCCGCGTCCGAACGCAACCTGTTGACCGGATTGGCGAAACCCGTCGGCATAGCCGTACAAGGCGACGTCGTTTTTATATCGGATCAGGCTGACAACATGATCCTGAAGACCAGCCTGTCCGGACTGATCAACCGCGCCCAGGCCAACGGCCTGAGCACAACGGTGATCAAGATCAACGGACCCGACCTGTTGACCATCGATTCAAACGGCACGCTCTATACAAAATGCAACGTGACGGCGGTCTGCCGAATAAGCCCCGATGAGTCGGTTGTCGTCATCGCCAACGATTTCGAGGATGCCCGCGGTGTCGCTATCGATCCGGCGCATCACCTGTTGTACGTCATAGACCGGCCGAAATCCGCTGACAGCGCTAGTATCCTGCGAATCATTCCACTGAACTGACGAACTGGGGAATTGACGCCACGCACGTTGATGAGAAGGCTAGTCGTCCACGCCGATAATCACGCTCGACGCCTTGAAGATCGCCGTGGCCGCTTTGCCGCTGGCGAGAGCCAACCGTTGCGCGCTTTCGTTCGTGACAATAGCGGCGATCTGCGCGCCGCCCGCGACAGCAATAATGACTTCGCTGTTGACAGCACCTGTGGTCACAGCCAACACCGTCCCGGCAAAGCAGTTCCTCGCCGATACCTGGCTATCCGCCACATCAACCATCACGATGACCGACGATGCCTTGACCAGCGCAAACGCAGCCTTGCCGGCGGCCAGTCCGAGCGATGCAGCGCTGCCATGCGTGATCACGGCGACAATCTCCAGGCCGTCATTGGCGCGCAGTAAGATCTCATCATTGACTGCACCATGCTTGACGTCCACCACTTCACCGACAAATTGATTTCGGGCGCTTGTTCGCATATTCATCTCCGGTTGCGGCGTCCTTGAAAGGCTTAAATCACCCGGATCTCAGGACGCACGTTGGCTTGGGTCACCTGCATTGCAGGCAGGCCACAAGTGTATCCGCACCGCGCCCCCCGCTTGAAACGAAAAGCCGCGCAAAACATGTCGATGGCGTTAGCGAACAAGTCAGGTCTCGGCGTAATATAGCGCCCTTTATTACGCCTTTTATCAACGTGGAGAATCAGATGATCCGGAAGGTGATGGTGTCGGTTGCGGTCATGGCTAGCGCGCTCTTGAGCCATGCCGCTGTGGCGGACGAAAACGCCGTAAACGTGTTGTATGCCGGGTCGCTTGTCAATTTGATGGAGCGCAGTGTCGGTCCCGCTTTTGAAAAGGAAACCGGCCTGCACTTCCAGGGCTACGCGGCAGGTTCAAACAAGATCGCCAACGAGATCAAGGGCAAGCTGCGTCGCGGCGACGTGTTCATCAGCGCGAGCCCGAAGGTCAACACGGGCTTGATGGGTGCGGACAACGGCGACCACGTGACGTGGTATGTCACGTTCGCCGAATCGCCGTTGATGATCGGCTATAACCCGCGCAGCAAATTTGCCGGCGACTTCAAGACAAAACGCTGGGACAAGGTCTTGCAGGAGCCGGGTATTCGCATTGGCCGGACCGATCCGAAACTGGACCCGAAGGGTGCATTCACCGTCGAGATGGTGACCAAGGCCGCCGATCTTTATCACCAGCCGGATCTGGTCGAGAAGACGCTGGGCGCAGCCGAGAATCCCGATCAGGTCTTGCCTGAAGAAACCCTGGTCGGACGTTTGCAATCCGGGCAGCTCGACGCCGGCTTCTTCTATTCGACCGAAACCTCCGACCTGAAGATTCCGTCCATCCGTCCCGCGCCCGAATTGCAAGCCAAGGCGAGCTATACGCTGACCATTCTTGGCGACGCACCGAACTCGGCGAGCGCCACGCGCTTTGTCGACTTCTTGCTCAGCGCGAAGGGGCGCGAGTTGCTCAAGGAACACGGTGTCGACGTAATCAAACCCGCGATCACCGGTAACGCCCAGGCCATGCCGCCATCCCTTCAGGCTGTGATCGACGCTACTCGATGAAACGCACCGCTGCGCGACCGCTGCCGTGGCTTGGAGCGCTGCTCGCAGTCTATTTGTGCGCCCCGTTCGTCGCGAGCATCCCGCAGGTCGGCGCGGCGGACTGGCACGGGGTCGACTGGAAGAGCACGCTGTCGGCGGCGGCCGTATCGGCGGGCAGCGCGAGCGTGGCGTCGCTCGTCATCTTGTTGGGCGGCGTGCCGCTGGGGTACCTGCTCGCCCGGTCAAATTCGCGCAAGGCGGCGTTGCTAGGTTTTATCGTGCAATTGCCGCTCGCCTTGCCGCCGCTCACCAGCGGCGTCTTGCTGCTGTTCCTCCTCGGCCCCTATAGCTGGGTCGGACAACTGACGGGCGGCGCGCTGACCGACTCGTTCACCGGCATCGTGCTGGCTGAAACGTTTGTCGCGGCGCCGTTCCTGATCATCGCGGCACGCTCTGCGTTCGCTGCCGTCGACCCCATGTACGAGGATGTGGCCGCCACGCTGGGACATCGTGCCGGCAGCCGCTTCTTTCGCGTCACCCTGCCGGTTGCATGGCCTGCGATCAGCGCCGGACTGGCGCTGGCGTGGCTGCGTGCATTCGGCGAATTCGGTGCGACCGTCATGGTCGCGTATCACCCGTACTCGCTGCCGGTTTATACCTATGTGGTGTTCGGCGGCCAGGGCTTGCCGGCCATGATGCCCTTGCTGTTGCCCACGCTTGCCATTGCCATTGCGTGTGCAGCGCTGTCCATCTATAGCCGTAAAGGC
>Ga0302308_10003416_pt1 | contig 12620 bp, 14 predicted proteins | sample III_Palsa_E3_3_FD_200531 | JGI IMG/M metagenome (GOLD analysis project Ga0302308, IMG submission 200531) | Peat permafrost microbial communities from Stordalen Mire near Abisko, Sweden - III_Palsa_E3_3 | ecosystem: Environmental > Terrestrial > Soil > Palsa > Peat permafrost | place: Sweden... | reverse complement strand
TACCCGGCCAAAGAAGGGCCGTGCTCCAAAGTCGACCCCAACGACAGGGGCAGTGGATCCACGCAAGCGCAAGATTCTTTCCAGCAAACGCGCTGCTGTCGACAAAGCCTCGCGTATCACCAAGCAGTCGCCCGAACGTGAGAAACGGAAGGCGATCCGTCCTGACGGCCCAGCCCCCAGGAAGCCTGCAGGAACAGTCCGGCCCAAACTTGAGAGACCAGCAGATGGGATCGTCGGGCGGCAGACCCCTCGCTCGGAAAATGTCGCAGGACGCGAACGAATCGAAGACGACTGGCGCGATATCGAACTCCTCGCGTCTCAGATGGTCACCGAAACCGAGAGTGCAGATGCGCGCGAACTGCCGCTCATTGCGATCTGCGGCCGTCCAAACGTCGGCAAGAGCACCCTCTTCAACCGCCTGACAGGCTCACGAAGATCAATCGTCGGCGACGAGCCAGGTATAACCCGTGACCGCATCTATGGCGAAATTGAATGGATGAACCGCGAAGCCCGAATCGTCGACACAGGTGGTGTGGTTCCAGACGACGAGGCACTGATCCCGGCAGAGATCTTTCGGCAAGCCAAGGTAGGTTTGGAAGAGGCTGATGCCATCGTAATGGTGGTGGACGGTCGTACAGAATTAGCTTCGCCCGATCTCGAACTTGCACGATTGTTGTTACGCGGTGGTAAACCGGTATTTCTCGCAGTAAACAAGATGGACACCGACGCAATGCAGACGCAAGCGGAAAACTTCCGCCGGCTTGGCTTCTGCCAATCTCAGCCGAACACGGTTCAGGAATGGGCGATCTGCTCGACGCCGTGTTTGACGTGTTGCCCGAGCCGTCCGAGCTAATAGAAGAGCCAGAGGTGATGCTGACCGAAAGCGACGAGGCCGAGGAGGACGAAACGGGACCAGACTTTTCCGTGGCTCCCGGTGCAACAATCTCGACCGAAGACTCAGAGATTGCGGCACCGAAGCGCCCGCGGATGCTCCGTTCTCACGGCGAATACGAGAGCCGGGAAACCAAGATCGCGATCATCGGCCGACCAAATGTGGGCAAAAGCACATTGCTGAACGCCCTCACCGGAACCCAGCGCGCGATCGTCTCCCCGATTGCAGGAACAACACGTGACGCCGTTGATGAGGTGGTAGAGCGCGGAGGTCACGCCTTCCGCTTCGTCGATACGGCAGGCATTCGCAGGAAGGGAAAGACAAAGCTGATGGCCGAAAAGTTATCAGTCATCATGGCGCGAAAGCACCTGGAGGCGGCAGATGTTTCTTTGCTGATCATTGATGCGGCGGAGGGAGTAGCGGCCCTCGACGCAAACATTGGCGGCTACGCTCACGAGAGCGGGCGCAGTGTAATCATCGTCGTCAATAAATGGGATCTGATGACCCGTACCGGCAAGGACGGAATGCGTCTGTTCGACGGCAAACCACCAGCTGATCAAAAGCTCTACGAACAAGACGTTCGAGACAAATTGAAGTACCTCGACTATGCCCCCCTGCTGTTTATCTCAGCGGCAGACGGGAAAAACATCGAATCGGTCTTCAAGAAAGTCGAGCTGGTCGCACGCGAACGACGCAAGCGCGTTACTACTGGCCAGATGAACCGTTTCCTGGAAAAGGTGGACTTCCAGAGAGCCAGCGTGCCGATGAACAAGCGCGTCCGAATCTACTACATGACTCAGGCCGCCGTGGCTCCTCCAACATTTGTGCTGTTCACGGACAAGGATGTGAAGATGCATTTCTCGTTCGAGCGCTTTCTCGGAAACCAGATTCGAGAAAACTTCGGCTTCATCGGAAGCCCGATCTGGTTCAAGATCAAGGCCCGAAATAAAAAGAAAACAGACTAGCAAACTGTCGGGTATACCCACTCCCCGAAATCTCGCAAGGCTGATGGTTCCGATTTCATTTGTAACTTCTTTTGGAACTTACTTTGATCCGGGCTGTGCCCTCGTCAGCTTTAGGGCTGTGTCTGTTTGAGTTGCGGATTTGAGTCAACGTCCGAATCAGTGTGGGGACCAGCTCGTATAACTCGCGCTCATGATCTTCCGACAGGGCTTGCAGCAACCGCTGTCCCTTGACAGTGATCTGCAGCACGACACGGCGCCGATCGGAGGTATCTTGCCTGCGGTGAATCAATCCAGCTTCTTCACAGCGTTTGCTGAGTTCAACGACGCTGTTGTGCCGCAGACCCAGTCTTTCGGCGACGTACGAAACGGTCGTTTCCACTCCGTCTGGAACTCCGGCGATATGCAACAGAAGTTGATGCTGCTGAGGATGAAGCCCCGCTTCGGCGGCACGGCCTTCGCTGAATTGGAGGAACTGGCGAAGGGCGTATCGGAACTCCGCCAAGGTTTGCGCGCGCTGCCTGTCTGTGGTGGGGAGGGATTTCGCCATAGCAATATTATATCGTATTACGATGTATTAAATTTCTATTCAGCATGGTGCGCGCTTGAATGTGTGGAATACGTTTTCCTGGCTGGATGTCGTCACGGAAGGGGGGCTATTCGAGATAAGTATTGCATTCTATTTGGATTAGTGGCTAAATGGGGGCGTCTACCTATTGGGACTCCCTCTCTACAGGCGGCCTGATCGAGGACAGTATCTGCATCACCGGGCCCGGAATTAAATTCCGAAATCTATATCAATCGAGGAAGATGCCATGAACGTAATGGGTATTGTTACTGATTTGGTTGCCGGCGGAGTAGGTGGAAATATTGCGGGCGCGCTTTTGAAGAAGTTTGACCTTGGTCCGGTGGGGAATACTGTCGCGGGTATCGTCGGCGGAGTTGGCGGCGGACAGCTCTTGAGTATGTTGATGTCCGGTGGCGCTGCAGCGGCGGCGACAACAGCAGCGTCAACAGGTGGGATGGATATGTCGTCAATCCTGGGAAATGTGGCCGGTGGCGGCGTAGGCGGAGCCATCCTGATGGCTGTTATTGGATTGATCAAGACGCAGATGAGCAAGAGCAGCGCGTAACGAAGATATCTATATCTAAGATCTAAGTGATTGAGAGCCACTCGCTCCAGGCGGCCAAAGCGCGGTCGCACTGGAGTTTGTGGCGTTCTTTTTTATCGCGGATCTTTTTGCGGAGATCTTCTTCAAGTGGTGGAAGAAGATCGAAGGTGATGTTTGCGGGTTGAAACTTTTTTGTTTCAGCGTGGGTGATGTAATGGGTGAGCGAGCCGTTCGCGCTGAGACGGGGCGCCGCTCGAGGCACATCGCCGTTCGCGATGGAAGCGGCGTAGATGCCCGCGAGCATACCGGATGCGATCGACTCCGTGTAACCTTCAACGCCGCTGAGTTGGCCGGCAATCATAATGCCTGGGTGCGCCTTGAGCTGGAGCGTTTCAGTGAGAAGCGAAGGCGCGTGGATATAGGTGTTGCGGTGTATCTGGCCGTAGCGGAGAAAGGTCGCGTTTTCGAGACCGGGGATTAGCTTTAGCACGCGATTCTGTTCGCCGTACCTGAGGTGATTTTGAAACCCTACGAGGTTATAGCTGTCGGCGCGGAGATTCTCTTGACGTAACTGCACGACGGCATACGGCCAGCGGCCAGTCTTTGGATCAGTGAGGCCTACGGGCTTCATCGGGCCGAAGCGAAGAGTGTCGCGACCTCGACGCGCCGTCTCTTCAATAGGAAGGCAGCCTTCAAAGTATTGAAGTTTTTCGGCGGTACCGGTGACGGGAAACTTCTCCCAATCTTTTGCTTCTACGGCCTCGGCTGTCGTTAGAGCTTCCATGAAGCGGTCATACTCTTCTTTCGTGAAGGGGCAGTTGATATAGTCTGCGGTGCCCTTGTCGTAGCGGGCGGCAAAGTAAACCTTCGACATGTCGATGGTCGTTGCGTCGACGATAGGCGAGATGGAGTCGTAGAACGCAAGATGGTCTGAGCCTGTAAGGCGCTGAAGTTCAGCAGCAAGCGCTGGGCTGGTCAAGGGACCTGAGGCGAGGACCGTCAGAGTGCCTGGTTCCTGCTCTTCAAGTTTTGCAACCTCTTCGCGATGGACTCTGATTCGCGGCTCAGCGGCAATGCGGTCGGCGACACGTTTAGAGAATTCAGTACGGTCGACCGCGAGGGCATGCCCAGCGGGAACCGCAGTAGCATTTGCCTCGGCAAGAAGTATGCTTCCTGCTCGACGCATCTCTTGTTTGAGCAGCCACGGGGCAGTGTTTTCTGATTCGGACTTGAGGGAGTTGGAGCAAACGAGTTCGGCGAAGTCGGAGGTCTGGTGAGCCTCGGTCGAGCGAGTGGGCCTCATCTCGTAGAGGTCGACTTCGCAGCCCCGCTTAGCTGCCTGGAGTGCCGCTTCGGGGCCAGCGAGTCCGCCGCCGATGATCTTGATTCGTTTGGTTGTCACGCTCCCCTCCTCTCTCAAGTTTTCTGTCAACATCTTCCAGGGGAAACAACTTACGTCTGGACTTAGGGGCGCAAGTTCTCATTTTTTGAGATTTTTGTGGGCAAAGTCTTCCATCCACAGGGCTTACCTGCGATATTGCAGAGTGAAGTTTACCTGGATCTGGTCTTGCCCCTGCTTCTTATTATAGCGGCAGCGTTAAGCTCTCGCGGGGTGAGGGAGAGCCCGGCGGTCACGGTAGTGTGGTTCCCCCATAGAAAGATCGAGTCTCTCTTGGGATACACGATTGGAATCCCCCATTTGTGGAGTAGGGAGATGGTTGGGTGTCAGCCATAATGACAACTTAAGAGGTCTCCCAATGGACCAGACGCTGGCAGATGTGTTCGAGCAGGCCCGCAAAGTGGTTGCGGATGCAGACCGTAAGGTTGCGGAAGAAGAAGAACGGCGCACAGAGAGCGAGCGAGTGCTCCTGCTGGAGCAGCTTAGCGCCCGCATCGAAGATGCCTTCGACTTCACCAGCAAGGAAAAGCTGGAGCTGGAGCCGCGCCTTGATGTTCAGGAAGGCGTCGCAGTCGTTGAGTTTGTGGTCAGGAGTCTGCGGGCCATCTTTCTGCTGTCCCCAGGGGAAAGCGATACATGGACACTCCAGGTGGTTGAAGACGGCCATGCGCCGCAGATGCTCAACGAGTTTCAAGGCGGGACGAAGGCCGAACCCGCATCCCGACGTCTGGCAGCGGCCCGCATTGTGACGACGGTCGGCAACTGGGTTCAAAACGCCAGGAGACCTCCGCAGTCTGTGCAGGCTGTTCCGAACATAAAGCAATCCTCGAGATTGCAACTCCGTGACGAACAGAAGCCCGAGCGCACTTACGGAACCATGGGCAAATTCATGGGCGTCTAGATCACCTCTCTACTGAGACCGTGTAGCCAGCGCCGCTAGTGCATCGCCAGAAACCTGCATGCCCTTCCACTCCGACTTCATGACAGCGCCTAATTGCTGATAGAAGTCGATGGACGGGGTATTCCAATCGAGCACGCTCCACTCGAAGCGAGGGCAGCCCTCAGCTACAGCGATTGCGGCAACGTGGACAAGGAGCGCTTTGCCAATTCCCTTCCCGCGATACTCAGGACTCACATAGAGATCTTCAAGATAGATGCCTGCATGGCCACGCCAGGTGGAGTAGTTATAGAAGTAGAGAGCGAAGCCTGCTGCGGTACTTTTTTCATCGCTCGTCAGCTCAGCGATGACGCAATCGAAACGCTTGCCAGGACCAAAGCCATCGCGAAGCAGGTCAGCTTCCGTAGCTAAAACCGCGTCTGGCTCACGCTCATAGGTGGCGAGGTCGCGGATGAAGGCAAGAATCTGAGGAACATCGGCTGGAGTCCCAGGGCGGAGATTGAGCACATCGTTCCTTCGCAGGAGAGATTTAGTCATTGCTGATTTGTCCTGTGCTTACAGTTTAGGCGAACCTTCAGCCGGCTTCTCGGAGGGCTTCGCTCCAGGCTGGGCGGCGAGCCATTTGTCAAAAGGAATATTGAAATCGAAGAGCTGCTTTTTGCCGTCGGTGGTGTGGACCATTTTGATGTAAAGCTCAGCGCCTTTCAGGGGCTCGTCAGGGAGCTGACGAACATCGTAGAAGAGATACCCTGCAAGCGTGCTGTGCGGCTTAACCGTGGTGCCATTGAATCCGAAATCATTGTCATCCCTGGTGATCTGCTTATCAACGGGCTTGTCGTGGAGGGTGATCGGCGGCAGCGGCATCGGGAGAGGAATTTTGCGGCCTGCGGTTCCCTTGGTAGAGAAGAGACGGCGCTGCAGATCATCGTCAGTCGCGGCAGGGATCTTGTCATTATTGACGGAGATGAACTGAATCCGGGCGTCGTCCAGAGAAAGTGCGGTGTCGCTGTTGTTCGTGAAGATAACGCGGACCGCGATAAACCCATGCTGGACGTAGGGTAGGCGGAAGAAGTCGCAGTCTTTAGGATCGTCGCAGGGGTCGGCAGCGACGGTGACTTTTTCATTGGGGTGAGCGTCAAAGGCCGCGTACTGATCTGCGGATTTTGCCGGCGGCGCTTTCTTGTCAGCGCCGAAAGCAGCAGCACCAAAGAAACAGAAACTGATTACTAGTAGGATCGAAATAGTGGGGAACCGGTAGGACTTCATGGCCAGAGATGATTATCATCTGCGTTGGTGTGCCAGGTAAAGCGAGGATACGGCAACGTGATGATGGTGGTGTACAGTTCGTTGCTGCTGGCAGTCCTTGTCGTGGGAGCTCCGTACTGGCTGGTGCGAATGATAACCAGCGGACGATACAGGGCAGGGTTGCGGCAACGGCTTGGAATAGTGCCGAAGTCGCTGCCTCCAGCAGTCGCCGGACGAAGCGTGATCTGGGTACACGCAGTAAGCGTAGGCGAGGTGATGGCCGCAACGCGGTTAGTACGCGAAGTGCAGAAAAAGCTGCCGGGCTGGCTGATCGCGGTTTCGACGACCACGGAGACCGGTCAGCAACTGGCAAAGCAGAGACTGCCGGATTCGCCGGTGTTTTATCTGCCCCTGGACTTCAGGTTTGCCGTTAGACGATATCTACGCGTACTCCGTCCTCAGATGGTTGTGCTCATGGAGAGTGAGTTTTGGCCCAGACTCATCGCGGAGTGCGCGAAGGACGGACTGCCTGTTGCAGTGGTGAATGCTCGCATCTCCGACCGCTCGTTTCCGCGTTACATGCGGCTACGCCATCTTTGGCGGCCGCTCCTGGAGAGGATTTCACTGTTTCTTGCCCAAAGCACCGAGACTGTGGACAGACTGATCAAAGTTGGCGCTCCGGCCTCGCGCATACAGATGACGGGGAACCTGAAATACGACGTGCAGGCCAGAACCGACAACGAGATGACAAGCCGAATCGAGTCGATGCTCTCCGGATCGAGCCTGATCGTTGCAGGCAGCACACTTGCCGGGGAAGAGGATGTACTCCTGGCTGCGTGGCCAGCAATTCGTCAGGCTATTCCGAATGCGTCACTCCTTATAGCTCCCCGGCATAAAGACCGATTCGACGAAGTCTGGCAGTTGATCCGCAGAAGCGACCCTCCGTGCTTGCGTTGCAGCCGGATCGCACAGCAGGAAGCAAACCCTATCGCCAGCGGAACAGTCCTTCTACTCGACACGATCGGAGATCTTGCATCGGTTTACAGAGTTGCAACGGTAGCGTTCGTCGGAGGAAGCCTGGTTCCGAGAGGCGGCCACAATCCGCTCGAACCAGCGCAGTTCGGAGTGCCAGTACTCCTTGGCCCATCGTTTGAGAACTTTCGTGAGATCGTGGAGACAATGCAAGCGGCGGATTCGATTCGCATCGTCTCGCGAGATAGCCTGTCCGAGACGCTGATTGGCATCTTGCAAGACAAGCGCGGTGGACAAGCGCTTGGGGAACGCGGACGATCAGTGTTTGAAGCTCAGTCGGGAGCGACCGCGCGAACGGCACAAGCTCTGGTCGCGCTGTTAGAGGAGAGGGCAGGAACTGTGCAATGAGGGTCCGACGACCATGGCTGCTGCCGCTGGCTCCGCTGTACGCCACTGCGCTTGCGCTGAAGAAACAGTTGTTCACATGGGGCTGGTTGAAGCGCAGCTACCTGGAGAGCACGGTCATCAGCGTAGGCAGCGTGTCCGCGGGCGGCGCGGGCAAGACGCCTGTTGTGCTGATGCTGGCTGGCATTCTGCGTCACCGCGGCTACGCTGTGCGAATTCTGACACGAGGCTATAAACGGAACTCGGAGGCAATCTCTCGTGTTGAGCCCTTTGACGACGCCCGGTGGCATGGAGACGAGCCCGTCCTGCTGGCGCAGCGCTCCGGCGTGCCCGTATATGTGGGAGCAGACCGGTACCAGGCTGGCGTGATGGCAGAGCAGGGCGAGCCGTCGGAGAAGCTTATAGTTCATCTGCTGGACGACGGGTTTCAACACCGGCGCCTGGCTCGAGATATTGATATCGTCCTGCTGACGCAGGACGATATTGAGGACACTTTGCTGCCCGCAGGCAACCTGCGCGAGCCGCTCGAAGCAGTGGCGCAGGCAGACATCGTCATTCTCCGAGAGGAAGAGGCCGACTCCCTTAGGACGGTAGTTGAAGGATTGAGTAGCTCGAAGCTTAAGCCAGCGATCTGGATGATTCGCAGGCGGTTGAGCCTGGGCGAAGGTGGGGAGGTCGCACTCCCTGCGATGCCGTTTGCTTTTTGCGGGATTGCGAGACCCGTAAACTTTACCCAGATGCTGGCAGCCCGTGGTTATGAGGCAGTAGAGACGGTTACCTTCGAAGATCACCACGCCTACACTGAGGCCGATATCTCCCGTCTCGTACAGGAGGCGCGAGCCGTCGAAGCGAACGGTTTTGTCACAACAGAGAAAGACGCCGTGAAGCTGACACCGATCATGCGAGACCGGCTGGAGACGATCGGGCCAATAGTGGTGGCTCGCCTCTGTGTGGAACTGCTGGACGAGAAGCAGTCGTTGGAGCAGCTGGTAACCATGGTCGGCCGGCTGGACCGTCGCAAACGCCAGTGACACGAAAGACTGCATTCCACGTGAGAAGATGAAGTCTTGGTCAGCGAACGCACATCCTCAATGTCGGAGAAAATCCCGCTCAATGCGTCAGATTATCCCCGCCGTATCCTGATCGTTCGGATCGGCGCCATGGGAGATATCTTGCATGCAATGCCTGCGGTCGCCGCATTGCGAAACCTGCACCCGGACTGGTTTATCGGTTGGGCGATTGAGCCCTCCTGGAGCAGCTTGCTTCAATCTTCTACTGATTTCAACCGAAGCTCCGACACAGCCGATCGCAACGAGACCGAACCCCAGACCAAGCCATTGATCGATCAATGGCACCCATTCCCTGCAAGAGAATGGAGGAGACGGCCTTTCGCCCTCTCTACACTTAGTGGAATCTACAGTGTTCGCCGTCAGCTGAAGACGTGTGACTACGACATATGTGTCGATATGCAAGGGTCGCTCAAATCAGCCATCGCCGGACGAATGGCGGCTGCACCGATCTATGCCGGACCGGCAAAGCCACGCGAGACACCTGCGCGCTGGCTCTACCGGCAGACAATCGCGACTCACGCGGTCCACGTAGTGGAGCAGGGGTGTGAGCTGTTGGGAGCGGCCATAGGAGGAACCCTTACACCCGCCGCAGTTCCCCTTCCTGTCGATCCGAGAGCGGAAGCATGGTGCGACAGACTTCTGACTCAGACCTCAGCCGTCAGCGGCAAATTCGTCTTTCTTGCACCGACTGCCGGCTGGGGAGCGAAGCAATGGCCAGCCGAGCGGTACGGTGCAGTCGCCGCCGCCTTAGGTTATGCGGGCTACCGCACCCTCGTGAACGAAGCACACGGACACCGATTTGCCGATGCAGTCGTCAATGCGAGCGGCGGTTTTGCCGTCTCCGTTCCCTGCTCCGTTGAACAGATGATTGCGCTCGTACGCCGGGCCGGATTAGTCATAGCTGGAGACACCGGCCCACTCCACCTTGCCGCGGCCCTCGAGCGTCCCGTAGTCGGTCTCTATGGACCGACCGACCCGGCGCGAAACGGACCCTTCATGGACGACAGCTCAAAAGCAAAGGTGCTGCGCCATGAGTCAAGCCAGACAGATCATTCGCGGCGCGCATCCACAGAGACGGGGTTGATGCAGATATCGGTGGAGGAAGTCGTAGAGGCAGCGCTGGAGTTACTCCATACCAGACAGGATAAGGTGAACGTGTGAGTGAACGATCTACATGGCAGAAGATCGCGCGGCGTATCCGGGTACCTTTGGGTTTCGTCTTTGCCGCGGTATTTCTGTGGTTGGCGCAACCAACTGCAAAGACCATGCTGCTAAGCCTTCTCCTGGTTGTACCGGGTGTGTGGCTTCGAGCGTACGCCGCAGGGTATGTTCGAAAGAACGCCGAACTGACGTTCACAGGCCCCTACGCCTACACCCGCAATCCGCTCTACCTGGGATCAATGCTGATCGCCTTTGGATTTGCAGCCGCATCAGGCAGTTGGGCGATTCTGATCGCGCTGACCGCCCTGTTTGCCGTCATCTACATTCCCACCATCCAAAGTGAGGAAGCCTACCTGCGGGAGCACTTTACCGGCTTCAACGAGTACGCCGCAAAGGTGCCCCGCCTCCTGCCACGTCTAACCCCGGCATCATTTCCCGCGAACCAGAACGCCAGCGGCGGCAGGTTCTCATGGCAGCAGTGGCAACACCACCGCGAGTACAATGCTTTAATGGGTGCTGGTGCGATCTATCTTGCATTGGCGGTCCGGCTTTTTCTCAATCACCGCGGGGTGACGGGGGGTCTGCGCTGAAGGCGTGGGGGCTGGGGCGGAATCGCCCAAAAACTTCAACTCGTGAGAGTGCTGCCCTTTGCTGAAGCCGGAACGGTGTTTTCTCGCATTTTTCTTTCTGATCCTATGTTCCACAGGCTCGCTGATTGCGAGGGCGCAGATTTTGGGTTTGGGACCAAAACCCGCACCAACGCCCGTAGTCATTCCGACACTCCAGCCACCTCAGCCCAGTTTTGCCTTCCCAGAAAAACAGACCCTTACCTTTACCGTTGACTGGCGTGTCTTTACGGCAGGCACGGCGGTCTTTCATCTCGAGCAGCAAGGAACCGTGCAGAAAATTACCGCCACCGCCGACTCCACCGGTGCAGTGACGATGCTCTTCCCCGTCATAGACAAGTTTCAGGCCGGATTCGACACTAAAACCGGCTGCTCCACCGGCTTCAGCAAACAGTTGCAGGAGGGCCGCAGGAAGGTCTCGAGCGAGCTTACCTTCGACTACTCCCAAGGCAAGCAAAAACTGACCGAGAAGAACCTCGTCAAGGGGACCTCAAAAGAACAGGTCGCGTCGATTCCCGCCTGTGTCACAGACTCTCTTTCAGCGATCTTCTACGCCGCATCCCAACCCATGACAGTCGGGCAAAGTATCCCCTTTCCTCTGGCAGACTCAATGCGCACCGTAACCGTGGCGATGAAAGTTGAATCCAAAGAAGAGATCAAGACCCCGGCCGGAACCTTTCAGACCCTCAAAGTAGAGCCAACCGCCGATGAAGGCATCGTGAAGAACCGCGGCCACATCTGGGTCTGGTACACCGACGATGCGCGCCACATGCCGGTGCAGATTCAGGCGCGACTGTTCTGGGGAACAATCACCTTCCACCTGCAGTCCTACGAAACGAAGTAAGACGAAAGACGGCTTCAGATGACAGATCCGACTCACAACTTAGATCTAGATCCAGACAAGTTCGTAACGGTAGGCAAGTTCCTCGAGCCTATAAACGCCCAGATGGCGAGGGGCCTGCTCGAATCGGCGGGAATTGAGTGCTTTCTCCAGGGAGAAAATGCCAACAGCCTCCTCGCGCTTGCATTTCGCGCACGGCTGCTCGTGCATAAGCAGGACGAAGAGACCGCACGAGAGATTCTCGGCAAAGCAGTCGGAGAGTTGACGGGAGACGAGCTGACCGCACAGGAACAACACGAGTTGGAGGCGGGCGATGATAAAGCCTGAGTCAACCCGCCCACGCGCCGTCCTCTGCCTTTCAGGCGGAATGGACTCCAGCGTCTGTGCAGCACTCGTGGCTCAAAACTACGAGGTCTTCGCCCTTCATTTCAGCTACGGCCAGAGAACCGAGGCGCGCGAACTCCGCTCAGCTCAGGAAGTAGCCCGCATCGTCGGAGCAAAAGAGTTCCTGCACCTCAAGATCGATCTCTTCCGCCGAATCGGAGGCTCTGCCCTGACCGACACCTCGATCGCCGTGCCACCAGCTGGGGATGAAGCAGCAATTGGAAACGAAGTCCCCGTCACCTACGTCCCCTTCCGCAACGCGCACTTTCTCTCGGCTGCCGTCAGCTGGGCAGAGGTTCTGGGCGCAGAAAAAGTCTTTATTGGCGCAGTCGAACAGGACAGCTCCGGATATCCGGACTGCCGCCCTGCCTACTACGAAGCCTTCAATCAGTTGATCAAAATGGGCACAAAAGAGGGAAAAATCCAGGTCGTAACCCCGCTCATCCAGATGCGGAAGAGCGAGATCGTCCGTCTGGGAGTTGAACTGGGTGCACCGTTCCATGTAAGTTGGTCATGCTATTCCGGTGAAACCGAGGCCTGCGGCGTTTGCGAGAGCTGCGTTCTGCGATTGCGGGCATTTCGTGAAGCTGGCGCGGCCGATCCCATACCGTATGCGGTCGCGTGACCGCTGCATTTTGCATCAAATTTTGAGG
>Ga0302308_10003412_pt1 | contig 12633 bp, 6 predicted proteins | sample III_Palsa_E3_3_FD_200531 | JGI IMG/M metagenome (GOLD analysis project Ga0302308, IMG submission 200531) | Peat permafrost microbial communities from Stordalen Mire near Abisko, Sweden - III_Palsa_E3_3 | ecosystem: Environmental > Terrestrial > Soil > Palsa > Peat permafrost | place: Sweden... | reverse complement strand
ACTTCGCATAACCACTTTGGTTCAAAACAATGTGCTTAAAATTGGCGAAATGCCGCTCAACACAAATTGCAAAGCGACATTCCGCCAATCGTATGGCTCCGCCTAGCCCCTTTTGGGAACGAAGCTAAAGCTGAAGAGCTTTAAAAGACATACTTGCCGGAGAACTGCATTTGCCGGGGTTGCAGGAGTAGCGCGCTGCCGCCTCCGATGTAGGTTCCGAAGTTGGCGCTGGTACCGTCGGTCTGCAAGGGATTGGACGAACCGCCAGACGGCTCTGAATTGAAGCGGTTCGTGTTCAGCACGTTGAAGACCTCGACCGAGAGGCGAATCTGGTGCTCGTGAAAGATATGGAAAGACCGCGCCAGGCCGTCGTCCAGCGAAAAATATCCGTCGGCGCGATAGTTATTGCGTTGGCCGGCCTCTCCAACGTAGGCGAAGCGCAGGTTGGCATGGGCCTGCGCGGCGCTGATGCCATCGAGCGCGGTTTCAACCTGATCCGGAGCGTCGTAATGATGGCCTCCGGTCGGTATCTTTGCTGTCGCAACCATGTTGCTGGAAAACGCGAAGTTGGTTCCCCAGTTGCCCGCAGCGACGGCGCTGAAGGGGAATCCGGTGCTGTAGTGAACCAGACCATTCAACTGAAAGCCGCCGATGATTTGATTGAGAATGCGATTCTGGTTCAGGAATGGAGCACCTTTGCCGAAGGGGAGCGGCGCGGTGTAGTTGGCGGTAATGTTGTGGCGGACGTCAAAGTCCGAGGGAGCGTACCACTGATGCGGCGAGAAAGTGTTGATGACAGGACTGCCGGAAACTCCATTGCGCTCGGGGTCGGAGCCTTCGTCCATCGACTTGGCGTAGGTGTAGTTCACGTCATACTCAAGGCCATATTTCAGCGCCTGGCGAACCGATACCTGGAGGGCGTTGTAGTTGCTTGATCCGGTGGTGGATTGGGTGTAGATCGAAGATGTCTGTGGGAAGAAGAAGCGGAAGCTCTGTCCGGCCGGCGATGCGGTTGGGTCAGTGTCGGCAGCAAATAGAGCGTTGGTTTCGTTGCCGCGGTTATTGGCGAAGTAGGCATAGTATGCCTGCGCGCCCATATAGCCGTTAAAGCTGAAATTGGGGAAAATGTTATGGAAGTAGCCGGAATCGGGAACAGTGGAAGGATCGACGCCGGCGTCGACCATCTTGTCATATGCCGTGGCAGCCTGGAAGTAGCTTTGCCCGCTGGTGGGGTCGAACAGATTGGTCGGCATCGCGACATCTAGATTTTGAATCAGATGACGTCCGAGCCGTCCGACATAAGATGCCGTGACCGCCAGATTGAATGGAAATTCATGTTGCACAGAAAGATTGAAAGTTTCAGCATAGGGGGTCTTCTGCCTTTGGTTGATGCTGTAGTCGAAAGTGAACGGACTCTCTGCGGGTGTGAACGGGAGCGCCAGTGAAGTGGTGGCGCCCTGCACAGCAGGGACGCTGTTGTATCCGGTAAACCTCGGGTTGGAGTTGATATCCGTGAAGGTCTCGAGGTTAGTCTGCGAGAGTGAGAGCAGCGACTGGGGATTGGATTGATAGGAATCAATCACGCCTTCACCGAAATGGTCGTAGGCGATCGCGAAGCCGCCATGAATGGCGCTCTTGTTGTCCCTGGTGGAGTAGGCAAAGGCGAAGCGCGGCGCGAAGTTGAGCTTCTGCGGAGTCCAGAAATTTGGCTGGCCGTTGGGTGAACCAGAGGCACGAAACGAAACATCGGTGTCGTAGGCTGTACCGGCGGCGGCGGCGGATGCGCGATTGTCCAGGAAGGTGTCGAGCGGGATGGTGGGCGCGATCTGCTGACCGTTCTTCTCGTACGGTACGCCGAGATAGACGTAGCGCAAGCCAAACGTCAAGGTAAGCTGCGGAGTCGCTTTCCACTGGTCTTGAGCGTAGTACTCCTGCTCGAAGTTGTGAAATGTATGCGGGGGAACCACACCGGCAGCCTGAGGCACGAGTGAGTTGCCCTGCACCCTGAATTCGGTTCCCGATTGAGAAGTCTCTATCGCGCCGACGTTGGAGATGATGGCCTGATTGTAGAAGTTCGAGAAAGAAGCGGAGACAGTGCCGCAATCGGCGCAGTTAAACGCTCCCGGATCGAGGCTTCCGCCCTGGTTTGCGATAGCTGCCGTGGCCAGGAGATTGGGGCTTACATTCGCGTAGGCAAGCAATGGCGCGTCGAAGTACTGGCCGTTCGACAGGTAGGAATAGTTGATGCCCGTCTGGATGGTGTGGCGTCCTTTGACGTAGGTAAAGTCGTCAGAGAAGTTGTTGGTCGTGACATCGTAGATGCTCGTGGTCGTCTCAGCTGTTGCTGTCGTGAACGCGCCGAAAGCAACGTAGGGCACGCTGAAGTCTGCGGTTCCGCGCGAGGCGTTGCCCAGGCGAATCAACCCGTAGCGAGCGTTGTTGGTCATGCGGTCGTTGATCGACCAGACGTGGCCAGCCGCGATGCCCTTGTTATTTCCGTAAGTCACCGAAGGCGCGGGCAACCCGGGAAACTGGAGCGCGGTGGACTGATTGTCACTCTGAAGATTGCCTCGAACGAAGAGCGTCTGCCTGGAATTGATGTTGTAATCGAGACGCGCGATATTGGTGAACTGCCGAAGCGGCGCCGGCGAAGTGAAGTTGAAGGTTCCGGTGTTAAAACCGTCTCCGGTGGCGTTGGAGTTGGCGAGGGGAAAAGTGTTGAAGTAGGCGACAGAGGCTGCGTTGGTCACGGGCGCATAGCATGTAGTGGTAGCGCAGGCCGGATCGGACGAGCGGCCATCCATCTGCGCAATGTCTGTCGGTGTGAGTGTCTTATAGGTGGTGCCGTTTTGACAGTTCGCCGAGGTAGGACAAACTTGATAGGTCACGTCGCCGGTGATCAGGCCGATGTCGTTGCCTCCCGCGACAAATACGGATGGTACGGTCTGGCTGACCAGAATATCGCTGGCTTGCCTGAAGCCTTCGTAGGCTCCGAAGAAGAAGAGCTTGTCTTTCTTAATGGGAAGTCCCAGCGATGCTCCATAGGTGTGCTCGAGAACTTTGGCCGCGATGTTCGGCTCTCCCGAATTTAACTCGGCTTGTTTGTTGAACCAATTGTTGGAGGTGGTGCCGGGGTCGCGGTAATACTCGTAGGCGCTGCCGTGAATAAGATTGGTGCCGCTCTTCGTAACCAGCGACACTTGTGCTCCGGACGACCGGCCGGCATCTGCATTTGCGTTGGTCGTGGTGACACGAAACTCTTCCACCGAATCACGAGTGGAACGCAACGCACCGTTGAATGCGTAGCCGAATATCTGGTCGTTGTTGTCGACGCCGTCCAGCGTAATGTTGGTCTGATCTTGTCGCGCACCGTTCACGATGCCGGTACGCGTGTCCTGGTTCAATCCACCTGTCTGGGCGCCGCTGTCCAGTGCGAGAACTCCTGGCTGCAGCGAGAGCAAATATGTGACGTTGTTCGCAAGGTAGGGAAGGTTTTCTACCTGCGCACTGTTGAAGGCCTTGCCCAGCGTAGCGTCTGTCGTGTTGACCTCAACAAGATTCGTCTCGACCGTCACAGTTTGTTCGGTGGTGCCCACGGCCAGCTTGAAAGGCAGAGTCAGAGGCGTCGAAACCAGCAGTTCTACTTTTTCATCCTGCTCGGCAAAACCGGACGCGACTACGTGGACTTCGTATATTCCCGGCTGGAGCTGCTCGAAAGAAAACTCGCCCTTCGACGTCGTCTGCCTGCTCTGCTTGTTACCGGAGGCTACATTGGAGATGCTGACGGCAGCTCCCACAACTACGGCGCCGGTAGCGTCTGTCACGGTTCCCGACAACGTCGAAGTGTTGGTTTGTGCTGAGAGTTGCGGGAGAAGCAACACGGCAGAGAGGAAAATGAGAAGGGGAACGAGGGCGTATCGAATGAAGCGAGTCTGCATATACATTCTCCGGGAACAAGTTAAGAAAGCGGGCGCGTTAAAGCAGCACTTGGGCTCGCACCATTCATCTGTCAAGTCGAGGATTCGGTCCCGGCCTTGAAATCCGGTTCGTTGGCTGGCGATCCTCAGATATACCCCGGGCCTATCCTCAGAAAGGACTATCGCCTGGAACAACTGAGCGTCCGATGGATCTGATATTCCTGCAACGGTTAGGGCTGATGGGGATTTAGATGGAAGTACCTACGTTGAGCGTTACACAGCGCAGGGGCGAAGTCTACGGAGATAAAGAATTACGATGGCTGCGACAACATCGCTTTATATGACGTACTTTGACATATGCTTTCGCACGGAAAAGTCTCACGGATTGGATCACGCGAAGTTGTTTTTTCGATGCAGAGGCTTCATGCGCGCTTGCGCAGAAACAGGAATGATCCGCGCACATGCTGCCGGCTCGAGTGAGCCGATGCACTGCGCATCGTTTCGCTTGAAGTTCGTTTTGGGGGAGAGGATGCGCCGTGCCTTATTTAGGCTGGTCCCACTTATCTCTTTGCTGTTTTTCCTGCGTCTGCTTGTATATCTCTTCCATCTTTGCGCCCAGGCCATGATCCGCGGGCGAAGTAGGCCAGATCGTGAAGTCTCGCGTGGCAAGCCGGCGTGGCTTTCCGTTCATCGACTTCAATCCATCTTCAAGTTCGAGCAGAGTCCCGAATGTCAGATCGAGCGGATGCTCGTCTGGGTGATAGATCGAGCCGATTGGAAAGTCAAGAAAGGGTGTACGCGTCTGCTCAATATGATTGCCGAGAATGTGGGCGACAGGTTTGCCCTCAATGAATGCGATGAGCCGTTCCGTGCTGGCTTGAAATGCAGGAAAATCAGGAATGTAAAGCCGTCCTGGATACAAGCTGTCACCGGTAAGCAAAATGCCCGTGCGGCGATCGTAAAGCGCGATGCTCACTACGTCGTGTCCTGGGATGGGAACGATGTCGAGCGCGCGGCCACCGAGGTCTACCTGGCCTAATCCATCGGGCCACGATGCGATGTGAAAGAAGGCTTGCGTATCTGCTACTTTCGCGGGCACGAAGGTAATTGGAATCGCCGGATCGTTGAGCGCCTGAATTGCCGCATCGCCAAAGGTATGATCTCCGTGCGAGTGGGAATGCGTCACGATGACCGGGATACTTGTGCGGTGATTGCGCTCAAGCCAGTTATGCACGACACGCTGAAACGCGGGAGCTAGATTGCCATTGCGCGAGCCTGTATCCCACAGAAGGCCTCTATCTTTGCCAAAGAAAAGATAGAGGAATGGCATCTCAGAGTCGGTGCATCCGGACTGGCGAAGAATATAGAGATTCGGGTTATATTCGTGAACCTGCCACTCGGGTATCTCCATGCATTTCGGGCCACCGGTCATCCACTTTTGCGGCAGCACTCCGCGCTCCAGATCGCCGCCGTCTGGATCGGTGAATTGTGCCCTGGCATTCACTGCCAACAGAGATAGAACAACGATGGACAGGAGCCGAAGCTTCATGACAGATCCTTAAAGATGCGAGAGCAAGTGGCGGGAGTTCTCATTCAAGAACGTTGCGCCTTCCGGAAGACGCAGCGTCTGATTGGTTGTAATTGGGAGTTCAAGCGATGATGTCGTGGATGACATTTCCGGAGACGTCGGTCAAGCGGTAGTCGCGGCCACTGTAACGATACGTAAGTTTGGTGTGATCGATGCCGAGCAGATAGAGGATGGTCGCGTGGATGTCGTGCACATGCACAGGCTTGTCGATTGCCTTCCAGCCGAAGTCGTCTGTTGCGCCGTACGTGAACCCTTTCTTGATACCGCCGCCAGCGAGCCACATCGTAAAGCCATGCGGATTGTGATCGCGGCCATTGTGCGTCTGGCCACCGTTGAAGCCACTGCTCATCTCGACGACGGGAGTGCGGCCGAACTCTGAACCGGCAACGATGATGGTATCTTCAAAGAGACCACGGGCTTTGAGATCCTTGATCAATGCAGCGAAGGGCTGATCGGAATCCTTGGCGGTCTTGCGATGCATTTCGATGTCGAAGTGATGATCCCACGGATCGCCCTTGGCATAGTAGATCTGCACCACGCGAACGCCGCGCTCGATGAGACGCGCCGCAGTCAGGCAGCCGCGAGCCGTGCTTCCCTCGCCGTACATCTTCAGCACAGCGTCGCTTTCCTTGCGCACATCAAAGACATCCGGGGCCTCGGTTTGCATGCGGTAGGCTGTCTCCATCGCTCCGATGGTGGCCTCGAGTTGGCCATCATGTTGTGCGCCCGGAGCGGTCTTCATGTTGAGTTGGTCCAGTTGCTCGAGGAGGTCCAGGTCTTTGCGCTGCTGCTTGAGATCGAAGTCATCGTTGTGGATGTTGGCGATCAGTTTCTTGGGGTCGAAATCTGTCTTTTCAACCTTGTCGGACACGTAGGTTCCCTGATGTACGGCTGAGAGAAATGCAGAGCCCCAGAGCGGCGGACCAACGGTGGTCGGAACTTCGGGGCAAAGGACGACGAAGCCGGGAAGATTCTTGTTGTCCGTGCCAAGGCCGTAGGTCATCCAGGACCCCATCGAAGGACGGCCCGCGAAGTTTGCGCCGGTGTTCATCATGAGCAGCGCGGGCTCATGATTGGGAATCTCAGTAAAGACGGAGTTGACAAAGCACATGTCGTCGACGCATTCGGCGAGATATGGGAATATCTCGCTGACTTCTTTTCCACTCTTCCCATACTTCTTGAAGGTGAACGGGGATTGCATCAAGGAGCCGGTTTTGCGCTCGTGTTGCAGGTCGCCGCCGGGCATCGGCTGGCCGTTGTACTTCTCGAGGACAGGCTTGTGATCGAAGCTGTCAACTTGAGAAAGGCCGCCATTCATGAAGAGGAAGATGACGTGTTTGGCGCGGGGCTTGAATCCGGGATCCTGGATCATCCACGACGCCTTGTTGGCGGGCGCATCTGCGCGAGCGATCGTATCGCCGAGCAGACTGGCGAGAGAGAGCATGCCAAATCCTGCGCCCATCTTGCAGAGGGCTTCGCGGCGTGTCATCGGCTGGCTGGCAGGTGTGTGTCGCATTTATTTCTCCATCATGGTGTTGCGTTGATGCGGTTGAAACAAGCTCGCCTGGAGCTAGTCCAGGAACTGGAATTCATTGGAACTTAGCATGATGCGCGCATACTGGCGCCATGCGGTGATGGGTTCTCCGACTACGGCGTAGCCGGCCTTTTCGGGAGTAGTGTTCAGGAATTTGAGACCGAGGTCGAGTTCTGCGTCACTCGGCTTTCTCTGGAAGACGTACTCGTACAACTTGACGATGCGATCTTTGTCCGTGGGCTCCGCATGAACGCGCTCGGCGAGGACTCCTGACTGCTTGTACACAAACGGGTTATTCATGAAGTAGAGCTGCTGCAGGGGCACATTGCTCGAGAATCGTTGCTCCGATGTGAAGCTCGGGTTGGGAAAATCGAAGACCTGCAGATAGTTGTTCAACCTGTACCGGCTGACTTTGCAGAAGACTGTTGGTTCCTTGTTCTCTTCTGAAAAGTCGGAGGATGGTCCGGATACCTTCTTGGTGTCCAAATCGCCTGCGACGAAGAGCATGGTGTCGCGGATCTCTTCGGCATCGAGGCGCTGTCGATTGAAGTGGGAATACAGACGGTTCGCGCCGTCTTTCTCATGTGCTTCCGAAGACTCTTCCACTGTGGTCTGATAGACGGCGGATAACATGATCTCTTTTTGCAGCTTCTTGATGGAGCGGCCGTTGGCGACAAATTCATGCGCCAGGAATTCGAGCAACCCGGGGTTGGTGGGCTCTTCACCGACAAAGCCGAAATTGTCTGGTGTGTTCACGATACCTGAACCGAAGTGCCACTTCCATACGCGATTGACAATGACACGCATCGCGATGGAACTGCCGGCGATGTCATTCGCAAGTTCAAGGCGGCCACTGCCGTCGGAGTAGGGCTTGGTATCCGGCGTGGTGAGGACGGTCAGGAAGCGACGTGGCACGGTATCGCCCAGCGTGTGCGGATTGCCGCGAATGTTGAGCTTTACGTCTTCAATCTGCGGCTTGTCGGCCATGCCGTGAACGTAAGGATAGTTCTCTGGGCCTACCTTCTTTTTGAGTTCGGCAATCTGCTTTTGCTGCTCCTCGATATAAGATTGCCACGCGGGTCCGAGACGGCTGCTCAAATCCCATCCGACAAAGACCAAGACTCCGGGTTGAAACTTGGCTTCTTCATCGCCGGAGCGAGTTACGAAGATATCCGAGTAAAGCTTGGCCTCATTGATTGGAATGGTCTTGAGTTCAAGCGCGCAACCGGGGCAGAACTGATCTTCCGTTTCGAACTCGCTGGGCTTGGCGTCCTTCACACGGTGCCGAGGAACATCATTCTTATCGCGGATGATTTCGTTCTGCTCTTCGACATCGCGCGCATGGCGACGGACCACGAGGACGCGACGTTGAAAGGCTTCAGCGAGCGCTTTGGCTTCGTCTTCTGTTCCGCCTTCGGCTGCAATCATCGACTGCCAGTCTTTGAGATCGTCGTACTGGTGAGGCTTGCCGGGGGTCAGATAATCGACCCAGCGGCGCAGCACTTCCGGATCAAGCTTGGCTTGTGAGGCGGCTTCTTCGACGGTGCTCTTGGGCTTGCCGAGGACATTCCATGCGGCCACCATGTAGTTGGCGGTTTGATTGGCGAGAGCGTCAGCTAGCTGCTTGGTTTCAGTGCGTGTGTACTCCTGCAAGTCGATCTGCAGCTTTTCGAGCTTCGACTCATTGCTTTCGTAAGCCGCTGCCTGGGCTTCGGAAACCGTCGGATATTCCTTGTACGTCGAGTTCGCAAAGACACCAATCAGCGCGTAGTAATCCTTTTGGGTGATGGGATCGTACTTGTGATTGTGGCAACGGGCGCAGGCCACGGTAAGGCCGAGCGTGCCGCGTGTGACTGCGTCAACGCGCTCGTTTCTTTCATCCGCGCGGCCTTGAATTGGAACGGCCTGATCCCAAACCCAGGGGCCTGCACCGAGGTATGTGGTCGCGGTGAGATAGTCTTCCTGCTCCTGCCTGGTCTTGGCCGGTATCTTGTCGCCGGCAATCTGAAGACGCAGAAACTGATCGAATGGCATGTCCTGGTTGAAGGACTTGATCACCCAGTCGCGATAGCGATAGGCGCCATTGAAGGGCATGTAGCCGCGGCCTTTGGGATCGAGGCCGCGCACGTCGTCTTCGGCATAGCGGGCGACATCGAGCCAATGACGGCCCCAGCGCTCTCCATACTTCGGCGAGGCGAGCAGGCGGTCAATGAGGTTTTCCCACGCGTGGGGAGACTTATCGTTGACGAATGCTTCTACTTCTTCTGGAGTGGGCGGCAGGCCCGTCAAATCGTAGGTTGCGCGACGTATGAGTGTGCGGCGATCGGCCTGCACGGATGGCTTGATGCCTGCTTCCTGCATCTTGGCCAATACGAATTTGTCGATAGGGGTTTTGGCCCAATGCGAGTCTTTCAGCTCGGGAACTGCGACGACTTTCAATGGCTGGAAAGACCAGAAAGCTCGCTGTTTCTCGGTGATAACTCCGGTCTTTACGGAGGCGGAGAAGACAGTCCCGGGCGCGCTCTTGGGCCATACTGCGCCGTGCTTGACCCACTCGGTTAGGTCAGCAACTTCCTGAGGAGTAAGCTTGCCTCCTTTGGGCATCTTGAGCGCGGTGGTTTGATGAACTGCCGTGATGATAAGGCTCTTTTCAGGATCACCTGGAACAAGAACCGGGCCGCGCTCTCCGCCCTTGAGAAGAGACTCGCGCGAATCGAGCTTCAAGCCACCGGCAGTGGCGTCTACGTGACAGCTATAACAGTTGTTCGCCAGGATGGGACGGATGTTGTTTTCGAAGAAATCCGCATCGGACAGGACGCCTTGCGGATGTGGCGCCGCTGTTGCGGAAGCGCTGACTACCGCGGGCTGGGTATCTGAGATCTTAGGCTTGGATGCGATGGAAGCGGGTGCTCCGGCAGGGGACGTAGACTTACTTGTGAGGGAATCCGCTGATGTCGGCACACCCTTGGCGCCGGCCTTGACCCAGGCAGTCAGGACGTCCACTTCCGCGGGTTCGAGCGCGTGCTTCGGCGGCATCTTCAAAAGCCCGTTACGGCGGATTAACTTGATGAGCAGACTGGTTTCCGGGTCACCGGGGACGATGGCAGGACCGCGCCCACCACCTTTCAAAATTGCCTCGTAACTATCAAGACGAAGACCGCCCGACTGCGATTCCTGGTGGCAGGAATAGCAGTTATCGTCGAGTATCGGCTCTACTTTCTCGGTGTAGAACTGGGGAGAATCAGGCGCGGGATCTTTCTGCTGCGCGAAGACTGCGCCGGTGATTGACACGGTGATACCGGTCGCCACGGCGACCGTTGCAGCAGCCAAGACCACTCTCGATTGCGCCGAGATGATTCCGTCCTTCATAGCGCCTCCCCCCGCTCCTGGACTTCCGATACCGCCTGCAATTCGTCTTGCCTGATCGAAGAGCCGTACGCTCTGTGCTTGACGAATTCGCGTAACTCAAGAAATTCCCGGCTCTGTTTTCTTTCAGCGATTGTATCGCCGGACTGAGGTAATGGCATATCGATAAGAACGTTACTTTCCTGGCTATCTTCCCGGTGGGGGCCCAAGACGATCAGCCGCGTACCTAGAAGAAGTGCTTCCGAAGTGTTGTGCGTTACAAAGAGCACGGTCGGCCTGGTTTCCTGCCAAATCTCTCTCAGTTGCTGTTGCAGGCTGGCACGCGTCGAGGGATCGAGCGCGCTGAAGGCCTCATCCATCAGCAGCACAGGCGGCTTCATCATGAGGGCCTGTGCGATAGCTACGCGCTGCTGCATTCCTCCGGAAAGCTGATGGGGATACTTATGGAAGTCTGTGGCACGCAAGCCCATGCGCTGCAACTGCGCTTCTGCTTCAAAACGAAGGTTGCGTTTGAATTTTCGATAGGATGGAAGCAACCTGCCCAACCAGCCGCAGTAGGCGTTTTCGGGACCGTACATGACGTTCTCGATCATGGTTCGATCGGGAAAGAGCGAATACTTCTGGGGAACGTAGCCGCAACGGGAATCGATTCGCGTGACCTGTTTGCCATCGACGACGATCGAACCCCTGGTCGGAAATTCCTGGCCGAGAACTAATCGCAACAAGGTACTTTTGCCACATCCGGTTTCACCGAGAACGGCGACAAATTCACCGCAATCAATGTCGAGGTTCAGATTGGAGAGCACGGTCTTGCGGCCTGTCGGAGACAGGGGATAGGAGACGGAGACATCGCGCAGCGCAATCTCAATGGGCGCGGGCTTCCTCTCCATGCGAATCTCCTTTACCAGTACCTGCGCGGCTAAAACCATGGATGAAGCCTCCGGTTGGCGAAGCGGAGTAGAGCATCCATTCCAAACAGGAGCACGGCAACCCACAGGATGTAGGGAATGATGATGTCCATACCCATATGGCGGCGCATGATGCCGATGCGATAAGCGAGTCCGTCGCTGGAGACGATCATCTCGCCGGCGAAGAGAAACAGAGCCAGCGGCTTGAGATTGAGGCGCACGCTGTTGATCACCTGGGGCAGGATTTGCTTGAGGATGACGCGATAGGCCACGTCCAGGTTGCTCGACTTCAGTGTGAATGCCTTGACCACTTGCTCGCGCGGCACACCTTTAGCGAGGTTGTAGGTGTCGAGCATCAGCGTAGGCGCAACGCCGATGACCATGAGCATGATCTTGGCCCAGTCGCCGATGCCAAATGCAATGAAGAGGATGGGCAACAGAGAGAGTGCAACGATCTTGTCGAAGAAGAGGATGAAGCGGAGAAAGAGTGCCTCGGCATACGGAAACACAGCCATGTGAAGGCCGAGCAGGATGGCGGGAATGAGCAGGAGGATTGCGGCGAAGAATCGGCCGGCGCTCGACAGCGTATCTTTCGCCAGCATGCTGTGCGTGATGCGTTGATATGTGCTGGCGTTCGCATCGAGCGGATCGTCTTCTTCGGCCGGTTCAAGTACCGCACCCCTGATGCCCTGATAGAGCTGAGCGACTGAGGGAACGACGCGATCTTCGGGGTTCTCCTTGTGACGGATGATGGAAAACTGCGTGTAGATGAAGATGCCGACGAGGAACAATACCCAGGAGAGCGACTGCGTCCATAGCTTGCGCGGCCGTCCCTGGATGTCAGCGAATTGACCTACAACAGCAACGGATGCCATGGGTTTAGAGTTTCCCCTGCTCTGCCATTTTCATGTACGAAGAATCGATTCGAAAACGGACTCGGTCTGTTTTCCCCTGCACTGATCCGTCGGGATAGCGAATGGCGACATCATTGACCGATGCGATGTTCTGGCCCAGCAACTGATGTCGGAAGCAGAACTGGCGAACGAGATCCATCTTCTGCTTGATGGTAGGGCTCTCTGAAAAATCGACCGCCGACTTGGGCGTTGCGTAGAGAAACGTGGTGCGCAGCTGGTCCTTGTAGGAGGCGACGCTGTCGCCGGAGGCATCGGCGCTGCCTTTGATGGCTGCAGCGGATGAAGGCCCGGAGTTCGTCAATTGAGCGAGGGTTTCATACCATGCACCGGTGATAGCCTTGGCAAATTTTATGCCGGAACCATCAGGACGCTGGAGAATGTCGGTCCGAATGACGAGAAGGTCGAG
>Ga0302308_10003410_pt1 | contig 12637 bp, 10 predicted proteins | sample III_Palsa_E3_3_FD_200531 | JGI IMG/M metagenome (GOLD analysis project Ga0302308, IMG submission 200531) | Peat permafrost microbial communities from Stordalen Mire near Abisko, Sweden - III_Palsa_E3_3 | ecosystem: Environmental > Terrestrial > Soil > Palsa > Peat permafrost | place: Sweden... | reverse complement strand
GTGGCAGTGCAACGGATGGCGCGGCCGCGCTCAGGTGGGCATGCCGGTGGCAGCGCGAAGAGGGCACCGCAGCGCGCGAACGGGCGCCTGCCGGCGGCAGCGCGACGGACGGCACCGCAGTGCTAACGGGGGCATGCCGGCCGGCAGCGCAATGCGGCCGGGCAGCGCGGGTTGGGGCAGGTTCAAGGACGGTGCGGACGCGTGCTCAGCGTCGGCCGGTCACCGCGACAGTGGATCAGGTCAGGAAGCCGCGCAGCAGCGCGCCGGTGCCGTCCAGGTGCTCAGCGACCGCGCGCCGGGCGAGGTCGGCATTTCCCGCCAGGATCGCGTCGACGATGGCGGCATGCTGGCCGGCCGTGTGATCGATGTTGCGCCGCAGCACCGGGATCGCGTTGAGCAGGTCGTTCAGGCGCATCCGCGCGTCCGCGCAGGCGGCGGCCAGCAGGGTGGATCCGGTGAGCTCGGCGATCGACAGGTGGAACAGGGTGTCCAGCCGCCGGTAGTCCTGCGGACTCGCCCGGTTAACGTCCGCGAGCCGGGTCTGCAGGACGTCCCGCACGTTGGCGCGCGCAGCCTCGCCGGAAACCTGGGCGAGCAGGTGGGCGGACCCGGTCTCGACCGCCATCCGGAACGTCAGCGCGTCGGTGAGCTTGTCGCCGTCCTCGCGTGCGATGCGCAGCAGCGCACCGCGGCTCGGCGCGGGCGGGTGGTACGTAACGAAGGTGCCGCCGGAGCGCCCGCGCCTGGATTCGATGAAGCCAGCCTGCTGTAGCTCGCGGATTGCCTCGCGGAGCGTAATGCGGCTGATGCCGAGCTGGACGGCCAGATCACGCTCGGCGGGGAATCTCTGGCCTGGCGCGACCACGCCGAGCTTGATCACGGTCAGCAGCCGCTCGACCGTCTCCTCGAAGGCATTGCCCGCCCGTACCGGCCGCAAGGCGGTGGCCAGCTCAAGTCCGCCGGTTGTCACGATCGCCCTCCGCGGGGGGACGGCATTGTTGCGCCGAGCCTATGGCACCGCTGCGCCGAGGCTGCCTGCCCTGCCCGGACGTGCTCCCGCGCACCTGCCCGGCACGCAAGCGCCGGCCCGCAAGCGCCGGCCCGCAGGCCCCCGGGCCCGGCACGCAAGCCCGCTGCATGCGAGCCCGGCACGCGGGTCCCCCGGCAAGCGGCACGCCGCACCCGCGGTGTCCATGTGGCGGCTGTGTAAATTCTGGTCTCCGGGTCTTGACATTGCCGCAGACCTGTCCATTATTGGTCTGATATTGAACCATTGGAAGCTGGCCGTCGGCTAGGGACGTTCCAGCGCCCTCCCCCCGGCATCATTCCGAGCCCTTACGCAGCCTGACGCCCTGACGCCACCCGACGCCCTGACGCAAGGAGCATGCCGTGTCGGCAAACGAGCAAGCGGCCCCAGCGCCGCTCAGCAGTGACGAAGCAACCCTCCACCAGCTCGGCTACGCCCAGGAACTGCGCAGGCGGATGTCGGGCTTCTCCAACTTCGCCGTGTCGTTCACCATCATCTCGGTCCTGTCCGGCTGCCTGACCCTGTACTACTTCGGCATGGACGAAGGCGGCCCCGCCGTCATCGTCTGGGGCTGGCCGATCGTCGGGATCATGACCCTGCTCGTGGGCCTGTCCATGGCGGAGGTCTGCTCCAGCTTCCCGACGGCAGGCGGCCTGTACTACTGGTCGGCAAAGCTTGCCCGCACGAACGGCCCGGCCTGGTCCTGGTTCACTGGCTGGTTCAACTTCCTCGGCCAGGTGGCGATCACCGCCGGCATCGACTTTGGTGCAGCCCTGTTCATCAACTTCGAGCTTGAACTGTGGTTCGGCTTCAGCGTGACGACGCACTGGCATACGGTCCTGATCTACGCCGCCGTGCTGCTGGTGCACGGCTTGCTCAACCAGTTCGGCATCCGGCTGGTGGCGCTGCTGAACAACGTCAGCGTCTGGTGGCACATCACCGGCGTCCTTCTCATCGTCGGCACGCTGACCTTCGGCCTGAAGGCGGGGGCGCATCACGCCCCGGCCAAGTTCGTGTTCACTGACCTCTACAACGGCTCCGGGTTCCATATCGGCTGGTGGTACATCGTGCCCGTCGGGCTGCTGCTGGCCCAGTACACCTTCACCGGGTACGACGCCTCGGCCCACATGACCGAGGAAACCCGTCAGGCATCACGCAGCGGCCCGCGCGGAATTGTCATGTCGATCCTGATCTCGCTGATCGCGGGCTGGATCCTGCTGATCGGCATCACGTTCGCGATCCAGCGGTCGAACTACGTGGGCGAGGCGTCGGCTGTCGTCGCCCCGGCGCAGATCTTCATCGACTCGATCGGCCGGACCGGAGCTGAACTGCTGCTGCTCGTGGCGATCGGCGCCCAGCTCTTCTGCGGCATGTCCTCGGTGACCGCAAACTCGCGGATGATCTACGCCTTCTCCCGTGATGGCGCGCTGCCGGGCTCCGCGCTCTGGCACCGGGTGAACAAGCGCACCCGGACCCCGACCAACGCGATCTGGCTGGCCGTCGTGGGAGCGCTCATCCTCGGCCTGCCTTATCTGTTTAACACCGCCGCGTACGGCGCCGTGACGTCCATCGCCACCATCGGCCTGTACGTCGCCTACGTCACGCCGACCTTCCTGCGGCTGCGGCAGGGCAGCAGCTTCCAGCGCGGGCCGTGGCACCTGGGCCGGTGGACCTACCTGATCGGCTGGACGGCCGTGGTCTGGGTGGTGTTCATCACGATCCTGTTCATGCTCCCGCAGTTTGGCCCCATCAGCTGGACCACGTTCAACTACGCGGTCATCGCCTTGGTAGTGGTGATCGGCTATGCCGGGATCTACTGGCAGGTGTCGGCGAAGAACTGGTTCACCGGGCCGCGGATTCAGGGATCCCCGGAAGAACTGGCGGCCATTGAGCGGGAACTCGCGTCCTGAGCGCCCGCGCGCCTACGGTGAGCTGATGATCAGCACGGGACGGCCAGCACGGGACAGCCAGCACGGAGACGTTCAGGGCTGAGACGCTGAGCACGGGCACGCCTTGAGGGCGGGACCGAGACGAGAGGATGGACTTCGATGACAGGTCATGGCGGCGACGATGCCGCGCGGATGCGGCACGGGATGATGACGCTGGAGCGACTCCGCACAGGCTACGGCACCGGCGAGATCGACACGGTGATCCTTGCCTTCACCGACATGCAGGGCCGCCTGCAGGGCAAGCGCCTGTCGGCGGAGTACTTCCTCAGCGAGGTCGTCCAGCACTACTCGGAGGGCTGCAACTACCTGCTCGCGGTGGACGTCGACATGAACACCGTGGACGGGTACGCGATGTCGTCGTGGGACCGCGGCTACGGCGACTTCATGCTGGTGCCGGACATGAGCACGCTGCGCCACCTGCCCTGGCACGAGGCCACGGCGCTGGTCCTCGCCGACCTGACCTGGCTGGACGGCGCCCCGGTGGTGGCCTCGCCGCGGCAGATACTCAAGGCGCAGACCGACCGGCTGGCGGCCCGCGGCTGGCAGGCGATGGCGGGCACCGAGCTTGAGTTCATCGTGTACACCGACAGCTACGAGCAGGCGGCCGAGAAGGGCTACCACGACCTGGTGCCCGGCAACCAGTACAACGTGGACTACTCGATCCTCGGCACCTCGCGGGTCGAGCCGCTGCTCCGCGCGATCCGCAACGGGATGGCCGGCGCGGGACTCTACGTGGAGTCGGCGAAGGGCGAGTGCAATCTCGGCCAGCACGAGATCGCGTTCCGCTATGCCGACGCGGTGACCACCTGTGACAATCACTCGATTTACAAGACCGGGTCGAAGGAGATCGCGGCGCAGGCCGGGATGAGCATCACGTTCATGGCCAAGCCCAACGACCGCGAGGGCAACTCCTGTCACATCCATCTGTCGCTGGCCGGGGAGGACGGGACAGCCGTACTCGCCGGCGACGGGCCGCACGGGCTGTCCAAGCTCGGCGAGCATTTCCTGGCCGGCCAGCTTGCGGCCCTGCGCGAGCTGACGCTCTGCTACGCGCCGAACATCAACTCTTACAAGCGGTACGTGCTGGGCAGCTTCGCGCCGACCGCCGTGCGCTGGGGAGTAGACAACCGGACCTGCGCGCTGCGGCTGGTAGGCCATGGCCACTCGCTCCGCGGCGAGAACCGCGCCCCCGGCGGCGACGTGAACCCCTACCTGGCGGTGGCGGCGATGATCGCTGCTGGGCTGCACGGCATCGATAACGAGCTACCGTTGGAACCTGCCTACGAAGGCAACGCCTACCTGGGCACGGGCCCGCGGGTGCCGCCCACCTTGCGCGACGCGCTCGAGCTGTGGTCCGGGAGCGAGATTGTCAGCGAGGCATTCGGCACCGACGTGCAGGAGCACTACGCCAACTATGCCCGGGTGGAACTGGCCGCCTACGAGGCCGCGGTGACCGACTGGGAGCTGCGCCGCTGCTTTGAGCGGCTCTAGCGCGTCTGAGTCCGCCGGGACCGTGATCAGGAGCCGCCAGGACCACCGGCACGCCAGCACAGGGCCGGTACGACGCCACGGGGAGTGACCGCCGTATGTCCGAGTTCACCGTCGTGAACCCAGCCAGCGAGGAGATCGTCGCCGCCGTGGCGCGGACCACGGCAGGCGAGACCGATGCCGCGATCGAGCGGGCCGTGATCGCGCAGGCGGCCTGGCGGGCGGTCGCCCCGGCGGACCGGGCTGGCCTGCTCCGCGCATTCGCCGGTGCGGTGGACGCCCATATCGAGGAGCTGGCCGGCCTGGAGGTGGCCGGCGCCGGGCACCCGGTCGGCCAGGCCCGCTGGGAGGCGGGCCAGGTCCGGGATGTGCTCACCTACTACTCCGCCGCGCCCGAGCGGGCCTGCGGGCGGCAGATCCCGGTGGCCGGCGGCCTGGATGTCACGTTCGCCGAGCCGATCGGCGTCGTCGGGCTGATCGTCCCGTGGAACTTCCCGATGCCGATCCTGTCCTGGGGGATGGCGCCGGCCCTGGCGGCGGGCAACGCCGTGATCGCCAAGCCCGCCGAGCTGACGCCGCTGACCGCGATCAGGATCGGCGAGCTCGCGCTGGAGGCGGGCATCCCGGACGGAGTGTTCCAGGTGCTGCCGGGCAAGGGCAGCGTGGTCGGGCAGCGGCTGGTCGACCATCCGGCCGTCGGCAAGATCGTGTTCACCGGCTCTACCGAGGTCGGCCGCGAGATCATGGCGGGCTGCGCCCGCCGGGTCAAACGGGTCACCCTGGAGCTCGGCGGCAAGAGCGCGAACATTGTCTTCGCCGATGCCGACCTGGAACGGGCCGCGGCCACCGCCCCGCAGGCCGCCTTCGACAACGCGGGCCAGGACTGCTGCTCCCGGTCGCGGATCCTGGTGCAGCGCTCGGTCCTGGAGAAGTTCATGGAACTGCTCGAGCCCGCGGTCAAGGCCGTCACGGTCGGCGACCCGGCGTCGGCGGCGACGCAGATGGGACCGCTGATCTCGGCCGCGCACCGGGATCGCGTCGCGTCCTACGTGCCGGACGGCGCGCCGGTCGCGTTCCGCGGCACGGCGCCGGACGGGCCGGGGCACTGGTACCCGCCGACGGTGCTCGCGCCGGTCCGGATGGACGACCCGGCCTACACCGAGGAGGTGTTCGGGCCGGTGGTGACCGTGACACCGTTCGAGGACGAGGCGGCCGCTGTGGCACTGGCCAATGACACGCCCTACGGCCTGTCCGGCTCGATCTGGACCAGGGACGTCGGTCGGGCGATCCGGGTGGCCAGGGCGGTGGAGACCGGCAACCTGTCGGTGAACTCCCATTCCTCGGTGCGCTACTCGACCCCGTTCGGCGGCTTCAAGCAGTCCGGGCTCGGCCGCGAGCTCGGGCCGGACGCGCTCGACGCGTTCACCGAGGTCCAGAATGTCTTCATCGCGACGGAGGGATGACGGCGACATGGTGATCACGGGCATGACGGGCACGGAAACGGCGGGAGCGGGCATGCGGCGGCTGCGGGACCGGGTCGCCGTCATCACCGGCGCGGGCAGCGGCATCGGGCTTGCCAGCGCGCGCAGGCTGGCCGCCGAAGGGGCGATCGTGGTTGCCGTCGACATCGACGAGGCGGCGGGCAAGGCGGCCGCGGAGGAGACCGGCGGCACGTTCATCGCGGCCGACGTGGCCAGTGAGGACGATGTCCAGCGCCTGTATGAGTCGGTCGCGGAGCGGCACGGGCGGGTCGATATCTCGTTCAATAATGCGGGCATCTCGCCGCCGGAAGATGATTCGATCCTGACCACCGGGCTCGACGCCTGGCGCCGGGTTCAGGAAGTGAACCTCACCTCGGTCTACCTGTGCTGCAAGCACGTGCTCCCGTACATGCAGCGGCAGGGAAAGGGCTCGATCATCAACACCGCCTCGTTCGTCGCCGTGCTCGGCGCGGCGACCTCGCAGATCTCCTACACCGCGTCCAAGGGCGGGGTGCTGGCCATGAGCCGCGAGCTCGGCGTGCAGTTCGCCAGGGAGGGCATCCGGGTGAACGCGCTGTGCCCGGGCCCGGTCAACACCCCGCTGCTGCAGGAGTTGTTCGCCAAGGACCCCGAGCGGGCCGCCCGGCGGCTGGTGCACATCCCGGCCGGCCGGTTCGCCGAGCCGGAAGAGATAGCCGCCGCCGTCGCGTTCCTGGCCAGCGACGACGCGTCGTTCATCACCGCGTCGTCGTTCCTTGTCGACGGCGGGATCTCCGGTGCCTATGTGACGCCGCTGTAGGCCTCGGGCCGGCCGAACTTGCGGGGAGCCGCGTCCTGGCGAGCGCGGCCCGGGCCCGGTCCGGCGCGCAATCCGACAGGCTCCGCAATCAGCAGAACTCGTCGCAGGGCCCCGGCACCCGTCATATCCTCCGTGATCATGGGTTTGCGCAGGCGAGGCAGATGGAGGTTCAGGTGAGCGAGGTTCGTCCAGGGGGCGAGGCCGGGCTTGCACCGGTGATCGGGATCAGCGCCTACCACGAGCAGGCCCACTGGGGAAAGTGGGACGCCGACGCAGCAGTCCTGCCGTGGCGCTATCCGGACCGCGTCTTCGAGGCGGGCGGCATGCCCGTGCTGCTGCCGCCGGTGCCCGGCATCGCCGAGGTGCTCGACAGGCTCGACGGGCTCGTTCTGTCCGGCGGCGGCGACTTCGATCCGGCTGGCTATGGTGCGCGGCGCCATCCGGCCACCGCTTCGGTACGGCCGGATCGTGACGCCGCAGAGGTCGCGCTGCTCTCCGCTGCCCTGGAACGCGGACTGCCCGTGCTCGGCATCTGCCGCGGCATGCAGGTGATCAACGTGACCATGGGCGGGAGTCTGCATCAGCACGTGCCGGACCTGGTAGGCCACCACGGGCATGCGCCGGTGCCAGGTGCCTACGGCGCGCATCCGGTCCGGGTCGCTGCGGGCAGCGGGCTGGCCAGGATCCTCGGCAGGACTCAGCTCGATGGGGTCCCGACCCATCACCATCAGGCGCTTGACCGGCTCGGCGACGGCCTGACCGCAACCGCGTGGTCAGACGACGGGCTCATCGAGGCAGTGGAGCTCGACGCGCCAGGCTGCCCGTTCGCGGTGGCCGTCCAGTGGCATCCGGAGGCGGGCGACGACCTGAGCCTGTTCCGGGCGCTGATCGCCGCCGCGACAGCACCGCTCCCGGCGGCAGCGCTCGCGCCCTGAGCCGGGATTCTGCACGGCTGCCGCCCTGGCGGCCGGCCGCAACGAGGCCCGGGTAGCTAGGCTCCGCAGTCATGACCGACAACGCAGAGGCCAAGGTCCCGGCGCAGGATCCTGCCGCCGCGAAGGCCGGGAACCTGAATGCCGAGGACCCGAAGGACGACCTCGTCACCACGCGCCATGTGATCACCACCGACGGTGCGCAGCTGCGCTACACGGTGACCGCCGGGCGCGTGGTGCTCCGCCAGGAAGGTCACACCGACGACAAGTTCGACGGCGCGGAGGCGAAGGCCGAGGTCTTCATGGTCGCCTACACACTTGATGACGCCGGCGCCGGCAGCCGGCCGGTCACGTTCGCGTTCAACGGCGGGCCAGGCTCCGCGAGCGTCTGGCTGCACCTCGGGCTGCTCGGCCCGCGGCGGGTGCTGATGGGTGACGCCGGCGCGCTGCTGCCGCCGCCGTATGACCTGGCGGACAATAACGAGACTCTGCTCAGGCACTCCGACCTTGTCTTCATCGACCCCGTCTCCACCGGGTTCTCGCGCGTGGTCAAGGGCGGCAAGTCAAAGGACTTCCACGGGTACGGCGGTGATGTCGAGTCGGTCGGCGAGCTGATCCGGCTGTGGACGACGCGCAACGGCCGGTGGATGTCGCCAAAGTACCTATGCGGCGAGTCGTACGGGACGACGCGCGCAGCGGCCCTCGCCAGGTACCTGCAGGAACGCAGCGGCATGTATCTCAACGGGCTGATCCTGATCTCGGCCTTCCTGGACGGCGGCTCGGCCGAGTTCGTCCCTGGCAATGACGAGCCGTACGTGCTCTACCTGCCGACCTACGCGGCAATCGCGCATTATCACGGCAGGCACCCCGGCCGGCCGCTGCGGGAGGTGCTCGATGACGCCGAGGCCTACGCGGGGCGAGAGTACCGGTGGGTGCTGGCACGCGGCTCGCGACTGACGCCCGGCGAGCGGTCGGCGGCAGTTACCAGGATCGCCGGGCTGACCGGCCTGTCGGAGGACTACGTCGATCGCGTCAACCTGCGGCCCGAGCACGTCAGGTTCCTGACCGAGCTGCTGCGGGATGAGCGGCGGACAGTCGGCCGCCTGGACGGGCGCTTCACCGGCTGGGACTCCGACTACGGCCGCGAGCACTGGACAACCGACCCCTCCATCGACGCGATCATGGGCCCGTACAGTGCCGCCTTGAACCACTACGTGCGAACGGAGCTGAAGTACGAGAACGACCTGTCGTACGAGACGCTGACAGAGCGCGTGTACCCGTGGTCGTTCAAGGAGTTCGAGGGCGTGAATCTCCAGGTCGTGGACAAGCTCGCCGAGGCGATGCGGGTGAACCCGCACATGCGGGTGCTGGTGGCCTGCGGTTATCACGACGCCGCGACGCCGTATTTCGCGGCCGAGCACGACTTCGCGCACCTGGCCATCCCGGCCGAGCTGGCGGGCAATATCGAGTTCGCCTACTACGAGGCGGGCCACATGATGTACGCGCATGAGCCGAGCCGGCTGGCCCAGTCGGAGCGGCTGGCGGCGTTTGTGCGCGGCAGCGAAGAGGCGCGATGAGCGGCAAGGGCGACGGGACCTCCGGTCATCCCGCGGGGCATCCAGCGGGGCAAGGCGCCGGCGCGTCCCGGCATCCGCTTGACCCGCTGTCCGCGGCTGAGTTCCGGCAGGCCGCCGCGATCCTGCGTCGCGACCGGGGGGTCGGCGAGACCTGGCGGTTCGCGTCCATAGAGCTGAGGGAACCGGACAAGGCCGCGCTGGCGGCCTGGCAGCCGGGCGGCGCAGTCCAGCGGGAAGCGCGGGTCGTGTGCTGGAACCGCTCGGACGGCCGGGTTTACTCCGCAACGGTCTCGCTGACCGATGACGAGGTGACGTCCTTCGCCCGCCGGACCGGGGTGCAGCCGAACGCGACTCTCGATGAGTGGCACGAGGCGGATGCGATGCTGCGCCGCGACGGCCGGATGATCGCCGCGCTCGCTGACCGCGGGATCACCGACCTGGAGCGGGTGCTCTTCGACACCTGGACCTACGGCCACGCGCTTGTCCCGCAGGAGCACCGCAGTCGCCGGATGGGCTGGGTCGATGTCTGGTACCGGGGTGTCGCCGGCGGTAACCCGTACGCGCATCCGGTCAATGGCCTGCACCCGCTGGTGGACCTGAACCGGATGGAACTGCTCGAGGTCGGAGACTCCCACCACGTCGATCCGCCGGACACGATGGGCGAGTACGCTCCGAGGCTCGTTCCCGGGCAAAGGCTTCGCGCGGACGTGAGTCCGCTGCAGATCAGCCAGCCGGACGGTGCCTCGTTCACTCTGACCGGGCATGCGCTCAGCTGGCAGAAGTGGTCGCTGCGGATCGGCTTCAATTACCGGGAAGGCCTGGTCCTGCATCAGGTCGGCTATCACGACGGCGGCAGGACCCGCGCGGTCGCGCACCGGTTGTCCCTGGCCGAGATGGTGGTCCCCTACCGGGATCCCACCCCGGACCATTACCGGCGGACCGCCTTCGACATCGGGGAATGGGGCCTTGGCTTCATGACGACATCGCTGGAGCGCGGCTGCGACTGCCTCGGCGAGATCACGTACCTGGACGCGGTGCTGCATGACACCAGCGGCGAGCCGCGGGCCATCCCGCGCGCGATCTGCGTCCATGAGGAGGACAACGGCGTGCTGTGGAAGCACGTAGACCAGGCGGCTGGGGCCGAAGTGCGCCGGATGCGCAGGCTCGTCATCTCCTGCCATGCCACCGTTGCCAACTACGAGTACCTCGTTTACTGGCGGTTCTACCAGGACGGCAGCATCGAGTGCGAGATCCGGGCGACCGGCGTGATGGTGGTCACGAACTTCCCGCCCGGCCGTCAGCCGCCGTACGGGACTCTCGTCGACGAGCGCACCTATGCACCGTTCCACCAGCACTTCGTCGTCGCACGGCTTGATCTCGACATCGACGGCACGCAGAACACGGTCTACTGCTCGGACTCCGAGGCACTGCCCGTGAGCGCGGACAACCCGTACGGGCTGGCCCTGGTGCAGCGCGACACGCCGCTGCGGACGGAGCAGCAGGGAAAGCAGGATTACCGCTGGTCCACCCAGCGCTACTGGAAGGTCGCCAACGACTCCGTCCGCAACGGGCTCGGCACGCCGGTCGGCTACAAGCTGGTGCCCGGCGGCTGCTTCCCCGCGATGTTCGATCCCCGCTCCCCCGTCATCCGCCGCGCCGAGGCGATCAGCCATGCCCTCTGGGTCACCCCCTATGACCGGGATGAACGGTGGCCGTGCGGCGAGTTCTGCACGCAGAGCGAGCGCGATCAGGGGCTGCCGGTGTGGACCGCGCGGGACCGGCCGATCGAGGATGCCGACATCGTCCTGTGGTACGTCTTCGGCATCCACCATGTCACCCGGCCGGAGGACTGGCCGGTCATGCCCGTGGACACGGTCTCCTTCTGGCTGAAGCCTGATGGTTTCTTCGACCGCAATCCGGCCCTCGACGTGCCCGCCAGCCCGGGTCACGGTGGCTGATGGACCCGACCGACCGGCTAGCCGTGTCTTGGTGTTGGCGGTGCGGGTGGGGTTGGGGTGCAGGTGAGGTGCGTGTTGTCGGGGACGACTGTGATGTGCACGCCGCCGCCGCCGGGTTCGTGGAAGTAGCCGATGCTCAGCTTGCTGCCGGCCGGGATCGCGGCGGGGGTGATGGTGGTGAGGATGGCTCCGTCGGGTTGCGGCTGCGGTGGTGAGAACGGCTGGCTGGCGATCGGTCCGGGGACGTAGCAGACCGATCCGACGGTGACGAGAGCGGGTACGCCGGCGTGCGCGAGCGCCTGGCGCAGCGCGCTGGGGTTGAAGATCTGACGCTGGTCGACGGTGAGAGTCACCGTGCCGCCGGGGTTCTTATGGACGGTGAACGCGGCGAGGCGCTGTGCACCGGGCGCCCCGGTCGGGCGGGGTCCGGCGCTCGGTGAGTGCGTGCCGGTGACGGCGTGATCGAACCCGAGCGTGGCCGCGGTGATGACCGCAGCGGTGGCGATCCCGGCAATGGCGTAGGTCCGGATCCTGTGGAGTGATCGAGACGGCTGCCTGGTGCGGGCGGTTGTCACGAGGAAGCGCTGCATGTCCCGGCTGAACTGCGGGAGGGCGGGGGGAGTAGGACGGTCGTCAAGGCTGAGCATGGGGTGCCTCCGGGTGCGAGTTGGCCATCGGTGGGTCGGCGGGTTCGCCGAGGGTGCTGCGTAGCTTGGCTCGGGCGCGGGAGAGCCGGATGCGGGCGGTGTTCGGGTTCATCCCTAGGACGGCGCCGGCGTGGCTGGGGGACAGTCCGTCGCGGTGGACGAGTTGGAGCAGTTCTCGGTCTTTCGGGCGCAGGGCCGCGAGCGCGGCAGTCAACGCCGGGGCGAGCCGGGCGGCGTCGATGGCATCCTCGACTGCCGCGGTCTCGTCCGGGTTCAGCGACGGCAGGTTCTCCAGGCGGCGTATCAGGCGCTCCCGCCGGGCGAATGACCGACGCTGACGGGCCAGCACCCGACGGGCGATCCCGAACAGCCACGGCAGGGCGCCGTCGCCGTCGCCGGTGAACCGTGATGCAGACCGAAGTGCCCCGAGGAAGGTGTCCGCGACGAGGTCGGCCACATCGCTGGCGTTGGCGCATCGGCTGAGGGCGTAGGTGAGTACCCGTCTCTCGTGGCGGCGGTAGAACTCACCGAACGCCTCAGCATCGCCTCTAGCTGTAGCTGCCAAGAGTTGTCCGTCAGATTGCTCCATATCTCTACCTGCCCGCGAGTCATCCACCATGTCATCGCCATCCGTCCCATGGCCGCGATGCTGGCCAGCAATCGTGCTCCACTTCAGCCCGCGCCGGATCCAGGCTGATCCGGCGGGCGTGGCGACCGCCTTCCCGGCCGGAGCCCGGCCGGAGCCCGGTCGGCTGCTGCCCCCTAGACTCGCCAGCGTG
>Ga0302308_10003409_pt1 | contig 12639 bp, 13 predicted proteins | sample III_Palsa_E3_3_FD_200531 | JGI IMG/M metagenome (GOLD analysis project Ga0302308, IMG submission 200531) | Peat permafrost microbial communities from Stordalen Mire near Abisko, Sweden - III_Palsa_E3_3 | ecosystem: Environmental > Terrestrial > Soil > Palsa > Peat permafrost | place: Sweden... | reverse complement strand
CGCGCTTTGCTGGACTTGGAAGACCCGAAGTACAGCATCGAGCAGATCGCGGCGAAGGTGGGCAAATCTCCCGTCTTCGTGGCTTCGAGGTTGAAGTTGTCCGACCTTGTCCCCGCAGCGGTCGAGGCGTTCTATGCCGATGCAATCGGCGTCGGCCATGCGCTGCTTTTGGCGAAGCGCCCGCCGAGCAGCAGGAAGCCGCACTCTGGGCTTGCTTCAAAGAGGTTTACAACGGAGGATCGAAACCCGCTCGCATTCTTCTACCCGTCCGCAACCTGCAATTCTGGATCGACAGCAATATCCTGTTGGTCTTGAAAGATGCGCCATTCAACAAGCGCGACGCGCAGCTTGTTCACGCCGCTGGTAGTTGTGCCGACTGCCCGAAACGGACGGGGCACAACAAATTGCTCTTTGGCGATGACCTCGGCAGGCAGGGCGACCGATGCACCGACCCCACCTGCTATCAGGCAAAGGTCTCGGCTCACGTCGCGCAAACGGTCGCCGCGAAGCCGGAATTGGTGCAGATCAGCACCGCCTACGGGGGACAGAAGGAAGGCAGCGCGGTGTTGCCCCGCAACAAGTACACCGCCATTCGGGATGACAAGCCAAAGTCGAAAGACGACGCGAAGCGGCCCGAGTTCAAAGTGTGCAAGTTCACCACCGAGGCCATCATCACCTAAGGCAGTGATGTTGGCACCCTCCACAAGGTATGTGCCAATCCGACTTGCCCCGTCCATCATCCGAAGCAGTCAACCAGCCGCAACGATGAGAAATGGAAAGCCGAGCAGGACAAGCAGCGCAAGGAGCAGGTCATCGCCAACAGGATCGGCCTCCGTGTCCTTGTCGCTGTGAGCGCCGCCGTTCCTGTTCGTCTCATGAAACGCGACCTGCTTTTCATCCTTGAGAAGCTGCTAAGCGTCATGAACGAGAACCGCGTGGAGATGCTGGCGCGGCAGCATGGCATCCGACAGAAGCGGAACGATGGAGGCATCAGCAAAACGCTGGCGGCTTTTGTTCGTCGCGCGGATGAAGGCACGCTCTCCCGGCTGATGGTCGAGGCGAGCATTTTGCTTGCAACCTCGCGGGGCAACCCGGCCACCGTCCTCAAGGATGCCGCCAGTGCTTACAAGGTCGACACCGAGGCCATCGCCGCCAAGGTGAAGCAGGAGTGCGCCGCGAAGGAGAAAGCAAAGAAAACTCCACCACCCACACCTAAGACCGCGAAGAAAGCGGCGTAATTTGCCATTCACCGAGGGGCGGCATTCGTCGCCGTCCCTCGTCTTTTCGCGCCAAAATCGCGCCGGGAGACACCCCTTCGGTTTCTCCCGAGCCCTCATCCCGCTTACATTACCGACCTCCGCTCGCCGGCTGGACGCCAGGAGTCCGGTTCCGAGAACGACGACCTCACGCTTGCAAGACATCGTCTCTGTTTAAACAACATAAGATGGCGACGGGGCCGGAATACATTCCCTGTTACACCCGAGGCCAAAGGGCGACAAGCGCGTTATAGGGCCTAATCCTCTTCGGCGCTCAGAGATCAGAATTAACCTGAATCTCCACTCCTGAGAGGTCTCCAAAGCCGATGGTGAACGTAGCACTCCCGAAGGATTGCAGTAGATGTGTTCTTCCACTCGATTCGGGCGGGGCGAACTGACAGATCTCGGCGCGGTAGCGTCCTGGCTGTTCCAAGCCTTCGAATCTCCCATCAGGTTGTATGACTGCACCTCCGGCCCAGCCGATCGGATCCAGAGTTCCCAATTCTCGTCTGAACTGTATGGAAATGTATTTGCGATCTTCAGGCAGTGCCCCTTGGACACGACCCCTTACACGGTAGCGAATCGGACGCGGAATACGGACTTGGATATCCATTGTCTGCTCGTCCTCAACGGCGACACCCAACGCACCTGAGACCTCGTGAGCGTCCGGATAAAGAAAGTCGAAAACGCGATCCGGCGTCAGGCCATGATCCTTAGCAGACATCGCCGTGTTTGCGGGCTTCTGGAGAATGCCAGCAAAACGGAGAAAGTATAACCCGCTAGAAAGCGGAGGAGACTGGAAGCGTCCGTTCTTTCCCGCTTGATGATCACCGGATATGTTAATCAGTCCAGAGCGGCCATTCCTTTCGCCTTGCCGCAGGAGAGTCAACAATCCTTGCTGTGGGGGTCTGCCATCCTCGTCAAGAAGCTGGCCGAGAATACGGCCACCGCGGATGAGCGCAACCTGGAGGTTATCCACGTTCTGCCCTTCGCCCAGTGTCAGCGACTGATGCCAGTAAACGAAGTCGTCACTGTAGGCTGACAAGGAATACTCGCCCGCACATAACGACGAGAATGAAAATCTTCCGTCCTCGTCCAAGACCGTTGATGTTTCTCCTACAACCCCGATACGGTGAAGCGCTAGGCGGGCCGTGGTCAGGGCGGCTCCAGTCGCATTCTCGATGACTCGTCCGGTGATTGCGCAATCCATTTAAACCTCCGGGATACGTACTTGTGAGTTTACTGAGCAAATCTGAGGAAGTCCGCGACCATATTCGGCATGGCAATTGATCGAATAGTCAGTAGCCTGGCCATAACGACCCGGCGCGAGGGTCGAACGTCGGCGACCACTAGATTCGTAACAGCCTCGTTCCTCCTGTCCCTTCCCTGCACTCTTTGTCATTTCCCCAATTTTCCAAATTGAAGGCCTCCCCACTTAGCCACATGATCCAAAATGGCACAAACACCTTCTCTTGTACTTTCGTCCAACTCGTATTCGATATGAAGCACGAGATCGCTCATGTCCTTTCGGACGACAATTCCATCAGCTTCCAATTGGCGCAGGTTCTGGGTCAGCATCTTTTTGGAGGCCCCAGGGACGATCCTAGCGAGTTGACCGAGTCGGACAGAACCAGACCGCATGGCACAGAGGATTTGAAGTTTCCATTTGCCCCGGAACAAGACTTCGGCAGTCAGAGTGGCGCGCCGCACGTATCGTGAAGCTTCCTTCTCTGCTTCAGAACTCTGGTCTGCTCCTCTCATCATGATGATTACCGCTTGCCGATGCCGTTGCATCGACACCTCTACGAGCAAAATCTATCGAAATTGCGTTGACCACGAGCGTTCTGCCTGTGGCACGATCCAGTGCATACGGGGCTTCAGTGAAGTTTTAATTCACGCCAACACGTTGAATCGGAGAAGCATTCGCTCTTTCCTACGTCGCGGTTCTCCGCTCTTTTACTCTTGAAGCCCTCCTCCCCGTCATAGCTGCCGGAGACTTCGGCGGAGGTCCGCCATGAGGGAGTATCTGGAAGACTGGTTTCGGTGCACATAATGGTCGCTGTTGTGGGACTCTGGTCGACGCTCTCGTCATAGCCCGCCGTTGTCAGGTACTTCGCGGGCAGCGTAAGCCCTGGCCGCTCATTATCAAAAAGAAGACTGGCGATCCAGAAGCGCCCGCGAGCATGCACAATCTGGAACGAATTGATGCCTCGCGAGGACGGCTTGGCGTCGTTCTTCGCGTCCCTGCCTTCGTCCGTGCTCCACACCTCGACAAGGTTGCCAAACTCCTCGACTCGGTTCGCGATGCTGCGCTCGAAAAAGCCGTTCGTCTTAAAGTAGGTGTCGTTTTGTTGGGCGAACATGTCGGGGGTCAGGAAGACTACATCGCCCTTGCGTGCGGGTGTGTCTCTCGTCGCGGGAGAATCAGGATGAATTGAGCCAATCCTGCCATCGGGCACGAACAATGAGCGGAAGCGCTGCCAATCGCGATTACCGGCTGGGCCGGTAATCACGTCGTACAGCGAAGCGACGAGGTGGTCCACAGTGTCCACGTCCCCTGGGTTCCTCGCTGCAGGCCAGTCTGGATGCCCCGCGAGTGTCCCCACTACCGGAGGCGGTGCTGGTGTGGCGGGTGCGGACTGCTGTGCGCTCGCATTGAACGTCAGTCCTACAAGAAAACAAGACGCTATAAGATCGCTGCTACGGATCATGACACCTCTCCTTGGTTGATTAATTCGACCGGAGCGCTATTCGGTAAGAACCGGGCCCCAATTCGACGCCCCATTCACATTTTTTTGCTTACGCGTTATGAACCTATTCGCTCCGTTCAGACACCATGCGGAGCTTCAACTTCACGCTTCCGTGCCAAAAGCTCATCCGGACTGGAGTGTCGTGAGCGGATCGAGGCGCATGGCGCGCAGTGCAGGGACGTAACTGGCGGCGATGGCGACGGCGGTGAGCACGGCGGTCACGCCAGCGAAGATGGAGAGATCGTAGGGCGAGACACCGTAGAGCAGGTTGGTCATCAGATGAGAAACGATAAGCGCGCCTACCAGGCCCACGCCGGCGCCGGCACAGGCCAGAGTGAGGCCCTGGCGTAAAACCATCCTGAGGATATTGCTCCTTTGCGCGCCCAGCGCTAGGCGAATGGCAATCTCGCGCGATTGCTCATTGACCAGGAAGGAGATGGTTCCGTAGATTCCGAGGCCCGCGAGGAGCAGGGCAGTTATGGCAAATAGCGCGACCATTTCCATGGAGAACCGCCGCACGGAAAGCGACGAGGCGAGAACGTCTTTCAAGGTTTCCGGATGGAAGACGGGAAGCTCCGGATCGACGGCCTGGATCTGCGTGCGCACCTGCTCGGAGATGGCGGCGGGATCGACCGGTCCACGCAGGTAGAACGCAAGAAACTTGGCCGGCCGCTGATAGAGGTCCAGGTACATCTGCGGAACGCTTGCGTCCGCGAGCGACTCTGTGTGCGCATCGGCAACGACGCCGACGATGGTGGTCGCGTCCGGCCTGGCACGGCCCAAACGACCCAACATGCGGACTCGCTTGCCGACCGGGTCCTGATTAGGCCAGTAGGTGCGGGCGGCAGCCTGGTTGATGACTGCGACAAGAGGCGTCGATTCAAGGTCCTGATCGGCGAAGAAGCGGCCACGTACCAGACTCATGCCCAGCACGTGGAAATAATCCGGTGAGACGATCGACGTATCCAGCAGCGGTGGCTGTCGGTCTTGCCCTTCCTGGCCTTCGCGAACCAATGGAACCAGTCTGCGATCGTTCTGGCCATGGCCGAGGGGGATCGCCTGCCGATCGCTGACGGCGGTTTCTTCTACGCCCGGAAGCGTCCGGATTCGACGGAGAGTTTCCCGCAAAAACACCGATTCCTGCGTGGCAGTTCGATAAATGTCGGTACTGGGATCGTTCGGGTTCGGCAGCGAGCTCTCGATTGCCATCACTCGAGTGGGATTGAAGCCCAGTTGCACGTTGAACAAGTCCCAGAAGCTGCGTAGCAGAAGGCCGGCAGCGACCATTAGCACCAGGGAGAGGGCTAATTCACCAATCACCAAAACATGGCGCAAGCGCGAGCTCCGCCGGGAACCGCTAGAGCCACGACCTTCCTGCCGGAGGGTCGCCGTCAAATTCAGGCGGCTTGTGAGAAACGCGGGGACAAGTCCGAAGATGGTTCCGGCGGCGACGGAAACAACGATGGCAAACGCCAGCACTCCCCAACTGATGGAGATGTCGTTGAGGCGCGGCAGGCTTTCGGGAACAAATTGCAGAAGGAATTTCCGGGCGCAGAAGAGAACCGCGAAACCGGCGACACCGCCAAGCACGAAGAGTAACAAGCTTTCAGTGAAGAGCTGCCGGACGAGCCGCATTCTTGCGGCTCCCAGAGCCTGGCGAACCGCCATTTCGCGTCCGCGCGCGCTGGCGCGAGCGAGCAGCAGATTGGCGACGTTGACGCAGCTAATCAGCAGGACCAGGCCGACCGCGCCGAACAGCAGAATGAGGGATTGGCGAACGTTGCCGACGAGACTCTCTGCCAGGGGAGTGAGGTGGATCGTCCATGCTCCTTGCGATGGATAATCTGCCGGATACTGTTTCTTCAATGATGCAACCAGGGCATCGATGTGCTGCTGCGCGTCTTCAGGCGAGAGACCGGGCTGAAGGCGCGCGATGGTCGAGTAGGGGGTGCGCGCGTTGCGGGTCGGCTGCGACGGTGGGTCCGGATAGAATCCAGTCGCCGCCCACAATTCGGTACCGACCTGCTCGTTGGTTTGGCCCTGGTCGCGAAAGCTGGCGGGCATGACGCCGACAACGAGAGCGGGATCGTTGTCAACGCGCAGAGTCTTGCCGACAATGTTCGGGTCAGCACCTAGTGCGCGTTTCCAGAAACCATCGCTGATGACGACTTCATTGTTGAAGCCCGGTGTGGCGTCGTGCGGATCGAAGGTGCGGCCCAACTGCGCGTGCACGCCGAGCACCGCGAAGTAGGTCGGTGAGACCGACTTTCCAGCGATGCGCGTGGGCTGGCCGCTGCCGGTAAGAGTGTCAGTGCCGAAAAACCAGAGGGACACATTTTGAAAGATTCCCGAGTTCTGAAGATCTCTCAACTCAGGGATGGAGAAGCCGATGTCATGCGCGCCCACGCCCGGAAGGTTGGCTTGAATGCGCACCAGTTTGCTGGGGTGGGGGTAGGGCAAAGGATGCAGCAGTGTGGCATCGATGACGCTGTAGATGGCAGTGGTGGCTCCGACGCCGAGGGCCATGGTGGCGATGACAATGAGGGAAAATCCAGGAGACCTCAAGAGCATGCGGAACGCATAGCGGATATCGAGAAGAAGATTCTCAGCGAGCGGAAGACCCTGCTCGGCGTTGTGGTGCTCCCTGATGGTCTGGGCCGCGCCAAGCTTCAGTGCGGCCTGCCTGCGCGCCTCAGCAGGCGACATGCCGGCGCGTAGGTTTTCCTCAGTCTGCAAGGCCACATTCTCGGCCAGTTCCTCACGGAGACGCTGGTCGGCGCGCTTTGCGGTGGCGAAGTTTGAGAGACGAATGAAAAAGCGGCGTAGGAATCTCACAATAAATCCTCCGCCTTGACGTTGAAAAAGCGTGCGATGATCGCTGCGGTTTGTTCCCAATTGCGGGTCTCTGCCTGGGGTTGTTTGCGGCCGGCCTTCGTAAGCTCATAGAAGCGCGCGCGGCGGTTGTTATCCGATGCGCCCCACTCAGATGTGACTGAGCCTTCATGCTCGAGCTTGAGCAACAGGGGATACAGCGTGCCCTGGTTGACAGCCAAAAGGTCTCCGCTGATCTGCTCGATGCGCCGTGCAATTCCCCAGCCATGCTGCTGTCCCCGGACACCCAGTGTCTTGAGCACCATCAGCGAGAGAGTTCCTTGTTGTACGTCTTGTTTGTCTTTCATGGTAAATTCACCTTTTGTTTTCCAATAGGAGTGGAGTTTTGACGCGTCCCCCACAGATAACCAACAGGAGCAATGCATTTAGCAGCCAGACGCGGTGTGCAATTCAATCGAGTTTCCTGATAGCCTCGTGTCCTGCACGTACCGCGTCGCTGCCGTGAGGTTCACTGAGCTGGCTCACTTGCCCTCGCGAACCGCCGAACGCTGAATGATATCGGCAGCCCGATCACGACCATGTGCACAATCAGTCCTTGAAGGAGATCATGAAGCTTGTAGGGGCCTATTGCGTGAAGCGCGGAAAGAGGTAGGACGATGAGATTCATTACCAGCTCGACTGCAATCCCATAAAACAATCCGCATACCAGCCAATGCCCGGTCAAGAAGTTCAGCTTGCGGCTTGCCGCATAGTAAATAGCTGCAGCTGAGAGCGCGATAAAGAAGTGCAGGAGGACGCCCAGAACATAAGTGGGTACACCTCCATGTAAAGCTTGTCGGCCCAGCAGGCCCGCTGCAACTACGAGCGGAACGCGCGTTCCAAAGAGAGTAAAAGCTTGCATAAGGTCCAAGGTGCCGGCGATCAGGCCGCCCACTCCAATTGCCAGAATAGGTTTGCGGAAATTAGGAGCCGTGCTTCCGGAAACATCGACCATTCAGGAACTCCTTCGGGATTCTGTGCACAAGCCACGACATTTGAAACCTTCACGCCAGAAGGAACGGTTCGACAATTAACCTAAACGTCAGTTACCGGCGATAACAGCAATTGCTCGCTAAATTGGGGCTGCAAAGGACATCATTTGAATTCCGTTACCAGTTTGCGATCGGCGGACTCTCCGTCCACCGTTGCTGGCCCAGTGGCTCGGTGGATAGGATGGTCCACTGGTTGTCACTCAATTTTCTCCAGCCATCCCTTGCAACCAGCACTCGGTACCCCTTGCTCGTTTTACCGTCCTTGTCCTTGGTCTCAACCTCTACTTTCTCAAAGACGAGTACCGACCAGTCATTGCCTCTGGGCTCGACCGTGAGCACGTTAGCATCAAACTTCGTTGCCTTGGCTGAAGGCATGCTATTGATAAACTCCTGCCGGGTATGTTTTTGGTCGGCAGTTTGGACGTAGAAATCGGGAGCCAGCATCATCTCGATCGTGTTCATGTCCAGCGCCACACGCGCTTTAGTCCACTCTGCGTAGCCGGCTTGAATCGCTTTTCGCGCTTCATCCGAACTGATGGTGGGAGCACTTTGCGCCCCGGCTGCAGCCGTCACGGTTACCGCCAGTAACGTGGAGACGAGAATGCGCCGCCCCAGATTCATGTAAGTTGCCAATCTCGATTTCACTCGCTTCCTCTCCTCTTGTAGGCCTCGGCGGCCGCCCGGGTCATCCCAGCAACGTCCTTGGCGATACTCCTGCTGACGGAACCATATGCCGCGAAGAACGAGGGTTTGTAGGAAAAGTGACATGCGGTGTCTGCGATGAGACAAGCGGTCAGACTAGGCCGCCAGAAACTGTGCCACGGATTGGTTCACAAAGCAGAACCGGTCCGCAGCGCTGGCGCCGAGGCCGCCTCAACCGCAGCTTCGGCGCTCTTTGGAGATGAGCTTTATAGCAACGAGGAACCTAAACCGGTCGAAGACTAACTCTGACCTTGGTATAGAAATGCTGGGTCCTTCACCGCCGCACTAAACTAACAAGCTCACCGGTACAGAAGATCGGGCAGACCACACTCTTCTCACATGACGGGTCACTTGGGCTGCTGTTATTGCGCCGACCTTAGTCCGCAGTTTGGGCAACCACATCGTTCATCCGATCTGGTGAGGGCAGGAGATCCCCACGCTCGATCTGGTGTATAAGGCCTGTTATTCTGGCGTTCATGTGTACCGGCACTCCGGATGCTTGGCCTAACCTCACCACATAGGCGTTGATAAAGTCGATCTCAGTCTCACGGCCGCGCTCAAGGTCCTGGAGCATGGAGGGTTTGATGTCTCCGTAGAAAGCAATCACAGCCTCGACCCACGACTTATAGTGTTCCTCTGCGGCAAACTTGTTCGGCCATCCTGGCGGAATCGGGTCCACGGTCAGCCGCTCCAGCCGAGTGCCAATTGCAAGCGCCACAGACAACGCTTCCTCGTACGTCCGTCGAAAAACCTTCTTGCCTGCTTCCGTTTCCATGTACTGACGCATGGTTTGCGAACAGAGCGCACCGAGCGTCGTAACCGAGCAATTGATCAGGAGTTTTGACCAGATGGCACCAGTCAGGTTTGAGGATATCTTGATCTCAATCGCTCGACCTAAGGCGCGCGCAACCCGCTCGACGCGCTCACTGACACCACCAGCAAGTTCGCCAATCAGTAGATGCCCTGCATTCCTCTGCTCGTAGACACCGGGTTCCACCATCGAGGCACCAAGGTTTGAGAATCCGCCAAGGATCTTATCTTCGCCTAGACGGTCCGCCAGCGCTCGCGCAACGCCGCCATTCTGTATAGGCAATATGACCCCGCCGGGCGCAAGTAGGTCCAACACGTGGGGCGCGACTTCCAGCGCGTCCTGCGCTTTCGTGGCAAGCACGATCAGGTCGAATCGATCTTCCTTTCCGTAGTCCTCAATTGCGGCAACGTCGATAGCGTCGGCCCTCACTGCTCCTCCGATGCCGGACAGTTGCAGGCCCGATCTGCGCAATGCACTCGCGGAATCGGTATTGCGTGCCGCAAGACGGACGGGCACTCCCGCGCTGAGGGCACGCGCAGCAATGGTTCCTCCCAACGCGCCGATGCCGACTATCAGTATTTGCATTTTGAAGCCTCCAAGATGGCAAAGCTGTCCAGTTTTAGACCGGATGGCTCCCGAGACTGATCAATCCAGTCGCAATCAGTAGTCGGGCCACGCGGCTTCCTTTCCTACTGTGCTCCTCGACGGTTGGCAGAAAGATGTCAAACCTGGGGATGGCGCACTATAGACCGCTCACTCGCCCAAGTGGATTCGCCGGCTCTCAGCGTAACTCGTTGAAGTAACCCGACAGTGGGCTATTTAATTCCACCGACCGGTGTTGCCATAACTTCCGCGACCATGTCAATTTCGACGCACGCGCCGAATGGCACCTGCGCCACACTGATTGCACTGCGGGCATGGATGCCCCGCTCCCCGAACACTTGAACAAGTAGCTCGGATGCACCGTCTGCAACGCAGTGTGGTTCTATGAAGTTCGGCGCGCCATTGACCATGACAAAAAGCTTTACGATTCGTCGCACCTTATCAAGATCGCCCACGGCGGCTTTGAGCACAGCCAGCAACTCAATAGCCACCCCTCGCGCGGCGACCTTGCCTTCTTCCAGGCTGATGTTCTCGCCTACCTTCCCACAAAGGGGCTTGCCATCCTTCTTGCCAAGGCGGCCGGACAATTGAATCTGGTCGCCGAACTGAACGAACGGCGCAAACGCCGGTACATATCCATCCACCACCGTGGGCAATACGTCGGGTAGAGCAATGTTAAGATCCCTCAGTCGCTCGTCAATGGTCGACATGTGTGACTCCTTTCATCGCCTTCGCCAAGGAATCGAGAAGTCGATCAATTTCGTGGGTCGAATTGAGCAGATGCGGTGCGACTCGAATTTTACCCTCACGCAGCGCGACCACGAACTGCTCGTCCCGCAGTGTTTGATATAGAGATTCTGTATCGCTGCGGCTGCCGACTTCGATGCAACCAAATACACCTCGCCTTGAGGCCTCCCGCGGACTCGCCAACCGATATCCGTCCGGTAGTCGCTCGAAGAAATAGTTGATCAGGGATTGATTGTGATCATGGATCAGCGCTGGCGTTGCATTTAGCACAAACCTCGCAGAAGCTTCCATGATGGTGAGATTGAAGTTGTATATCGAGGAAGCTTCGGCCGCATCCCAACGGCTCAGCGTTCGACCAGGACTAGGATCCACGTAGTTGAGGCGCGCGAAGCTCTCCACGTCCTGTGACAACCAGTTGTACGGTCCGGGTCGTAACAAAGCCGCGTTCTCCGGCTTCGACCACAGGAACCCGGTCCCCCAAGGGCTTAGCAAGTACTTGTAGCCCGCGCAGACGATAAAGTCGACCCCCAGACTGCCGACGTCCATAGGTATGGCACCGCAAGACTGACTTACATCGAGAACCAACAACGTTCCATTCCTCTTGCACGCAACGGCGAGCGATGACGCGTCGAGTATCGATCCATCATCGAACCGCACGTGACTCACGGAAATCACCCGGGTCCGGGGCGTCATTGCTGCGATCAGGTCAGCGGACTGCAGAAACTGATCTTGTGGATGCGTAATCCGCACCTGGATGCCCTCCCGCGCCTCCATCGGCTTCCACGTCGCGTAATGCGCGGGAAATTCGCCACCTGCGATAATCACCTCGTCACCGGCAGACCACTTAAGCGCGTGGGCGATCGTCGCGAGACCAGCCCCCGCTCCGCTCGTCAGCGCGATGTCATCCTTGCTTGCCCTGATCAGGGTCGCCAATGTCTGACGCAAGCTGCGAGCGACAGAAAAGAAAGTTTGATCATCGACGATGTGTGGTCGCCTCTTTGCCGCGACGGACTCCCGTACGGCATCGAGCGCTACCCGGGGAATTGCAGCGTGCGCCGCAAAGTTCAAGTATGTAGCGTCCTCGATCGGATACCATTCATCCTTCCAGTCAATCGGCTGCTTTCGGATCATATGCTCTTACTCCACCCCTCCGGCCTGACCCATTCGCGCTTTGCTGTGAACGTTCCCGTTCGCCGCTTGAATGCCTGAGAGTCTCGACGCGCCATCTGATTTCGCCGTGAGGCTGGGGGACGGCGTGCAGATGGGCGAAATCATTTGGTCGGTAGGAGGCTGCGAACCTGCCTCACTGCGTAATCGACCTTCATGTCGAATGCGCGCTTCCCCAGCTCCACGGTTGACCGGCGCGCGTCACCCTCGATTCCGTTATAAGGGCTCTGCGGCCCTATCTGCACCTTGCCATCGACGACGGGATCTCCCACTGCAGAGGAGACCAGATTTCTGCGCACCCATGTATTGTCCTTGTCGAGATACATCATTTCCGATGTGTCAAAAAGGTAACCGTGGAGGCCTGGCGGATAGCCGTGCTGCGCCAAGTACTGATCGAATGCATCATTGGCGGGCCTGTAGACCTGGTCACAGTAGAACACTCTGAGATCTCCATAGCGTGCGTTGAGCTTGTTGGACACCTCCTCGTAGACCTCTGGTTGGCCTCCACCGTGATCGCCCATGAGAATCACGTTGCGGAAACCGTTGAGGAGCGCTTGCTCCGTGATCCGTTCGAGCATGGCAGCGAGCAGCTCGTTCGTGATCCCGATGGTACCGGGAATGGGCTCTGCATCGTTGGGAGTGTAGGGCAAAACGGGCAGGAAGATGGCATTGCCGAGCTCTCTCGCGATCGCCTCGACCGTCGCATGCGCTATGAGGTTATGGCCGCCGTTCGCGTTCTG
>Ga0302308_10003404_pt1 | contig 12648 bp, 10 predicted proteins | sample III_Palsa_E3_3_FD_200531 | JGI IMG/M metagenome (GOLD analysis project Ga0302308, IMG submission 200531) | Peat permafrost microbial communities from Stordalen Mire near Abisko, Sweden - III_Palsa_E3_3 | ecosystem: Environmental > Terrestrial > Soil > Palsa > Peat permafrost | place: Sweden... | reverse complement strand
TCCGCCTGCCTGCTGTCGAACTGGACCGGATACTTTCCAACCTCGTGGAAAACGCCTTCACCTACGGCGCGCCGCCGCTTTGCATCGCGACGTCGCGTAGTAACGGGCATGACCGCCTGAGCGTGCGCGATCATGGCAAAGGCATGCCCGAAGCCCACTTCGCGCGAGCGCTCCGGCCCTTCGTGCGGATCGATCCCGCCCGCGGCGGCGACGCGCACTGCGGTCTGGGCCTGACCATCGTGCGGCGCCTCACGCGTCGATATGGCGGCGACCTGTCCATGCGCAATGCCGACGGCGGCGGCCTCTGCGTCGTACTCGAGTTCCCATTGCGCGTGCGCGCCTGACACTGTTGCCGCGTACTCGTGCGCGCCCGCTCGCGGCTATGTTACATCGTGTAATCAGTTCCTAAGCCATCGTAAGACGCTGCTCGTTAAGCTCCTCTCATCCCTTGCCGCTGGCATGGCGTTGCGCGGTTTTCTCCGAGCCCCGGTGGCACGGTCGAACGCCTCTCGAGGCAACCCTCCTTCGCTTTCCCTCGCGTTTTTCGAAAGACCTGCGCATCGATGTCTGCCCGGCGGCCCTTTGTCGAACCTTGATCGAAGGATGCTCAGCGCATGACCAGAATAATCCATCAGATATCCTTAATTCCTGGCGGGGCCACGCGATCGCTACGCACACGGGCACTCGTAGCCGCCGCCGCTGCGGTGGCCACGTTTTCGCTCGCCGCTTGCGGCGACAGCGGTTCACAGCGTCCGCCACAGGGCGTACCTCAAGTCGGCGTTCAAACCATCACCCCGCATCCAATTGTCGCCAGCACTGAACTGTCCGGCCGCCTGTCCGCCGTACGCGTGGCCGATGTCAGGCCACAAGTACAGGGCATCGTCATCAAGCGGCTCTTCACCGAAGGCTCGATGGTCGCAGCGGGCGCCGTGCTCTACCAGATCGATCCGGCCACCTACCAGGCGAGTTACGACCAGGCCGTCGGAACGCTCGTGAAGGCACAAGCCACGGCCGACGCCGCGCAAACCAAGGCGACGCGTTACGCGGATTTATCGAAGATAGACGGCGTCAGCAAGCAGGACTACGACGACGCCATTTCGTCGCTGCAGGAAGCAAAGGCCGACGTGATCGCCGATCGCGCGTCATTGAAAACCGCCGCCATCAATCTGGGATACACGAAGATCGTGGCGCCCATCGCCGGGCGTATCGGCAAGTCGAGCGTGACTGAGGGCGCGCTTGTCACGGCCGAGCAGACTACGGCGCTCGCCACCGTTCAAGCGACCGGCGAGATGTACCTCGATGTCACCCGTTCATCGGTCGACTGGCTGCGGCTGCAAAAGGAATTCGCGAGCGGCCAGTTGCAGCAGGCGGGCAGCGACGGCGCGGTCGTGCATCTCGTGATGGAAGACGGCAGTGACTATGCGCATGCCGGCAAGCTGCTGTTCTCGGATATCACCGTCGACGCCACCACCGGTTCGGTCACGTTGCGCAGCGTGTTCCCCAATCCGGAAGGTGCGCTGTTGCCGGGGATGTTTGTGCGGGCCCGGCTCGAAGAAGGCGTGAACCAGCAGGCGATCACGGTGCCGCAACTGGCGGTGTCGCGTGCATCGGATGGCTCGGCTAGCGTGCTCACCGTCGGCACGGACGGCAAGGTCGCGCAGACCGCGGTCACCGCCAACAACGCCAACGGCGCGGACTGGGTCATCACGAGCGGCCTGAAGGCCGGCGACCGGGTGATCGTGTCGGGGTCGCAGAAAGCGCACACCGGCGCGCTCGTCAATGCGGTCGAAAGCGCCTCCCCTTCCGATTCAAATTCCGATGCCCCTGCTACGGCCGCGTCGGCAACCCGCAGTTAAAGCGAGAACCTCATGGCAGGCTTTTTCATCAACCGACCGATTCTCGCGTGGGTCATCGCCATCGTCATCATGATGGTGGGCGCGGCGTCCATCCGCACGCTACCCGTCGAGCAATATCCGAGCGTCGCGCCGGTGTCCGTGCAGATCACGGCGTCCTATCCCGGCGCTTCCGCCGAAACCGTGGCGACCACGGTCACGCAGGTGATCGAACAGAAGCTGAGCGGTATCGACAACCTGCTGTACATGTCTTCCACCAGCAGCTCCGCTGGGACGGCGACCATCACGCTCACCTTCCAGCAGGGCACGAACGCGGACATCGCACAGGTGCAGGTGCAGAACAAGGTGGAGCAGGCAAGCTCGTCATTGCCGCAGACCGTGCAGAACCAGGGCGTGCAGGTCGCCAAGGCGGCCAGCTCGTTCCTGATGATCGTCTCGCTCTCGTCCTCCGACGGCAGCATGAATTCCATCGATCTCGGCAACGTGATCGCCACGCAAATCGAAGACCCGCTGACGCAGATCGACGGCGTGGGCGACGTGACGCTGTTCGGAGCGCAGCACGCCATGCGCGTATGGCTCGACCCGGTCAAGCTGCAGGCGGTGGGTCTGAGCGCAAGCGACGTCACCACCGCGATCACCAACCAGAACGTGCAGTTATCGGTGGGGCAGATCGGCGGTTCACCGTCGACGAAGACGCAAGCCATCAACGCCACTATCTCCGCATCGAGCCTGCTCACCACGCCCGCTGAGTTCGGCTCGATCCTGCTGCGGGTGAACACGGACGGCTCGAAGGTGCTGCTAAGCGACGTGGCGCGCGTGGAAGTAGGCGGCGACGATTACAGCACTGACTCGCGGCTCAACGGCAAGCCTGCCGCCTCGCTCGCAGTCAAGCTCGCAAGTGGCGCGAACGCAATGAGCGTCGCGAAGGCAGTGCGTGCAAAGCTCGAACAGTTGACCCCGCAGTTGCCGCGTAGTGTGGTAGTCGACTATCCGTACGACACCACGCCGTTCGTGCGTATCTCGATTGAAGAGGTGGTGAAGACGCTGATCGAAGCGGTGATGCTGGTGTTCGTCGTGATGTATGTGTTCCTGCAGAACCTGCGCGCAACGCTGATCCCGACCATCGTGGTGCCGGTGGCGCTGCTCGGTACGTTCGCGGTGATGTCGGCGGTGGGCTTCTCCATCAACGTGCTCTCGATGTTCGGGCTCGTGCTTGCCATCGGCTTGTTGGTGGACGACGCAATCGTGGTGGTCGAAAACGTCGAACGATTGATCGCGGAGGAACAGCTCTCGCCGCTCGAGGCGACACGTAAAGCGATGAAACAGATCACCGGCGCGCTTGTCGGTATCACGACCGTGCTGATCGCCGTGTTCATTCCGATGGCCTTCTTCTCCGGTTCCACGGGCGCGATCTACCGGCAGTTCTCGATCACGATCGTGGCAGCCATGCTGCTTTCGGTATTCCTCGCGCTCACGCTCACTCCCGCGCTATGCGCGACGCTGCTCAGGCGCTCAGACGTGGAGCATCACGAGAAACGCGGCGTGCTCGGCTGGTTCAACCGCGTGCTTGCGCGCGGCACCGACCGCTACTCGACGGGTGTATCGCGCGTGGTCGGCAAGCCCATGCGTTATCTTGTGATCTATGCGCTGATCGCAGGCGTGGTTGTGCTGCTCTTCACGAAGCTGCCATCGTCCTATCTACCCGAAGAAGACCAGGGCATCATCATTACGTCCATCTCGACGCCGGTCGGCACACCTTCCGCGAAAACACTCGAGACCGTCAAGCAGGTTGAGGCCTACTATCTCGGCTTACCGCAGGTGGACAAGATCATCGCGCTCACGGGGTTCAGCTTCAACGGCTCGGGCCAGAACAACGCGCTCGCATTCGTCAAGCTCAAGGACTGGAGCACGCGCCGTGGCAAGGACGGACAGGCGTCGTCGATCATCCTGCACGCGAACATGCATTTCGCAACGGCCGCACGCGACGCGCAGATCTTCGCGCTCAACCCGCCTGCGATCCAGGAACTCGGCACGCAGAGCGGGCTCGACTTCGAACTCGAAGATCGCGCGGGTCAAGGCCACGACAAGCTGATGGCCGCACGCCGCGATCTGATGGCGCTGGCCGCGAACAACAGCCTGCTCTCTGGCATGCGTCCCGGCGGTCTCGACGATACCCCGCAGTTCCACGTCGATATTGATCGCGAGAAGGCCAGCGCGCTCGGACTTTCCGTTGCCGATGTGAACGACACGCTGGGGACGGCGTTCGGCTCGACCTACGTGAACAATTACGTCGATACAGGCCGCATTCAGAAGGTGTATGTGCAAGCCGATGCGCCGTACCGGATGATGCCTTCGGACATCGGACGCTGGTACGTGAAGGCGAGCACATCAAGTACGTCGAGCACGACCAGTAGCACCAGCAGCAGCACGACAACAAGCGCCACGAATTACGACGGTCAAATGGTGCCCTTCTCGGCATTCGCCACCGGCAAGTGGACCTTCGGGCCGCCGCAGATCGAGCGTTTCAACCGCACGCTTGCGATGGAAATCACGGCACAGACGGGCGCTAACGCAAGCACCGGCCAGGCGATGGATGCAGTCGAAGCACTCGTCAAGAAACTGCCCGCCGGTTTTGGCATCGACTGGACCGGGCAGTCCTATCAGGAACGCCTCGCCGGTTCGCAAGCGATCTACCTGTATGCAATATCGCTGATCGTGGTGTTCCTGTGTCTCGCGGGTCTCTACGAGAGCTGGTCCATTCCGATCGCAGTGATTCTGGTGGTGCCGCTCGGCGTGCTGGGAGCCGTGCTCGGCGCACATCTTCGTGGCCTTCCAGACGATATCTACTTCAAGGTCGGTCTGCTCGCGACCATCGGTCTGTCGACCAAGAACGCGATTTTGATTGTCGAATTCGCGAAGGATTTGCAAGCGCAGGGACGCAGTCTGATCGACGCTACGCTTGAAGCGGCGCGCCTGCGCCTGCGGCCGATCCTGATGACCTCGCTCGCATTCATATTCGGCGTGCTGCCGCTTGTGATCAGCACGGGCGCCGGGTCGGCGAGCCGTCACGCGATTGGCACAGGCGTGATGGGCGGCATGATCGCCGCCACCGTCCTGGCGATCTTTTTCGTACCGGTGTTCTTCGTCGTCGTGCGACGTTTGTTCGGCGAGCACGGCCACACCACGCATAACGAAGGTGAACAATGATGAGTCTCAAACTGGGTGTTCGCCTGCTGTCGCTCGCGATCGCGACAATGGTGACGATCACCGGCTGCACGCTCGACCCGCATTACGAGCGGCCCGCCGCACCGGTGGCCGCGGTCTATCCGCAAGGTGACGGTTACGAAAGCACGACAGCCGCGCAGAAGACCGCCGTGGATGCGTCAAAAACGCTAGCCGTCGATACCCAATGGCGCACGTTCTTTCGCGATCCGCGTCTGCAAACGCTGATCCAGATCGCTCTCGACAATAACCGTGATCTGCGCGTCGCTGCGCTGAACGTGGCGGAATACGAGGCCCAATATCGCATCACGCGTGCGGCGCTTGCACCGTCAATTTCCGCGAGCGGCGGCGTGACGCGCGAACGCACCTTAGGTGCAACCAGCGTATCGAACGATCTCAACATTGGCACTACTTCGTGGGAAATCGACTTCTTCGGGCGTCTGCGCAGTCTCAAGCGGCAAGCGCTGGAGAACTATCTCTCGACTGAGGCATCACGTCAAAGTACCCGCATCAGCCTGATCGCAACGGTGGCGACCGACTACCTGACTTGGCTCTCAGACGAGCGGTTGCTGAAGATCACGCAAGACACGGTGGCAGCCGACCAGGCCACCTACGACGTCACGAAGCGCATACAGGAGCTGGGCAACTCCTCGCTGCTCGATGTGCGGCAAGCGCAGAACACGCTGGCCAGCGCACAGGCAAGTCTGGCGTCATACAGGCGGGCCGTGGCTCAGGACCGCAACAATCTGGTCGCGGTGCTTGGTGCGCCGATCCCGGACGACTTGCCGCCCGCGCCCGCCTTCGACCAGGCCACCGGCACGTCGATGTTCGCCGAGATCGATGCAGGTTTGCCTTCGACCCTGCTCACGCGCCGGCCGGATATTGAAGAGGCGGAACATGCGTTGAAAGCGGCGAACGCGAACGTGGGTGCGGCACGGGCGGCGTTCTTCCCAAAGATAGAACTGACGGCGAGCGCGGGATCGTCGAGTTCGACGCTATCTGGTTTGTTCAAGGCTGGAACGGGCGCCTGGGCGTTCGCACCGACCGTGTCCCTGCCGATCTTCGACTATGGCAGCAACAAGGCGTCGCTGGACGTTGCAAAGATCGAAAAGAACATCGAGATTGCCGACTATGAAAGCGCGATCCAGACAGCGTTCAAGGAGGTATCGAATGCGCTGACGGCGCGAGCAACGTATATCGATCAAGTGAACGCGGATCACGATTATGTGAGCTCTGCGCAGAGCTATTACACGATTGCACAGGCGCGGTACAAGGCAGGCACGGACAGCTTCCTGACGTTCCTCGATGCACAGCGCACGCTCTATACCGCGCAGCAGCAGTTGGCGTCCGACACGCTGTCGCAGCAGTCCAATCTCGTGACCTTGTACAAGGTGCTGGGCGGCGGCGTGCAGTGACAACGGGTAGGTACGCGATGCCGTTGTGCACGCGCATCGCGTAATACTTAAGACTGGCCGTCCGTTTTATCGAGGGTGATCCCCAGTTCGGCCGCCATATGTTCAACCATCGTCCGCAGGCGGACCAACTCCTCGCCGAGCCGCTTGTGGTCGGCTTTGAGAATCTCGAACTCGGTGTAAGAAACGGAGTCGTCGACAGCACCTGCGGCCGACGCTTCACTCGCACTTACACTCACTTCGCCGCATAACAAATGCGCCCAGCGGCTTTCGCGCTCGCCCGGCGTGCGCGGCAACTTCACGACGCGCGGCGGCTCGTTGGCGGCGAGTTCATCGAGGAACGCCTCGACCGACGAGATATCGGCGAAACCATGCAGGCGCGCGGCGTTCAGGCGTAGTTCGGCCGCTGTCTGGGGCCCGCGCAGCATGAGCGTGGTGAGCAACGCAGCGGCCTGGCTGGGGATGCCCAGCACGCGGTTCATGTTGTGCTCGAAGCGCGGTACGCGGCTGCTGCTGCCTTCGAACACCAGGCTGAGGCGTTTCAGGTCGTCGACGGTCGTGAGGACATCGGCGTCGGTGACGTTCATCACCGGGGAGCGCGCGGTCTTCTGGTTGCAACCGGATGTCAGCGCATTGACCGACAGCGGGTAAGCATCAGGAACCGTATGCTGTTTTTCGACGAGGACGGCCAACACGCGCGCCTCGAGCGGCGTCAAGGTGCGCATGGCGGGGCGTGAGGGAGCGTCGGGAGTGGAATTCATGCTTGACGTCGCTGGGTGCAGATACGGGTATTCGGACCGGGCGTTACGCCCGGCGGAGGATGTCTATAGGCGCTTAACCAGCCCGGTGAAGAGCCCTATGATATCCGCCCTGCCCAGTCCCGAGAATACGTCGTTGATTGACGAGCTCAGGACGCGCCTACTTTCGATCGACGGAATACTTCCCCGCGCCCGTCACGCACAAGAGCAGCAGGCCGCCCATGATGCTGATGTTCTTGTAGAAGTTGATCATGTTGGCCATCTGCTCGGCACCCGTCATGGTCCAGAAGTGGTGTCCGATGAGCGCCGTGCCCAGCGTGTACAACGCAAAGAGAAGCGCGAGCGGCCGGGTGTAGAAGCCGGCCACAATTGCCATGCCGACAAAAAACTCCATGACGACCGCGATGATGGCCGAGAGCGTGGGGAACGGTGCGCCTTCCGTGGCCATGTAACCGACCGTGCCTGAGAACCCGGTCAACTTGCTCCAGCCGAAGATCACGAAGAGGATCATGAGCAGTACGCGCGCGATCAGAATCAATTCGTCTTTACGTTGCTCGAACAAGGTGTATCGCATGATGGCTTTCCTTTGGAAAGAGCACGACCGTACACGGGGAGGCGGCGCTCAACGAGCGCCAGTCGAACAGTAGCATCGCTATATTGCAGCAGGCAAACAGCAGGATTGTTTCTATAAGGAAGCGAAGCGGGCAGTGAACCGGGCAGTGAAGCGGCAGTGAATGACATGCGGGAGGTTCTGAACGGACGGCAGGATAGCCACTGAGTTCAGCGGCTATCGCTCTTATATTTTCCCCCGCGAAATCACGCCAGCGCAGTCACCGTAATCTCGACCAGCAGATCCGGCGCGGCCAGCTTGGACTCCACCGTCGCGCGTGTCGGCGCACAACCCGGCGCGACCCATGCATCCCACACTTCGTTCATGCCCGCGAAGTCGCGGCCGATATCCGCCAGCCAGACCTGCGCCGACACCAGCCGCGTTTTATCGATACCCGCCTGTGCGAGATAGCCGTCGATCTTCGCAAGAACCTGTTGCGTCTGACCTTTCACATCGAGCGTGCGGTCATTCGACGTTTGTCCACCGACGAACACCAGCCCTGCAGCCTTCACAACACGGCTCATCCGTTGATTGGTTTCGATCCTGACGATATCGTTCATAAGTATTCCTTGTTTATTGAAAGTAACCATCAATCAGCATGACGCAATCATGTGTCATCTCTATGCCGCCGCGACACCTTTGAACCGGTCGATGGCAAACGCATCCAGCGGCAACGACGCTACACCGTCCAGCACCAGCTCGGACACCAGCTTCCCACATCCCGGCCCAAGCTGAAACCCGCTGCCGCAATACCCGAACGAATAGGTCAGGTTGGACGCACGCCGGCTAGGCGAGATCACGGGCAGCGAGTCGTCGGTGAAAGCTTCCACACCGGCCCATGCGCGATTGATACCGAGATTGCGCAAGTGCGGAAACAGATCGACAACCGTATTCGCGCTCTTCACCAGCCGCGCGAAGTCTACTTCACCGTGACGTCCCGGGAGGTCCGCAATCCCGATCAGCTTTCCGCCAATCACCACCGTGCCGTTATCGAATTGCTTGAACGACAAAGGCCGTCCCGTTGCACCGAGCGTCGCACGGCAGAACGGCGCTGCCCGGTGCGTGACCATCAGCATCAACCCTTCCGGATGAACCGGGACCGGCTCGCCCACTTGCTGCGAGAGCTCGCCCGCCCACGCCCCGGCCGTAACCACCAGCTTCGCGGCAGAGAACACACCCGATGGCGTATGCGCGAACCAGCGCTCGCCCTTCTGTTCGATCCGCGTCACCGGCGTGCCTTCATGGAACACGGCGCCATGACGCTCCGCCGCCAGCCGAAACGCGGTCGTTGTCCGGAACGGCAACGCGTAACCATCGCGTTCGACCCAGATGCCACCGGTCACATGCGGCGTGATCGCCGGCTCCAATTCAAGCACGGTCTCACGGTCGATGATTTTCTCATGCGTGAAGCCATGCGCCTCGAGCAGCGCCACGCGTTCGCGGCATTCATCGAGTTCGGCTTCGGTCTCGGCAATCTTCAACTGGCCCGACGCCACGAAACCGGCATCGTCGCCAATTGTATCGACGATGTTGTGCCAGATCTCCCGCGACATCAGCGCCAGCGGAATCTCGGGCAATGGCCGGCCAAGCGTGCGCACGCCGCCCGCATTGACGCCCGATGCATGGCGACCGACATAGTCGGCTTCCAGCACGGTCACGTTCACCCCGCGACGTGCGATATGGAATGCGCTGCTCGATCCATGCAGCCCACCGCCGATCACCAGCACGTCCGACTCATTGGCTACGGGTTTATTCACCGGCCAGTTCTCCGAGCGTAAGCGGTTTGATCGGCGGACGGATGCGATAGTAGCCGATGGTCTCGGGAGGCACGCTACGTGCATCCGCGATCACTTCAGTCACGGTCAATCCGCACAAGCGGCCTTGACATGGGCCCATGCCGCATCGGCCGAATGACTTCGCCTGGTTAGGCCCGAGGCAACCGAGCTTCACGAAACTCCGAAGTTCGCCGGCCGTCACTTCCTCGCAGCGGCACACGATCACCTCGTCCTTCGGCACACGATTTTCATCGCGCGGACGATAAAGACTGTCGAGGAAAGGGCGAATACGCATGACATCGGCCAGTCGGCGAAGCAGCGGTGCGGCGCTGCGATTACGCGCGGCGGTATCAATCACGCCAAGCTGCGCAGCAATCGCCAGCGCCGTCACTTTGCCTTGCGTCTCTGCCGCCTGTGCGCCGCCAATACCACTGCCATCGCCCGCAACAAAGATTCCAGGGACATCGAGCTCGCCCCATTGATCGGTGACGGGCGCGAAGCATAACTGCGCGTCATCCCACTTATGCGATGCCCTGAGCGAAAGCGTGAACTGCGTATTCGGCACCACGCCCTGATGCAGCAGGATCACGTTGGCCTCGATCCGATGCGACACGCCCCGCACCGAAAAATTCAGCGCGCGCGCCCGTTCGGAACCGTCTTCATCGATACCGCTTTCCACCCGGAGGTCATCGGCGGCTTCATGCATTGGCACGCCTGCTTCGCGCAACGTGCGCATCAACTGCAGGCCCTTGCTCAGATACGGCCACGCTCGCAAAGCCGACAACATGTGCCGCTTGGCGCGCCAACGGTCCTCGTGACGCGTGGTATCCACCAGCGCGCGAATGGGAACGCCCGCTCGGACATACTGCCATCCGAGCAAGTAAAGCAGCGGTCCGCAGCCAACGAGTATCGCCGGTTCGGCGGGCACTTCACCCGCGCTTTTCAGCAGGATCTGTGCGGCACCGGCGGTCATCACGCCGGGCAGGGTCCAGCCGGGAATGGGGAAGGGGCGTTCGAGCGCGCCGGTCGCGAGCACCACGCGCCGAGCCTCGAAGCTGCTGACCTTGCCGTCCTTGAGGTAGTGCACCGTCCGCTCGCGCGTGACTTGCCAGACCGACGCGTTCGGCGCATACCGCGCGCCGGAGCGCGCAAACTCGCTCGCCAGCGCCGCACCCGCGACATAGTCCGCGCCGAGGATAGTGCGGCGTTGCGCGTCGCTGCGTTCGATCGCGCGATAGATCTGTCCGCCCACCGCTTCCTGTTCATCGAGCAGGACCACGGACAGCCCCGCTCTCGCAGCCTGGGTTGCGGCAGCGAGCCCGGCAGGTCCGGCGCCGATCACGGCGACATCGACAGTATCAGCGGCCATGAGCGTTCTCCACCGGATTCAAGTCCGACAGCGGCGGCAGATCGCGCGCGCCCTCTTGCGAATGAATACGCATGCCGTCCTGCACCGTGACGAGACAACTCTGCCGGCTCGGCATGCCGTCGATCTCGACCAGGCATTCGAAACACGCGCCCATCATGCAATACGGTGCACGGGGCGCGCCGGACACGGGCGTCGCGCGAAACCTCTGGACTCCAGCGGCGAGCAATGCGGCGGCAACCGAACGGCCGCCGGGCACGCTGAGCGGCTGGTCGTTGAACCAGATCTGGATAGTGGCGTCGGCCTGTGCATCGGTGCCGGGGGCCGGCGAGAGCACTCTGAATAGCGGTTTTGAAGTCATAGTCGGACAGGTCGAAGCAAAGCGGAATGTCGGCGTTCAGGATGCATCGCGTGGAACAGGCAACAGCGAACCGTTGTTACCGGAGCCGATGCAAGCGATACGTTTGAGCGGCTAGTGAGCATGGCTGGTCGTATGATCGGCGGCGAGAAAACGGCCACCCCGGAATGCGGCAAGTTCATCGGGGATCGGACCGCCTGTGATCCACGGAGCGATGCGCATCGCGTGCGCTGCCGCCAGCGTCACGCCGCTGTGACACGTCACGACAAACGCGCCGGGATACTGCAGCGACTGCTCGTAGATCGGGAAACCGTCCGGGCTGTAGACGCGCAGCGCCGCCCACGTGCGGACCAGCCGCACGTTCTTCAGCAAGGGAAACGCACGCACGCCGCGCCGCGCGATGGTCGAGAGCACGTCGGCCGTGGTGAAGTCGTTGTAGCCGACCTCTTCCATGGAGTCGCCGAACTGCACCGAGCCTTCATCGGTCTGGCGCACGTTGATGGTCGGGTAATGCAGGAACGGTGCGACCCGTTCACTGACCAGCACCTGTCCGCGATTCGGCGCAACCGGCGCGTGCAGAGCCACCTGGGCGCTGAGCGCGCGGTTGCCAAGGCCTGCTGACAAGACGACCTTCGGCGCGCGCCACACAGCGTTCTTGCCGTGCACGGCGAAGCCGTTCGTTTCGGGAACAATGCGGCCGATGTCTTCGTCGTTGACGAACTTCACGCCGCGCCGCTGCATGGCGTCGTGCAGCGCACGCAGCAGCTTGAGCGGATTCACATGGCCGTCCATGGGCGTATAACTTGCGCCGATCACTTCAGGTCCCACGGCGGGAAGACGTTCGCGCAACGCCTGCGCGTCGAGCAATTGATAGGGATACTCGCCGCCAAGTTCTGCCTGCAACGTGGACAGTCGTTTCTCGCGCTCGGCCATTTCCTCATCGGAGAAACACAGGTGGAAACCGCCCGGCTGTTTCAGCGAGACATCAATACCGGTTTCTTCGAGTAACGCCGCCGCGAGACCAGGCCACAGCCGCGACGAACTGCGCGACCAGCGCGCGTAGGGCGACAAACCGTAGCCTTTACCCTGCACCCACACCAGCCCGAAATTGCCGCGCGACGCGCGAAAGCCGCCGTCACCCTGGTCCAGCACGGTTACCTTTGCACCTTCGCGCGCCAGCCCGTAAGCCACCGCGGTTCCTACCAGCCCACCCCCGACCACCAGCACGTCGGGACTGTCGACTGAATGACCTCTCATCGTGTTTCTCCAATCAGGACGCGGTCCAGACCCACCA
>Ga0302308_10003388_pt1 | contig 12682 bp, 11 predicted proteins | sample III_Palsa_E3_3_FD_200531 | JGI IMG/M metagenome (GOLD analysis project Ga0302308, IMG submission 200531) | Peat permafrost microbial communities from Stordalen Mire near Abisko, Sweden - III_Palsa_E3_3 | ecosystem: Environmental > Terrestrial > Soil > Palsa > Peat permafrost | place: Sweden... | reverse complement strand
CGCGCCGTTCAGACCTGCGCCTGGGTCGTCGATCCAAAGCACGCCGGGTGGGACGAGATGCCGCTCGGTGGTGACGAGCGCGATGCCGGAGAGGCCGCTCACCTGTCGGATTACGGCGAGGACCTCGGCGAGCATGGCCCTGGCCAGGGTGGCTCTCGCGTCGGGTGCCAGGGCTGGGCTCAGGCGCTGTTTGGCGTCCTGGAGCCGCTTCAGGGGGACGACGACCCAGCAGGCGCTCATGGGAGTTGGTAAGCCCATTCCAGGGCCGCGCGCGCGACGCGGATGCGATCGTCCAGCGTCGTCATGAGAGTATCCGCGGTTCGCGTCGGAATGGACAGCTCGGCCGCGAGCGCCACGTCACGCTCGTCGAGCAGGAAACCGTCGATCAGGCCGGCATAATGCGCCGCCACGGTTGCGGCACTGGGCTCGACCCCCAGCTCCTGCATGATTTTCGCCGTCGGCCCCTTGACCGCGGAGCCGCCGATGATCGGCGATACCGCGATGACGGGGGCAGTGGCGCCCTTCAATGCCTCGGCAAAGCCGGGAACGGCCAGGAGGGGGTCGATGCTCAGATATGGGTTCGACGGGCAGATGATGATCGCGGTGGTGTCCGGCGCCAGCAACGCCGCGCGGGCACGCGGCTGGATCGTGGCGTCGGGCGCCGTGTCGAAGCTGATGGACCGTACGCGAGGGGCACAGCGGCGGCGCACGAAATAATCCTGGAAGCCGAGCAATCCTTCGTCGGTGTCGACCAACGTGCGCACCGGTGCCTCGCTCATCGGGAGGATTTCCGCGTTCAGGCCGAGGCGGTCGGCGAAACCGGCAATGACGGCGCTCAGCGGGCGGCCCGATGCCAATTGACGCGTGCGTTCGACGTGCAGAGCCAGGTCGCGATCGCCGAGTCGGAACCACGTGTCGCCGCCGATCGACTTCAGGGCCGCCATGAAGTTCCAGCTCTCGTCGGCGCGCCCCCAACCGAGCTCCTGGTTGGCGAGACCGGACAGCGTGTAAAGGCAGGTGTCGATATCGGGCGAGACGTGCAGGCCGAGATGTTCGAAATCGTCGCCGGTGTTGACGATGAGGGTGAGCGCGCGCGGAGGCAACAGGCGATAGAGGCCCAGCGCCAGCTTGGCCCCGCCGATGCCGCCGCAAATTGCGACCACGCGTTCGGTGCTCATCGGAACATGTCTTCCGCTTTGCTGCGGACGAGTGCCGCGCCGGTCTGTTCGGGTGCCGTCCAGTTCAGGCCGCGCGCCAATACGACCGGTGTACCCTCGGCGGCTTCGCCCATGACGATACCGGCGCCGGCGGCGATCGCGTCGGCGAAAGCGATCTCCGTGCCCTCCAGCACCCGCCCGTAGCGATCGCGTTCGTTGCGGCGGTCGATGATGGCCGGCAGACCCGCGACGCCGAGCGCTACGTTGACCGTGCCTTTTCGCCAGGCACGCCCGAAGCTGTCGCTCACGATCACCCCAATATCGACGCCGAAACGCTGTCGCAGCCGCGCGCGTAAATCGGCCGCGGACGCGTCGCAATCGACCGGCAGCAAAAGGACATGATCCGCGGGCCCGACATTGGAGTGGTCGACCCCGGCCTGCGCCATCACATAGCCCTGACGGTGGGCCACCACGATGACACCCGGCTTCATCCGCACCACTTCGGTCGACTCCCTCAGGATCAGCTCGACGACACGGGCATCCTTGCCGGTCTCTGTCGCCACGGTCCGCGCCTGCGCCGATGGCATGACGGTTGTGAGATCAACCAGGCGGCGCTCCGCCTTGGAGACGGCCTTCTGCGCGACCACGAGCACGTCATGCCGTGCAAGGGTGATTGCCGCGGCCGCCAGCGCGCCGCCGATCGTGCCGGCGAGATCTTCTCCGGGAGCGATCTCCCCGATCCCGGGGACCGTGATGAACGAAGCAGGCATTCAGTCCTCCGGCACGATCAGCTTGCCCGTGATCCGGATGCCCGCGCCATCGACCCGGTAGGTCTTGTTGACAAAGATCAGCACCGATGTAAGCGCCTCTGCGGCCGCCGAATTGGCGAGCCCGCCGGCATGGATCCCGCGCAATCCGGCGGCCTCGGCCAGGCCGACGACGCGCGCACGGGCGTCCTTCTGGTCGCCGAACACGAGCACATCGCATTCGATCTCCGCGTCGGTCGCGAGCTTGTGGGCAGCGACGTTGTGGAAGGCGGATGCCAGCGTTACGTCCGCGCCGAGGATCCGCTGGGCGCACAGCGCGGCGCAGCCTTCCGGCGGCAGCTGGACGCGGGCGACCCTGGGCGGCATCAACGGGACGGTGGTGTCCACCACCAGCTTGCCCGCGACCGCCGGCCGGATGTCCTTGAGGATCGCTGCCTGAGATGCGAACGGCACGGTGACGACGACGATGTCAGCCTGCTCGGCGGCGGCTCTGTTCGCGGCCGATTGCACCGGCACGCTCAGCTCGCGCGCGAGCGCCGAGGCCGCGGTCGCCGCTCTGGCCGCGTCGCGCGAACCGAGGATCACCGGATAGCCCGCCTTTGCCCACCGCCTGCCAAGCGCCCATCCGAGGTTGCCCGTGCCACCGATGACCGCGATGGTCGGCTTGTCTGCCGTCATGAGAAACTCCCCGGGATTCAAGCGAGGGCCGGCGCGGGCCTCGTCCTGGTTTTAGGTGGCGTCAAGATTACGGCACTCAGTGCGCCGGCTTCGAAGGACCGCGCGCGGCGTTCGGCGCTCGCATTGGCGTAGAGCGTGGTGCGCAGCCGAGGGTGGCGGCCGATCGAGCGGATCGCTGCCGCCATCTGCGGTGGCGCGAATTCCTGACCATGCTGAGCGCCCGCGGCGCGCGAGATGCTCTCGTTCATCAGGGTGCCGCCGAAATCGTTGGCGCCCGCCTGCAGACAGCGCAGCGCGCCTGCGATGCCCATCTTGGCCCAGGAGACCTGGATGTTCGGCACCAGCGGATGCAGGACGAGCCGGCCCACTGCGTGCATCAGCACTGCCTCGCGGAAGGTGGGGCCGCGGCGGGACCGGCCGCGCAGGGCCATCGGCGCCTCCATCGGCACGAAGGGCAAGGGCACGAATTCTGTAATGCCGCCGGTCCTTGCCTGCAGGGCGCGGAGCGCGAGGAGATGCCGCGCCCAATGCTGGTAGCGGTCGACATGGCCGAACATGATGGTGGACGTGGTGCGCAAGCTGGTCTGGTGGGCCAGCTCGATTACCTCGAGCCATCGGGCGGTCGAGAGCTTGTCCGGGCAGATCTGCGCGCGTACTTCGTCGTCGAGGATCTCGGCCGCCGTGCCCGGCAGGCTGGCCAGTCCGGCGTCCCGCAGCTTTTCGAGGAACGCCGCGATCGAAAGGCCTAGCGTTTCAGCTCCGTGATGGATCTCCAGCGGTGAAAATGCGTGGATGTGAATTTTAGGAGCCGCCTTGCGGGCTGTGCTGCAGATGTCGAGATAGGTCTGGCCGGTGTAGTCGGGATGGATGCCTCCCTGCAGGCAGACTTCGGTCGCGCCACGATCCCACGCTTCCGCGACGCGCCGTTCGATCTCGCCGAGGTCGAGATCGTAGGCTGGGCCGCCAAGCGTTTCCAGCCGGCTCCCCTTGGAGAAAGCGCAGAAGTGGCAGTGATATAGGCAGATGTTGGTGTAGTTGATGTTGCGCGTGACGACGTAGCTGATCGCGTCGCCGTTCACCTGGCGGCGGAGTGCGTCCGCGGCTCCGCAAACCGTCATGAAGTCGTCGCCACGGGCCGCGAACAGGCGGGCGATTTCGTCCTCGGTGAGTGTACTGCCACCCTGCGCCCGCTCGGTCAGGACGACAATCGAGGGATCCGTGGGAAGACGCCGCGGGGCAGGGGCGGCGGGAGGAGAGATCAGGTCGCCTGGTGTCCAACGGTCTTCGCGGGCGAGGCCAGCGCCGTCGCTATGGGCCAGGATGGCGGGCACCAGCGCCGGATCCACCCAGCGGCCGAGGTCCCGCATGTAATCGGGATAGAGCGGAAGGCGCGGCGTGAGAATACCGCCGGCGCCGGCGGTGCGATCGCGCAGATCGGCGAGGTGCGGCCAGGGCGCTTCCGGATTGACGTGGTCGATGGTGACCGGCGAAATGCCGCCCCAGTCGTCGATGCCGGCATGGAGCAGGCGCGGATAGTCCGAGGCCGACAGATTGGGGGGCGCCTGGATGTGCATTTGGGGGCCAAAAACGAGGCGTGCGGCCGCCACGGTCCACAAGAGTTCGTCCAGGTCAGGCTCGGCGGCGGCGGCCATCCTGGTTTGCGGCTTGGCGCGGAAATTCTGAATGATGATCTCTTGGATATGGCCGTAGCGATGGTGCAGCGCTTCGAGTGCGTACAAAGCGTCCAGCCGCTCCGCCCGGGTTTCGCCGATGCCGATGAGAATGCCGGAGGTGAACGGCACCTGCAGTTCTCCAGCAAGCGCGATCGTCTCGAGCCTGCGTGCTGGGAATTTATCGGGGGAGCGGTAATGTGGGCCACCGCGTTCGCACAGCCGGTCGGAGACGCTTTCCAGCATCATTCCCTGAGAAATGGAAACCGTCCGGAGCAATGAAATTTCATCTCGCGACATCGTGCCGGGATTGACGTGCGGCAGGAGCCCTGTCTCATCGAGCACCAGCCGCGCCATCTGGGCCAAATAAGAGATCGTCGTCTCGTGGCCCAGGGCCGCAAGCGCTTGGCGCGCCGCTTCGTAACGCAGTTCCGGCCTCTCGCCGAGGGTGAACAACGCTTCGGTGCATCCGGCATCCCGCCCGGCGCGGGCGATCGCCAGCACCTCTTCGCGATCGAGATAGGCGCGCTCGCCGGTGCTTGGGGGTTTGGCGAAGGTGCAATAATGGCAGACGTCGCGGCAAAGGCGAGTTAGGGGAATGAAAACCTTCGGCGAATAGGTGCGTACTCGGCCGAAGCCACGATCGCGCAGGTCGCGCGCTTCGGCCATCAACGTCGGCAGGTCGGTTGCGAGCAACCACTCGGAAATCGCGGGCGTCGAGCCCCGTTGAGGAACAACGTTGACTAACGGCCCAGTCTCAAGCGGCCCAGTCTCAAGCGGCCCAGTCTCAAGCACCTTGCGCATCTCCAATTCCGGCGGACGACATGATATCTAGTGAAGCGGCTGAAGATGCGCAACCATCTTTTGAAACGGTTCATTGAGGCGAGGATGTGCCCGAATGATAGCAAACAAACCAATTGGTTGGGATGAAGGAAGAATCTTTTTTTTGTGAACAAAAAGAAGCAAAAAAACTTTGTCAATTAGGAAGGGGGGTGTACAGGACCAGGGACCGAGTGCTCCGAACCATTTGACAAAAGTTTTTTGCTTCTTTTTTTCAAGAAAGATGCTTCTCTCCTTTTCTGCAACCTATTGATTTCATGTTGTTGTTCCCGGGGCCCGTCATCCCCTCTCTTATTGACATCGCAGATGAACCGGTTCATTGACATTTTCGAGGCGCACTGGTAGCCTCACCAGGGCTAAGGCTCGGTAAGGGGGAACCAAGGGGCGGTGCGACCATGTAAAAATACTCAGCTTGATCTCATCCTTCGAACAACGCCCATCCTGCCGTTGAAAGGACATCCATGAATCCTAACCCTTCCACCAAATCTATTATCGTCACTGGCTCGGCACGCGGTATCGGCAGGGCCATGGCCATGGCTGTTGCTGCCGACGGTGCACAGCTGACGATTGCTGACATTAATCATGATGCTGCCACTGCAGTAGCCGCTGAAATCGAGGGCGCCGGCGGTCGCGCGATTTCAGTCAGGGTCGATGTCGCCGATCGCTCAAGCGTTCGACAGATGGTCGCGCGATCCGTCGCGGAATTCGGCAAGCTTGACGTGATCTTCAACAATGCCGGTGTTGCGCAAGGAAAGCCCTTTTTGTCCATTACGGAGGAGGATTGGCACAAAATCATGACCGTAAACGGGCTGGGAGTTCTGATCTGTATGCAGGAAGCTGTGACCCAGATGATAAAACAAGGTCACGGCGGCAAGGTGATTAACACGGCTTCGATCGCGTCAAAGCAGTGCTATGAGCCAATGGTCGCCTACGGGGCCAGCAAGTTCGCGGTTGCTGCGCTCACTCAAGGCGGCGCACGAGCATTCGGCAAGCATGGGATCACCGTAAATGCGATCGGGCCCGGCGTGGTGGAGACGGATCTCTGGCAATCCGTGGAAAAGGATTTTCGCACCGAAGGACTGACCCACAAACACAATGAGGCGATGGACAATATCGTTCCGCAGATCGCTCTCGGCCGCGCCTCGGTTCCCGAAGATCTCGGCGGTGTCGCGAGGTTTCTTGCCTCGTCGGGCTCGGATTATATGACAGGACAGTGCCTCATGGTCGATGGCGGTTTTGTCTTTCTATGAAGTGGCGGAGGCGGTCGTGCAGTCGGAGCAAGCTTGACGGACGGGGCGCCCTACTGAGACGCAATCTTAGAAATTTGTGAAAGATTAAACGATTCATTTCCTTTGCGCCCATTTCGTATAGAAATTATGCCAAGGCTTTCGAAGCTTGCAGTAACACCCGATCGGAGACATAAGCTATGATCCGTAATATATATATGATGAACCTGAAAACGCTCGATGCCCTGCCGCGCTGGGAACGTTGGTATTGGCGTCACCATGCTCCGGAAGTTATGAGAGGCCTCGGGCCTTGGCTCCGCCGTTATCAAAGCTGGCGAGCGATCCCAGACCGCGAAGACCTGAGCGTCATCGGCTATTATAATTATAGATGGACGGATCTATGGTTCACTGACTTTGAGCTCACCGAACGACCGCTTGTCCTGACCTGGTACGAAGGTCAGGCCGTCGATAGCGATACTCCTCTTGAGGATCCTTATGGTGGCGGTTGGGCTGGGCGATTGGATGGCCTCCATCCGATAGTGCAATCATGGGTACCCGCCCTGCCGGAAATCAGAATCGACAACCCCGTTCCCTCGGGCGAAGAGCGGCCTGCATTTCGCTGGATTGGCCTCGTGCGCTTTCCGGAGGGGCTCCAATCCGGCGACCGCTGGTTCACCGAAGAAATCGTGCCCGGCCTGGCGCGTATCGAAGGCGTGCAGCGGATCCGCTCCAGCCGGACTTTGACGGTGCCGGATGATATCTTGCGCAATCTCTCAGGGCAGGAACCGCAACAATTCGCGTGGGAGCGCTATTTTGAGATTGATTTCACGAACTTCAAGGCCTTCTCGGGTGCGGCGCCAGCGCTCCTGGGTTGGAGCGCCGGGCAACGTAAGCTCGCCCGCGGGATCGAACCTTATCGGGATTTCGTCAGCACCATCACGCTCGAGCGGCCTGATTGGACGTTGCACGACGTGAAACCCAATGGATGATCAAGCAGGCTGCTGTACTGGGAACAAAGATTTGCAAACGTTTGAGGCGAGACCATTCCACGACGTGGTTCGTGACCGACGCTCGATCCGTAGCTTCCTTCCCACCCCGGTCCCCGATGAGTTAATCCGCGCGGTGTGTGACGACGCGCGGCACGCGCCATCGAATGCTAATATTCAGCCATGGGTGGTTCACATCGCCTCTGGCGAGACGCGGAACGCACTCAGCAAGGCAATGCTCGCGGCCGAGGCGCAGGGGCGGATGACGCCCGATTTCCCGTTCGGCTACGACGAGCTTTACGGCATCTATAGCGAACGTCAGAGGGCACAAGGAGCCGCCTATCACAAGGCGCTCGGGGTCTCGCGCGAAGCGCTCGAAGAGCGCCGGCTTCTGATGTTGCGCAACCTGGAGTTTTTCGGCGCGCCTCATGTGTGTCTGCTGTTCATGCCGGCCTTCTATGACAGTGTGCGCATCGCCGGCGACATCGGCATGTACGGTCAGACGTTTTTGCTTTCGCTCGCTGCACACGGACTTGGCGGCGTGCCGCAGACGTTGCTCGGCTTCTTTGCTGAAACCGTCCGTGAGGTACTGGGCATCGATAAGTCCTTGAAGATGCTGTTCGGCATCTCGTTCGGCTATCCCGAACTGGATTCCGGGGCGAGCCGTTATTGGATCGGCAAGGCGCCCGTCGACGAATGTGTCACCTTCCACTACTGATCTTGGCCATGGTCGCCGTCGCTCTCAGCGACGACACTGGGGCGTCGTGATAGGCGACAATGCAATCCTGACGTTTGCGTTCATGGCAGAACGTGGTTTCATTATTAGAGCTAAATCGAAGCTGAAAGAACCACGGGCCGCGTACGGCATTGGGCTCAACGATGCCCGAAACGCTTCCATTTGCGGGCTAGCTGATCGTGCAAGAGCGACGAAGAAAGATTCAACCTGCCTGCTACGGACCAGACTGGTCGAAATTCCTGCCGCCGCCATGTTTGAGCCTGCCATGTGAAACGTTTCATTGACATCTTTTCGGCCGGACGATATAGGTGGCGTCGCTCACGGTTGGTCAAAGATCGTGGAAGCACCGATCGACAACGGATTGGCCCGAAGGCCTGAATGACGCAAGTCAAGTATAAAGAGGAGTTAACAATCATGTCTGAAACGTCCGAAAAGACACGCGCGTTGGTGCAGAAATTCATTCAACTGGACGAGGCCGGGGACTTTGAAGCTTGCTACCGTATGCTCAACCCAGATTCGAGCTATACGCTTATCGGTCAGACCAAGATATCTGGAACATATCACGGCCCGGACGATGTCTTTAAGCGTTTGGCTCCGTTGCTGTCGCACTTCAAAGTGCGGCCGCAGATGAAATTTTCTGAAGTATTGGTGGATGGCGACAGGGCGTTTCTGCGCGCGTCGAGTACTGGCGGTGTCGGAACATACGGCCCCTACGAGCAGCCGTATTACGGCTTCTACCTGCGTGTGGAGGGTGAGGGCTTTGCAGAGCTAGTCGAATACCTGGACCCGACTCAGCTCGACGTTTTTCTATTCGGCAAGAAATTGGTGGACGCATAAACATCGCTGGGGATGACTCAAATCCTGTTGAGCTCTGCGGAAAACACGAATTGCTTTGCGGGGCTTTTGTAAACCCGCTGATATGCTTGGCGTCACTCAAGGCCAGGGGCATGGCCCGGCGACAAGTTTGCCACGGCGGCCCGCTTAACCGTGGCCTAATATGAAGGAGGAGACACAATAATGTCCGAAACAACACGTGCATTGGTCCAGAAATTCGTCGATCATGTCGAGGCCGCGCGCTTCGAAGAAGCCTATCGTTTGCTCAACCCGGATGGGCGCTTCATCCTTACAGGTCAAACCCCGGTTTCGGGAACATATATCGGCCTGGACGATATTTTCAATCGCCTGGCCCCGAAGCTGTCCGGCTTCACGGTACGGCCGACGATAAAAGTTTCCGACATCGTAGTGGATGGCAACAAGGCGTTTCTGCGCGCCGTGGGCAAGGGTGAGGGCACATACGGCCCCTATGAGCAGCCTTTTTACGGCTATTACCTCCGCGTCGAAGGCGATGGCATTGCCGAGATCATCGAATACCTGGACACGGTCCAGCTTGAAGTTGCGCTCTATGGCAAGAAACTGGTGCCTGCTTAGTGTCTGTCCTGCATAGTGACAATAGAAATCAATAAGCTGAAGTGCAAGAGAAGTCTTCTTCTTGTGAACAAAAAGAACCAAAAAAACTTTGTCAATTGGAGCGCACCGCCTGTCGTCGGTGTGCTCCAGGCACCAAAAGCTTTTTGCTTCTTTTTTTCAAAAAAGATGCTTCCTTTGCCTACCACTTATTGATTTGACCTACTATCACTCAGAACAGTCGACAACTCGCGTGTGCGGCGGCCATCGGGACCGTAGCCAAATCTGGTTCAAACAAATAGACGGGGGATCGTCGTGGCGTTGTCCAACTTTGTGAATATGCTGGCGGTAGCCGCCGGCGTGACTGGGCTGATAGCGGACGGTGGTGTGTGCGCGACGCCCGCTCGATGGGGTGCGGCCGACGTGTTGGTCGAGCCATCTCCGTTCAATGCTGTTCAGGGACTGACCGTTGACCATGAGGGGCGTCTGTTTGCCGCATCAATTTTCGGCGGCCAAATTTGGTCGATCGACCGGGCAACGGGCGCGACAAAGGTAATCGTGGATCGGCCGGAGGGGCAATCGGATGATATTGCGTTCGGTCCGCACGGCGAGATGGCCTGGACGAGTCTCCTCGCGGGCGACGTGCGCTACCGGGAACATGAGGATTCGGGGAAGATCCAGGTACTGGCTTCCAATCTGCCAGGCATCGACTCGATCCGCTTCGATCCGCGGAGCGGCCGCCTCTATGTTACTCAAGATTTCTTGGGCGACGCGCTGTGGGAGATCGACAGATCCGGCGTCAGGCCACCACGCCTGATCGCGCGTAATATAGGTTGGCTCAACGGGTTTGACTTTGGTGCGGACGGCATGATTTACGGCCCGCTGCAAGGAAAAGCGGAGATCGCCCGGATCGATCCGGCGAATGGTCATATCACTGTCATTGCAAGTGGCTTTTCGTCGCCAAGCGGACTGAAGATCGCCCCGAACGGCGACCTATGGGTGGTTGACGCGGGCAACGGACAGTTGGTCCACATCGATCGGCTTACCTATCGGAAAACGGTTGCGATGCAGTTTGAAGACGCGTTGGACAATCTGGCGATCAGCCGTGAAGGGGAGATTTATGTTTCGGATCCTGCTCGAAGCGCCATCTGGGATTATACGCCCGCGAGCGGTAAGCTTCGCCAATTGGTGCCAACCCGGGTCGCGATCCCCGCGGGGTTGGAGATATCCGACGGGCGGTTGTACGTGGCCGATGCGTTTGAGATCCAGTCGGTCGATTTGAAATCTAAAGCGATCCGGGAAGAATCGCATTATATGAACACGCCCTTTCCCTTTACGGTTTCGCATGCGCGGGGCAGGCTGGCGGTCTCGTCAATTTTTTCGAATGTTGTCGAGGTATTTGACCAGGCTTGGCGGCCGATCGCCACGATCGCGGGGTTGGCGGCGCCGTCCGACGCTCTTCTGCTGGACGACGGCAGCCTGATCTACTCCGAATACGGAAAAGGCCAGATCGTGCGCGCATCCGGAGCAGATTATGCGAAGCGCGAGATAGTGGTTTCGGGTCTGAACGGTCCCATACAAATGACCGTGGCACATGACGGCAATCTTTACGTCACCGAGAACTCGGGAATTCTGGCAGAGATATCGCTGGCCTCGCCAGGTAAGGCCCGGGATGTGATATCGGGGCTTATGGAACCGGAAGGGGTGGCGGAGACGCCTTGGGGGACCCTGGTCGTCGCCGAAGCAGGCCGGCACAGCCTGATCGAGGTGGATCCGAAGACCGGCACAAAGTCGGTGATCGCCGACAATCTGCCGATCGGTCTGGCTGTGAAATCCGTGCTGCCGCCCTACACACTTCCGGTCGGCGTCGCTGTGGACCACGACGGCACGATATACCTTTCGGCCGATGTGAACAACGCGATCTATAGATTTCGAGTGTCTCAGTAATGCCGGGAAAGACTTCATGGTTATGCCAATACATATGAACCGTTTCATTGACATCGAGGGCTCACCCAGCGTAGGGTTCGGAAGCAGGATGGCGGCGAACGACAGGCGTTGACGACGGCGGCTGAAATCATCTGGGGACCTTGGTCTGAGGAGGAATTGATATGAAATACGACATACGTCTGCTAACGAAGGCTGCCGACGCGTTGCTCGGCAGGGTCACAAATCCGCGTCACCGTCAGATCCTCATCAATTATCGCCGTCACGCGATCCTTGAGGTCTGCGGGCTGTATGAGCAAATCCTGGCAGAGGATCTGACCATAGAGGAACCCCAGTACGTCATGTATGTCGGCGGCGGCGTCATGCCGTTCAAAGGGAAGAAGCGCGTCGAGGCGCTATACTCTTCGATGGTGAAGCTCAACTCTTGCGTCATGATGTTCGAGAACGAACAGCTCCGGGTCGACGACGCGGGCTTCTCATCCCGGGCGACCTTCCAAATCTTCATGCCCGGCGCCGTGGCGCTCTACTTCGGTGCGCCTGTCGAGAGTGACGAACTCGACGACATCTTCATCGACACCAGCGACCGCGTGATGATTTGGGACTACGCCGACGATGGCCGCTTGCTCGGCGAGAACATCTGGGTTGGCGGCAGCAGCTTTCGCAAATGTCCGCCCGATGAGGTTATCACCAGAGAGGAATGCATGGACCTGCTGATGCCGCTGATCGATCGCGTTCCCGAACCGCGCTGATCCGTTGCTTCGGAAGGTAGGCCAGGGAACGGCTTTCATATCGCAATATACAGCAAAGGCGTGTTCGATGATTACTCCATCCATTTTCTTTCCGGGGCCTACCGTTCTTCAGATCGGTTATGTCACTACCGATGTCGAAGAGGCGATCCGGCGTTATCGTGAGAATTACGGTGTCCGGGATTTCGCGAGCTATCCGAACTTTCCGGGGACAACGCCCTCTGGAGCATCTTTCACCGTCCATATCGCGGCCGCCTTTATCAAAGGGACGCTGATTGAGCTAATTCAGCCCGCTGGTGGAGAAGATAAGATCTTCCGGGAAATCCTGCCGGCTGAGGGTTTTGCCATTCGCCACCACCATCAGGGCTACGGGATTTTTACGGAAGAGGAGTGGCTCGAGCGGCAGCGCGTAGTTGAGGCGCAAAACATCCGCGTTGCGCTCGATGGAGAAGTGCCTAACGTGCTTCGCTTTCGATATCTCGATTTGCGCGAGGACCTAGGACATTACTTGGAATTTCTCTATTACCA
>Ga0302308_10003387_pt1 | contig 12687 bp, 11 predicted proteins | sample III_Palsa_E3_3_FD_200531 | JGI IMG/M metagenome (GOLD analysis project Ga0302308, IMG submission 200531) | Peat permafrost microbial communities from Stordalen Mire near Abisko, Sweden - III_Palsa_E3_3 | ecosystem: Environmental > Terrestrial > Soil > Palsa > Peat permafrost | place: Sweden... | reverse complement strand
GGCATTACGGTGACCAAGGTCGTTCCCGAATCGCTATGGGGCCTGCAGGTCGGCGATGTGATCACGGCGACTGACGGTACGCCGGTCAAGCACGTCAGCGAATTGATGGACCGGTTTCGTGCCAGCCGGCCCGCGGCGGTGAAGCTGCAGCTGCTGCGCGACGGCGCATCCCTGGAGGTCGCTGTGGCTGCGACTGAATACGCGCACCTCATTTCCCCCGCCTCGCCCTAATCACCTAAAGTCCTTGATGAACGACATCACGCTTCGATTTCGTTGCCATCGCGGGCCAGTAGTCCGATAGTCATGCAAACCTTTGCGGCCGGAGCGGCATCTATGTCCGCATGTGCAGAAAAAAAATGACGCGTAGCGTACTCATCATCGACGACAACCCGGCCGTGGGCGAGGCGCTTTCGCTGGCTTTGTCCCTGCATGACATCCGGCCGCTCACCGCGCTGACGCCGGACGAAGGCCTGGCCATGCTGCAGCATGAGGCCATCGACGTGGTGATCCAGGACATGAACTTCACCGCCGACACCACATCGGGCGAGGAGGGCGTGGCGCTGTTCCGGGCGATCCGCGAGCAGCATCCGGATCTGCCGGTGATCCTGCTCACGGCGTGGACGCATCTGGAAACTGCGGTAGAGCTGGTCAAGGCCGGCGCGGCGGATTATTTGGCCAAGCCGTGGGACGACAACAAGCTGATCGCCACGGTCGAAAACCTGCTCGAACTGTCCGAGTCCAATCGCGAAGTGACGCGCACGCGGCGTGAGCGCAAGCGCCGGCGCGAGGCGCTGCAGGGCAAGTACGAGCTGGATAATCTGGTGTTTGCCTCCGAGGCAATGGCGCGCACGCTGGAGCTGGCGTGCCAGGTCGCCAAGGCCGATGTGCCGGTGCTCATCACCGGCCCCAACGGCACCGGCAAGGAGCGCATCGCCGCGATCGTGCACGCCAACTCGGCCGTGCGTCGCGGTGCGTTTATCGCAGTGAACTGCGGCGCGCTGCCGGGCGAGCTGATCGAGGCCGAGTTGTTCGGCGCCGATGCCGGTGCCTACACCGGCGCCAACAAGGCGCGCGAGGGTCGCTTCGAATTGGCTGACGGCGGCACGCTGTTTCTCGACGAAATCGGCAACCTGCCGCTGCCGGGACAGATGAAGCTGCTGCGCGTGCTGGAAACTGGCCAGTTCGAGCGGCTGGGCTCAGGCCGCACGCGGCAGGTCAAGGTGCGCGTGCTCAGCGCGACCAACGCTGATCTCAAAGCCATGATCCGTGCCGGCACCTTCCGCGAAGATTTGTATTACCGCCTCAACGTGATCGAGGTAAACCTGCCGCCACTGACCGAGCGCAGCGACGACATCCTGCCGCTGGCCGAGTTCTTCCTCGATGGCCGCGCCGAGCTGGGCGACGCCGCGCGCGACGCGATGCTCAACTATCCGTGGCCGGGCAACGTGCGCGAGCTGAAGAATGCGATCGAACGCGCGGCGCTGCTTTCGGGCAGTGGGCCGATCACACCCGAGCTGCTCAATCTGGCGCCTCATATTTCCACCGCCACGCGCAATCTCGATGAGCCGAGCCGCGAAACGGTCGAGGCGGCGCTGCACAAGGCCGATGGCGTCGTCAGCCGCGCGGCGCAGAGCCTCGGCCTGTCGCGGCAGGCGCTGTATCGACGCATGGAGCGCTACGGGCTGGCAGCGCCGGCGTGATGGCATCTGGATGGCTAAATGATGTGGCGATAGTGGCTCCATTCGCGAGGCTTGGTGCATGTGGCGCTGGCTGAACTCGCTGCGCACTCGGCTGACCCTGCTGCTGGCGTTGGCCAGCGTGGCAGGGGCGCTGATCTATGCCGGTGTCACGCAGTGGCCGCTGCCTCAGCTGCTGGTCTGGATGCAGACCGAGCTGACGGTGAAGGATCCTTCAGCGCCGGCCACTGCTGCCAAGGCGCTGCCGGTGATCCATCTGGGCATCTACAGCGCGCTCGGCATCTGTGCAGTGTTGCTGTTGCTGCTGGCGTTCTGGCTGGCCGGGCAGGCGATGGCGCCGGTGAGCCGGTTGCTGCGCGCGCTGGAAGGCGCGGTTGCCAGCTACCGCGACGGAGATTTCAGCATCTCGATCGGTATTCATCGGCGCGATGAGCTCGGTGAGTTGATCCAGATGCACAACGCGCTGGGCCAGACCCTGCGCGAGCAGCGCCAGCATCTGGCGCAGCGCGAGCTGCTGCTGGATACCGTGGTGCAGAACACGCCGGTGGCCCTGGTGCTGACCGACAGCATCGGCCGCGTGGCGTACGCCAACATCGCGTCGCGGCATCTGTTCAACGAAGGCCGCAGCCTGCACGGGCTGGAATTCGCCCGGCTGCTGGACAGTGCCCCGGAGGCGATGCGCCGCGCGGTGGAAGACGGCGAAGATGCGCTGCTCAGCGTGGATATGGACGGTAGCGAGGAGACGTTCCACATCTCGCAGCGTGCGTTCCGACTGCAGGGCCGGCCACATCGTCTGCAGCTGTTTCGGCGCATGACGCGTGAGCTATCGCGTCAAGAAGTGGCGACATGGAAGCGGGTGATCCGCGTGATCAGCCACGAGCTCAACAACTCGCTGGCGCCGATTTCCTCGCTCGCCCATTCCGGTGCGGAGCTGGCGCGGCGCGGCAATGTCGATCGGTTGCCCGGCGTGTTCGCCACCATCAGCGAGCGCGCCAAGCATTTGCACAGTTTCATTTCCGGCTACGCCAGCTTCGCCAAGCTGCCGACGCCGCAGTCGGTCGCGGTGGAGTGGACGCCGTTCCTGGAAGGATTGTCGCTGCACTGCCAGTACCGACTGGCGTCGCCCGCGCCGACGCGGCCGGGTTATTTTGATGCCGTGCAGATCGAGCAGGTGCTGATCAACCTGATCAAGAACGCGCACGAGTCCGGCAGCGGCGAAGACGATGTCACGCTATCGATTACGGAAGTCGGCCGCGAGTTGCGCATCGAAGTTGCCGACCGTGGTCCTGGCATGACGGACACCGTGCTAGCGCAGGCGCTGCTGCCGTTTTATTCCACCAAACGCGCGGGCACTGGCCTGGGCCTGGCGCTGACCCGCGAAATTGCCGAGGCGCACGGCGGCCGCGTACTTTTGGCCAACCGCGAGGATGGCGGTCTGCGGGTCACCCTGCTGCTGCCGCAGACCGTGTTGCGTTAAACCTCGACTTTGCGCGGCGGCGCGCGTAACAACAGCTCGCCTATACTGACGCCTTCGTCACGGATGGGGACAGGTCATGGGTCAGATTCTCGCGTTGGTTATCGTGGTGGTGGTTTTCATCGTTCTGTCCAGGCTGGTGCGCATCGTGCCGCAGGGTTTCGAGTGGACGGTGGAAACCTTCGGCAAATACACGCATACGCTGAGCCCGGGGCTGCATCTGCTGATTCCGATTTATCAAACCGTCGGCCGCAAGATCAACATGATGGAGCAGGTGCTCGACGTGCCCTCGCAGGACGTGATCACCAAGGACAACGCGGTGGTTCGCGTGGATGGCGTGGTGTTCTATCAGGTACTGGATGCGTCCAAGGCGGCGTATGAAGTCTCCAATCTGGAGCAGGCGTCGCTGGCGCTGATCATGACCAATATCCGCACCGTGCTCGGCTCGATGGATCTGGACGAAAGCCTGAGCCAGCGCGACGGCATTAATGCCAAGCTGCTGCGCGTGGTCGACGAGGCGACGCATCCGTGGGGCGTCAAGGTCAACCGTATCGAGATCAAGGACATCGCGCCGCCGCGCGATCTGATCGACGCGATGGCGCGACAGATGAAGGCCGAGCGCGAAAAGCGCGCGAATATTCTCGACGCGGAAGGTTTCCGGCAAGCGGCGATTCTCAAGGCCGAGGGCGAGAAGCAGTCGGTGATCCTGGCGGCCGAGGGCGAGAAAGAGGCCGCCTTCCGCGCGGCCGAGGCGCGCGAGCGCTCCGCCGAGGCCGAAGCCAAGGCGACCACGATGGTGTCCGACGCGATTTCCGGCGGCAACGTCAACGCGCTGAACTACTTCGTCGCCAACAACTACGTCGAGGCGCTGAAAGAGATGGCCAAATCGCCGAACCAGAAAATGCTGTTGCTGCCGATCGAGGCCACCGGCATCCTCGGCTCGCTGGCCGGCATTGCCGAGTTGGCGAAGGAATCGCTGGGCCAGCAGCAGCGCTCGATTGCGCAGCCGCCGGCTTCGACGCCGTTCCAGCCGCCGCAGCGCTGAGGTCAGAGCCATGCCTTTTCCCGTGCATTATCTGTGGTGGATTCTTGCGCTGCTGCTGATCGGCGGCGAAGTGCTGCTGCCGGGCTATTTTTTGCTGTGGATTGGTCTGGCCGCGGCCGCTGTCGGGGTGGTGCTGCTGGTGGTGCCGCCGCTCGGGCTGCTGATTCAGGCGGTGCTGTTTGCGCTGCTGGCTTTCGCCGCCTGTGTGCTTTACGCCCGCGTGCTGCGTCCGAAGCTGGATAAAAGCGAGCCGGGTAGCGAAACGCTCAACCGTCGAGGCGAGCGGATGATCGGGCAACGCTACGAGCTGATCGAGCCGATCATCAACGGGCGCGGCAAGGCCCGCGTCGGCGACGGCCAGTGGCTGGTCAACGGACCGGATCTGCCGCTGGGCAGCCTGGTCGAAGTGATCGCCGTCGACGGCACCACGCTGCAGGTTCGCGCGGCGACATGAGTGCGAGTGCGGTCAGCACGGCGAGCATTCATCCGTCGTTTGCGACAACGGCGATCAGCACGCGCATCGCCTTTTTGCTCGAGCTGACCCGCCGGCTGCATCAATACGGCACCGCCTCGCCGCGCCTGGAGATGGCGATTTCGAGTTCTGCGCAGCGGCTGGGTTTGAGCGCGGACGTGTGGTCCAGCCCTACGGCCGTCATCATTTCGTTTACAGATTTGGGGCAAGGGGAGGAGGGCGTGGCGCAAACCACGCAGGTAATGCGTCTGGCGCCGGGCGACGTTAACCTGGCGCGGCTGTGTGAGGCCGACGATATTGCCGATCAGGTGATCGCGGGCGAAATCGGTTTGCGCGAAGGATTTCAACGGCTGCGTGACCTCGGTCGGCCGGACTCGCGTCGGGCGCAGGCCGCCGTCGTCGCCACTTACGGGCTGTCCGCGGCCTGCGTGGTGGCGCTATTTCTGCACAGCGCGTGGCCGGATCTGCTGACCGCGGCCTTTATTGGTCTGATCATCGGCAGCATTACGGTGCTGGCGGCCAAGCGGCCGCAGCTGTCGATCGCCAGCGACGCGATTTGCGCGCTGGTGGCGACCACGGTAGCGATCGTCGTCAGCGCGTTCGTCGTGCCGCTGGCGATCAAGTCGGTGGTGCTGGCCAGCCTGATCGTGCTGGTGCCGGGCATGTCGCTGACCACGGCGGTACGCGAGATCTCCAGCCAGCACCTGGTGGCCGGCATGGCGCGCATGGGCGGCGCGGTGGCGACGTTGCTCAAGCTCACCTTCGGTACGGTGGCGGCGACCACGCTGTGTGCGGCGGTGGGGATCGAACCGCGCGATTACGCACTCCCGCCGTTGCCGGGCTGGACCGAGCTGCCGGCGCTGCTGGTCGGCGCGTTCGGCTTCGCTATCCTGTTTCGCGCCGCGCGCCGCGATTGGCTGATCGTCATGGGCGCGGTGATCGTCGGTTATCTTGCCACGCGCTGGGGTGGGCGAATATCCGGCTCGTTGCCTGCGGCGCCGTTCGGTGTTTTTCTCGGCGGCTTTTTGCTGAGTGCGATGGCTAACTCCTATGCACGATACGCGCATCGCCCTGGTGCGCTGATTCGTGAGCCCGGGATTATTCTTTTGGTACCGGGCAGTGTGGGGTTTCGCAGCATGTCATTTCTGCTCGAGCGCGATACCTCGCTAGGCATGGATACCGGTCTGCTGCTGCTGACCTTGCTGGTTTCCCTGGTCGGTGGGCTGATGTTTGGCGAATTGCTGGTCTCCCCGCGGCGTTCGTTGTGAAGATCGAAGTATGTTAATGCTCGTTGCGCGGAAACGATCGCTATTGCCTATAAAAAAACGCCGGCAGATAGCCGGCGCTTTTTATGTCAAAGGGGCAGCGCGATAATGAACTGAGGTCGGCTCGCTCGAGACCTGCGATCAGATCGCGAGGTCTTTTTCCTTCTTGCCAGCCTTCAACGCATCGCTGAACCAGTGCGGGCGCTTGCCACGGCCGGACCAGGTCTGGCCTGGATTGGCCGGATTGCGATATTTCGGCGCCACCGGGCTGCTGGCGCGCTTGGCCTTGCCGCGGCCCTGGCCGAAAATATCTTCGAAGGTATAACCCTCGGCCTTGATCAGCGCGAGCACCTTGTCGCGCAGCTTGGTGACTTTTTCTTTGCTCAATTCGCTCTGGCGAATCTGCGCCTTGCTGATCAGGTCTTTGAGCTGGGAGTGATTGAGGTTTTTGATATCGACGGCCATGTGGGTTTCCGGGGGTAAGGATCTCTGATGGAGATCACTGGATCGATTAATTAGATAGGCTTAATGGAGAGGGCGGCGGATAAAAGGGGAAGCCGAACCCGGTAAATGGTCTTGCACTGATGATTCTGGCTGATTTATCAAACGGTTGTAAAGACTGATGGAGAAATGCGGCGGCTCTTAAATAGGCCGCTGATTATACGGTCGGGTATGAAACGCTATTGCCGGATATTGAAACAGGGTTATACAGGTGAGCACGCAAACGAAAATGGCCGCGCGAAGCGGCCATTTTGTCGGGGTTTGATGACGATATGCAGTGCGCCGAGGCCAAGAGCAAATCGGCGATGGCGGCACCTAAATGGCTGGGTTAATCGAGCAGCTCTAACAGCTCGTCCTGGGTGATGGCGCGATTATCGGCGTCCTGTCGGGCGCGATATTCCAACGTGCCGGCTGCCAGTCCGCGCTCGCTCACCACCACGCGGTGCGGAATGCCGATCAGTTCCATGTCCGCAAACATGCCGCCCGGACGCAGGCCGCGGTCGTCCAGCGCCGCTTCGATGCCGCGTTCGACCAGCGACTGATAGAGCGCCTCAGCGGCGGCGCTGACTTCGGGCAGGTTCTTGGGGTTGATCACGCAGACCACCACGCGCCACGGCGCCATGGCGTCAGGCCAGAGAATGCCGGCGTCGTCATGACGCTGCTCGATCGCTGCCGCCACGATGCGGCTGATGCCGATGCCGTAGCAGCCCATGGTCAGCACTTGCGGCTTGCCCTGGTCGTCGATGACCGTGGCCTTGAGCGCCTCGGCGTATTTCTGGCCGAGCTGGAACACGTGCCCGACTTCGATGCCGCGGGCGATGCGCAGCGCGCCTATGCCGTCGGGCGACGCGTCGCCTTCGATCACGTTGCGCAGGTCGGCCACTCGCGTAACGCGCGCATCGCGCAGCCAGTTGGCGCCGGTGTAGTGGGTGCCGTCGGCGTTGCCGCCGCAGACGAAATCGGCCAGCACGGCGGCGTCCCGATCAACGATGACCGGGATGGCGTCGGGCAGCCCGATCGGGCCGATAAAGCCGGGACGCGTGCCGGTGGCGGCGCGAATTTCCTCTTCCGAGGCCAGCACGGATTCGTCCGGCAGCTCGGCCAGCTTGCCGGCCTTCACCTCGTTGATCTCGTGGTCGCCGCGCAGGCACACTGCGACCAGGCCGTCGCGGCCGCGCACCAGCAGGGTCTTGATGCACTGCTGCGGCGTCACCTTGAGAAACGCAGACACCTCATCGATGGTTCGCTGCTTCGGCGTATCGACGCGCTGCAGTTCAGCGCCAGGTGTGGGGCGTTCGCCGGCGGGCGCCTGTGCCTCGGCCTTCTCCATATTGGCGGCGTAATCGGAGCCGTCGGAAAACACGATGGCGTCCTCGCCTGAATCCGCCAGCACTTGAAATTCGTGGCTGGCGTTGCCGCCGATGGCACCGGTATCGGCCTGCACCGCGCGGAAGGTCAGTCCCAGTCGGGTAAAGATGCGGGTATAGGCTTCGTACATCGCCTGATAGGTTTCGGCCAACGATTCCTGCGTGAGGTGGAACGAGTAGGCATCCTTCATCAGGAACTCGCGCGCGCGCATCACGCCGAAGCGCGGGCGGATTTCGTCGCGGAACTTGGTCTGGATCTGGTAGAAGTTCACCGGCAGCTGCTTGTAGCTTTTCAGCTCGTTGCGCGCGTAATCGGTCACCACTTCCTCGGCGGTGGGGGCGTAGCAGAACTCCTGCTCTTTGCGATCCTTGATCTTCAACAGCTGGGGGCCGAACTTCGCCCAGCGGCCGGTTTCCTCCCACAGCTCCTTGGGCTGGATGGTTGGCATCAGCATTTCGATGGCGCCGGCGCGATCCATTTCCTCGCGCACGACTTTTTCCACCTTGCGCAGCACGCGCAGGCCCAGCGGCGACCATGTGTATAGGCCCGACGCGAGCCGGCGGATCATCCCGGCGCGCAGCATCAGCCGATGGCTGGCGATTTCGGCGTCAGCGGGGACTTCCTTGACGGTGGCCAGGTGGAATTGGCTGAGGCGCATGCGGCTGTTCCGGCGTGATGAAAGACGCCAATTGTAGCGGTCCACTGGCGCTGCCGGTCGAAGCGTTGTCAGTCGATTGCTTCACAGACTGCTCTCGTGACCGCCGAGAAACGCGAGCGCCCCGATTTATTTGGCGCAGTACTGCTGGTACTGTGCCTGCGCCGCGCTGGCCTGCTGCTTGCGCGCGCTGTCGTCCAGCGCGGTCTGCTTGCCATCCTGCTGCATGACGACCGGGGCCGCACTTTGCAGCGCGGCCAGATTGGTTTGCAGCGAGGTGCACAGCTTTGCGCGGTTTTCAGGCGTGTCGGCCACGGTGGTGCTGGTTGGCTGCGCCGCGGCGGGCGCAGCGGCCGGCGCAGAGGTGCTAGCTGCAGGCGTCGGTGGCACGGACGTATCGGCCCTCATTTCCTTGAACTTGGTGCCAGTGCTGGGTGGCGGCGTTTGCGAGTAATGCACCACCCCGTTGGCATCCTTCCACTTGTAGACCTGGGCACTGACCAGCGGAGCCATCAGCAGCAGCGCCAGCGCAATCATCGAACGGTGCATGGTTTTCTCCCTGGGTTATTCGACGACAAACGGCGAGCGAATGCTGTGCAACGGTATGACACTGAGCCGATCCGGCTGCCTAGTTAACATCCACCGCCGTCCGGACTCAAGCGACCGATGGTTTACACTGCGCGCATCCTGTCACGGATTGTTTCATGAACGACGCGATGCCCGCCCGCCAGCCGCCTCATCGCGGCATTTACCTGTTGCCGAACCTGGTCACCACCGGGGCGATGTTTGCCGGTTTCTACGCGATCATCGCCAGCATCGGCGGTCACTACACCGACGCGGCGGTGGCGATTTTCATGGCTGCCGTGCTCGACGGCCTGGATGGCCGCGTGGCCCGGCTTACCGGCACACAAAGCGAATTCGGCGTGCAGTACGACTCGCTCTCCGACCTGATCAGCTTCGGCATGGCGCCGGCGCTGGTGATGTACGCCTGGTCGCTGTCCACGCTGAAGGATTTCGGGCCGATGTGGGGCAAGCTGGGTTGGGCCGCCGCCTTCATCTACGTCGCCTGCGCAGCGCTGCGCCTGGCCCGCTTCAACACCCAGGTCGGGGTGGCCGACAAGCGTTATTTTCAGGGACTGGCCAGCCCGGCGGCGGCGGCGGTTTGCATGTCGTTCGTGTGGGTGGTCGACAAGACCGGCTTGCCGGGCAGCGAGTTTTGTTTCATCACGCCGGTGGTTGCCATCGTCGTAGGATTGCTGATGGTCAGCCGGTTTCGCTATTTCAGCTTCAAATCGCTGCCGATGGGCGAGCGCGGTCGCGTGCCGTTCGGCTGGATGGTCGGCGCGGTGCTGCTGCTTGGCCTGCTGGTGCTCGATACGGCGTGGGTGCTATTTGTCGGTTTCACCCTGTATCTGCTGTCCGGTCCAACGTGGACCATGTGCCGGCTGGCCACGCATCGGCGTCGCGTTCGCCGGAGCGTGGCCTGAGCATGTCTACGCCTCAGCCGGCCGCGATAAGCCAGCGCTCCCGCGTGCTGCGGGCGCTGGGCGTGACCCCATGGGTGCGACGAGCGACGCGTGCTGCGGCGACTGCCGCGGAGCCGTCGCTGTCGCTGCCCGATCTGGCGGCCGGCGTCGCCTGCGTGGTGGTGTTACCCGAGAGCTGCGCGACGCGCGAGCTCGATCTGCTGGGTCGTCTGCTCAACGCCTGTGGTTCGACGCTGGCGCGTGCGGGACGGGTGCGGGTGTCCGGCGGTCAGCTGGCCGAGGTGCCGCATGCGCGCGCCTATCTGGTTTTCGGCGAGGCCCAGGCGCATGCGCTGGGGCGGGCGTTACCCGCTGCAGCCATGCAGAGCGCGCAAATCGTGCTGGCCGATGAGCTGACCCAGGTGCTGACCGCTGCCGACGCCAAACGACGGCTGTGGAGCGCGCTACGCAATCTGCGCCGTGCGCTGGCTACGGCGGAGCGCTGAGCGATGGCGGCGGTCGTCAAGCCCGTGATCCAGGTTCGTGCGATGCGCAGCGATGATCTTTCCCGGGTCAGCGAGCTGGAAGACGCCTCCTACGATTTCCCTTGGTCTCAGGGCGTGTTCGCCGATTGCCTGCGCGCTGGCCATCCCTGCTGGGTATTGTGTGTAGATGCCCTGATTGCCGGCTACGGCATTCTCTCCACCGGTGCTGGCGAAGCCCACATACTCAATATCTGCATTGCGGCAGACTATCGCGGCCAGGGACTGGGCCGGCATCTGTTGCGTCGCCTGCTGGATATCGCGCGCTGGAACGGCGCCGAGCGCGTTTTCCTCGAAGTGCGGCCGTCCAACCCGTTGGCCAAGAGCTTGTATGAATCGCTTGGCTTCAAGGAAATCGGCAAGCGGCCGCGCTACTACCCGGCGAAGAGCGGTCGCGAAGATGCGATCGTAATGGTGCTGGAGCTTGGCGCCGCTTCAAATTAGAACGCGATGTACTAGCTCGCGAGCGGAAGAGTTTTCTTGAAGTGCTATGACACCAGCTTCTGCGCCTGCTCGCGCAGGGTGCTGATTTGCTGGGTCCAGTCGGTGATGCGCTGCCTTTCCTGCTGGACGACCTCTGTCGGCGCATTGGCGACGAAGTTGGCGTTGTTGAGTTTGCCTTCGCACTTCTTGATTTCGGTTTCGATGCGGGTGATTTCCTTCGTCAGGCGCGCCTTCTCGGCGCCCAAATCGATCAGCCCGGCGAGCGGAATCATCACGCGCAATGCGCCCACTACTGCGGCAGCAGCGGCGGGTTCATCGGCGCCGCTGTCGATCCACTGCGGCGCCTCGACGCGGGCGAGAAAGCTGATCTGCGCGGCGAATTTGGCGATGCGCGAGCGATCGTTGGCGTCACCGTCGGCGAGCAGCAGCGGAATGATTTTCGCTGGCGAAATGTTCATTTCCGAGCGAATGCGGCGGATGCCGCTGAGCGCGTTCTTGAACCATTCGATCTCGGCGGCGGCCGCCTCGTCGCCCGCGTAATCCTCGGCGCTCGGATAGGTGCATTCGAGGATCAGTGCCTTAGACGATGTTGATGCGGATATCGCAGCGCTCCTCGCGCTCGCGGGCAACTCCTGCCAGATCTCCTCGGTGATGAAGGGGATAATCGGATGCAGCGCGCGCAGTACTGACTCCAGCACCACCAGCAAAGTACGACGAGTAGATGCAGCTGCCGCCGAGTCGCTGCCCGCCAACGCCGGCTTGGACAGCTCCAGGAACCAGTCGCAGAACTCGTTCCAGACAAACTCGTACAGCGCCTGCGCCAGATGGTCGAAGCGGTAGCTGGCGAAGTGCTGCTCGACGTCGGCGAGCGTCTGCTTGAGGCGGGTAAGAATCCAGCGCTCCGCTTCGGTCGCTGGTGCGCTAGAGGGTTCGGCAATCTCGCCTTCCGCCACGTTCATCAGCACGAAGCGCGCCGCGTTCCACAGCTTGTTGCAGAACGCCTTGTAGCCTTCGGCACGCTTGATGTCGAAGTTGATGGTGCGGCTGTAGCTGGCCAGCGCGGCGAAGGTGAAACGCAGCGCATCGGTACCAATCGACGGAATGCCGTCGGGATAATCCTTGCGGATGCGCTTCTCGACTTTTTCGCGCACCTGCGGAATCAGCAGCGACTTGGTCGACTTTTCCAGCAGCGGCTGCAGTTCGATACCGTCGATCAGGTCGAGCGGGTCCAGCGTATTGCCCTTGGACTTGGACATCTTCTTGCCTTCCGCGTCGCGCACGATGGCGTTGATATACACCTCGCGGAACGGAATCTGACCGGTAAAGTACTTGGTCGCCATCACCATACGCGCGACCCAGAAAAAGATGATGTCGAAGCCGGTCACCAGTACCGCGCTGGGCAGGAAAATTTTGTCGTCTGCCCAGTTGGCGACGGTCTCGCCGCGCTCGTTCTTCACCGGCCCGTTGGCCGGCCAGCCGAGCGTAGAGAACGGCCACAGCGCCGAGCTGAACCAGGTATCCAGTACGTCCTCATCCTGGCGCAGCGCGCCGACCGGCGGCGTCCCGGCGTTGGCTCGTGCATCGGCCTCGTTTTCGCCGACAAAGATGTTGCCGGCCTCGTCGTACCAGGCCGGGATGCGATGGCCCCACCAGAGCTGTCGGCTGATGCACCAGTCCTGGATGTTGTCCAGCCACTGCGTATAGGTGCTGGTCCAGTTTTCGGGGACGAACTTGATGTCGCCCGAACGCACAGCGTCG
>Ga0302308_10003379_pt1 | contig 12700 bp, 10 predicted proteins | sample III_Palsa_E3_3_FD_200531 | JGI IMG/M metagenome (GOLD analysis project Ga0302308, IMG submission 200531) | Peat permafrost microbial communities from Stordalen Mire near Abisko, Sweden - III_Palsa_E3_3 | ecosystem: Environmental > Terrestrial > Soil > Palsa > Peat permafrost | place: Sweden... | reverse complement strand
CCTTCGGCCAGCGGAACTCGCCATCCTCGAGCCGCTTGGCGTAGAGACATAGGCCCGTGCCATCCCAGAAGATCAGCTTGATCCGGTCAGCGCGCTTGGCGCGGAACACATAGACCACGCCCGAGAACGGATCGGTGTGCATCTGCTCGCGCACCAGCGCGGCCAGGCCTTCGGCGCCTTTGCGGAAGTCCACTGGCTTGGTCGCCACCATGACCTTGACCGCGCCCGACGGCCCGATCACCGCGACGCCATGAGCGCGCGGATGATCGCCGCAACGGTCTTGGCGTCGGCGCCGCGCTCGACCCGAAGCGCCACGCCGTCGATCTCCAGCTCTATGCCTCCAGCCGGGCCACGCCGGCTCCTGCGACGAACGGCCTTCGGCTCAGGCGGTGTCCGCAGATCCGGAGCTGACTCCACCACTACAGGTGCGAACGCCAGCTCGGCCGGCGCCATCGTCCTCAGCTCGCGCCGCCACGTAAACAACTGCGTCGGGGCCAGGCCGTACCGCCTGGCCACCGCACACACCGTCTCCGCCCTGGTGTAGCTCTCAGCGACGATCCGCGCCTTAGCCTCATCGGACCATGTCCGCCGATGTCCAGCACCCGTGAACACCTCTATCCGGCGAACCGGGACGGCCTCCGTCATGGCATCGTCAGGTGACATCATCATAGAACTAAGGCCCGCCGCGGTCAGGGCGCGCAGCATCCAGACATCCGGCGGCCGCCGCTAGGTGGGATCGGAACAGCGCTTACGGTGATCGGCGATGCGGTCAACGACATCGGCGAGGTAGGCCTCAGGATCGAGGCCGTTGAGTTTGGCCGTTTCGATGATGGTGTACATGACGGCGGCTCGCTGGCCGCCAGTGTCTGATCCGGCGAAGAGGTAGTTCTTGCGACCGAGGGCCAACGGCCGGATGGCGCGTTCGGCGGCGTTGTTGGTCATCTCCAGCCGGCCGTCGGTCGTGAACCGTCCGAGCGCATCCCATCGTGTGCGAGCGTAGCGGATGGCGCCGGCCAAGGAACTCTTGGCGCTGGTCTTCGCCAGGGTCTCGTCCAAGACCATGGCGAGTTGCGCCACCAGCGGCTTGGTCTGCGCCTGCCGGACGGCCAGACGCGCCGCGGGACTGCGACCGCGGATGGATGCCTCTATTTCGAAGAGTGCGGCGATGCGGTCCAGGATCTGTTTGGCGGCGGGCGAGGCGGTCGCGACGTGCACGTCGTAGATTTTCCGTCGCGCGTGAGACCAACACGCCACCTCGATCAGACGCGGGATCTGGCTCCCGGGCTCGGGCGCATAGAGGGTGTTGAAGCCGGCGTATCCGTCAGCGTGCAAGAAGCCGCGACAGCTCCCGAGCAACGTCTCGGCATGCTCGCCCTTGCGGTCGGGCGAGTAGAGATAGGCCGCCGCCGGCGGCGCCGTCGATCCCCATGTTCGCTCGTCGCGGACGAGCACCCATAATCGCCCGGTCTTGGTCTTACCGCGTCCCGGATCCAAGACCGGCACCGGGGTGTCGTCGGCGTGGACCGAGGCGCCGGCCTTGGCGTGCCGGATGATCGCCTCAGCGAGCGGGCTGAGGAGGAAGCTCATCTGGCCGATCCAGTCAGCCAGCGTCGAGCGATCAAGGTCGACGCCCGAGCGGGCGTAGATGTCACTCTGCCGGTAAAGCGGCAGATGATCGGCGTACTTGGAGATCGCCACATGGGCCAGCAGCGCCGGACCCGGCCGGCCGCGCTCGATCGGCAGCGACGGCATGGGCGCCTGGACGATGGTCTCGCAGCCGCGGCAGCTCAGCTTCGGGCGCACATGCACCACGACCTTGAAGTGGGACGGCACGTACTCCAGCACCTCCCGCTCGTCCTCGCCGAGCTTGGAGAAGACGGTTCCACCGCACGCGGGACAGGTGCAGGCCGCCTCGTGGCGGATGATCTCGCGCGGAAGGTGATCAGGAAGCGGCTGGCGACCCCGCGATCGCGCGGTTTCAGGCTTGGCCCGTCCCGGTGCGCCGGTAGCGGCGGCGGTGCGGGCCTTGCTCTCGGCGTCGCCTTCCTCCAGGTCGCCGATCAGCAACTCGAGCTGTTCGATGTCGCGGTCGAGCTTCTCCGAGGATCGGCCGAAGCGGGCTCGCCGCAGCACCGCCAGCTGGGCCTTCAGCTTCTCGATCGTCAGCGTCTTGGCGTAGAGTTCGGCCTGCAGAGCCTCGGCGAAGGCCCTCAGTTCGTCGGGGTCGGACGGCAATGTCGGGCGCGATAACGACATGCCGAAGCGTAGCATAACGGCGTTCGCTGGCGTGTGAATCCTATATGACTCAACGGGTTGTTAGACCATCGCAGGCTGCTTCGGCGGCTCGGGAGAGACTGTCCGGCGCCAGTCGATCCCCTCGATCAATAGTCCCAACTGCGCCGGCGACAGCTTCAGTCGGACGTCCGCCGTGCGCGGCCACACGAAGCGGTCTTTCTCCAGGCGCTTGGCGAACAGGCAAAGACCCGAGCCGTCCCAGTACAAGATCTTCAGATAGTCGCCGCGCTTGCTGCGGAAGATAAACAGCCCGCCCGAGAACGGATCGGCGTGCAGGATGTTGGCGACCTCCGCGGCCAGGCCATCGAAGCCCTTCCGCATGCTGATCGGATGACACGCCAGATAAACCCGGGTTCCCGGCGCGACCTGGATCACAGAACCGACTTCACCGCGGACAACACCAGGCGAAGCGCATCAGCATCCACCGGCGGCGTCACCCTCACGCGCTCGCCGCCGCTCAGTTCGATCTCTATAGGCCCAGGCGCGGCAACTCGGTCGGCCGCGGGCTTGCTCCCAACTACGCCGAGATCGATGAACTTCATCGGCTCCGGCGCCGGCGGGGATTGGGCGCCGGCGTGTTGCCCCAGCGAGCCGTTCTCCGCCTGATCGATCCACATGAACAGGTGGTTGGCGTTCATGCCGTGACGACGCGCCACTACCGCGACAGGATCACCCGACTCCTTCGCCTCCCTCACGATCGCCAGCTTCTGCTCCAGCGTCCACGACCTGCGACGACGCCTCGGACGTGGCCCCGCGGTCCCCTGCACGGGCGGCAGAGCAATGACCTCGCCCGTCGGCGCCGTTGGTGGCTCTTCGATGGCAAGATATCTCATTCTAAGCGTCCACTTATGCGGAAGTGGACACTAGCGATAACGCCATCACCGCGTCAGGCGACCGTCACCGGACGCTTACATGTGATCGGCCCAGCCCCACCGCGCGGCCCCTTCAGAAGCGAGCCAACGACTTCGCCAACCCAGATTACAGTTCCGCCCAAAGACACAGATTTTCCGAAATCTAGCACCGGTGGCTCGCCAAAAATTCAAGGCGCTCGTTTTATTTAAGAATTAAGCAAACTTGACGGACAGATCGCAGGAATTAGTCGACATGCCATTCCCAGAAATCGGCACCAATAAGTTGGCGTATATTTTCAAATCTGTCGTCGTTCGGCGCAACAAGAATATCAATGTGAGAATCGAATTTAGGATTCAGGCATCCATCAAGGGATTTCAGTAATGCATCTTTGCTAAGAGGTCTAAGCATGCCGCCATCGTATGGATAAAGGTCAAACATCGGCCTACCAAACTCAGCCAAGCGCTCCACTAAAGTCCTAGCGTTATTCATTCCGAGGCATTCTGGTGCAAATTCAATAATAATCGCTAATTTATCGCCAGCTCTCCGGAATACCTCTCTGGCACCATCCAGCACCAAGACCTCCGCGCCCTGGACATCAATCTTAACGATATCTGGAACAAACTCAATATTCCTCATTACTGTATCAAGCCGAAAGACATCAACCTCTACTGAGCGCCTACCGTATATTGGGGATAGACGGTGGTCTCCCATGTTTTCCTCGGAGAGGAATAACTCCATCTTCACATCACTATCGCCCAAAGCGATAGGCCATGCCGTAATGTTAGAAAATTCATTTCTTTGGATGTTTTCTTGAAGCGTTTTAAAATTTGTCGGCTCTGGCTCAAACGCGTGAACATGCGCGTGTCCACCGGTAACAGAGGACGCTATAAGCGAATACCATCCAACATTGGCGCCAATATCAAGAAATTGCGGTGCCTGATTAAGCATCATTACAAATACTTGCGTTGTCCAAGGCTCTATATCGGGGACAGTATTGTTTTCCTTGTAACAGGCGTTGGGTTGAGCTCCAGCATCCAGCACAAACTCTGGGACATGAGGCACAGAAACCCGCCACCCCTCAAAGCCACTGCCCGCAGGGGACTCAACCATTAATATAGCCCTTCAGCAAAATTTTGACGTCCACTCTCATATTTGAATCGGGTCATTTCACGATCACCGCCCGCCATCGCAATGGGAGCTTGTGGGCCGGCACCCCGTGAGTCTAATGCCGGCCATCTGGTTCAAAGGCAATCGAACCTCGACCGTCCCTCACTTGGGACTAACCTGCCGTACCCGCAAAACTCTGATGCCGCGAGCGTGGCCCGTCATAGTGACGCACCATGAGGGTAACGTTAGCATCATGAGGACCATGATCAATCGATCATTATCGCCTTCGGCGATTGGTTTCGCGTTGCGCTAATTCGCGCGAAGGTGCACGCCGCCATACCTGTTCCGCAAACATAGGGTGCCTCGACGCCCATGCTCGAAGGCAGCTTGCCCCTGGAATTGCCGACCATCGCGCGGAGCGAGCCGTTGTCCAAATTTCGCGAAGGCAGACCGCTGGGTCGGTACTGGAGCGGCGAACCGGTCTCCCTACTCGGCCTGGGCAAGGCCAGGTCGTGCCTCAGTTTGAATTCCGGCGCCGTTGACGGGCATGGCGGCGGCTCTGGTTCGGGGCCATCTTGTTGGTCCCATGACCCATGCGCGACATGACCGACGCCGAATTCATGGCCTCTATGGCCAGCATAAAGGCCGGGCACGGCATGTCCTCGAGTGGCGCAGCCCGCCCGCGCCGGCGCAGCGCAGATCCGTCAAGGCTGTGGACAGCACCAAACCCAGCAGACAACGGATTTCAAATGAAACGACTAGGCGTCCTTCTCGGCCTGCTGCTAACGCCCCCCTCGACACAGGCGATGGCGGGCCCGGCCTCGGGCTATATCCAATCGGAAGCGCCTTTGGCGGGCGCCGAGACGGCGACCGGCGCCCAGAGCGGCAACGCCGTCAATAAACCGATCAGCCAGATCGGGAATTATGCCCCTAGCAAGATGGCCGCAGCGCAGGTCGCGACGGCGCTGACCTATACACCGGCTCAGCCAGACGTAAATTCCAACATCACAGCCTTGGCTGGTCCCGCGCTCGCTAAGCCAGCTAGCCGAAACCCGCAAATCGCTACCTATGCCCTCTCCAACATCACGGCGCCCCCGGACACGATCGAGGGCTATTACGACATCACTGCAGCGTCCAGGAACGCGACGATCACGCTGGCCGGCGCTTCCTTCACCGCCGCCGATGTCGGCAAACTATTCACCGCCGAAGGCATCGGACCCAACGAGGGTTGGCTGTCCACATCCATCACCGCTGTAAAAAGCGCGACGTCGATCACCCTGGCCAGCGCGCCGACCCAGTCGGCTTCGGGCCAGAGCCTGCGGGTGATGTACGGCACGGACCAGTCCGCCAATCTGCAGAACACATTCACCCGCGGTCAGACCCTGGGGATAGGGTCCCGGGTTCTGAGCGGGATCTATCTCGTCAGCCAGCCGCTGAGCTGTCTTCAGGCGGCTAACGGAAACAACAATTCGTTTTCGCAGCCCTCGTCACTCTGCGAGGGCGATCCTGGCGCTGTCATCGTGGCCATGGCCCCGATGACTTCGTTGCTGACCTACGGCGGCCTGAACGGCGACTACTCCCAGTACCTGCAACGGGTGACGATTTCGGGTCTCACACTCGATTGTCATTTCGAGGCGAACTATTGCGCTGACTTCCCATTCTTCAACGATATTCGCCGATTTGGTCAGGTCACGAAAAACGCCCTCCTCGCCGGCGTGCGCTACGGCAATCTCTCCGCGCCCGCCAGCAGCGCTGGGTCCATCGACCAAAACACCGGCAATTCTAGAGACGTCAGCTACAACACCGTGACCTCGGTGACCTTGGCCAATCCGCCAGTCGTGACCACCGCCAAACCGCATGGCTACGCGACCGGCCGCACGGTGACGTTCGTCAATTCGAATGTCGCGCAATTGATGGCGACGCCCTTCCAGATCAAAGTGACGGGGCCGAACACCTTCACGCTCAACAACACTAACTCAGGCGGGTGGACGGCCTTCACCTCCGGGCAGGTGGCGCTGAACGCCCCCGGAACACCATTTCCCTTTTTTATCAGCAACATAACAAATGCCAGTCCGGGTGTCGTCACGACATCTACGAACCATGGTTTCACCAACGGCGAGAGCGTCTGCCTCTATGACATCGGGGGCACGCTGGTCGACGGCGCCTACACCACGGCGAATGTGACCGCGACGACGTTTCGGCTCTCAGGCGTCAATACAAGGTCACTGGGGACCTTTACCGGCGGAGGCATAGTCTTACCCTGCGTCGCCCCGACTGTCGTCAGCAAGGCGGTCTATTACGAGCACGCCTCGGACGCGGAGATTTTCGGCTCAACCTTCCAGGGCGCAGTAATCGCCGTCTATTCCACCGCCGGCGGCTATGACGGGAAATTCCAGTACCACTCCTACAACTATCCGGAGCAGGGGCTGATGTACGCCTCCTTCATGGGTGTTGGTGACAACTCCCTATTGGGGGTGCAGGTCGACTGCCCGGCGCTGTTTGCCTTCGACTTCAGCGGCCCGCGCAATTCCGGGGCTGGCAACGAGGTCGACTGTGCTGGCTTCACGTCGCTCCAGAACAACCTGATGAGCGTGTTCCGGCTCGAAAGCGCGGCCACCTACACTGACCACGGTTCGCGGGCCAAGGGATCTTCCACGCAGGCCGTCCTTCAAACCGTCTCGGCCTTGGGTTCGCTGGGCGCCTATGGCACCGTCGCGGGCTATTCGCAGTGGGGCTTTGATGCCCAGTATTTAACTTACTCGCAGCCTGACGGGAACAACACCGGGCACCTGTTCATCAACAGCCCGACCGGCGGCGCGAACCTGACCCTGGCGGGCGTCGCCAGTAGTATCCTGGCGGTCTACGACACTACCTCGGGGCATGTCGGTGGTTATCTTACACCGCAGAATGGATACGTGGCTTTCAACACGACGGATAACACCGGCGCCTACACCAGCAATCCCTGGCGCGCTTCTGCCAGCAATTTCCAGCTTCTCGTGCCGCTACAGCTGCCGCAGACGACCTGGACCGACATCCAGACCTGCACCGCAGGCCAGATGATGGCGGACGCCAACTACATCTACGTTTGCACCAGCGCAAATGTAGTCAAACGCGCGGCTCTGAGCGCCTTCTAATGGTCGCCAACACCAATCTGACCTTCTCCTGGGAGAAGTCTGGAAGCTTCCTGTGACTTGTGTCCACCGGATCACCAGACCAGTTCCTTCTTCTTCGTATCCACCGAGATCGCCGGCTCGTCCGCCGCCAGCGCCTCGGTGGTGTGCGTGTTGATGTACTCGAACTGCGCGTCACGATCGGGATGATTGGGTAGTTGTACAAATTTGTCTTGGCTACGGCGGCAAGCTTTAGGTCCGTGGGTCAACAAGGTTTGCTTCCCGACGTCATACCAGTGGCAGGGTTTACCCATCGCGGATGGTCGTCAAAGCAGTTCTTGATAGCCGCAATGCCCCATCAGCAGTCACTGGTCTGACTCCAGGCTCCACGACAGTCACTCCCCGGCGGCACCGCCATTAGTAAAGTTCCGCGGTTGATCCCGGCATCAACTGCACAGTCCGACGTTCGAACCTTGACCAAGAGCCCGCGCGACCCAGATGCAGCTACTAGGTTAAATTGACCGATCCTGCTCACCCATAGTGTCGGCGATACATAATGTTGACGGCTACGCTTGATCGTCATTCGGTTTCGTGAATGATCGATGACGTTACGCGCTCTCAACAAATATGTTGCAATCATTTCGGGTATATGTCGGATGGTTACGGTTTCGATTGTAGGGCTACAAAGAACTGGTACAAATCATCTCGAACTATTACTATCTAGCCGCTTCCATAACGTAAGAGTTCTGCGCGATTTTTGGAAGCATGCGCTTCTCTCGGAATTAAATCCTGCCGATACATGCAGCAAATTCAAAATCTTGCTTTGTCGCCACCCCGCCATGTGGCTCCAAAGCTGCGTCTCCCACCATAGCCAGGACCTGCTGTCCACTCGGAAAAATTTTATTGAGCACAGGACTCATTATTCAGGGTATGCACAATTATACGAACAGTTTTATACTGAGTGGCTTGATCATATCGATACCAACGACGGCGTCATAATTCGACACGAGGACGTCCTGAAAAACGTATTTGATCAGAAATTGACGTCGTATTGCGGATTTTCAAACGAAGATGGTCCACTTCATCCGGAAATACATGGGTCCATTATTTATACCAACGACGATTTAGACGATAGTATTAAAATAAGATGTCGATTAAATTACGATGATGTCTTCAGTTTTTGGAAATGCATTAGTCCAAATCTAATAAATAGACTTGGATATAATTTTGACGAAATAGATTTTGTTAAAGATGAATCCACGCGGGCGCTCAAATATAAACTGACGCTCAACGCCGACAGAATATCTTTGGATGAGCTTGCGTCCCTTCAAAGCGCGATGGAACGCACGTCTCCAGCCGACGTCGCCATGTTAAACGCATTCGCCCGCAGACTCGAACATGACGGGGATACCTCCGCCGCCATAGCTTGGTACAAGCGGGCCCTGGATGCACTGAATCATCACCCGCTGAATATCGCAGCGCCTGCGATAGTCTGGGAACCTCAAATATCGAAATACCTTATCGCACTAGATTCCCTTCAGGGCATAATTAGACTACAAACCTCGAACCCATCTTTAATAGTTGATCACGATCGTGATTTCGAAGATGAGCGCTACGAGGCGCTAAAATTAGCTGAAAAATTGTTGCGGGGACGCATTGATATACCTAAATACATCACTGATCTTAATTTGGACGACGCGCGCGACCATTATTGCCTAAGCAAGATTCTGGAGCAGCAAGACAACCTCGAAGAGGCAATCCAAGTTGCGGCTAGGGCGATCCAGCTTTGTCCAGATGCCAGCTGGCTTCATGAGCACATGGCTGGTTTGCTCGCATTTGCAGAACATTATTCGGACGCGGAACGTGCGGCGCGGCAAGCTATTGCTATGTTTCCGGAGTGCGCGCGCCACCATCAAGTGCTGGCCGAGACCCTCAAGTTGCAGGGACGCCTAGAAGAGGCGCTGGCGGCAGCGGACAAGGCGGTGGTGTACGGTGACGGCGAGTGGGACTACCTCTTCTGCTACGCTCGAATTTCGGCCGATCTTGGACGCCTGGCGGAAGCCGAACAGTGCGCACGGACTGCGGTAGACGCCTTTCCCAGCTTGGCGCGATGTCGGCAGTTATTGTCGGACATCCTCAGACTCCAAGGCCGACCTGAGGACGCCTTGGCCGAGCTTGGAAGGGCGGTTGAACTCGGCGCTTCCGAACTGAATCAATTAGTAGCCAGGGCCGAGCTGACGGCGACGCTTGGACGGCTCGACGAAGCTGAAGTTTGGGCCCGGAGGGCTACCGAAGCGGCTCCCGAAGACGCTCATCGTCGTCATTTCTTGGCCGGTATACTGGAGCGGCAAGGCCGAATCGGAGCCGCTCTGCATGAGGCGGTGGAAGCCGCAAAATGTAGAACAGCCGAACCATGGCACTTCCACAATTTAGGGCGCCTGTTTCTGGCGGGCGGTGACCTCAAGGAAGCAGAACGGTACTTGCGTCGGGCGAGTAACGCAGAGCAGGAAGATGCGCGGCACCACCAGTTGCTCAGTGAAAGCCTCGCGCGACAAGGGCGCTTGGATTTAGCGTTGCAAGCTGCGGAGGCGGCGACGGGTTGTCCGAATGCCGAGCATTGGGAACTCCATAGCTATGGGGTCCTTCTAGCTGCGGCCGGCAAACTCAACGAAGCCGTGGAGATTCTCACGCGTGCTGCGGCTGCTAGCCCCGGCGACTGGCGTACTCAGATTGAGCTCAGCACGGCTTTAGCCCGCAAGGGTCGCCACGCTGAAGCGATGGTCGCGGTGGAAGCGGCGCTCGTGAACGGTGACGCTGAGGCTCGTGTGCTGCGCCACTTCGGTCTACTGCTCGCACGGCAGGGCAGGGTCAAGGAGGCCAGAGCGCGGCTGCGGCAGGCAAGAAAACTCAAACCCCAATCGGCGGCTCTTACCTTCGCAATCACCTTGAGCTTCAGTCTGAGCTGGGTACTGGCCCTTGTGCACAAGCATCATGATCCCGACGCAAGCATGATAGGTGGGCAAGGCGGTGAATCTGAGCAAACTCACAATGGCCAAGCCGCTTGAGTCGCACGATCGCCGGATCGGCCCATCCAGATCCTTCGGTCCGTTGCAGGACCGTCCAGCGCTAACGCCTTGAAGGCGCGCGCCTCTCAGAATTGTATTCCCCCAAGATTAGCGCGATTGACGTCGACAAGTGCGTCGCGACCTCAGGTGTTGCGACGAATCCAAGCCAGAATTCGAGGTGTGCAGATGCAATGCCGCGTCTTTGCAATCTCGCCAGCAAATTAATGTGGAGATGCGCCGGAAAGGCCTTCACTGCGGGCCCGGCGTGCTCACCGGATGGTGGATCATGGACGCGCGGCGCTGGTCAGCCGTCCACGTCGCCCGCTGTCCATCGCTGGGATCGTCGTATTCGCGCCTGAGCTTCGGCCACCAAATCGCCGGCTCGTCCGCCGCCGGCGCCGCAGTGGTTTGCGTGTTGATATACTCGAACTGCGCGTCACGATCGGGATGATCGGCGCCCTCGCGGGTCTTGCGGTTGGCCTGCAGACTGAACCCCAGTTGCTTCAGCAGCTTGGAGACGCCGCTGGGACTGACGCGATGGCCTTGGGCCTGGAGTTCGCCGGCCAACTTCTCAGGCGCTTGGCGCTCCACTGAAGCGGCGAGATCGGATCGCCTCGCGCACCGGATCCAGAAGCTTCTGCAGGTCCGGCGACTGGGTCGGGTCAAGCGCCAGGAGCGGCTTACGCACACCGCCATGACGGCGCACCTGATCGCGCGGCCGCGGCGCTTCGCCCAACATTTCCTTCAGCGCCCGCCCGATGGGGCAGCGCGCCACACCGGTGATTTCCAACACCGCTAGGATACCGCCACGACCCGCACCCCGCGCCTCGGCCGCCGCGAAGCCCCGCCGCCCGTTCATCCATGAGCGGCTCCAGCGTCTCAAAGCGCAGCTTGATCGCAGCTTCGTCAATCATCTCCACGAGTTTAGGCGCCCACAATCCCCCGGCAGCTGGGGCCGACCCCCTAATCACCTTTGCCGCCGGAAGAACAAGTTATAGCGACACAATTTCGCCGACGCCACGATGGGCGGGCTTTAGGATCCCAAGTACTTCGCAGTGACCACAGGGCTAACAATTATGTTTATAAGGCTTAGGAACTTATACCAGGCGTTTGATTTGGCGTTTGCAACATAAATTAAGTCGTGATCCAGAACCTGAAACTGCTGCGCGACAAAATATCCATTCGGATTCTTGAGGTCGAGCCGGTAGACAATCGGCAATGCGCCCGATGACTGTCGTGCACGAAAGATGAATATACCGCGCGGATCAGCCTGCTGGTCTAACGGCCCCCCCATGCGAGCCAGGGCTTGCGCGAGCGTCAGGTGTAGAGATTGGAGGGGGATCTCAGAGACCTTTCCCGTAGCGCCGAACGCCGTGAATGTCCGTTGCCGGTAAATGAGTTCAAGGCGGTCGTGAGATTGAAGCGTCACATCCTCGTTTGAACCGCTGTGGATTTCACCAAGCTGCATCTCGGCCGAACGGCCGTTGCGGGTGAGGCGGACGGTCGTGTCCGCCGACGGGAAGGTTGGCCCTCCCGCCATAGCAACCATGTCCAACAGACTCTCGCGCCGGTAACTCAACGGTTTTCTACCAGGACTCTTGACGTCTCCGATCAAGACCACGGTGTTGCCTTGGTCCTCATGCACGGTGACGACGACCTGCGGGCTCTGTGATTTGCCCCGTAGTCCGGCTTCGATATCAGCCGCGACCTCTGTGGGCGAACGACCGGCCGCAGTGATGCGCCCGACGTAAGGCAGTTGAATGCTGCCGTCCGGCCCAACCGGCATAACCGGAAGCGCCTCCGCGTTTGCTGTCGGGGTAGTTGGACCAGCAAGAGAGTTGGCGTTCGCCGTGCCGCTGAACAGCGAGGCTCCAACCTCGAATACTGTGACCTGAAGGACGTCTCCAACGTCGATCAGGTCCACTGATGAGAGTTTGGCAGCCTGGGTTATGACGCTCGGGGGCTCGACCTCTGGTGATGCATTCGCGAGCACCTGTGTTTCCGGCGCCGTATTTAGATTGACGACCCTAAACTCCGGCCGAGGCCCTCGACTGGCGCCAACCACCTGGTCAAGGTCCGGACCACTGGACGGCATCGATGCGCACCCGCCAAGGGTCAACAGGACCAACGCAAATGATGCAAGACCAATTTTAATCATGACGCCCCTATACAGGCGTGGCGTCCGGCTTTCGAGAGGCAATTGCACCGTCGAGTCTCTTTCGATCGTTATGTCTACAATATACAAATTTGCGCGTGATCTTATTTGGCGCC
>Ga0302308_10003374_pt1 | contig 12707 bp, 3 predicted proteins | sample III_Palsa_E3_3_FD_200531 | JGI IMG/M metagenome (GOLD analysis project Ga0302308, IMG submission 200531) | Peat permafrost microbial communities from Stordalen Mire near Abisko, Sweden - III_Palsa_E3_3 | ecosystem: Environmental > Terrestrial > Soil > Palsa > Peat permafrost | place: Sweden... | reverse complement strand
TCGTCAGCGGGCCGACTTTCGTCAGCGGGCCGACCAGGGTCGCGGCGACCGGAATCGTTTCCCGGGGCATTCTGAACCATTATGCAGCCTCCGTGGCGGCGATAGCGCGCGAGGCCGCGCGACCGCTGGCGGGGATTATCGTGAGCGAATAGTAAAGAGCGGCGTCGGCGCCCCGTAGACTCGGAAACTACTCAAGCCGGCAACTGGCTTTCCCGATTTCGCAATCGACCGCGGGCCGGCACGGTCGGGGCGATTCGCGATCGGACTCCCCTCGAAACCAGGCTCGCACCGCGCGATCTGCGTAGTTTCCGAGTCTCCAAGCGGCAAGCGCGCCGGTCTACCGTTTGACGCAACAATTCGGAGACCGTGGATGGACGTGCCTCCCAGCGAGAGGCCGGACCCCGCGTCCGGCTTTTCATCGCCCGGCTTATCACAGATGGCAAAAACCGAGGCGGAGTCTGGTAAGTCTTTGACCGGACGGTGGCGCGCCGGTTGGTCTGGCCTGGTCGCGCGCGTGCACGCCCCGCGCTCCTCGGTTGCCGCCAAAGCGCCGGCACCGCCGATCCGGTCCGAGCTGTTCGGCGTCGAGCGGCTCGAGCAGCACGCGCTATCTCTCGCTGCCGCCCAACAGGTCACGCTGAAACCCACCACCGATCGCAGGCTGGAACCGCGCCTGCGCGCAAATCAACATGCGCTGCGCGCGGCCTATCGCGCCACCGTCGCCGCGGCACAGGAGGAACGTGCGATCACGCCCGCGGCGGAGTGGCTGATCGATAATTTTCACATTGTCGAAGAGCAGATCAGGACGATTCACAACGACTTCCCGCCGGGATTTCACCGCCAGCTGCCCAAATTGATCGACGGGCATCTTGCTACACACCCCCGTGTGTTCGGCCTGGCGTGGGCCTATGTTGCCCACACCGACAGTCATTTCGACCCGGAAATATTATGCCGCTTCGTCGCCGCCTATCAGCGGGTGCAGGTCCTCACCATCGGCGAGCTCTGGGCGATCGCAATTTCGCTGCGCATCGTGCTGTTGGAGAATTTGCGCCGTCTGGCCGAATTGATCGTGAACTCCCTGGCACAGCGCGAAGAGGCCGACCGGCTTGCCGATTGGCTGCTCGACACCGGCCGCGAACCCGAAGCCGCGGCGCAAAACCTTGCCGGCCGCAGCGGCGCGCTGGCACCGGCGTTCGCGGTGCAACTGATCCAGCGGCTGCGGGAACAGGATGCGCGCGCGATCCCGGCGCTGGCGTGGCTGAACCAGCGTCTGGCCGCGCAACAGACCACCGCCGAAGAGATGGTCCGCGGCGAGCAATTGCGTCAGGGTGCGGCGAACGTCACCATCCGCAACATCATCACCAGCATGCGCCTGATTTCCGCGGTCGATTGGCGGAAACTGGTCGAGCGCGTGAGTCTGGTCGATGCGATGCTCTGTGCCGAAAGCAATTTCGCCACGCTGGACTTTCCCACCCGTGATCTCTACCGGCGCGCGATCGAGCAATTGGCGCGCGGCTCGAGTCACAGCGAGATCGAGGTCACCCGCCGGGCGCTCGACGCGGCGGCCAACGCGGGCAACGGCGCCCAGGCTAACCTGGTCCAGGCTATCGCCGCCCAGGCTAACCTGGCCCAGGCTATCACCGCCCAGGCTATCACCGCCCAGGCTATCGCGACACCGGAGAACGCGGACCCCGGCGCCGCGCGCAAGCAGGACCCGGGCTATTACCCGATCGCGCAAGGTCGGCCGGGGCTCGAACAGGCGCTCGGCTGCCGGATTGGTTTCAAGGCCTGGCTGGTACGCGCCAACGCGGCGACCGGGATATCGCTCTACCTCGGGGTGGTGAGCGCGGCGACCCTCGCGCTGGCGGCGCTGATGCTGGGGTTCGGCACCGATCACGCCGAGTTCGCGCCGTTCGGTTGGCCGCTCGCGCTGCTCGCCCTGGCGAGCCTGATCCCGGCGTCGGACGCCGCCACGCTGCTGGTAAACTGCGGCGCAACCGCCCGGTTCGACGCGATCACCCTGCCCAGCCTCGCGCTCGACGACGGTGTGCCGCTGGCGCTCCGGACCATGATCGTGATGCCGACGCTGCTTACTTCGGGTACCGCGTTGGCCGAGCAGATCGAACGCCTGGAGGTCCACCATCTGTCCAGCGGCAACGGCGCGAACGAAAATGGCGCACTGGTGTTTGCACTGCTCACCGACTGGACCGATGCGCCCGCCGAGCACATGCCGGGCGACGCGGCACTGCTGGAAGCGGCGGCGGCGGGGATCGCCGCGCTGAACCGTCGCTATGCTCCGGTCACCGGCGGCGAGCCGTTCCTACTGCTGCATCGCCGCCGGCAGTGGAACCCGGCGCAGGGCAAGTGGCTGGGCTGGGAGCGCAAACGCGGCAAGCTGCATGAATTCAACCGCCTGCTGCGGGGCGCTGCGGACACCAGCTTCATTCCGGCCGGCGGGCGGCCGCCCGCGGTACCCGCGGGCGTGCGCTTTGTCATCGTGCTCGATTCCGACACCAGACTGCCGCGTGGCGCCGCCCAGCGCCTGATCGGCAAGATGGCGCATCCCCTCAACCGCCCGGCGTTCGATCCGGCGGCGCGCCGGGTGGTCGACGGCTACGCGATCCTGCAGCCGCGGGTGACGCCGGCGCTGCCGAACGGGCTCGACGGCTCGCTGTTTCAGCGCGTCTTCTCCAATCCCAGCGGCATCGACCCCTACGCCTGCGCGGTGTCCGACCTCTATCAGGATCTGTTTGGCGAGGGTTCCTATTGCGGCAAGGGGATCTACGACGTCGATGCGTTCGAGGCCGCGCTGGCCGGGCGGATTCCGGAAAACACGCTGCTCAGCCACGACCTGTTCGAAGGGATCTTCGCCCGCGCCGGTCTGGTCTCCGACATCGAGGTGGTCGACGAATTTCCCGCCCGCTACGACGTCGCGATGGAGCGTCACTCGCGCTGGGCGCGCGGCGATTGGCAGTTGCTGCCGTGGATTTTTGGCCGCGGTCCGCGCGTGACCGTACCGCGCAACCGGGCGGCGAGCGTGATCCCGCTGGTCGGACGCTGGAAGATGCTGGATAATTTGCGCCGGTCGCTGTCTGCCCCGGCGGCGTTACTCGCCCTGGTCGCGGGCTGGACGATCCCGGCTGCGTCGCCCGCGCCCTGGACCCTCTTCATCCTGATCGCGATGGCGCTGCCCGCGCTGATCCCGTTCGCAAGTGCGATCATCCCGCGCCGCCGCGGGCTGTCGGTGCTGGTCCACCTGCGCGCGGTGGGGACCGATCTGCGCCATGCGCTGGCGCAGATCGCGTTGCTGGTGGCGTTTTTGCCGCATCAGGCTTGGGTGATGGCGGGCGCAATCGTGCGCACACTCTACCGGCTCGCGATCTCCCGGCGGCATCTGCTGGAATGGGTGAGTGCGGCGCAGGCGAAGGGCAATCCCGCGCTTGATCTGCTTCGATTCTATCTCCGCATGGCGGGCGCGGTGGCGCTCGCGCTGGCGGTCGCGGTGCTGGTGGGGTTCCTGCGTCCCACGGCGGCACCGGTCGCGGTGCCGTTGGTTGCGCTCTGGCTCGCTGCCCCCGCGCTGGCCTATTGGGCCAGCAAGCCCTCGGCAGGGGCCTCCGCGCCGCCGATCTCGGCGGCCGACCGGCAGTCGCTGCGCCATGCTGCCCGCCGCACCTGGCGTTTCTTCGAAACTTTCGTCAACGCCCAGGAGCACATGCTGCCGCCGGATAATTTTCAGGAAGACCCGATGCCGGTGGTGGCGCACCGCACCTCGCCGACCAACCTCGGGCTCTATTTGCTGTCGGTGGTGAGCGCGCGCGACTTCGGCTGGATCGGTATCGAAGAGACGGTGGCGAAGCTCGAAGCGACGCTGCAATCGATGGACCAGCTCGAACGCTGCCGTGGGCATTTCTACAATTGGTACGGCACGCTCGACCGCCGGCCGCTCGACCCGCGCTATATTTCCTCGGTCGACAGCGGCAACCTGGCGGGGCATCTCATCACCCTCCAAGGCGCCTGCGCCGAGATGCTGCGCCAACCGGTGGCGGGCAGCGAGGGGCGCGCCGGCATCACCGACGCGCTGGAGCTCGCGCGCGAAGCCCTGCGCGAGTGCACTCTGGGCCGCGGATCGCCGGCCGCCCGGCAGGTGCGCCGCGCGATCAACCGGCTCGCCGAGATCCTGGAACCTGCGCCGGCGACGCCGATCGGAATCGCCACCCAACTGCATGATCTCTTGCGCGAATCCGGCGAACTCGTCGTCCTCGCGGGCGCGCTGGTGGGAGATCAGCTTACCCTCGCCGGCGCCGAGTTGCTGGCCTGGACCAAGGCGGTCGCCGCCGCGGTCCGTAGCCACCGGGAGGATTTTGCTGCGCTGATGCCGTGGGCGGGGCAGATCGCCGCGGGCGCCGCGGGCAACTTGGCCGCGCTGATCGGTGAGCTGCCGAGCCTTGCCGATCTGCCCGCACGCTGTGAGGCGGCGATCGCGATCCTTTCCCGCGACATCCGAGCTGGCGACACCCATTCTACCGAGGATGGCCTGATCGAAAGTTTCCGGCGCTCGGCCGCCGCCGCCTCGGCACTCCAGCGCCGTCTCGCCGCGCTGAGCCAGCTCGCCCACGGCATGTTCGATGCGATGGCGTTCGATTTCCTGTTCGACCGCGAACGCGAGCTGCTGTCGATCGGCTACCGGGTTAGCGACGGCAGTCTCGATGCAGGCTATTACGATTTGCTCGGGTCGGAAGCCCGGCTGGCGAGCTTCGTCGCGATCGCCAAGGGCGATCTGCCGACCCGCCACTGGTTTCGGCTCAGCCGGGTGCTGATGCCGGCGGGGAGGGGGGCGGCGCTGATCTCGTGGTCGGGGTCGATGTTCGAGTATCTGATGCCCTCGCTGGTGATGCGCGCGCCCGACGGCAGCCTCCTTGCGCAAAGCAACCGCCAGGTGGTCTACGGTCAGATGGAGTACGGCGCGCGGCGCGGCGTGCCCTGGGGCGTCTCGGAATCCGCTTACAACGCCCGCGATCTCGAGTTCACCTACCAATATTCCAGCTTCGGCGTGCCCGATCTCGCGCTGAAACGGGGCTTAGGCGACGACACCGTAGTGGCGCCCTACGCCACCGCCCTGGCGGCGATGATCGACCCCCGCGCGGCGGTGGATAATCTCGCGCGCCTGCGCGACGCCGGGGCACGGGGCCGCTACGGCTGGTACGAAGCGCTCGACTACACCGCGTCGCGCCTGCCCGACGGCAAGGATGTCGTGGTGATCCACAGCTACATGGCGCACCACCAGGGCATGAGCATCATCGCGATCGCCGACGCGCTGCACGGCGGACTGATGCGCTCGCGCTTCCACGCCGCACCGATGATCCAGGCGTGCGAGTTGCTGCTGCAGGAACGCATGCCGCACGACGTGGTACTGGCCGAGCCCACGGCCGAGGTGGTCGCGAGGAAAGCCAGTCGGCACGAGATCGTCGCCGCGACCCAGCGCCGCTTCACCTCGCCGAACCAGAGTGCGCCGCAGACCCATCTGCTTTCGAACGGCCGCTATGCGGTGATGATGACCACCGCGGGCTCGGGTTATAGCCGCTGGCGCGGCCTGGCGGTGACGCGCTGGCGCGAGGATGTTACCTGCGACCCATGGGGCAGCTATATCTTCGTCCGCGACCTCCGCAGCCTGGAGCAATGGTCGGCCGGCTGTCAGCCGAGCTGCAACCCGCCCGACCGCTACGAAGTCGCGTTTTCCGAGGGCCGCGCCGAATTCGTGCGGCAGGACGACACCATTACCACCACGCTGGAGGTGACGATTTCCTCCGAGGATGACGCCGAAGTGCGCCGGGTGTCGATCACCAACCACGGCAATTTCTCCCGCGACATCGAGCTCACCAGCTACGCCGAGATCGTGCTGGCGCCGCAGGCGGCCGACGACGCCCACCCGGTGTTTTCCAAACTCTTCGTCGCGACGGAGTTCCATCCCGGTAGTGGCGCTTTGATCGCCACCCGCCGCCGGCGCGACCCTGGCGAAGCCCCGGTCTGGGCCGCGCACCTCGCGGTGGTCGAGGGCCGCAGCATCGGCGAGCCCCAGTTCGAGACCGATCGGGCGCGCTTTCTCGGCCGCGGCCGCAACCTGCGCAACCCGGCGGCGATGGCGCCGCGTTCCCGGCTTTCGGGCGCTACCGGCACGGTGCTCGACCCGATCTTCAGCCTGCGCCGCCAGCTGCGGATCAGCGCGCACTCAACCGCACGGGTCGCGTTCTGGACCATGATCGCGGACTCGCGCGAAAAGCTGTTCGATCTGATCGATCGGCACCACGACGTGATGGCGTTCGACCGCGCCACCACGCTGGCCTGGACCCAGGGCCAGGTCGAGCTGCGCCATCTCGGCATCGGCGCCGGCGAGGCGCATCTGTTTCAGCGGCTGGCGAGCCGCGTGCTCTACGCCGATCCTAGCCTGCGCCCGGCTTCGGAGACGCTGAAACGCGGCGGCGGTCCGCCTTCGCTGCTATGGTCGCGCGGGATCTCGGGCGATCTGCCGATCGTGCTGCTGCGCATCGATCCCGAAAGCGATCTCGAGATCGTGCGCCATCTGCTGCTCGCGCACGAATATTGGCGGAGCAAGCAGCTCGCGGTCGATCTGGTGATCCTGAACGAACAGCCGGTTTCCTACTCGCAAGATTTTCAGAACGCGCTCGAGACCATGGTGCGGGTGAACCGGTCGATGCCGACACCGGCCGGGCAGGCGGCGCCGGGAGCCACGCCGGGAGCGGTGTTCGTGCTGCGCGCCGACGTGCTGCCGATCGAACAGCGCAACCTGCTGCTGGCGGTGGCGCGCGCCGTGCTGGTGGCGCGCCGCGGAGGCCTGGCCGAGCAGCTGCTGCGCGCGCCCGACGCCAAGCCGGCCGCGGTGCCGGTACGCAATCCGACGCGCGGTTCGCCGACCATCCTGTTGCCGGGGACGAGGGGCGCGAAACTGGGGGCACCCGCCGTGGCGCCGGGGTTGGAATTCGCGAACGGCATCGGCGGTTTTGCCCGCGACGGAACGGAATATGTGATCACCATGGGATCGGGACAGATCACTCCCGCGCCCTGGGTCAACGTGGTGAGCAATCCACGCTTCGGCTTCATCGCTTCGGCTTCGGGCGGCGGCACCACCTGGTCGGAGGACAGCCAGCAGAACCACATCTCGCCGTGGTCGAACGATCCGGTCGCCGACTCGCCGGGCGAGGCGATCTTCGTGCGCGACGAGGACAGCGGCGAGCTCTGGACTCCTACATTGTCGCCGATCCGGGTCGAAGGCGCGTCGTATGTGGCGCGCCATGGTCAGGGCTACAGCCGGTTCGAACATGCGTCACACGGATTGGCACTCGAGCTACTGCTGTACGTGCCGGTCGACGACCCGATCAAGATCTGCCGGCTCAAGCTCACCGATCAAACCGGGCGGGCGCGGCGGCTGGCGGTCACCGGCTATGTCGAGTGGGTGTTGGGGACCGCGCGCGGTGCGGCCGCGCCGTTCATCGTGACCGAGCTCGACGCCGCGGCGGTCGGGCGGCCAGGCGCGATGCTGGCGCGCAATCCGTGGCACAATGATTTCGGTGGGCGGGTAGCGTTCGCCGATCTGGCCGGCCGGCAGACTTCGTGGACCGGCGACCGCACCGAGTTCATCGGCCGCAACGGTTCGCTCGAGCTTCCCGCGGCGCTCGCCGGCGGGGTGTCGCTGTCCGGCCGGGTCGGGGCGGGTTTCGACCCTTGCGCCGCACTGCAGACCGGGATCGAGCTTGCCCCCGGCGGCGGCGCCGAAGTGGTGTTTCTGCTGGGCCAGGCAGCGAGCGGGAGCGAAGCCCACGCGCTGGTGGAAAAATACCGCGCCGCCGATCTCGACGCGGTGCTGGCCGCGGTAACCCGCTTCTGGGACGAAACCCTCGGCACGGTGCAGGTGAAAACCCCGGACCGGGCGATGGACATTCTGCTCAATCGCTGGCTGCTCTACCAAACCCTGGGCTGCCGGATCTGGGCCCGCGCCGGATTCTACCAGGCGAGCGGCGCCTACGGCTTCCGCGACCAGCTGCAGGACGGGATGGCGCTGTGCCTGACCCGCCCCGACGACGTCCGCGCGCATCTGCTGCGCGCCGCCGGGCGGCAGTTCCCCGAGGGCGACGTGCAGCATTGGTGGCTGCCCGCCTCGGGCCGGGGCATCCGCACCCGGATCAGCGACGACCGGGTCTGGCTCGCCTACACCACCGCGCATTACACCGCTACCACCGGCGATGGCACCGTGCTCGACGAGATCGTGCCGTTCCTGGAAGGTCCAAAGCTGCACGAGGGCGAAGCCGAGGCGTTTTATCAGCCCACGCTGGCCGACGAACACGCGACCCTGTTCGAGCATTGCGCCCGCGGGCTCGACGCGAGCCTCGCGGTCGGGCGGCACGGTCTGCCGCTGATGGGTACCGGCGACTGGAACGACGGGATGAATCGGATCGGCGCCGGCGGCAAGGGCGAAAGCATCTGGCTCGGCTGGTTCCTGCTGACGACGCTGAATTCGTTTGCCAAGGTTGCGGACAGCCGGGGCGAAACCGAGCGCGCGCTCGGTTGGCGCCAGCACGCGGCCGCATTGGCCAAGGCGCTGGAGCACGGCGGCTGGGATGGCGAATGGTACCGCCGGGCCTATTTCGACGACGGCACCCCGGTAGGGTCGGCCGCCAGCGACGAATGCCGGATCGACGCGATTGCGCAATCCTGGAGCGTGATTTCGGGCGCCGCGGATCCCAACCACGCCGCCCGCGCGATGGCAGCGGTGGAACAGCAGTTGATCCGGCCGGGCGACGGCGTGGCGCTGCTGTTCACCCCACCCTACGACCATACCGCGCTCGAACCCGGCTACATCAAGGCCTATCCGCCCGGCATCCGCGAGAACGGCGGCCAATACACCCACGGCGCGATCTGGTCGGTGATTGCGCTCGCGATGCTGGGCGAGGGCGACCAGGCGGCGGGATTATTCGCGCTGCTGAACCCGATCAATCACGCGCGCAACGCCGAGCAGGTCGCGCGCTACAAGGTCGAGCCCTACGTGATCTGCGCCGATGTCTATTCCACCCCGCCGCACGTCGGACGCGGCGGCTGGACCTGGTACACCGGCTCGGCGGGATGGATGTATCGCGCTGGGCTGGAATCGATCCTGGGTTTCCGCCAAGTGGGCGCCACACTCCGGATCGATCCCTGCATCCCGCGTGCCTGGCCCGGCTTCGAGATCATGTTCCGCTTCAAATCCTCGCGCTATGACATCAAGGTCGAGAATCCCCACGCCGTCACCCGGGGGGTACAGACCGCGGAACTCGATGGCGTGGCATTGCCGGAAAATAGGGCGGAGGTCGGGTTGGTCGACGACGGTGCTGTTCACCGCGTGCGAGTCGTGCTCGGATAGGTTCACCGTAGGATTTGCCTGGAGGAAACAATGACGCAGCAATTGAGCCCGCTCGCGGGCCTTCCAGTGCCCCCGTCGCAGCTTACGAATGTGCCGCGGCTGGTAACCGCCTATTACAGCGGCAAGCCGGACCCCGGCGTGGCAGCGCAGCGAGTGTCATTCGGCACCTCGGGCCATCGTGGCTCCGCTTTCGACAATGCCTTCAACGAGGCCCACATTCTCGCCATCACCCAGGCGATCTGCGATCATCGCGCGGCCGCCGGCATCAATGGCCCGCTGTTCATCGGCATGGATACGCACGCCTTGTCTGAGCCCGCACTGATGAGCGCGCTCGAAGTGCTGACCGCGAACGGGGTCGAGGTGATGCTCGACGAGCGCGACGGCTACACCCCGACCCCGGTGATCTCGCGCGCGATCCTGGCCTATAACAAGGACCGCGACAGCGGGCTCGCCGACGGGATCGTGATCACGCCCTCCCACAACCCGCCCGAAGACGGTGGCTTCAAATATAATCCGCCGCACGGCGGGCCGGCCGATACCGCGATCACCGCTGTCATCGAACGCGCCGCGAACGGTTTCATCGCAGCAAAGCTCGCCGGCGTACGCCAGGCACCGGTCAATCGCGCACGCAACAGCGCGCCGATCCACCGCCACGACTACATCACCCCCTACGTCGCCGATTTGGCAAACATCGTGGATTTGGAGGTGATTCGCGCGTCCGGTATTACGATCGGGATCGATCCGCTCGGCGGTGCCGCGGTGGATTACTGGGCGCCGGTGATCGACCGCTACGGCATTGCCGCGAGTGTCGTGAACGAAACGGTCGATCCGACGTTTCGCTTCATGACCGCCGACTGGGACGGCAAGATCCGGATGGACTGTTCGTCGCCCTATGCGATGACGCGGTTGATCGCGATGCGCGACAAATTCGACATTGCCTTCGCCAATGACACCGACGCCGACCGGCACGGAATCGTAACCAAATCGAACGGGCTCTTGAACCCGAATCACTATCTCGCGGTCGCGATGTCTTATTTGTTCACACACCGGCCGGGTTGGAGCGAGCATTGCGCAATCGGCAAGACCATCGTGAGCAGCAGCATCATCGATCGGGTTGCCCGCAAGCTCGGGCGCAAGCTGATGGAAGTACCGGTCGGCTTCAAATGGTTTGTGGAAGGGCTTGGTGACGGCTCACTAGGTTTTGTGGGGGAGGAGAGCGCAGGTGCGGCGTTCTTGCGGCGGGACGGCGCGGTTTGGACCACCGACAAGGACGGATTGATACTCGGCCTGTTGGCGGCGGAAATCACCGCACGGATGAAGCGCGACCCGGGCGAGATTTATGCTGATCTCACCCACGAACTCGGCACGCCCTTTTATGCCCGGATCGACGCGCCGGCAACGTCGCAGCAGAAAAATCTGCTGAAGTCACTCACCCCCGAACAGTTCAAGTTGAGCGAACTCGCCGGCGAGAAGGTCGATACGGTTCTTACGGCGGCGCCAGGCAACGGCGCGCCGATCGGCGGCATCAAGATCATTGCCGCCAGCGGTTGGTTTGCCGCACGTCCATCCGGTACCGAGGACGTCTACAAGATCTATGCGGAAAGTTTCCGCGACGAAGATCATCTGCGCATGATCCAGCAAGAGGCACAGGACGCCGTCACGCGGCTGCTATAAGGCGGCCTCCAGGCAGGGAAGGGGAAGTCATCTTTTTGTGAACAAAAAGAAGCAAAAAACTTTGTCATACCAGCCGCCCAAAATTTTGACTCGTGACCAGCGATTGGGGCGGCTGGTATGAGTCTTTGTTTTGCGCGCGCCGCCCGCCAACCCGAGCGCGATACCAGCGGTCAAGAGATAGGGCCGCTGGTATCAGTTATACCGATGCACCGGCCCAATCTGCCAAAAGTTTTTTGCTTCTTTTTTTCAAAAAAGAAGACTTCCTTCCGCTTCGCCTTCTACCGGTCTTGGTACAGCAGATTCGGTATCAGCGACAAGCGTACGGATGCCACCAGCAGTAGCCATGACCTGGTCCGGGACCCGCCGAAACCACGCAGCCCGAGACCATCCCCGCCAACGCCAAAGCGCTCATGATTTGAGCGGCCCTACGCAGGAAGCGGGATCTTGAATTACCGGAATTTTTCACAGTGCTTCTCCTATTTCTAGATCGTGATGATACAGCTTCGGCCGTCCTCTGGGACAGAAAATATTTGTTATGGTTCCTGCACACTTCTTTACAGAACGAAATCACGGCCGGTTGGGATACCGAATTAACCCGGCGTCGCGATACCGGCGACTTCTCCAGAGCGGCTCCCGCTCGAGAGAAGTCTCCGGCCAAATTCCGCGGTTGCAGGCAATCACGGATGAATTCTGGTAACCTTGGTGCCCTCGATGCTCACGCCCGCCATCAGACCTTGCTGATCGAAGATGAAAGCGTAGGCGTCGTTCTTCAGCGTTGTGGTCGAAAGATTCCGTGCCACGCCCGCATCGACCACCACGACCGTCGGCCCGACGCCAAGTTCCCAGCCGGCGGTTTGATGGAGGTAGCGCACTGCTTTCGGCGTCATCAGAAATACGACGTAGCCGTAGGATTGCACGCCGGCCTGCAGGCCCCACGATCCGGTCACGGTGTTGTAATAGCCGGTGACCACGCCGTGTTCCAACAGTTCGCCCTCGCCATAGGCTCCGCCGAACACGAAGCCGGCCTTGATGATGTTGGGGAACACCAGAACTGCCAGCGCCTGCCGGCCAATCGCGGCCGCGGCCGGATTCGTCGAATACAGATTCTGCAGCGCCCCGTTGGACTCGCGCATGAGATCCGCCGTCGTCGCCGCCTTAGCATCGCTATAGACACCGGCGGTTGCAAGGGTTGCAGTGGCGAACACGGTTGCCAGTGCAATTGCTCGAATATTCATTATTACAGCACTCCTGTTCGTAGGTTCTATGCGGGTTGCCGTTGCGCGGGCCCGCATGTTTGGTGAAGCTCGGCCGGGCTGTCGGCGTTCGGGCCAGTAACCCGCGAACTCGTCGGCCATGCCATCAGTGCAACAAGTTAGTCGAACATTGTTTGCCCGCGCAGGTTCGGAATCTACTCAACCCCAGCAGTCCGAACAATCGACCTCGCGGTTATGAGAACGCGCCGCGCAGACTGCTCCGCGCGGTATCCAAGGCAATTCCGATCGCACGAACAGCGCCAGGGCCGGTCGTTCGGCGCTCGAAATCCCCGCCTTACGGACTGCTCTGACTGGTGGTGGTCGTGGTCTGGGTCGCGACCGGCGCCGGCGGCGGTGCGGTGGTGGTT
>Ga0302308_10003370_pt1 | contig 12717 bp, 12 predicted proteins | sample III_Palsa_E3_3_FD_200531 | JGI IMG/M metagenome (GOLD analysis project Ga0302308, IMG submission 200531) | Peat permafrost microbial communities from Stordalen Mire near Abisko, Sweden - III_Palsa_E3_3 | ecosystem: Environmental > Terrestrial > Soil > Palsa > Peat permafrost | place: Sweden... | reverse complement strand
ATCGTGGTCTCGCAGCGCGATTCGAGCGTCGGGATCAGACTCTCGATCGACGCTGCCTGAGCGGAAGCGTTGGCCACGTCCAGATCCGTCGTCACGCCTTCGCGAACCTGGATCTGCGTGAGCTTCGCGGTATCGCGAGCAATCTCGAGGTTTTGCTTCGCGATGCGCAGCAACGACTGCGTATCGCGCAGCTCGATATAGTCTCGCGCGAGTTCGGCTCGCGCCGACAACAACACCGCGTTTCGGTCCTCGTAAGAGGCTTGCGTCAAGGCCGTCGCGGCTTCGACACCGCGTCGATTGCGGCCCCAGATATCGAGTTCCCACGATGCGTCGAAGCCTGCCTGATAGAGGTTGTAAGCCGGCGAACCTTTGGACCCCGGCAATGGCGCCACGCCAAGCGGCGTATTGCCCGAAGCAGATTGCGATTGCGTTTCGGTCGGACTGACCCCGAGCAGCGACAGAATGCCATTCGGGCTTCCGCGCTCGCGGTCGTACGACGCAGCGCCGTCTAGTGTGGGATATTCTGCTGCACCCGCGACCCGCTGCTCAGCCCGGCTTTGCCGAAGGCGCGCCGACGCCGCGGCCACATCGAGGTTCGCATTGGCCAGTTGCTGTTCGAGTGCGTTCAACGTGGGATCGTTGAACAGGGTCCACCAGTCTGTATCGAATCCGGTCTCGACGGCCTTGCTTGGAGACTGCGCCGCCTGGGTACGATCAAACACTTGCGGCGGCGTGGATGCCACTGGAGGTTCGAAGTTCGGTCCCACAGTACAGCCCGCGATCACGAGGCACGCCGATATCTCCAACACCAGAGCGCTGAAGGAAAAGTCTTTCGCATTCATTTTTTATCTCCTGCTTCGGCGAGGGTATCGCCATGCTGGCCCACGGCAACTTCCGTTTCGACAGACAGCCCCACGCTTAACGCAGACGCTGCCTCTTGACCTCGGTCGATGGTGATCTTCACCGGTACGCGTTGGACGACCTTCGTGAAGTTGCCCGTCGCGTTGTCAGGTGCGATAGGCGCGAAGGCCACGCCGGTTGCGGGGGCGAGACTGTCCACATGGCCGTGAATCACAACGCCAGGGAAGCTGTCGACCTTGATGCGCACGCTCTCGCCCGGCCGCATGTGGGTGATCTGGTTTTCCTGGAAGTTGGCGACGACGTAAGCGTCGGAAAGCGGCACGATCGCGAGAACCGGCGCACCTGGCGTCACGAAAGCGCCGACCCGTGCGGAACGCCGTCCAACCTTGCCGTCCACCGGCGCGCGAACCTCCGTGTAGGACAGATTGAGCTGCGCCTGATCGAGCGCCGCCTCGGCGCGTGCGAGTGCGCCGGCTGCCTTATCGCGCTGCGTGCGCAGTACGTCGAGATTCTGCTCGGTCGACGCCAGCGCGGCGCGATCGTGCGCCTGTTGCGCGAGTTGCTCGGCGAGCGTGCTTGACGCGTGCTGTTGCTCCTGCGCCGTACCCGCGCCGGCGTCCGAGAGGTTCTGATACCGCGAGGCGTTCGCCCGCGCGAAATCGATCGACGCGTCGTCGGATTTCAGCGTCGCGCTTGCCTGATCGACGAGCGAGGGTTGCCGCGCAATCTCGGCGTCGAAGTTCGCGACGGACGCCTTTGCCGCAGCCACGTCCGCTTCTGCACTCATCAATGCGGCCTTGAAGTCACGGTCATCGATACGTACCAGCAATTGCCCGGCCTTGACCGACTCGTTGTCGTTGACGAATACGTCGGATATCTGACCGGCGATACGCGGCGCCACGAGGGTGAAATCGGCCTCAACATAGGCGTCGTTAGTGGATTCGTTATTCGAGTTGCCTGTCAGGTTTGAACAAGCCCATGCACCAATGCCGGCAGCAACAACCAAAGCGGCAACACGAATGATCCTGAGGGGAGACTTAGCAGCGGATGACATGATTACCGTCCCTTAGCGTGAAGTGGGGGGCGTCGTGCACCACGGCGGGTAGATCCGCACGGGTAACACGGGCACCAGAAAAAGGAGGGCGATGGCAACACCCGCCATTACCCGGTAGAGATCCGCCGAAGTCAGCACCACTGCCTGCTCGTGGATCCGGTGTGCAAGTTCGCCGAGGCCGTGAACTGCGTCGACGCTTTGGCTTGCCACAAGCGCGTGATTGCCTAAGTGGTCCACGAGCATGTTCGAATGAAGATGTTCGCGATCCGTGCTCAACCCTTCGATGAGCGCGGTCGCCACGGCCGCGGAAAAGGTTTTGAGCGAGTTGAACATCGCCGAAGCAAATGGACCGTCTGTCGGGGCCAGACCCGTTGTCACGCCCATCAGGATTCCCAGGATCACCATCGGTTGCGCGATGATCTGGATCGATTGGAGCCAGTAGAAATTGTTGCGGATCCACTCGGAGGTGATGAAGCTCCCCATCAGGCACGTGGCGAGCATGAGGCACAGTCCAATCGCCATGACCCAACGGTGGTCGATCTGCCGCAGGTTCAGGACCGCAGCTGTCAGAGGAAGCGTGATCAGTAGCGGGATCGCAACCAGCAACGACAAGGGCGCAGTCTGCAGCGGCCTGTAGGCATGAATGCTGGCGAGATACTGGCCGGGTATGGCAGCCACACCCACCAGCAGGATGACCGCACCCAGCAGGGTCGTCAGTCCGTGCGTAAAGTTTCTGCGCGACAACAACTGCAGCTTGAAAAAAGGCAGCGGGTGAAACCACTCGTTGACGAGGAATGTCGCAAACAGCAGCCCTCCGCCAATAAACATCATGCGAATGAGTTCGGAATTGAGCCAGTCCAGACGATCGCCTTGCAGCAGGCCGGTCACGAGCATGGCGACGGCTGGAAATCCCGTCAGAAACCCGGTCCAGTTAAAAGCCTTGAGCCGGTCGAGTTTGAGTGGATCGGCCGGAAGCCCTTGCTGGATCGCCACACAGCACGCGATGCCAAGCGGCACGATTTGCCAGAACGCCATTTGCCAGCCGACATACTCGGTCCACAAGGCGGCGAGCGGTGTGCCGAGCGCTGGTCCAAAGGTTGCCGTGAGCGCGTAGCCGGCAAGCCCATACAGCTTCACCTTGGGCGGAAGGTAACGCAGCGCCACGATGATCAACATGGGGGGCAGGCATCCGCCAGCAATCCCCTGCAGGACGCGCAGCGCATAGAGCGTGAGCAGGTTCGGTGCGAACGGACACAGGATCCCGAACAGCATCGTCGCGATCACGGCGCCGATCGTGAATCGCTTGAGCGTGAACGTGATCCCAAACCATGGAGCAAACACCATCGTCGCGACATTGGCTGCTTCGAACAGGGCGGTGAGCCACGTTCCGTCGTCATGCCCTATCGAGAGCGCGCCCTGAATGTCCGCTAAGGACTGCGCGGTGACCTGTTCATTGAGAATGGCCAATAAAGACGCGAGCAGCATTCCAACGAGACCGACCGCGAGACGAAGCGAAAGCGCGGATTGTGCGGCCGCCGCCGGCGCAGGAGCGGCTGTCGTCGTTAAAAGGTTGGCTGTAGTCATAGCAATCCCGTTACTAGTCAGGTTCGATAGGGCTTCTAAATAGCGATGTTGGAGATCGAATGAAAAGCGAAGATTCTCCAACACCGATAGCGGAAGGCGACCGGCTTACATCTTCGGTTGCGCCTCTTTGAAGTACTGCGGCGCTTCCCGGCGATCGAACATTCCGTACTCCCGGACAATGCGGATATTGCGCAGGCGCGATGCATCCGCTGTCGCCGCCTTCCCCAGGAACGCTTCAGCTGCTGCATGGTCGCGCCACGTCAGAACGGCGATGACGTCTCCCGGTGCCAGCAGTGCGTCGAAGACGTCCCAGGAAACGAGGTCAGGCGCGCTCGTGTCCACGCCAAGTGATTTCGCCACCGCTTCTGCGCCGCTCTGCTTCACCCATTCCGGCGAGAATTTCCCGTCATGCAGAGTCACCGCTTTGCCCTTTCCCGTCTCGGTGACATCGAGGCGCTGCTCGAGCAGGACGTGTCCCGCGGGCACATGCGTATCGCTGACGGTCTGGCCAATGCGCAAGCGATAGTCGGAAAACACCCGGTCGCGCGCAGCTTGCATGATCTTGTTGTGCGTCGCCTCGGTACGCCAGCGGATGAGCGATTTCTCGTCGCGCCAGCTCGACAGCGAAAGAAGCCATCCCTCGCGTGTGAGACTGGCGTAGCGATTGTTGTCGATAAACCCGTCGATCTTGTCGAGTTCAGGACGCAGCATCTTGGCCATGCCGAGATAGGCATCGACCTGCTCGGGTATCGGGTGAACTTCAAGCATTGCGGAGAACATCTGGACCTCTCTCGTTTGGTTAGCTGTACAACGTGTAGAGATTGTCCAGGATCGGCCCGATTCGTTGGAGTCCAAACGGGTTGGTATTAGGCCAATGAGTGATCGAAATTTGCCATGCGTTCAAGCACGCTCCGCATAACCTTCACAGGCTGAAAGAGTCTTTTGCAGGTCGATCTTCGGCGCATCGATCGCAGCGCATAGAATCACGGCTTATGGACGCCGTGATGAGGGGTAGGGAGCGAAATGGACAAATTGCGTGAGATGGAGATTTTCGTAGCCATCGTCGACCGGGGAAGCTTTACGGGTGCGGCCGACAAGGTCGGAATGTCGGCCGCCGCGGTCTCGCGGGCGGTCAATTCGCTCGAATCGCGTCTAGGCACACATCTGCTGGCCCGGACGACCCGAACGGTTCGTCCGACGGATGCCGGCCTGTCATACCTCGAAGCCTGCAGGAAGGTGCTGGACACCATCACGGATGCAGAGGCGACCCTTGCCGCCGATCAACTCAATCCGGTAGGGACATTGACCATTTCCGCACCGGTCCTGTTCGGCCAGCGATATGTTGCCCCGCTGGTCAACGCCTTCGCGCTGCGCTATCCGGACGTCAACATCAATGCGGTGTACGCCGATCGAACGACGCGGCTTCTGGAAGAAGGTGTGGACGTTGCCATCCGTATTGGCCACCTTGGAGACTCGTCGACATTCGCCGTTCCATTGGGTTTTGTGCGGCGTCGGACGTACGCGGCGCCTTCCTATCTCGCCGCGCATGGAGAGCCCGTTCATCCCAGGGACCTCGCTGATCACCACTGTGTATCTTTCACGGGCGTCTCGCTTCCGCTCGAGTGGGCGTTCAATGAGAACGGTTCGAGGCTGCCTGTGAGACTCCAACCGCGGATGATTGTCGACCTGGGTCCCGCAGCTCTTCTCGCAGCCGTCGATGGAGTGGGGATAACCCAGTTTCTGTCGTATCAGGCGGCGCCTGACGTGGCCGAGGGCAAGCTCCAGCCTGTGCTGACGTCATTCGAGCCAGAGTCGACCCCGGTGAGCCTGTTGCATGTGGAAAGGCGAAGCACCAGCGGCAAGATTCGCGCTTTCGTGGAGTTCGTGACCGAGACGCTACGCAAAAACGCGCACCTTCAGGACGTCGACGCTACGGTAACGCGAACTTCCCGGTAGGCTGTCACCAGAGCGTCAAGGCCGAACGCCCGGTTCAGTCCGCTCGGATTGGGTACTACCCACGCGCACGCGCCGCCGAAGGGCTTTGCTTGCAGCCCCCATTCGATATCGCGCGTGCCGGAGAGGGCCAAGAGTGCCATCTTCCCGAGGAAAACGACGTGCTGCGGGGCGTACTGCTCGATCTTGAGCCGAAAAGCACTTCCAGCCAGTTCAATCTCCGATCGCGACAACTCGGCGGCCTGCGCTGTGGCTCGCGGGACTACCGCGGTGAGACCGCAACCATATCGGAGAAGCGAGCGGTCGTCTTCGGGAAGAATCTGTTCAGGCGTAAAGCCGGCAAGATGCAGGACCCGCCAGAACCGATTGCCTCGGCCGGCAAAGTGATGACCTGTCGACGCCGCACGCAGACCTGGATTGATCCCGCAAAAGACTACCGACAAGCCCGCTTCAAGGATGTCAGGAAGCGGCTGAATGGAGTCGCCGTCAGTCACAGATGGGCCAATCCTTGAAGAGAAATCTGCTTGCCGGTACCTTGATTTGCCCATGGTTGCGCGCCGGCCTCGCCGCGGAATCGTTGCCGATATTGTTTCGGTGTGACCTCTAGCCGCCGCGAGAAGGTCGTGCGCATATGTGTGGCACTCCGAAATCCGCATTTAAATGCGACGGTCTTCAGCGGCGCATCCGAGTCTTCGAGCAACTTCCTCGCGGTGTCGACGCGAACCTGCTCGACAAACGCGGAGGGCGTCACCTTGGCATACTTCGAAAACACTCGCGAGAAGGTTCGCCGGCTCACTGCCACTGCGCCTGCGAGCTGTTCGATCGATAGCGCTTCGGTAATGTGCTCGGTCACGTAGCGGTGCACTTTACCGATAATCGGATCTTCATCCCTTCCGCTTCCGACGTACGGGCTGTACTGGGACTGGCCACCTTCCCGCTGGATGTAGACGACAAGACGCTTTGCGACACGCACCGCCAACTCATGCCCCCAGTCCTCGGCGACAAGCGAAAGGCACAGATCGATGCCAGCCGTCACACCTGCCGAAGTAATCAGGCGTCCGTCACGAACGAAGATCTTGTCGGGCTGCACAGAGGCGTGCGGAAATTCGCGGGCGAGGCGGCCCGCATCCGACCAATGAGTCGTCACTTCCTTGCCGTCGAGCAGTCCCGCATGAGCCAGCACGAATGCCCCATTGCATACGGAGCCGAACCGCGCCGCGTTTCGTGCCTGATTTTGTAGCCACGTCATGAAGTCACCGGACAGTTGAGCGTCGGGCAATTGCGGGCCGCCAGCGACCAGTAGCAGGTCCCACTGCGTGTCCAGATCCGCATAGCCGAACGGCACGGAAAGTCCCATCCCGTTCGAACAGGTCACGGTGCCGGCCCGCGAGCCCAGCAGCGAGACTTCGTACTTCTGATGTTCGGGAAGGATCGTATTGGCTTCCGCGAACACGTCGAGGGGGCCTGCAACGTCGAGCGCCTGCACACCATCGAATATGACAATGGCGACTTTCATACCGTGACCTTCGTGGAGTGAATGGACCCGTTCACGATACCGGCGATCCGATTGGCTTCACCCGGACCACTGGGCCAAGCCGGCTAGCCTGTATTGACGAGCGGTATGGCAGCTTACCGCAATGGCCCAAAAAGAGGGACGCACTAACCGGTAATTGACTTTTGCGCCCGTGTAACAAGCGAACTGGAGTCGAGCAGTGCGTGGCCCAAATCCCACGCTGATTGGCCCGGTATCGCGGCATCCACGTGTTTCCTCTTCCGTGCCGCCTGATTAGACTTCTTCCCATCGACACGGCTATAGCCGCTTCTTCGTCGCGGTCTACGTTGACACGGGACGACAACCAGGGACAGGGAGTGACGGCGCATGCATGTTGCAATGATGCTCTACGCAGGATTTCGGCTGCTCGAAGTGACGGGCCCGATGGATGTTTTCCACGAAGCGAACCAATTGTGCGGTGCAACGGTGTACGAACAGCACCTCGTGGGACCGTCCCGGGGTCCGGTTGTGTGCTCGAGTGGCGTAGCGGTGAGCACCACTGAATGTCTCCCGGATGTGCGAACTCCATTCGACATCGTCGTAGTGCCAGGTTCCCCGGTTATGGGGCCGGGGAACGAGCATCGCGAACTGGTGGACTGGCTCAGTGACGCTGGCCGTAGGGTGCGAAGGCTCGCGTCGGTGTCCAACGGGGCGTTTTTGATCGCACGCGCCGGCCTTGCCGACCGTCGCTCGCTGACCATGCATTGGCGCGACGCCCAACGTCTCTCCAGCGAGTGCCCCTTGGTACACGTCATGAGCCATCAAGGTTGCGTGAAGGATGGCAACCTCTACTCGTCGCGCGGCGTCAGCGATGGCATGCGGGTCGCGTTGGCTCTCGTCAGGGAGGACCTCGGCGAAGAGTTCGCCACAAGCCTCACACGGTCACTGTCGAGGCAGTCATGACCCGAAGCCCAATCGAATGTGACGAGAATCTGATTCATAAGGCACTCGCAAATCCGTTCCGGCGCGAGATCCTGAAGTGGTTAAAGACGCCAGAAGAATACTTTTTGCGAAGTCGGATCGATCTTGGTTGCGGAGTACCTTCAGGTGCAATCCACGCGCGCAGTGGGCTATCTCAGTCGACCGTATCGGCCCACCTCGCGACATTGATCGAAGCCCGACTGCTTGTGTCGACGCGCGTTGGTCAGTGGATGTTTGTGGCGCGAAACGATGAAGTGATTCGCACCTTTGCGGAACAGATCAGGAAAGAAATATAGCGAAGGATATAATCGCATCAGATTGCTAAGGAGGCATGCAACTGATGGCACGAACGAGAGTGTTCGAGGTTGACCAGGCGATAGAAATTGCAACCGACATGTTTTGGCGGAACGGCTACGAGCGCACGTCGCTGTCCGACCTGACCACTGCCATGGGGATCACGCCGCCAAGTTTCTACTTCGCGTTCGGCAGCAAGGAAGGACTCTTCAGGAAAGTCCTCGAACATTACAGGCGCACTCGTCTTGCCTACGCCGAAGATGCGTTGAACCAGCCGACCGCGCGGGACGTAGCGGAGCAGACGTTACTCCGGCTCGCAGATCTTTATACGGACCCCAAGCGCCCGCCTGGCTGCCTCGCCGTCAATTGCTCATTTCCCAGCAACACTGGGGTGACGGAGTTGCAGCGTGAATTTGCCGACCTCCGGAAAGCGCGGCGCGCGAAACTGCGCGACCGCCTCAAGAAAGCTCAGGCCGCCGGCGACCTTCCCGCTGACAGCGATCCGGACGAACTGGCGCGCTTCATTCTCGTCATCGGATGGGGCCTGGCTCTTGCTGCCCAGTCGGGTGCAACGCGCAATGATCTCCATCGCACCGTGGCGACAGCCCTCAAGGCCTGGCCGAGTTGAGGGCTGCGTTCGCCCATGCTTGTTACGACGATCCCCGTTACAATTAAGCTTCCCCTGAATAACAATGATCGTCGTGATCATTGGGCCGATGTTCGGAAACCTGCGGCGAACACACACGGAGGCGTATAGCATGAGCGAATTACAAGTCACCATTCAGGAAAAGGAAGGCGCCTGTAAGGCGTGGGTCCTGACGCCCGAAGGCGAGGGCAAATGGCCCGCTGTGATCTTCTATATGGACGCGTTTGGCATCCGGCCAGGCATGGTCCAGATGGCCAGGCACGTGGCCAGCAAAGGGTACGTCGTGCTTCTGCCCGACTTGTTTTACCGCTTCGGGGCTTACGGGCCACTCGACCCCAAGGAAGTGCTGAAGGGTGACTTCCGCGCTGTTGTCGGGCCAATGATGGCCAGCTCTGACAACCATAGAGCCGCCGAAGACACTGCGGCCTTCATCGAATACCTCGATACGCGCTCTGATGTGGCGGGCAAGAAGATCGGCACCGTCGGTTTCTGCATGGGGGGCGGCATGGCCCTCACGGCGGCGGCTTACTACCCGGACCGCATTGCTGCGGCAGCCAGCTTCCACGGCGGCAATCTCGCAACCGACCAGCCGACGAGTCCCCACCTGCTTCTCGACAAGATCAAGGCCGAGTTGTACATCGGCATTGCCGACAACGATCACAGCTTCCCGCCCGAGATGGCCGAGCGCTTCGAGGCCGCGCTGGGTGCCGCGGACGTGAAGCACAAGAGCGAACTGTACGAAGGCAAGGCGCACGGCTGGATGAAGCCGGACATGCCCGTCTTCGACGCAGAGGCCGCTGAGCGGGGCTGGAACGAGTTGTTCGCGCTGTACGCACGAACGCTCAAATAACAGCTCTGGATGCGCGGCAGGCTGCGTCGGCACGGAGCAGTGAGGCGTCGGGGTCGAGCTGGTACCTTCGACCACTGAACAGATCCGCAAATACCGTTCTGACAAAGACGGTGGATTGCGGATCGCACAGATCGGGTGGTTAATCCTGTTCCGCGCCCGGCCGCTTTGGAAACAGGATGCCCGCCTTGATTTGAGTCCCCGGTTTCACGCCGTGACCCCAAGGCAGGTTCCACGACGGTTCGGCGGACACCCCAAGCAAGCCTCGCAACTCCTCCATCTTGCCCGGCATCACAGGATGCAGCAGGTTGCTGATTCCGCAGAGCGCTTCTAGCAACGTGTAAAGCACTGTATCCAGCCGATCCGACGCGTTGGGATCCTTCGCCAGTGTCCACGGCGCGCTACTCGCAACGTAGCCGTTAAGGTGTTTGACGAAATCCATTACCTGTTCCACCGCGCGGCTCAGTTTCATCTCTTCGACTAGCGCCAGAACGGCGTCCGGTAGTTCATTCGACCAGGCAATGATCGCTTCCTCGCGCGCTTCGCAGGCCTTCGGCGCAGGCACCGTTCCGCTGCGATATTTCATCGCCATGGCCAGCGTGCGTGCCGCCAGATTACCCAGATCGTCGGCGAGATCGCGATTCAGGCGCTGTTCGATCACTGCATTGCTAACGATTCCGTCGAAGCCGAAGCTGACCTCGCGGATTAGCGTGTAGCGCAGCGTATCGACACCGTAGGTATCGGCGGCCTCCAGCGGATCGACGCCATTGCCGAGCGACTTGCTCATCTTGCGGCCATCGGAACCGAGCAGGTGTCCGGAAACGTGTAAACGCTGATATGGCGGGATTCCTAGCGCATGCGTCATGCTCAGCCAGAAGAGCGTGTGCGTGCGCAGGATGTCCTTGCCGATTACATGCCGCACCGACGGCCAATAGTTGGCGAAAGCAGGATGGTCGGGATAGCCCAGCGGCGAAACGTAGCTTAGGAGCGCGTCGAACCAGACGTACGTAACATGTCCTGCGTCCCACGGAATCGGGATGCCCCAGTCGAGACGATCCACGGGACGCGAAATACTCAGGTCACCTATCGGCTGTTCCAATAGCCTCAATATCTCGTTGCGGTATTGCACGGGCTGGATCAGATCCGGCGTGTCCAGCAACAGCTGACGCATCCATTCGCGATGCGCTTCCATGCGGAAGAAATAGTTCGGTTCGCGCCGCAACACAGGTGGCTCCTTGTCCTCGGGAAGTTTGCCATCCATCAGTTCCTTCTCAGTGACAAAGCGCTCCTGGCCGATCGAATAGAATCCCTCGTAATCCGCCAGGTAGATATCGCCGGCATCGAAGAGCCGTGTCAGGCAATCGGACACCACCTTGGCGTGCGCGGAATCAGTTGTGCGAACGAACATGTCCGGTTTGACCGCCAGGTGCTGCCACGCTTCCTTGAAGTTCTGTGCGTGGCGTTCCACAAACGCTTGTGGCGCTTCGTTGGCCTGCAGGGCGGCCTTGGCGATCTTCTCGCCGTGCTCGTCAGCGCCCGTTAGCAGCAGCACCTGATGGCCGGCAGCACGCAGGTAGCGCGCCATGATGTCGGCATGCACGCTGGCGTAGGCATGGCCCAGATGCGGCCGGTCGTTCACGTAGTAAATTGGTGTGGTGATGTATCGGTACGACATTGCCGCTCCAAAAAAGAAAAGGGACGCCCGCGGCGTCCCTTTTTCAGAAGCAAAAAAGCCCTCAGCGCCTGGGGGGAGAACCTGCCAGGGGCATACGCATCGAACGAAGGAGGGCTTGGGTAGCTTGCATTGTGTTGGGGTTAAATTTAACGAAGAATCGGCGGTTTCATCCGCGATTGATGAATCCTGCCAGCTAATTTAATGGTTGTCTAGCGCCGGGCGCGTCGATTGCCGCTCGCACTCGCACAGCGCACGGCAGTTCTCCCTAAACCGTCCGCAGCATTCCGCCATCGACAAAATAGGTCGCCCCTACGCTGTAGCTAGCCTTGTCCGAACAAAGAAACACAATAAAGTTGGCCAACTCCTCAGGAGACGCAAACCTGCGGATAGGCGCATGCTCATCCGCGACCTGCTGCAGATGTCCCTCCCAATCGCCGCCTGAATCCTGCGTCAACTGCCTGGCAGTCTTGATCCAGTCGGGCGTGAGCACGAGCCCCGGGTTGATCGTATTCACACGGATGTTGTCCTGAATGAACTCGTTCGCCATATTCTTCGACAACATCATCAACGCCGCTTTCGTCACGTTGTAGATCGGCTCGTAGCCGAGCGGCTGCGTTGCGCAAATCGACGCGTTGTTCAGGATCGTGCCACCGCCGCGTGCTTTCATCAAAGGCACGAGGCCGCGTGCAATGCGCACTGCAGCCATCACATGAAGATCCCAGTACGCCAGCCACTTCTCATCCGGCGCATTCATGATTGTTTCGTTGCTGCCAGTGCCCGCGTTATTGAAGACGATATCCGCGCCACCGAAATTTTCCTTCGCGGCAGCAACCAGCTTGTCGACGCCTGCTGAGGTCGCCACGTCGCAAGCAACCGGCACGGCGGTGACACCGAACTTCGTTGCGATGCCTGCTGCAGCCGCAGACAGGCGCTCCTCATTGCGCGCCGCGAGCAGGAGATGTGTGCCTTCTGCTGCGAACGCTTCTGCCACGGCCAGCCCGATACCCACACTGGCTCCGGTCAATACAGCCACCTTACCGCGCAAATTCAGATCCATTTCGCTGTCTCCGTTTTGATAACCCAGGCCTGACGCTTAAGGCTGCGTTGGCGTCATTGTCCTCACCACTGTGCTTGCGCAGAGCTGCGTTGTAAAGGCTTCGCTTGTTGCGAACGCGCATGCCGGGCTCATCGAATACGTCTGAAGCTCATAACTGGTAGAGTCGCAAATACCGACTTTAGAGGTATTTACGCCATGCGCATTTCCGTGCTCGCTCTTGAGGGGCTCTTCGACACGGGGCTCACCGTCATGCTCGACGCGTTCGGGCTCGCC
>Ga0302308_10003366_pt1 | contig 12722 bp, 15 predicted proteins | sample III_Palsa_E3_3_FD_200531 | JGI IMG/M metagenome (GOLD analysis project Ga0302308, IMG submission 200531) | Peat permafrost microbial communities from Stordalen Mire near Abisko, Sweden - III_Palsa_E3_3 | ecosystem: Environmental > Terrestrial > Soil > Palsa > Peat permafrost | place: Sweden... | reverse complement strand
AAGCGGGTGCGCGACGCCCTGGCCGAAGCCACCAAGGCCAAGGCGACCATCATCATCGCCCACCGGCTCTCCTCGCTGATGCACGCCGACGAGATCCTGCTCTTGGAAGAGGGCCGCGTGGTCGAGCGGGGCACGCACGCCGAGCTGCTGGCGCTGGGCGGCGAATATTTCGACCTCTACCAGCTACAGAGCCGCACCGAGCAGGGCCTCTCGGTCGCCGACGCCAAGATACGCCGCAAGGTGACGGAGGCCGCCGAGTGAGCGAGTTCGCCGCCCCGCGCGAGGCCGCGCCGCCGCCGCGCAAGCGTAACGCCAACCTGGGCAGCGCGGACGCCGAAGAGATCTTCATGGCGTTCGACACCCGGATCGTGCGCCGGTTCGCCGCCTTCCTGAAGCCGCACCCGATCTATCTGACCGGGGCGCTGGTCACGACCATCCTCTCGGCCTTCGCCCAGCTCGCCCTGCCGCTGATGATCGGCCAGGCGGTCACGGCGGCGACGACCCCGCACGTCGCGCCGGGCCGCATCGACCAGGTGATCGTCGAGTTCGCCATCGCCGTGGTGGTGTTCACCATCACCTCGCTGCTCTCGCAGTCGATGAGCACACGGCTGGCGCAGAAGGTGATCTTCGACGTCCGCCGGGCGATGTTCGACCATTTCCAGAGCATCTCGCTCTCGTTCATGGACAAGACCCACGTCGGCCGGATCATGAGCCGGCTGCAGGGCGACGTGAACGCGCTGCAGGACTTCCTGGAGAGCACCACCTCGACGCTCGGCGACTTCGTGGTGCTGATCGGCATCGTCGGCATCATGCTCTGGATGAACTGGAAGCTGGGCGCGCTCACCCTGCTGGTGCTGCCGGCGCTGATCGGGCTGAGGGCGATCTGGCTGCCCTATTCCAAGGTCACCTTCCGCCGCGCCCGCGACGCCTCCTCGATCGCCAACGGCGCCCTCGCCGAGAACATCAGCGGCATCCGCACGGTGCAGGAGACCCGCCGCGAGGCGATGAACTTCGAACTCTACGAAGAGAAGAACCGCGACAACATGAAGGCCGCCATCGACAGCGCGGCGCTGGCCGGGATCATGGCGCCGACGGTCTCGATCCTGACCGGCTTCGCCATGGCGGTGATCATCGTGGTGGGCGGCGGACAGGTGCTGGGCGGCACGCTGCAGGTGGGCGCCATGGTGGCGTTCGTGATCTTCGTGCAGCGCTTCTTCGAGCCGGTGCGGATGATCTCGATGCAGTACACCGCCCTGCAGCGCGCGATGGCGGCCGGCTACCGCATCTTCGAGGTGCTCGACGTGCCGGTGACCATCGTCAACAAGCCGGACGCCGTCGCCCTCATCGATCCCGAACCGACCATCGAGTTCGACCACGTCACCTTCGGCTACGACCCGGCCCGGCCGGTGCTGCGCGACATTTCGCTGAAGGTGAAGCCCCGCCAGGTGGTGGCGCTGGTGGGACCGACGGGATCGGGCAAGACCAGCATCATCTCGCTGGTGCGGCGCTTCTACGAGGTGAACGAGGGCCGGGTGCTGGTGGGCGGCCACGACGTCCGCGATGTTACCCTGGAATCGCTCGGCAAGACCATCGGCATGGTGCTGCAGGAGCCGTTCCTGTTCACCGGCACCATCGAGGAGAACATCCGCTACGCCTCCAACGCCAGCCACGACCAGGTGGTGGCGGCGGCCAAGGCGGTGCGCGCGCATGACTTCATCCTGCGGCTGCCGCAGGGCTATGCGACGCCCCTGGGCCAGCGCGGGCGCAACATCTCGCTGGGCCAGCGCCAGCTGATCTCGTTCGCCCGCGCGCTGGTGATCGACCCGAAGATCCTGATCCTCGACGAGGCCACCGCCAACATCGACAGCTTCACCGAGCTGGAGATCCAGCGGGCGCTGAAGGTGCTGATGGCCGGGCGCACCTGCCTGGTGATCGCCCACCGCCTGGCCACCGTGCGCGACGCCGACGAGATCATCGTGCTGCAGCAGGGCCGGATCGTCGAACAGGGCCCGCACGAGGCGCTGATGGCCAAGGGCGGGCTCTACGCCAGGCTCTACGCCTCCAGCCACGGCTCGTTCGACGACCTGCCCGGCGAAGGCGAGTCTCGCGCCGACCGCGAAGTCATGATGACCTGATCGGAGGCCGGCGGCCGATGCGTCATCGATCTGTCGCCGAACGCCGGCTAAGCGATCGTTGCAATCCCCGCCCTGCTCGCGTTTGGAGCCGCCCATGATCCGCCTCGTCGCCCTCGTCGCCGCCCTTGTCCTCAGCGCCGGCGCGGCCGAGGCGGCCGCCCATCTCGAGCGCGTGGTGGTGGTGATGCGGCACGGCGTGCGGCCGCCGACCCAGTCCAACGACGCCCTGGCCAAATATGCCGCCCAGCCTTGGCCGGCGTGGACCGTGGCGCCGGGCGAGCTGACCCCGCACGGCGGCGAGACGGTGCGGCTGATGGGCGAGAGCCTGCGCGCGGCCTATGTCGCGGGTCACCTGCTGCCGGCGCAGGGCTGCGCCGGCGCCGGCCAGGTGTCGGCCTGGGCCGACGGGACCGACCAGCGCACCCGCCGCACCGGCGAGATCGCCGCCGAGGCGCTGCAGCCCGGCTGCGGGGTCAAGACCGGCTGGGCGGCGCCCGCGCCGCGCGACCCGATCTTCGGCGGAACCGACGCCGGCGGCTGCAAGGTCGACGCCGCCCACGCCTATGCGCCGACGCCCCCCACGCCCGACGAGCTGCTGCGCCTCAACGCCGCGACGGCGCGGCTGCAGGCGATCTTCGCGCCCACGGCGTGCCAGGGTGGCCCGGGCGCATGCTTCGCCGCCGCGCCGGACAATCAGGGGCTTTTCCCGCAGAGCGCCGGCTTCGCCGAGGACCTGCTGCTGGAATACGCCGACGGCAAGCCGCTGGGCGAAGTCGGCTGGGGCCGGGCCGGCGCGGCGGACATCGCCGCGGTGATGCCGCTGCACGAGGCCGCGTTCGGCCGCATCCGCGCCAACGTCTACGCCTCCGCCCGCCGCGCCGCGCCGATGACCCGCGTGATCCTGGCGGCGCTGGACGGCGAAGCGGCGAGCGGCGGTCCGCAGTCCGGCCCCGACCTGAAGCTGCTGCTGCTGGCCGGCCACGACACCAATCTGGTGTGGATGGCGAGCACCTTCGGGCTCAGCTGGACCCTGCCCGGCGAGCCGGACAGCACCGCGCCCTCGACCGCGCTGGCCTTCGAACTCTGGTCGGACGGCGGCAGGCGGTACGTGCGCCCGGTGCTCTATTACGAGACCCTGGACCAGCTCCGCACCCTGACGCCGGCCCACGCCAAGACGCTGCCGCTGCGCTTCGAGGGCTGCGACTCGGGGCCGATGGGCAGCTGCCCGGTCGAGCAGGTGAGGGCGCACATCGACGCGGTGCTGCCGGCGGACTGCGTCTGAGGGGACCTTTCGCGGCTGTAACTGGCGGGATGGCGCGCCAAGGCTTAGATTAGCGCCGCGTCACGCCGCCAAGGCGGCGATCAAGTCAGGGCCATACCTCGTGAACCGGATCATCCATCGAGTGCTTCTGGCGCTCGCCGTCGTCATCGCGCCGCTGGCGCTGGCGGGCTGCGGCGTCAACGACATTCCGACCAAGCAGGAAATCGTCAAGGAGAAGTGGGCCGACGTGCAGGCCGACTATCAGCGGCGCGCCGACCTGATTCCCAACCTGGTCGCCACCGTGCAGGGCGAGGCGACCCAGGAGCGCACCGTGCTGACCGCGGTCACCCAGGCCCGCGCCAAGGCGACCTCGATCAACATCGACGCCTCGACGATCACCGATCCGCAGAAATTCCAGCAGTTCCAGCAGGCGCAGGACCAGCTTTCCGGCTCGCTGGGACGGCTGCTGGCGGTGAGCGAAAACTATCCGGACCTGAAGTCGAGCGCCAACTTCCTGGCCCTGCAGTCGCAACTGGAAGGCACCGAGAACCGCATCGCCATCGCCCGCCGCGACTACAACGACGCGGTGCGCGACTACAACACCACGCTCAGGGTGCTGCCGACCTCGATCTGGGCGGCGACCTTCTATCATAGCGCCAAGCCGATGCAGCCGTTCGGGGCCAGCGAGGCGGCCCAGTCCGCGCCGACGGTGCAGTTCAACCTGAACCCGCCGCCGGCCGGCGCGCCGCCGGGCTCGACCCCGCCGACGAACGCGCCGGCCCAGTAGTGGTCGGCGCTCGCCACCCGCTGCTGGTGTTCGCGGCGGCGCTCGTCGCCCTGGCACTGAGCTTTGTCGCCGCGCCGGCCAGCGCCGCGCCGACCTTCCCGCCGCTCACCGGCCGGGTGGTCGACGACGCCCATGTGCTCTCGGCCGCCACCGTCGCCGACCTCACCGCCAAGCTCGCCGACCTGGAGACCAGGACCGGCCGGCAGCTGGTGGTTGTGACCTTGCCCAGCCTGCAGGGCTACGAGATCGAGGACTACGGCTACCAGCTCGGCCGCGCCTGGGGCATCGGCCAGAAGGGCAAGGACAACGGCGTCCTCTTCATCGTCGCGCCCACCGAGCACAAGGTGCGGATCGAGGTGGGCTATGGCCTGGAGCCGATCCTCACCGACGCGCTCACCAGCGTCATCCTGCAGGAACAGGTGCTGCCCAAGTTCCGCTCCGGCGACGTCGAGGGCGGCGTGGTGGACGGGACCAACGCGATCATCGGCCAGCTCGCCGCCGATCCGACGACCGCCGCCGCAACCGTCCAGCATGCGACCCAGGCGGCGAAGCCGCACGGCATCCCGTTCGGGGCGATCGTCACCCTCATCATCTTCTTCTTCGTCTTCGCCGGCCTGTTCCGCTCGCACGGCGGCGGCGGCATGGGTTGGCTGCTGCCGATGATGATCCTGTCGTCCGGCTCGCGCGGCGGCGGCTGGGGCGGCGGCGATGGCGGCGGGTTCTCCGGCGGGGGCGGTTTCTCCGGCGGCGGCGGTTCGTTCGGCGGCGGCGGCGCGTCGGGGAGCTGGTAATGCTGACCCCCGAGGACCACAGGCGGATCACGGCCGCGGTCGCGGCGGCCGAGGAAGGCTCGTCCGGCGACATCTTCTGCGTGCTGGCCGGCGAGGTTTCCAGCTACCGCGAGATTCCGCTCGCCTGGGGCGCGGCGGCGGCGCTGGTGATCCCGCCGATCGTCCTGGCTGTCGCCTTCCGCCCGCTGCTGGCCGCCATCACCGCCAGCGACTGGACCGCCGCCCAGGCCGGCGCCGCGCACAGTGAGCTCGCCTTCGCGCTCAGCGCCTATGCGATCGTGCAGATCTGCCTCTTCGGCCTGGTGGCGCTGGTGACCTCGCTGGCGCCCGTGCGCCGGCTGGTGACCCCGCGCTTCCTGAAGCGCCATCGGGTGAAGAAGGCCGCCTACCATCACTTCGTCGCCGCGCATTCGCACGTGCGCGACAGCGAGACCGGGGTGCTGATCTTCGTCGCCCTGGTGGAGCGGCAGGTGGAGGTGCTGGCCGACGCGGCCATCCACGCCAAGGTCGGCGACGCGGTCTGGACCTCGGTGGCCAGCGCCGTCCAGGCCGGGATGAAAGAGCCCGATCCCACCGCCGGCATCGAGACGGCCATCGCCATCTGCGGTGAGGCGCTGAAGGCCCACTTCCCCTCGACCTCGATCCGCGTCGCCCACGCGCCGATCGACGACTGAAGGCCCGCTTCAGTCCAATCGGTAGAACCGCCGCGCGCTGTCCTTGAACAGCCGCGCCTTCTCGTCCGCCGAGGCGCCGGCCGCGACCCGTTTCAACGCGTTCCAGAGGGTCGGATAGTCGCACGAGGCCCCGTCGACCGGGAAATTGCTCTCGAACATGCCGCGCTCGACGCCGAACGCCGCGATGCAGGCCTCGAGATAGGGCCGCCACGCCTGCGCCAGTTCCTCGGACCCCGGCTTCGGGTCGCGCCGGTGGAAGCCGAAGCCGCAGCCGGTCATGCCGAGGCCGCCCAGCTTCACCCAGACGTTCGGACGTTTCGCCAACTCGTCGACCCCGGCCTTCCAGACCCGGAACACCTCATCCCGCCTGCCGGCATAGGGTCCGACGCCGAGCGGGCCGCCGACGTGGTTGAGCACGATCGCCACGCCCGGAAAGGCGTCGGCCAGCGCCGCCACCTCGCCGAGCTGCGGGTGATACTGCCAGGCCTCGAACGACAGCCCCAGCTCGCCCAGCCGCGCGAAGCCCTCACGGAACGAGGCCAGCCCATAGAGACCTTCCGGCGGCGCGGTGTGGCCGCGGCGAATCTCGGGGCTGGGGTCGTAAGCGCCGGCGTGACGGATGCCCTTAAAACGGCCGGCGCCAACGCGGACGTGGGCTTCGAGCACCTCGGCGACGCCGGCGCCCTGGCTCAGGTCGGCGCGCCCGACGATCCCCTCGCAGGCCAGCACCGGCCCATAGCGCCCGCTGGCCGCCATCGCCGCCTGGCCGCCGACGAACTCGGTCTCGCCGACGTACTTCATCGGCTCCGGCCCGGACGCGCGATAGAACGACCCGCATTCGACGAAGACGGTGCTCTCTATGTTGTGGCCGCTGGTCAGGTCGGCGAGCAACTCCGGCAGCAGGTAGCGGCTCGCCGGGAAGTCCCACAGGTGATGGTGCGGATCGCAGATCGGCAGATCGGGTTCGAGAATTGCCTCAGGCATGCCCTCACCGCCCCTGGAACACCGGCTTGCGCTTCTCGACGAACGCCTTGAACGCCTCGCGCGAATCCTCCGAGCGCCCGCAGGCGGTGTGGCGAGAGGTTTCGGACGCGATGAAGTCGGCGAGGCCCATCCGCTCGGCCTCGACGAAATTGGCCTTCATGCCTTTCAGCGCCAGCGGCGAGGAATTGGCCAGGCGGTCCACCAACGCGTCCAATTCGGTCTCGAACACGGCCTCCGGCGTCACGCGATTGACCAGGCCGATGCGCGCGGCCTCGGCGGCGTCGAACTTGCCGGGCAGGAAGTAGAGTTCGCGCGCCTTGGCGCCGCCGAGGATGCGCGGCAGGAACCAGGTCCCGCCCATGTCGCCGGAGAGGCCGACGTCCAGGAAAGCGGTGTTGAAGCGAGCGGTGTCGTCGCAGATCCGCAAATCGCACGCCGAGGCCCAGCCGAGCCCCGCGCCGGCGCAGGCGCCCTTGATCGCGGCGATCGTCACCAGCGGGCACTCGTGCAGGATGACGCTGACGGTGAACGCCTCCGGGTCGCTCGCCCGTTGGCCACCGGCCGCGTAAGCCTTCACGTCGGCGCCGGGACAGAAGTCGCGGCCCGCGCCGCGCAGCACCAGCACCCGCAAGCTCTTGTCGGCGGCCGCGTCCTGCACCGCCTGGAACAGTTCGTCGAGCATGACCGGCGTGATGCCGTTGCGCGCCTCGGGCCGGTTGAGGCTGATCGTCGCCGCGTATCCGGCCTTGTCGTAGACGATGGTTTCGTACGCGCTCATAGGGCGTCTCCTGTCCAGGGCTGGAAGTTCGGCGCGCGGCGCTCGATCAGCGACATGGCGCCTTCGCGGGCGTCCGGATGCTTGAGCTGCGCCTGGGTGAGCCGGTCGGCGTCGGCCAGCGCCGGCGCCATGGCGTCCGAGAGGTGGCGATAGACCTGGCTCTTCATCACCGCGATGGCGCCGGGCGAGACCTGGGCGGCGAGGTCGTGGACATAGGCGACCACGGCCTCGATCAGCCCGTCGGTGGGCGTCACCCGGTCGAGCAGGCCGATACGGAGGGCTTCGGCGGCGTCGATGCGGCGCGAACTCCAGAGCAGGTCGAGGGCGCGGCTCGGCCCGACCAGGCGCGGCAGCAGCCAGCTGGCGCCATGCTCGGCGATCAGGCCGCGCTTGGAGAAGATGGTGGTGAAGCTCGCCGCCTCGGAGCCGAAGCGCAGGTCGCTCATCATCGCCAGGATGAAGCCGGCGCCGGCCGCCACGCCGTTGACCGCCGAGATCACCGGCTTGGACACCCGCGGCAGGTAGCTGAAGATCCCCGGCGGATCGGCTCCACCGTCCGGCGCGGCGGCGGCGCGGCCGCTTGTCCCGGCCTCGGTGGTCTGGCGCAGCACCTCGGCGTCGATGCCGGAGCAGAAGCCGCGGCCCTCGCCGACGAAGGCGATGGCGGTCACCTCCGGGTCTTTCTCGGCTTCGGCGACCAGCCGGCGGATGTCGCGCAGCATGGAATAGGTGAGCGCGTTCAGCGCCTGCGGCCGATTGAGCCGGATCAGCGCCACGCGCCCCACCGTCTCGAACAGTATTTCCGCGTCGGACATCGCCCGCGCCTCCCTTCGGTTTCTATCGTTGGCCGCCACTCTAGAACGCCGGGAGGCGGCGTCGAGTCGCCCGTTCGATGTGGCGGAAATGTCGACGCGCGGCGCCAGTCGTCGGCGCGTTGCAACGTCCTTGGGACTCCCGCGTTAGCTAAAATTCGGGGAGGATTCGGGACTTATGGCTCCTGAACCAAAGGCGCAGCGTCGGCCGGCCAGGGTGTTGCTGGTCGAAGACGAGCCGCTGGTGCGGATGCTGCTCGCCGAGGAACTGCGCGAGGTGGGGCTGACCGTGGTCGAGGCGGCCAGCGCCGGCGAGGCGCTGTCGTTTTTATCGGTGGCGGACCCGGTCGACGTCGTGGTCACCGATATCCAAATGCCCGGCGGCATGGATGGCCTCGAACTCGCCGACCAGATTCGCCAGACGCACCCCGCCATTCCGATCGTGCTGACATCCGGCAATCCGCCGCCCGTGAACCTGAGCCAGGTTGGGCCGTTTCTGATGAAACCCTACTCGCTCAATCAGGCTGTTGAGGTGGTGGTGGCGAGCCTGCGGCACAAAGAGATCGATGACGACTGCTCCGAATGAAACGATCCTGGTCCTCGAACAGGACATCCTGGTCCGCAACCCGCTCGCCGAGTACCTGCGGGGCTGCGGCTACCGGGTGATCGAAGTCTCCAGCGACACGCAGGCGCGGCAGGTGTTCGAGGCGTCGGACGCCAGCGTGGACGTGCTCTTCGCCAGCGCCAGCGGCGACGCCGAGGTCGCCTTCGCGCTCTCGGTCTGGGCCAGGACCCATCAGCCGAGCGTCGAGGTGATCCTGGCCGGCACGCTCAAGACCGCGGTCGAGAAGGCGGGCGATCTTTGCGAGGACGGTCCAGCCCTGACCATGCCCTACGACCACGGGCGCGTGCTGGATCGCATCCGCCGGCTGCTGGCCGCGCGCCGCCGGAGCGACCCCGCCGGCTAGGGCGCGATGCGTTCAGTGCGGCCCGAAACGGCCCTCGACCACCGTGCCGTCGACCTGGCGGCTAGGATGCTCTTGATCGAGCCGGGCCGCGCCGGCGGCCGTTATCTCCCAACCGCTGGCCTTGCGCGCGGCGAAGCCGAGGTCGGTCAGGTCGCGCGCCTCGGCGATGGCGATCCAGCCGACGTCGGCGCCGGCCTTCTTGCGCGAGAGGTTGCGCAGCGCGTCGAGCTGGCGGTCGGAAAGCTTCATGCCGCCGGCCCGGCGACGCGGGGTTCGCGCACGACGTGGAGCCGATCCAGCTGCTGCACCAGCCGCGCAACCTGGCTGTTCAGGTCGGTGACGTCGCCCTGCAGCTGGGCGCACCTGAGCTTGAGGTAGTCGTTCTCGCGGGCGAGTTGCAGAGCCTCGACGTCGGTCATGATCGGCTTCCTTGCACGTCCCGCCAGCGCCTCGGTCAGAAGGCCGCCCGGCTTCGATTCGATCGGGTTTTGCGACGTGCGCGAGGCTTGAAACTGGGTGAGCCGGGGCGAAATAGCAATGGCGGCGCGGGTGACAATCGAAACGCTTGAATAAACGAGCATTTCGGCCTTCGAGACCCCATATCGGAGTTCAAGGCGCCGGCTCCTCGCCGGCCAGGCCGCGAACCGCCGCGCACCGCGCGACTTCGCGTCCGCCTCGAAGGCAAGACAGATGAGCGACAGTTCCTCCGACCGCGCCGCGCCGACCACCTCCGCTTCGTCGCGGCCGCAGGGCCGCAGCTGGCGCGGTCGCGCCCAGCTGAAGCTGGTCGGGGCCCAGCGCGGCGCCGGAACGCTGGTCTGGTCGGGGCGCGCCATCCCCGCCGCCTACGAACTCGACGTGTTCTCGCAGGGCGAGACCCACAGCGTGCAGGGCAAGCTGGACGGTGACTTCTCCGAACTGGTGGACGGCGAAGAAAGCGGTGGCCGGGCGCGGCTGCGGCTGGACGACGGCCGCGAGATCGAGATCGACGTGGTCGACCTGGAGCCCGACGGCGCCGACTTCGAGGTCACCGGGGCCAACGCGCACCGCGCCCTCGGCCCGCTGCGCTTCGAGGCCTCGCCGGCGTAGCCTCGCCGGCGCCCCTCACTTCATCAGGGTTTCCTTGATCCGGTACATGGCCGGCAGCATCAGCACGCCGATCAGGCACGGGAAGATGAACAGGATCAGCGGGATCATCATCTTCGCCGGCAGCGCCATCGCCTTTTCCTCGGCATAGAGCATGCGCTTGGCGCGCATGTCGTCGGAGAAGACCGCCAGGGTCTCGCCCAGGCTGGTGCCCATCTCCTCGGCCTGGCGCAGCATGGTGGCGAGGCTGCGGGCCTCGTCGATGCCCAGGCGTTCGGCCATCGCGCTCCAGGCCTCCTTGCGCGAGCGGCCGGCGCGCAGCTCCAGGATCAGCACCTTCAGGTGCTCGGAGAGGGTGGGATAGCGGCGCTGCAGCTCCTCGGTGACCCGGCTGACCGCGGCATCGAGGCTGAGGCCGGCCTCCACCGAAGCGACCAGCAAGTCCAGCAGATCGGGGAAGCCTTCGCGGTACTCGCGCTCGCGCTTCTTGCGGCGCGCGCCGATGATGTAGTCGGGGCCCATGATGGCGACGAGCGCGAAGGCCGCGCCGATGGCGACCGCGCCGATGCCGCCATGCTTGCTGAGCGCCCACGGCAGCAAGAGCACCATGCCGACGATGGCGGCGATCATCGTCGTCGCCTTGGCGCCCAGATAGACCGCCGCGGCCTCGCGGCTGTAGTAGCCGGCCTGCACCAGCTTGGCGCGCAGGGCCGAGAGCTGCGACGGGTCCTGGATGGCGATGCGGTCGCCCAGGCGCCGCACCCCCGAGACCACGCCTGAGAGGGCCTCGCCGACGCCTCCGCCGGTGTCCTCGGGGCCGCCGGCCACCGCCGCGCCCGCCAGCCGCGCCCGCCGCCGCGAGGCGGTGGAGAAATTGCGCATGGCCAGGAAGCTGACGCCGCTGACGCCGAGGGCGATCAGGCCGAGGGCGATGGGCGTGACGATATTGGCGAGGAAGTCGCTGTCCATCGGCGTCAGATCCGCATGTCGATCATGCGCCGCATGACCAGGTTACCGGTGACCAGCAGGCCGACCAGCACGCCCAGGCCGATCTGGATGAAGCGCACGTGGAACAGGTCGGCGTAGTAGTGAGGCTGGGAGACATTGACGAAGACGAAGCAGACGACCGGCGCGGCGGAGAGGATGTAGGCGCTCATCCGACCCTCGGACGAGGCGGCGCGGATCTTCAGCCGCATCTTGTGGCGCTCTCGCACGGTGCGGGCCAGCATCTTCAAGAGGCCGACGAGATTGCCGCCGGCCTTTTCCTGCAGCCGGATCGCGGCGGAGAACAGGTCGACGTCCTGGTGGCGGCAGCGGTCGGCGATGCGCGCCACGGCCTGCTCCAGCGTCGCGCCATAGGCGATCTCGTCGGCGGCCATGCCGAACTCCGAGCCGATCGGATCCGGCAGCTCGCGGCCGACCAGCGAGATGGCGGTGGGGATCGGGTGGCCGGCCTCGAGGCTGCGGACCATCACCTCCAGCGCGCCCGGAAGCTGCTGGCTGATCGCCTTTGACCGCGCCCCGGCCCGGAACACCAGAAAGGCCAGCGGGCCGCCGATCCCGAGCACCACCGCGCCGCCCAGGGCGGCGAAGATGTTGTGAAGGAGAAAGAGCCCGACGGCGCCGCCCCCCAGCACCATTCCGCCGATGATCATCGCCCAGCGGCGCGGATCGACGGTGACGCCGGAGCGCATGATCAGGTCGGCGAGCCAGGCCCAGCTGAAGATCGAGCCGCCGTCCTCGGTGACGCCGCGCTGCTTGCGCAGCTCCAGCACCAGTTCGCCCAGCGAGCCGGTGCGCTCGGCGGTGGCGAGGCGGCGGTTCACCGCGCGGCGCGCCTGGCGCACGCCCACCATCCCCCAGACCGCCTGACCGAAGGAGAAGACGGTCGCGAAGACCAGCAGCATGAAGACGAGGCGGGGATCCATGCGCCGGGACTCAGTTCAGCGGCCGCGCCGGGTCGAAGTTGGCGGTGTCGTAGCGGATGCCGCGGCGGATCATCTCGTCCATGCACTTGGGGCGCAGGCCGGTGGCGCGGAACTCACCCACCACGGTGCCGTCGGCCTCGGTGGAGATGCGGTGGAAGGCGAAGATCTCCTGCATCTGCACCACCTGGCCCTCCATGCCGGTGATCTCGGTGACGCTGGTCAGCCGGCGCTTGCCGTCGGACATCCGCATCACCTGCACGATCATGCCGACCGCCGAGGCGATCTGGCCGCGGATGGCCTCGTTGGAGAGCGACATGCCGCCCATGGCGACCATCTGCTCCAGTCGGGTGACCGCGTCGCGCGGCGTGTTGGCGTGGATGGTGGCCATGGAGCCTTCGTGGCCGGTGTTCATGGCCTGCAGCATGTCGAAGGCCTCTTCGCCGCGCACCTCGCCCAGGATCACCCGGTCGGGCCGCATTCTGAGCGCGTTCTTGACCAGCTCGCGCTGGCGGATCTCG
>Ga0302308_10003359_pt1 | contig 12740 bp, 14 predicted proteins | sample III_Palsa_E3_3_FD_200531 | JGI IMG/M metagenome (GOLD analysis project Ga0302308, IMG submission 200531) | Peat permafrost microbial communities from Stordalen Mire near Abisko, Sweden - III_Palsa_E3_3 | ecosystem: Environmental > Terrestrial > Soil > Palsa > Peat permafrost | place: Sweden... | reverse complement strand
CAGCGCTCGCAGCGGCCTCGATACCCCGAACCCTTCCTCCTTCGAAGACCGTGGCATCTACCACGCCTCCGACGCCATGAAGTCCATGTACGAGATGGGCGACTCACCCTCCTGCGCCACCTGCGGAGCCATCATGACCCGCAGCGGCTCCTGCTACCGCTGCATGTCCTGCGGCAGCACAAGCGGCTGCAGCTAAAAAGGTGGGTGATAAAGAAAGAGAAAGATGTGGATTTACCCATAAGGCTGAAGTTTGGCCCCATAAAGCTGAAGTTTTGGTCCCATAAGGCTGAAGTCGTGTGGTGGTTGATCCATTGAGGCAAGAGACAAGATGAACACACCAGCTGAGCAACTCAAAGGGCAAGTGCTCGCTGGTGGGTGGGTGGTTGGTGACTTAATACCACGAACCGGAACGCAAACCGGCGGCCATTTCTCTTGTTCCTATCTTGTAACGAACGCGGATGGTAGGACTGCTTTCCTAAAGGCGATGGATTACACCCGTGCGTTGACAGCACCCGACCCCGCAATGGCATTAAATCAACTCACAAGTGCGTTTCTTTTCGAGCGCCAAATTCTTCAGGAATGTAGTGATAGAAGAATGTCTCGCATAGTCCGAGCTATCGACGGGGGCAAGACAGTCGTCGCTGGCGCAGCAGTGGAGTACCTAATTTTTGAGCATGCCAGAGGCGACATCCGGGCATACCTCGATGCATCAAAACAGTTTGATCTAATCTGGACGATTACTTGCCTACACAATATTTGTGTCGGAATGCAGCAATTGAATCTGGCACAAATGGCCCATCAGGATCTTAAGCCGTCAAATGTTTTAGATTTTGAACAAGAAGGGCAGAAACTAGCCGATCTGGGAAGGGCTTACCTGCATAAGCAAGGCGTATCTTGCTGAACCCGCCGTCGCCTGTTTGGCACCACTTGTCCAGTCGAAGCCGATACCGGTCTTGCAGGAAGCGGACCCCGCTACAATTAAGCAACAGAGAGGGAAGCGAGACCCGTACACCACTTCTGAGGATGGCCACTTCATCGGCCACGATGGGTTCGTCGTTCCTCGCAGTTTCGAAGAGTTCTTTGAGCGACATCCCAGGTATGTCCGAAGCCGTGTCCGCCTTTGCTGGCCCAACGGTAGTGATTCGGAGTGCGAGGACCAAGAAAGCGAGCTGCTCATATTCCTGATGAGCTTGCCCGATAAGTCGAAGTTCCGCGGGCTGGGTTATAACGGCTTTCCCCATGGCTGCAAGGATCGCATTCAAACCTTCAATCCGGATCTTGCCTACGGTGCTTCAGAGCCTCGCTTCCTCAACTACATCAAGATAATCTTGACGAACCGCCTTATCTCGCTCTGGCAGAAGGCCGTGTCGAATCCAGCTCACGCGTCAAACACGTCCAATTTCTATCTACCGGAGCCGGATGGAACGCTGTTCGACGAGGATTACATCTATGCGCTCGCCAGCGAACGCGGGGTGTTCGGGATGAGCTATGAGCAAGCTATTCAGAACGGTATCCTCGCGGAAGAGTTCTTCAGATTCGTCAAAATTCACAACTCCGAACTACTTGAGGTCATCAGGGCCATCCAGACTACCGACACTTACGTCGAGGCGCAGCATACCCTCTGCCTAACGGAGAGGCTCTTTATCCGGGCGCGGAGCCGTCTGGTGATCCTTTACTCCTGTTTCGATAAGGGTACGGATCCTCCGCGCCAGCGCAAGGTATACCGTAAGCGTACACCGCGAATAAAAGGGTAAAGTTATTTTTGGAAATACCCTCAATTTCGAACGAGATCGAAAGCGGTGCCCATGTTCGATGATGTCAGTCTGACATGCTGACCCGCATATTTGGTTGAGTGGGAGCTCGCTACGCCTCCCCCGATTTTCACTTACCAATGTTCTGTTTGGTAAAACGTGGAGCCGTCTTCGTTTATGTATTCGACGGAACAGTCAGCTCCATTGAATGTCAGCAAGGCGAATGTGCTAATCGCGAGGGGGCCATCGCCGATGGTATTCTTGTTGACGGCGACGAACGGAGTACATGAGGTCTTGGTCTCATCCTTTTCCGGTGCGACTTCCGCTTGAGGGTGGTGCGGGATTGCCCCGTTTCCGATTAGACGTGCCTTAAAAAGAGTCTTGGTGTCGTCGTAGATTGTGCAGCGATGTTCATGGCCGAAGAACCAGGCAAAGATTGCGTCTCCGCGGGTGGCCTGCAGAATCTGTCGATACTCCTGATCAAGCGGGTACGACGCCTCAAACTCGGCCAGGTGGGCTGAGACGGGCTGATTGTGGCTGAGAAATATGTTCTTCTTGGTTGGATTTGACTTGATGCTATCGAGTAGCCAGTCCCATTGGGGCCTCGTTGAAGCGTCCTCGGTTCCACCGCTGATGCTGAAGGGAACGTAGGCCGTATCCAGACCTTGAATCTGCCACCAATCGTTCGAGAGGGTGAAGTAGCTGGCCTCCTGCCCAAGTCCATCGAGAACCGTGGTGAAGTAATAGCGGCCCAACGAATACATCTCATGATTGCCGTTGAGAGCGAAGCTCTTCCCTCCTAACGGCTTTTCGTCGGCCCCTCGTAGGGGCCAGTTCCTCAAAAATGTCTCGCTCTCGGCGTGTGAGCCGGAGTAATAGATATCGCCAAGATGAATTACGAAGTCCGCATCTTCTGCAATAGCGAGGTCTCCGAGGCGTTTCGAGTGATCGTTATCCGCGCCCCAGTCGGCGAGTAACGCGACTTTGCAGGTATTGGGCAGTCTCATGTGGCTCGCTGCTGCCGTCGCCACTTTGAACTTGGCTTTCGGTTTGAAGTGTTCAAGAATGCCGTCTATGCCGGTCGGAATCCAGACCACAGGATTCCCTTGGCCAAATGCCTGCAGTTCAGGAAGCACGTTGTCTTGAATGTCTTGAGATAGACTTGGATTGTTTTTAGCCAGGTGCGTCTGGGTAATGCCGGTGAGGGGATCGCGAGAATGAAAGGTATGTCCATCTGGTTCATCTTCGTTCTTGGTGAATTTGATCGCCTTCTGAAGCTCCGCTATTGCTTTCTGGCGCTTCTGCTCCAGCGGTAATCCGGCAAGTGTGGACTCCGTGTCGGCGTCGAGAGAACGGAGGGTTGCGGCATCTTTGGATTCAAGTTTGTGCAGTGTCGCCTGCATATCAGTAACAATTGGATCCTTTTTCGAAAAGAAAAACATTGTGGTCTCCCATTACTAATCGGTGAAATGAACGAAAGAGGGCAAGCAATCTCTCTGCAGAACGCTTGTTTCTTCGCACGCGTGAGCGCTTGTCCTTCCGTTTTCATGCGACCACCTTAGGCCAGTGCATTTCCTGCATCTCCCCCGTCATACCCTGCGCTAGTCTACCCGGAGTGCGGCTTCCATACTCTCGAATATTTTAGAAATCGACTCGGGTGGCGGACGGCCCATACATGAATTCAGCCAATACCTCGGGTGCCCCATTCATGCAGTCTCATCGCATGAGTGGGCATTCGCGCCTTGGCGCGAACCTAAACCCACGGCTCCCCATTGCCGAATGACCAATCCGAGCGGTCAACGAAGACCATGTTGATCATGATGTCATCAGGGCGCACGGATAGCTTTTTCTTCAGTTCGTCGGCGATATACCGGTAGAAGGCAAGCTTCGACTCCTTGTTATTTCCGACAGTGCTGGTCACCTGTATCAACATGAAGTCAGTCGATCGATTCCAGTCGAGGAATTTTGGGTCGTAAATCAAATTGTCGGATGTATGCTCGCCGATGACGATGAAGCGGTCGCCGTCCGGCGCCTTCAGAACATCGACGATCCCCCGGTACACAACGTCGGCCACAATAGCGCGATACTCGGCAGTCTTTCCTTTAAGCAGATCGATACGAGCAAACGGCATAACAGTCTCCTCTAGGCGCAGAATTGGTTGAAAGACGTTCGATTTCTCTTCCAAGCCGAAGCAGATGATAGACTTCGTGCCTGACTAACAGTTCCACCCTATGATAGCGGCGAACGGCCACTAAAGCCCGAACTGCTACTAAATCCAAGCGTCGCCCAATACCTTGGTCCAATTGATTCGCCTTTCCTCGTCAGGCTTAATTGTGGCTGGGTAATCGATACAAATGAACCGGAATCAGCAGGTGAGCACGGTTTATCGGAATTGGAGTCGCCAATGGGCAGCGTACAAATCGACCAGAAGAGCTATGAGATGCCCCCGCAGGACGGGATGAGCATCGCGCATTTTCTCACTGTGAAGGACATCGAGCGATCGGCTCGCTACTACGAAAAGGTCTTCGGCGCTCGCATTCTGAGCCTGGGCGACGGCAACGCGCCCGGGTACCTTCAACTCGCGAATATCTGGATGATTGTGAACGTGGGGGGCGGGCCGACGGTGGACAAGCCAACGGTATCGCTCAGCGTTCCCGACCCGAATCACATCAGCAGCTTTTTGAACTTTCGGGTCGCGGATATTCAGGCATGCTATGAGTTATGGAAAAGTCGAGGAGCCGAGTTCATCACGGAGCCGCTGGCCAAATACGGCGAGATCCGCTGCTACATCCGCGATCCTGACGGCTACATCATTGAGGTTGGTCAAAGCACAGATCTTACGTACGGTTGACGCGTGGCCGAGTGCCCATCCTTCGCGCTTCAACGCGAAGCTTCGCAGAACCTCCAGGGTATCACCCTCGACGACGACCAAAAACAGCACAAAACCTCCATCGTCAAGGCCAGCGTCACTCAAACCCAATAGTCTGGTGGCTCAGGCTTAAATTCGGGTAACTATTCATGCGATTCACCGCATGAATAGTTACCCGAGTGAAGCTGTCGATGTCGGCAAAATTCTCTTGACACCCTTATTCCCGCGAGTGCACTCTGGGTCCATACTCGCGAGGTGGACTCCCATGCGTCAACTCTGTCGGCTTACTGCCCTGTCCGCGCTCCTTGCTCTCCCACTCGTAGCCAGCGCCGCCCCCATTGACTTCACCTTCCAGGGCGAGGACAACACCGTCGTCTTCCCTGACCTCGATCCGATTCCCGGGATGTACTATCCCATCGGCAATGAGCTGGCCTCCGTGCCTATTCACGATACTGTCAACGGAGTTGCGGGTTTCGGCGGACTCTACTTCTTTACTACGGATTTCCCCGTCCCCCTTTTTATGGACCTCTCTGGTAACTGCCCGGCCAGCCTTCCCGTCTCTGGCAACTCCTGCACCGTCGACTTTGAGGGCACATTCCCACTCCTGTTCGAGAATGGCGGAGTCTTCGTTCCCGTCGGCACCTACGACCTCACCAACCGCGCGGACGGAGCAGCGTGGACCTTCACCGTAGGCAGTGAAGACGCTCCCTCTTCTCCGGTCCCGGAGCCTTCCACCCTCTTTCTTTTGACCTCGGGCCTCGCAGCCGCTGCCCTGCGCACAGTCAGGCGGAGTTTACGCAGAGACTCGTAGACGCGGAGCACAGCCTTCTCCCATCATGCAGCCCGGCATGCCTGGTGCCCCATATCTCGACTCTGAGATGTGGAGATTCGAGCGAAGCTGGAACCATCTTTCAACGCCTCCGGTCACAAGCTGTACATTCCCACCACCCAGAAAAATCCAGCTCTGCTCGCTCATCACGTCGCTCATGGGAACACCATGAAATTGGTGAGTCCTCCCCAACCGTCGTAATCCTCGCCTATCCGCCCTACTTAAAAGCTGGCACCCTGGCCGATGTCAGATTTTGCCACGTCGTCCAATGCCTTTGACTGCAAGCTGTGTTTCGCGAATCATGAGGACAGAGCCGCAGACCAGAGCGATGACCGCTGATGTCCCGCACACGACGCCAACCCCGGCTGCTGTCTGGAATGCGGATGGCCAACCGTAAGACACTACGATAGAACCCGCGATCGAGATGAGAGCCGAGCTGGCGAACAATCCGAGACCCAGGTAAAAGCAGCGAAGCGCTCGTAACAGCAGTTGAGCGCGCGTTTGCAGCTCGGCGAGTTCGGCGGCCGAACCCTCATGATCACTGGCAACCGCCAACTGCGCGGTTATGGCGTGGGCACGATCGGCCACGCGCGCGAGGCGATTGTTCGTGCCCAGTGCCAAAACGGACGATGCGTTGGTGAGCACTGCCGGGGCTGCCACGAATGTAAGGACCGAAAACGGATCGGCGGCAATCATCTTGTCCTCAGCATAGGCGGTTTTTGCCGCATTGCGCACCTAAATTGCGGAGTCGAAATGAGTGAGTTACTCGGAACGCAGCGCTTCGACCGCGTTCACTCTTGAGGCACGCGCCGCAGGCACAGCTGAAGCAATTACGGCCGCACCCAGAATGACCACAGCGGAGGCAAGAAACGCGAGTACGCCGGGCTGGTGAATCCCTGTTACGTATCTGGCGATTATGCGTGAGAGCGCAAACCCTACCACCAAACCCGCGCTCACTCCGATGCCGGCCATTGTTACGCCCTCTACCAGAACAATGGTGAGAATTTTACGCGGCAGAGCGCCCAGGGCCATGCGGATTCCGAACTCGCGCGTACGCCAGCTCACAGAGAAAGCAAGAACGCCCGCCACGCCCACGACGGAGATTAAGAGTGCGACGGCGGCGAATCCGCCAAACACAATTGCGTTGAGGCGGTCGGGTGTCAGCACCTCCGCGCGAACGTCTCCGAGCGTGCTGGCCTTTTCCACGGGCTGGTCTGCTGACAACCCGCGAATGGTTTGTGTGATGGCCGGGACCAGCGCGTAAGCATCCTGATGTGCGCGCACGAACAGGCGGCCGTTCCATCCTGGTTCCTGATCGATCGGCTCATAGATCGTCATGGCCGGTGACGGGATGATATTTTCATCGTCGAAATCCGGTATTACGGCAATGATTCGCCTTGGCTCGGCGCTGATGCCGACAAACTTTATGACCCCGTCGGTCCACCACAGTGTATGGTTCACCGCGTCCTGCCCCGGATAGAGCATCCTGGCAAGGCTCTGACTGATGATGACCACGCGTTCGGAACCGTCCTTGTCAGCGTCGTTGAAGTCGCGGCCCTGCTGAAACGGCACACCGAACGTCTCGAAGAATCCGGGCGATACCACCCGGAACCTGGCCCGAAAATCCTGACCGTCTGCACGTTTGGCGCCTTGCGCGGCAAATTGAAAGCTGATACTCAGGCCCCGATCGTCACGCCAGGGAGTGCCGAAACCTGAAGACACATGCTCCACTCCGGGCAGCGCGCTGACGCGGCGTTGCACCTCGCGATAGAACTCATCCACCTGCTGGGGTGTCTTCCCATAAGACATCAGAGGAAGATTCACTGCGAGAACGTTGGCCGAATCGAATGGCGGCCGCGTCTGCTCCAGCACAAACAAAGTCTTCATCAGCACACACGCTCCGGCAAGCAGCAGGAAGGAGGCTGCGATCTGCGTAACCGCAAAGATGCGCAGACGCCGGCTGCTCCCTCCGGCCACACGTGTTCCCCGACCGGTAAGGCCGCCTTGCGGCGCGTTTGCCGAAGGAAGTCGCGGAATGAATGCCAGGAAGACGGACGCGATCAACGCCAGGCCAATCCCAAACCACACCATACTGAAATTGAGCGTGAGGTCGTTGGCGCGCACGGAGAACCGCGATGCATAACGACCCAGCACCGCCACCATGGGTATGGCGAGGGCTACTGCCGCCAGCGCTCCACTACCGCATAGGATAAGGCTTTCGGCCAACAGAGAACGGCGTATCACTGCGGTGCTTGCGCCAAGCGCCGAGCGTATTGCCAGCTCCGGTTCGCGGCGCACGGTTCGCGCCAACACCAGATTGGCAACGTTCGAGCTCGCAATGACGAAGAGCAGGCCCGAGGCCGCGAACAAGATCCACAGGATCGCATTGGCGCGCGAGTTGATCTGCTCGTGCATGCGGGTTACGTCGATTTTGAAATGGTCGTCGGGCTTATACACCTCCGGATGTGCCGCCACCATGGCGCCGTATACGCTGCGCAGTTCCGCCCGCGCATGATTGATACTCGCGCCGGGAGCCAGCCGTCCGAAGACCTCCGTCATGCGATGCTCGCGCCCCGTCACCATTGTGGCGGAGAGATGATGCGGGCTGGTGACGACATTGGCGATGATCTCAGTTGCCACCGGATAGGGAACCGATGGTTCCAGAACACCAACGACAGTCGCGGGGCGCGCGCCGGTGGACCCCTCCAGCCGCACCGCCTTTCCAATCACACTGGGATCGGAGTGCAGCGATGTCCTCCAGAAGTGATAGGTCAGCACCACGGCTCCGGCGGCATTCGGACCGTCATCGGCCGGGGTCAGGAGGCGTCCAAGCACCGGGCGCAGGCCCATCACCTCGAAGTAGTGTCCATCCACCACGCCCGCCGGAATCTCGCGTGGCGTGCCGAGACCGACGACCGTAAAATCCAGCGCTGAAAATGTGCCGAGTTCCGTAATCGACTTCAGTCTGCTACCGATGTCCTGAATCTCGGGGATCGAAAATGCTGCGTTGTCTTCGCCGATGCCCGGGGCGCTCTGGCGCAGATAAAGCAACCGATCTTCGTCGCGATTCGCCAACGGACGCAGCAGCACGGCACGCACCACGCTGAAGATTGCGGCGTTGGCTCCGATACCCAATGCCAACGTAAGGGCGACTGTAATCCACAGCGCAGGAACTCGCGCCAGGGAACGCACGGCAATTCTCAAATCGCGAAAGAACAACATCTCAGACCTCCGTTCAGGCGGTTTCCTGTGTCCGCATACATAATACTGATCATTCTTTCCCTCGTGCCGGCCTTATCGAGCAGTGTCCTTTCGCCGTCGCTGCTCGCTCTGCTTCATGATTTCGTCCATATCTCCCACTGGCCGAATCTCGAAGGGATTGCCATACGTCAACGCCGGATGCTGCGCCATGAGCTGTACAGCATGATTCATGTCCCGCGCCTCAAGGACGAGAATGCCGCCGAGTTGTTCCTTGGTCTCCGCATAGGGGCCATCGGTCGTTGCCACTTTGCCGTTCTTCCAATACAGAGTCAGGGCAGTTTCCTGAGACTGAAGCGCTTCTCCACCAGCCCAGTGCCCGTTGGCGCGAAGATGGTCGTCGTATTCAAAGCATTTGTCGAACATGGCGTTTCGCTCACCCTCGGTCATGCCATCAAATTTGCTTTTATCGTAGTAGCCGAAACAGATGTATTTCATAATCCTCCTTATTTTCCTCTGACTCAGAGAGCCGTAGCTCATCGTTCTGTTGTCAAGAGCGGCTATTTGTTGAAGGTCTGATTCGGCAGCTCAGCCCGTTTCGCTATTTTGTACTGGATCTGCTCTTCGGACAGCATGGGGGCGAAGTCTTCCATCTCAAAAACCTGGCGGATTTCGACTTCGTAGTCGCTGGTGCTGGAGCTGGGGCCACGCTTGACCCACTCGATGGCCTCTTCCAGAGACTTGACCTGCCAGAGCCAGAAGCCGGCAACGAGCTCCTTGGCCTCGGTGAAGGGGCCGTCGACGACAGTACGAGACTTGCCGGAGAATTTGACGCGTGCCCCTTTGGAGCTGGGGTGGAGGCCATCCATGGCGAGCACGATGCCAGCCTTGATGAGCTCTTCGTTGTACTTGCCCATGTCGGCCAGGAACTGTGGATCACGGCGGGCGCCTTCTTTTTCTGACTCTGGGGTTGCTTTGACGATGACCATGAATCGCATTGCGGAATCTCCTTTGGGTTGAACGATGGTTGGGTGGCTTGTCTTCGGGTTAGCTATTTGTTGGCTAATCGGGTGAACTCAGATTGAGAGCGCAGTTGGATAGCTTCGCCCTCTGTGGACGGGTCGTATTTGTCGGGGTGGTGAATCGCAACCAAATACTGCGGCATGATCTCTCCTTTGTGTAACGGTCTTCGGGCCGGGCCGGTTGCCCCGTCTTCACGACCTAGTCGAACGGCCAGACTGGAATTCGACAAAGCGTCCAGGAAATTTTGCTTCTTCCGCGTTTTTTATTTCAGCTGCCGAATCCGCTCCTGCAGGAATTGCTGCTCCGGTACCTGTTGGGTCAGCTTCAGAGCTTTCTCATAAGACGACCGGGCCTCAGCGGTCCTACCAAGCCTGCGGTACATATCCGCACGGGCCGAATGCGCCAGGTAGTAATTTGCTAATTCGCCATGTTCCAACACCGCATCGATATGCGTCAAACCGGCCTCTGGACCATCGCGCATGGCAATGGCCACGGCACGATTTAGTTCTACAACTGGCGAAGGCTGAATCCGTACCAATTGGTCGTAAAGCGCAACAATCTGCGGCCAGTCGGTCACAGCGACCGATTCCGCCCCCGCATGAACGGCTGCAATTGCAGCCTGCAGTGTGTAGGAGCCGAAGCGGCGGGACTTCAGGGCCTTCGCCAGCAATGTCACACCCTCCGCGATCTGCTCCCGGTTCCAGAGTGAGCGGTCCTGATTCTCCAGCAAAATCAGATCTCCGGCCGGCGATGTTCTCGCTGCGCGACGGGATTCCTGAAGCAACATCAGGGAGAGCAGCCCAAGGACCTCCGGCTCTGGCAGGAGTGCGCTCACCAACCGGCCCAGTCGAATCGCCTCGGCGGTTAGCTCGGCCCGCGTGACCTCCGCTCCCGCCGCAGCCGAATAACCCTCATTAAAGACGAGATAGATGACCTGAAGCACCGCGTCCAGCCGCTCTGGCAACTCCTGCGGCGACGGCACCTGGTACGGAATCCGTGCGTCTCGAATCTTTGCCTTTGCGCGCACAACGCGCTGCGCCAGCGTAGACGGAGTGATGAGGAAGGCCTTCGCAATCTCCTCGGTCGCCAGCCCGCACACCTCTCGCAAGGTGAGCGCAACGCGCGCCTCCGGCGGTAGAGTCGGATGACAGCAGGTAAAGATCAGGCGCAGCCGATCATCCTCAATGGTGTCCTCTTCCTCGGACCCTTCCGCCGAACTCCCTCGCGCTTCGAGATATCGCACGAGCTCATCTTGAGACGCATCAAATCGTGCCCCTCGACGCAGAGTATCAATGGCTTTGAATCGGGCTGTCGAAATCAACCATGGTCGCGGGTTATCGGGTACTCCGCTCTTCGGCCACACGCTCAGCGCAGCTGCAAACGCCTCGTGCATCGCCTCCTCGGCAAGATCGAAATCGCCGAGCAGTCGAATCAGCGTCGCCAGGATCCGTCCCGAATCCACGCGATAGAGGGAGTCGAGCAATTCGCGTATCTGCTCTGCGGAGTGTTCGGACATGACGACGACTGTAGCAAACCAGCTACCCCGAATCAATTTGGCAAACGGCTTCCCGGAGTTGAAGGTCTTCGACTCTGACAGTCACAATTTCAGCTCTGCGCAAACCACACCCTATGAGCATTGCCGCGACAGCCCGGTTTCGCACGTCACGGAGCTCTATAATCGCCGTTCATCAAGCCGTACGCACCCTGATGCTGAAAGCTTCGATCTCTCCTGTCCGCCCTGGCTTATGACCATGATCTCCATTCTGCTCTCCTCCCTCACAGAATCCGCCCGATTGATACAGTAGTGCGACGGGAGCAGCGCATTGCCACAGGTGCCGCCAAAGCAATCAAAACGAATCGTCAGCGTACAGGTCTGTCGCGGCCTCGCGGCTCTTTTCGTCGTGCTCGCGCATCTTCACGGCATCGAGATAAAGTACTGCACCACCAATTACCTGCTCTTTTTCGAACACGGCGCTCTCGGTGTCGATCTCTTCTTCGTCATCAGCGGCATCGTCATCGCCTCCGTCACTACCGGTAAATTCGGCGATCCCCGCAATGCCGGCATCTTCCTCTATCACCGTCTCGCCCGCATCTTCCCCGTCTTCTGGATCTATACCACCTTCACCCTGATCGCACGTCGCTATAACCCGCTGGGCACCGGTGCAAATCCAGGTCAGCCAGTCAATCTTCTGTCCTCGTATCTTCTGATACCGACCCACCTCCCTATGCTTCTCCTGCAGGGCTGGACGCTCAGCTACGAACTCTACTTCTACTTTGCCACCTTCTTATTTCTGATGCTCGTGCCCCAACGCGCCACTGTCTGGCTTTTCGCCCTCTGGGGAGTCGCCGTCGTTGCGCTCAAACTCCACATCGGTCTTTCGCCTTATCCTGTGGTCCAACTCCTCATTAGTCCATCGGTGCTCGAATTCCTCTGCGGCTACGTCATCTTTTACATCTATTGCCGCTCCCGCCTGCACCGAGCCGCCGGCATTCTGTTTCTCCTTGCAGCTCTCCTCTGGCTCGCCGCAATCCTCGCCTACAGCTTCCACGTCCATTCCGGTCAGGTAGCGTGGATCACTGACGCCCCATGGCCAAGAGTGCTCCTCTACGGGCTATTCGCAGGCCTCTTTCTCCTCGGCACCATCGAACTCGAGCGCACCGATTTAATCCACTACTTTCCATTTCTCAAATCCATCGGCGACTGGTCGTACTCAATCTATCTCTCGCATGTCCTGGTTCTTGAGCTCATCGCCCGTCTCGCCTACCACGTGATCCCTTACCACCACGACGATTTCATCTTCATCATTGCCCTCATCGGCCTTCCCTCGACAGTATTCGCCGGCTACCTAAGCTACGCCTACCTGGAACGACCTCTCATTACTCATCTCTACAAATCCGGCCCAAAGCTCGGCTCGTAAATATTTCGTCTCACGGTCGGTTTATTTTCAGATCAGACGATCCCTGTAACCCACTATTTATTGGTGGCAAGGTTATGTGTGGGAATATTAGAGGACAGAACGTACTCTAATATTCCCTTCGAATTACTGTTCGATTCGACCGGCCTTGGTAG